>LNFM01007132.1_pt1 | contig 17750 bp, 14 predicted proteins | sample 596031 | NCBI WGS metagenome assembly LNFM01 (sample SAMN04254537, study PRJNA301005) | activated carbon metagenome | isolation source: dual media filters at the Ann Arbor, Michigan drinking water treatment plant | place: USA: Ann Arbor | reverse complement strand
GAGAATATCGTGGTGTTCAACTTCATCGTGCCCGACATCGGCGTTCAGATCCTGGACGGCATGCTGCGCAACATCGCCCGCCGGGTGGAGGAAGAGCATGGCTTCGAGCTGCGCCTGTCGGATGTCGCGCGCGCAAAGCTCATCGACGGTTGCCTGGCGGATATGTCGCTCGGCGGCCGGGGCATAGGCAATCACCTGGAGATGGCACTGATCAATCCGCTCGCTCGCGCACTCTTCACCCGCGACTTCAAGGGCCGCGCAACGCTCACCGTGACCGACATCAGCGAACGCGACAAGGTCTATTCGGTCGCGCTCGAGTGAGCGTCCGGTGAAGATACAGCTCAACAAGGCGCACTATCCGGTCACGGCCCTGGGGCCGGGAAAGCGCATCGGCATCTGGGTGCAGGGCTGTTCAATCCAGTGTCCGGGCTGCGTATCGCGCGATACCTGGGAGGCCGACCGCAGCAAGGGGATGGCGGTCGAAGAACTGCTCGCGTGGTGCAAGCGGGTGGCGGGCGGCGCCGCTGAGGGCATTACCATCTCGGGCGGCGAGCCGTTCGATCAACCCAAGCCGCTTGCCCGGCTGCTGTCGGGCCTGCAGCGTTGGCGCAACAGCCTCACTCGTCCGTTCGACATCCTGTGCTACAGCGGCTACCGGCTGGAGAAGCTGCAGAAGGAGCATGCGTCTCTGCTCGCGCGCATAGACGGCGTCATCTGCGATCCTTATGTCGATGGTCTGCCCACGCAGCGCTGGTGGCGCGGATCGGACAATCAGCGGCTGGTGATCCTCAGTGCGCTCGGCGAGGCGCGCTATGCAGCCTATGTCGATGCGCCGATCGATCAGCCCAAGCGTTTCCAGGTGGTCGCGGACGGTCAACGCATCTGGTTCGTGGGCATTCCCCAGCGCGGCGATCTCGATCGCATCGAGCAGACGTGCGCCGAGCGCGGCTTGACCTGGGCCGGCGCCTCCTGGCGGGCCTGACCCGGTCGTGGATCACGTCAAGATCTGCCCCACCTGCGGCGCCGAGAACGTCCCCACGGCGGCGCGCTGCGCTTGCGGCGCGTTCCTGATCGGCGTCGATCTGGTGGAGCGATCGGTTGCCCTCGCGCAGCCTCTCGCCGAGCCGGCGCGGGAGGTCGAGCCACCCTCGCAGCCCGACGCGGCAGCACCGGTCAGCAACGGTCAACTGTGCGCCTTCGAGGACTGCGCGCAATCCAATCCGGCCGGGGTCGAGAACTGCGTCTACTGCAATCGTCCGCTGCCCGGGCGTACGCTGGTGCCAGCGCCACCGCCGAAGGAGACGCTCGCCGCGCCGGTCGCGACGGCAAGTCCGCCCGCGGCGCCCGTTGAATCGCCCGCGCGCCGCATGTTGATCAGCCTCCCGGCGGGACTGAACGCCCGCTTCGAGATCGAGCAGCCGCTGAAGGCCGCCGGCGGAGAAGCGGATCTGTTCATCGTCCGCGAACTCGGCACGGATGAACGGGCCGTCCTCAAGCTCTATCGTCATGGCATCGAGCCGCGCACCGATGTGCTCGAGCGCGTGAGCCGCGCCAACCCCGAGCAGTTGGTGCGACTGATCGAGCACGGGCGCGACGAAGGCGTGCCTTACGAGCTGCTCGAATACTGCGAGCACGGTTCGCTGCGCACCTTGTTCAAGGGCAAGCCCTTGCCGGATGCGGCGGCACGCACGCTGCTGCTCGAGCTGACCGACGCCATCGCGCATCTGCACGACTGCGGGATCGTGCATCGGGATCTCAAGCCGGAGAACGTGCTGGTACGCGGGCTGCTGCCGCTCGATCTCGTGCTCACCGACTTCGGTATTTCGTCCGTCACCGAGGCGACGATGCACTACACCTCGGCGGCGAGGACGCTGCGCTACAGCGCGCCCGAGGCGGGGTCGAACTGGGTGGGGCGGCCGACCGATTATTGGGCGCTCGGCATGATGCTGGTCGAGGCGCTGACCGGGCGGCATCCCTTCGAAGGCCTCTCCGAGGCGGTGATCGCCCACTGGCTGGTGACCCGTCCGATCGACGTCTCGGCGGTCACCGATACCCGCTGGCAGCGCCTTTGCCGGGGTCTGCTCACGCGCGATCCCAAGGAGCGCTGGGGCGCGGACGAAATCCAGCGCTGGCTCGCAGGCGACGAGACACTGCTGGTAGCCGTGGAGCAGGCAGCGCCGGTTCCGGGCGAGGCGTCGCCCTATCGCGTCGGCGAGACCGAGTGCCGGAGCGCGCAGGAACTGGCGGTGGCGCTGGCGGCGAACTGGTCCATCGGCGTCAAGGATCTCAAGCGCGGCATGCTGCGGGCCTGGCTGCAGAACGATCTGCGCGATCAGAATCTCGCCCGTGCGGCCGCCGACGCCGAGGAGGCGCTCGATTGCTCCGACGACGAGCGTCTGCTCAAGCTGCTGCGGCGCCTCGATCCGGAGCTCCCCGCCGTATTCAAGGGTCATGACGTGTCCGTGGCTGGCCTCGCTGCGTTGACCCGCCAGGCCATGGAGGCGTCGAACGAGGCGCGCCAGACGGTGTTCGAGATCCTGGAGCGGCGCCTCGCGAGCCTGTTCCCGGATGCGAAGCTGCAGGAAGCCATGCGTCTCTTCGAGGCGTCCAAGGCCGAGTTCGAGCAGGCCATCGCCCGGGCGATCGAGGCCGGTGCGTCGCGAACGCTCGCCCCCGAGGGACGTGAATGGCAACTGCGCATGGTGTTGTTCGCCCTCGAGCCGCCGAAGGCGCTGACCGAGTCCTTGCGGACCTCGGCCAGGCGTGTGGGCGGGCGCGCCGCCCAGCGTATCCACTGGTATCGGTCGCTCGGCGATATCGAGACGGCCGGGACGGCGACGCTGGCGGCGATGGTGCTGCTCGGGCCGGCAGCGACACTGGCCGGTCTGGAACTCGAGCGCGAAGGGGCGCGATGGGCGCTCGAAACCATCGCCGGCAAGATCGAGTGCCATCCGGCGCTGCTCCAGATCCACGGGGAAGCGCGCGAGCGCTTGCAGGGCATACTCGAAACGTCCCAGGACGAGGCCGAGGTCCTCGAGGCTTGCACGGCGGTCCAGCAGCTCGACTCAGGCGTCGATCGTTCCATCGAGACGCTGTTCCGGCGCGAGGTATTCGATGCCCGCAGCGTCGACGATGCGCAGACGATACGCAATTTGCGCCGGCGCATCGGTGATTGGGCCGCATGGCGCGCCGGGCAGGCCTGGCAGGGGTTCGGCGACCAGGTCGAGATCGTCGCCGTCCTCGATCGGCGCAGCTACCGCATCGAACTCGCCACGCAGATCGAAACACGGCGGATCGCGTACAAGTACGGGGTTCAGGATGTCGCGCGCATGCCGCCAGCCGCCCGGGCGACGCTGGAAGACGTGTGGTCGTGCCGGATGCCTGCCTTGCCCCAGTTCGGGGCCGACCTGAAACTGATCCAGCCGCAGGAAGTGCGCTGTCCGCGTTGCCGAGCCGTCGGGCGCGCCGAGTTGCACGAAGCCTGGGGCAGCATGGCCTATCCGTTTTCGACCACCTTCGCTTGCGGCGACAAGGCAGGTGTCCAGTGTCAGACGCGCATCGGTCGGGCCGGCACGAGCATAGGCGTGCCGGGTGTGCCGAGCTTCGTGGCCGAGTTCATCGATTCGTATGCGAGCCTCGATCCCGCTCCGGAGCGCACATTGCAGATCGAGGCGGCGCGCATTCTGCCGAGCTGGCTCGAGCGCATCGAACCCGGGACTGCGGCAGTCGTCAAAGGTATGCTCGATGCATCGAGTGCGGACGTGAAGCCGAACGAGCGAGTGACCAGGCAGCGGCTGCGGGTGACCTGGACGGGCGTCACGGAAGTCCGGTATCGCCACGAGGATCGCGAGTATCGCATCTGGCTCCCGGAGCGAATCGACGCCACGCCGATCGCGCTCGAGCATCCGCTGCCCTCGGAATCGCAGTCGGCGCCGACGGATCAGGCCGCGGGGGCGGTGACCACGTCGCCGTCGCGTGCGGCCTCCTCCGCGGGCGAGTCGAGCGCAATGCAGCCGGAGGTTTCACTGCGCACGCCCAGCGGTTCTGCCGGCGGCATGCGTTCGATCGCCTTCTGGTTCGCGATTCTCGCCGTGCTGGGCGTGCTTGCGCTTTGGGCGCTGAAGTGAGCGCCGCGTCGCGTCAGCGCAGTTCCGGGACCACCCACAGCGGCGCTTCGCCGCGCGCCACGCGCTGGATGTTGGCGTAGCTGTTGCCGAAGCGCTTGGGCCAGCTCTCCCAGGTCGGGCCGGCGGCGTGCGGCGACAACACCACGTTGGATAGGGTGAAGAGCGGATTGTCGGGCGCGGGCGGTTCCTGGTCGAAGGCGTCGAGGCCGGCGGCCCAGATCGTGCCGTCGCGCAAGGCGCGGTAGAGCGCGTCTTCGTCGACCAGCTCTCCGCGCGCCGTGTTGATGAGCATGGCATCGCGCTTCATCATGGCCAGGGTGCGATCGTTGATCATGCGGTGGGTCGAGGTATTGTTCGGCGCATGCAGGCTCACGATGTCCGCCTCGCGCAACAGGTCGTCGAGCGGCCGGAAGCGCATGCCGAGGCGGGCTTCGTCCTCGGCCGACATGCGGACCGGGTCGTAATAGATCAGATCGACTTCGAAGCCGCTCAAGCGCCTGGCGAGCGTCTTGCCGATCATCCCGGCGCCGATCAGCCCGATCGTCTTGCCCGAGATCTCGTGCTCCTGCTCCTCGCCGGTCTTGCTCGACTTCCACTGGCCTGCTCGCACCAGTGCGTCGAGGCTGGGCAGACGCCGGCTGACGGCGAGCATCAGCAGCACCGCATGTTCGGCGACCGCGTAGGAGTTCGCGCCGCCGTTGTTCGCGAGCGGAATGCCGCTCTTGCGCAGCAGATCGAGGTTCACGCCGTCGTAGCCGGCGCTGAGCACCTGGATCAGCTTCACCTTCTTCATGTGCTTGTAGTCTTCTTCACCGAGCGGCATGCCGCGCAGAAAGCCCATCAGGAAATCGGCGCTCTCCAGCTGCGCGATCCGATGCGCACGATCGTTCTGGTCGAGGATCTCGATGTCGAAGCCCGGCGGGCGCAGGGATTCGCCGATCGCCCAGGCGGCGGGCGCGATGACGGGGTTGAACACGATCTTCATGGAGTCTCCTCGCGAGGGATGAACGCGCCCGCCGCCGTACCTGGAGCGGGCGTCGGAGAGGGGCTACTGCGACGGCACCGTCACGGCGTCTTCACGCGGCAGCCAGATCAGGACGATGGTCTTGATCAGCGCAATGCCGGCGAGCAGCCAGAACAAGGCGCCGAAGCCCATCGCCTTCACGAACGGGCCGAGCAGCCACACCGCCAGGGAGCTGATGCCGGCCGACACCGCAAGGCGCATGCCGGCGACGCGCGAGCGCAGGCGGTCGTCGACATAGCGAACGATCATGGCGTCGGTGAAGGGAATGGCGCCGAAGATGAGGATCATCACGCCGAGCAACAGGACGAACAGCGTCCAGCCCTCGGCGTAGGCCGCGAGCATCAGCAGCGGGATGAGAGGAATGGAGAGCGCGAGGTTCAAGGACTTGAACGCCATCCGGTCGATCAGGTTGCCGACTACGATCTGGGCCAGGGAGGCGATCGCGTAAACCGATGCGAGCAGCAGACCGAGCAGCGCGGGATCTTCGATGACGTTGCGGAAGCGCTCGGCGAGCAGTTGCGCATTGCCGTTGGTGGTGAAGTTGAACAGCAGGCTCGCCGCGACGGCGACGGCTGTCATGATGGCGAAAACCTGCGCCAGCGCCGCGGGCGTGAGCACGACCTTGGCGCCGCCCTTGCGCTTGTTCGGGGCCTCGGTTTCCTGCGGGCAGAGCAGTGCGAAGGCGATGCCGCATGCAATGCAAATGAGGCCCGGGATCGCGAACGCGGAGCGCCATCCGAGCCACTTGATGAACAGCCCCGTGACCAGGGCGGCGACCGCGATGCCCAGGTTCCCCGCGAGGCCGTTGAAGCCGATCACCGCGCCCGGATTGCGCGCGTGCTGCACCAGCATCGGAATGCCGACAGGATGATAGATCGCGGCGAAGGCGCCCATCAGCGTGAGTCCGGCGGCGAGTTGCCACGCGTTCTGCGCTGCCGAGGTCAGGACGGCGGCGGCGCCCAGCCCGATGAAGAACACGATCATCATGCCGCGCCGGCTCCACATGTCGCCGAGCCGGCCGGCCGGCACGGCGCCGATGCCGAACAGGAAGAAAGCGCCGGCGGTGTAAGGCATGAGATCGGCCCAGTTGGCGAACCCGAACTCGACGGCGATGGAGGTGACGGCGGTGGCGAAGATGAGCAGGAACATGTGGTCGACGGCATGACCCAGGTTCAGCAGGTAACCGATCACGCGCGGAAGCGACTGTGGAATCGGGGAGGGCTCGAGGAGGGTACTCATGGAAGGCAAGTATGCGTGATATAGAATCGTCTGTCGCCCCTGTCGCGATGCGGAGCATGTCGCGCCGCAGCAGCCGTCCGTTCACACACGCACAAATCAATCACATCGGGAGAACCACGTGAAATCGTATTGGATCGTCACCCAAGGCCACGAGGCAGTGCTGGAAGTGCGCGACGTGCCGGAGCCGCAACCCAAGGCCGGCGAAGTCGTCGTGCGCGTGCGCGCCAGCGGCTTGAATCGCGGCGAGCTGTTCGTCGGTGGCGCGGTTCACGGCGGCCCGGAGAAACTCGGCGGCACCGAAGCGTCCGGCGAGATCCATGCGCTGGGCGCGGGAGTCACCGGCTGGAAGGTGGGCGACAAGGTGATCGCGCGCGTGCGTGGCGCCTGGGCGCCCTATGCCGCGACCGACGCTCGTATGCTCATGCCGATGCCGGAACGCCTGACCTGGGAGCAGGGCGCGGCCATCCCGTCGAGCTTCCTCACTTCGTACGAAGCCGTGGTGCAGTACGGGCGCCTGCAAGCCGGCGAGTGGATGCTGGTCACGGGGGCGTCCGCCGGGGTCGGTGTCGGCGCCATCCAGACCGCGCAAGTCCTGGGCGCGAAGACCATCGGCACCTCCGGCTCCGCGGCCAAGCTGGAGAAGCTCAAGGCGGCTGGTCTCGACGTCGGCATTTGCACCCGCAAGCCCGATTTCGCCCAGCAGATCATGGAGGCCACGGGGGGCAAGGGGGTGAACCTCGCCGTCAATCTCGTGGGCGGCTCGGTGTTTCCGGAGATCGTGCGCTCGCTGGCCTACATGGGTCGGGTCGCCATCGTCGGCTATGTCGACAACACGTTCAGCGCCGAGATCGATCTGAACGCAACGCACGTCAACCGCCTGCAGATCTTCGGCGTCTCGAACGTCAAGCTGCCGGCCGACTTGCGGGCGCTGCATGTCGAAGGCTTCAAGCGCGACATCCTGCCGGCGCTCGCCGACGGGCGCATCACGCCCGTGATCGACCGTGTGTTCGAATTCGACCAACTGCCCGCGGCGAAGGCGCACATGGATGCCAGTGCCATGGTCGGCAAGATCATCGTCAGGGCGCCGGCGTGAGGCTGTTCATTCGCCCTGTCGAGGCACGGGACGAAGCGCGCTGGCGCGAACTGTGGGATGGGTATTGCGCCTTCTACGAGCGTGAACCCGATCTCCCGGTCGCCGATCACACCTGGAAGCGCATCATGGCGCCAGGCGTGCCGGTGCATGCGATCGTCGCCGAGCAGGCGGGGCAGGTCATCGGCATGGCGAACTACATCCTGCACGAGAACACCGCGACGATCCATCCGGTGTGTTACCTGCAGGATTTGTTCGTCGACCCCGCCGAGCGCGCGCGCGGCGTCGGCAAGGCGCTGATCGATTGGCTGGTGGCGCAGATGGGGCGGCAAGGCTGGGCGCGCCTGTACTGGAATACCAAGGAGAACAACTACCGGGCGCGCGGGCTGTACGACAAGTACACACCCCACAGCGGGTTCTTGCGCTACGTGGTGAACGCCGCGAGTCTCGAGAACCCGGCGTAGCACTGCAGGGGCATCGGTAAGCTGACCCAGTGCGCCATCGCTCGACCGCCGTGCCCTCGTGATTCACCCGGGCACGGCATGAACCCGATGCCTACTGCAGTCGATTGACCAGCATGGCAAGGCCGGCGAAGGCGATCGGGGCTGCGGCGATCTTGAGCACCAGCGGGCGTGCGCGCAGGGCGAGGCCGGCGGCCACGCCGCTCATGTGCAGCGCAAGCGTCGCCACGACCATGCCGATCCCATAGGCCGCGAAGCTCGAGGCGGCCGAGGCTTCCATCCCGTGGGCGCCACCGTGAAAGACCGCGAAGATGCCGACGACTGCTGCACCCACCGGCGCAGCGAAGCGTGTGTTCGTGGCGATCGCCAGGCCGAGCATGGCGACCGAGGCCGCGACGAGCACCTCCGACAGCGGCAGGCCGATGCCCGCGAAGCCCAGCGTCCCGCCGGCCAGCATCGCGCCGACAAAGGCCGCGGGCAGCGCCCAGGCCGCTTTGCCGCCGATCTTCGCGCCCCAGATTCCCACGGCGATGGCGGCAAGCAGATGGTCGAAGCCGTGGAAGGGGTGCAGCAGTCCGTGCAGGAAACCGCCGTCATGTCCCGGATGGGCGAGGGCGAGACCGGGCGCGAACGCCGCCAAGGCGAGCGCGGCGCTCAGCCCGAAACGTGCGCGCAGCGGCTGAAGAGAATTCTGGGTGGTGGCCTTCATGGTGATGCTCCTGTCGAGGGTGGGTCGTGTGAATGTGTTCTGCTGCCGAAATCAAGCGGTCGTGGGCGTCTTGAGCATGCCGTGCTTTTCGATGAAGCCGATGACGTCGTCGAGGCCTTGCCCGGTCTTCAGGTTGGTGAAGACGAAGGGCAGCGCATTGCGCATCTTGCGCGCATCGCGATCCATCACGTCGAGCGAAGCGCCGACATAGGGCGCCAGATCGATCTTGTTGATCACGAGCAGGTCTGATTTGGTGATGCCCGGTCCGCCCTTGCGCGGGATCTTGTCGCCGGCAGCCACGTCGATCACGTAGATCGTGAGATCGGAGAGTTCGGGGCTGAAGGTGGCCGCGAGGTTGTCGCCGCCGCTCTCGATGAAGATCAGATCCAGGTCGGGGAAGGATTCGCTCAGGCGCGACACGGCCTCCAGATTGATGGAAGCGTCCTCGCGGATGGCCGTGTGCGGGCAGCCGCCGGTCTCGACGCCGATGATGCGTTCCGGCGCGAGTGCTTCGTTGCGGACCAGGAATTGAGCATCCTCTTCCGTGTAGATGTCGTTCGTGACCACGCCCAGGGCGTAGCGGGCGCGCATCGCCATGCAAAGGGCGAGCGTGAGCGCGGTCTTGCCGGAACCGACGGGCCCGCCGATACCGATGCGAAGGGGTTGATGCGAGGTCATGCGATGTCCATCCTCATGAGCGGAACAAACGGGTGTATTGGGTTTCGTGGGCGATGCTCGCCAGGCCGAAGCCGGGGGCGAAATTGGTCCAGGTCTCGAACGCGGCGAGCGGCTGCTCGCACAGTTCGGCACCCATCGAAGCGAGCGCCAGGAGCAGGCGCTGTCCGGCGCTCTGGCCCAGCGGCACGAGCTTGATCGCCGCGAGCACCTGGTTCTCGATCCACGCCCAGGTGTAGGCGGCGCGGCATTGGGCCGGCGGCAGTTCGAAGGCAGCCGCAGCACAGGCCCATGCGCATGGATAAGCGGGCTCGGAGACGCCGGCGAGCAGGTTGCGAACCTGGCGGGTTTGCTCCAGTTCTCCGAACAGGCGCGCGAGCGAGCGCCCCATCTGCACCGTTTCGGCACGCAGTTCGGCGCTCTCGCGGCTGGCGAGAAACGTCGCATTCAGGTCGTGCAGCGCCTGGGCATCGCCGAGTCGGGCCGCCTGCAGCATCTGCATCAGGCAGGGCAATTCAAAAGGTGCGAGGGTGAATCGGAGCAGATCCTCGATCCATGCCGCCGCGCTTGCCTCGTCGTGGACGGTGCCTTGCGCAGCCGCCCATTCGAGCCCCTGGGAGTAGCTGTAGGCGCCTACGGGCAGCGTCGGACTCGACAGTTGCAGCAGACGCATCAACTGCGCGCCGCTCTGGGAGGATTCCGGCATGATCGACGGCGCTGCTTCCTGCGTGCTTGCGGATGGGTCCATGGGCATCATCATACCGCTCCGGCGTCGATTCGCGGACACTCGGAGTGCACGCGGCATCGGCAGTCGCACGCGAAGCAAGGCGGACATTCAGCCTCGCAAAGTACGCGTTGCCGTCGATACTGCGGCTGTGCGCGCCTCGGCGCCGAGTTTTTCGTAGATGTGCTCCAGGCGCTTGTTCACGGTGCACGCACGCATGCCGAGGATGTCGGCGATGGCGCGTTGGCCTTGCCGCACGAAAGCCCGTAGAGAGGACCGTTGTCTCGCGCAGCGTCAGAGCGTACTCGTGCTGGCGCTTTTCGATCGCTTCGCGCACGAGTCGTTCCGTGCTTCCCGGTTCGCGCAGTGGCAGGCAGGGGAGCGTTGGGCGACCGGATTCGGCATGGCTGGGAGCGTGTCGACTCCGGATCGCATCCGACTCACGGTTCGATGATTCGATGGCACGGGCATGGCGCACAGACTTCCCATTGCGCCTGCCCGCCATGAATCCGGGCAACGCTCATGCCCAGCGGCCGCCACGCTTGCGGCGAGCAGCGCCTGCAACCAGTATCAATCCTGCCAGGCTCAGCAGCCAGGTGCTCGGCTCGGGGACCGCGGCGACCGTGAGCATCACGTTGTTCGGGTTGTAGACGACGTCGAAGGCGACCCCTGCGCCGAACCCTGACCACTTCACGGCGCCGAACTCGGAATTCGCGACGCGCTCGTCGAAGGTGATGATCGTGAAGCTGTCGCCGAGTACGGGGTCGTATCCCAATGCAGAGATGTCGAGCGTGCCTGCGAAGGTGACGTCATCGGTGATTGCGAGACGATCGAAGTCTGTCAGGCTGGTCAACTCCACGCGGACTTCGCTGGTGTCGCCCAACTTGAGGTCGCCGTCGATGGTGAGCGTGCCCGTGGAATGGCCTGGCGAGGCGACGCCGCTCAGGAACAAGGCGCCGTTGGCTGCCGTTCGCACGGTACCGCTTCCCTTCAATATGCCACTGCTAGCGAAAGCAACATTGGCGACGTGGAACACTGCGCCCTCGCTCACGCTCAATGTACCGCTGTTGTCGAAGGCTGCGAATACGGTGGTGGTGGCGTTGCCGAGCTTGTTGTAGATGCCGGTGTTGTTGAACGCCTTGCTGCCGGAACTGCCCGCGCCGATGCTGGCGTCGAAGGCGTTGGCGTCGTTCCAGGTGCCGGCGTTGTTGAGGGTGGCTGAGCCGCTGAAGCCGATGTCGTTGTTGCCGGCGCGGGTGTTGCCGCTCCAGGTCGTGATGCCGGCGGTGTTCATGATGCGCCCGCCCGAAAGGGTGCGCGAACCGTCGCCGCCGATGAGGACCTCGCCGTTGAAACGGGAGATGCCGGTGCCGGTTTGATCGCCCCCGGTGAGTGTGGCGAGCCCGGACACGGCAAGGTTGCCGGCGCCGGACAGCCGGCCGCCGGTCTGGGTGTAGCTTTCGACGGCGAGCGTGCCGCTATTCTGCAAGATGCCGGAGACGATGCTCAGCGTGCCTGAGTGGGTATGGCTGCCGATCATCAGTACGTCCAGAGCGGAGGCGCCCGAGGCGTTGATGAGCAGTTGGCCGTTGCCGCTGAATCGGGCGCTTTCGAGAGCCGCCAAGCCGGCGCTGCCGCCGTTGCCGAAACTCAAGGTGGCGCCGCTGGCGATGTGGAAGGCGCCCTTGCTCAAGGTGTTGACATTGCCGACCAGATTGAGCCGCCCGGCCTCGACGTTGACGCGGCCGCTGTTGGTGAAGCCCGCGAAGATGTCGGTGGTGGCGTTGCCGAGCTTGTTGTAGATGCCGGTGTTGTTGAACGCCTTGCTGCCGGAACTGCCCGAGGCGATGCTGGTGTCGAAGGCGTTGGCGTCGTTCCAGGTGCCGGTGTTGTTGAGGGTGGCCGAGCCGCTGAAGCCGATGCTGTTGTTGCCGGCGCGGGTGTTGCCGCTCCAGGCGGTGACGCCGGCGGTGTTCATGATGCGCCCGCCGGAGAGAGTGCGCGAGCCGTCGCCGCTGATGTCGACGTCGGCGTTGAACTGCGAAATGCCGGCGCCCGTTTGAGTGCCGCCGGCCAGAATCGCAGTGCCCGACACGATCAGGCTCGTGCCGTTGAGACCGGAAAGCGTTCCGGCCGTCATCGAGAATTCGCCGACGCGTTCCGAAAACGACAGTCCGGCGCTGCCGCCGCCGATGATGGCGCGATCGCTGCTGCCCGGGACACCGACAGGCGACCAGTGGGTGTCGACGTGGAAGCTGCCGTTGCCGCCGAACCATACGCGGTCTGCCGCCGCGACCGGCGTGAACATTCCGCAAGCGGCCAGGGCAGCCGCGATCCGAACGAGGCGATTCGATCGTTTCGAATTTCGGCGGACTGCTGACGGTTCGGACATCGTGTGGCTCCTGTTCTTGTTGCAATCACCGCCGATGCGTGGCAGTGCGGTGGCTCTTCTTTGCACAATAGCATTCGAGGCCGATACCGTCGATTACAGCTGAATGACGCGCGACCAACGCGCGCACTCGCCCGCTTTTGCTCGACGACGCCGGGCGAAAGACGTACGGCAACTATCGAGGCATGACAGCGCGCAAAAAGGGTGCCTCGTCTCGCTAAGTGCGCATCTATTGGACCCGGACCGGTCCGGGCTCGGCCTGGCGCAGCAGCACCTGCGCATCGCCCAGCATCACGCTATCCCCGGCGCGAAGCTTGCGGCGGCGCCGCGTCTCGATTTCTCCGTTCACCCGCACGGCTCCTTCGACGATCAGCGTCTTCGCCGAGCCTCCGCTGCCCGCCAAGCCAGTGGCCTTGAGCAGGGCGCCCAGGTCGATGTGATCGCCGCGCAGTTCGAAATCGAGCGTGCTCATGCTTGTACTCCCAGTCGCCATAGCGACGTCACTTCTGCCGCACGAGCCGCGTGCAACGGGTCTTCGGGGTCGCTTGCCTTGGGGTGTCGCGGATGCGTGTCGATGCGCCCGAGCACCTGCAATCGAGCCGCCGCGATCCAGGTCGACAGTTCGTCGCGGGTGCGCAATCCCAAATGTTCAGCGAGGTCGGACATGATCAACCAGCCTTCGCCCCCGGGAGCGAGATGCGCCGCCAGTCCCGCGAGATACGCGCGCAGCATGCGACTGCCCTCGTCGTAAACCGCGCGTTCGATGGTGGAGCCAGCGCGTGCTGGCAACCACGGCGGGTTGCACACGATCAGTGGAGCACGCGTGTCGGCGTCCGGCGGAAAGAGGTCGGCAGCGATCAGTTCGATGCGCCCCGTGAGGCGCAGGCGCTCGAAGTTATCCGCGGCGCAGGCGAACGCCCGCGGATCGTGCTCGGTGGCGATCACCCGCTGCACGCCGCGTCGGGCCAGCACGGCGGCGAGTACCCCGGTGCCGGTGGCGATGTCGAAGGCGAGTGCACTGGCTCCGTCCGGCAGCGGCGTCTGCGCGACGAGATCGACGTACTCGCCGCGTACCGGCGAGAACACGCCGTAGTGCGGATGGATCCGGTTGTCGGGGGGCGGGCCGAGCGCGGGAATCGGCACCCCCTTCTTTCGCCACTCGAAGGCGCTGACCACGCCCAGCAGTTCACGCAGCGACACCACACCGGGTTGACCGTCCGCCGGTCCCCAGGCTTGGACACAGGCGAGGCGGTGGTCGGGCGCGCGTCGCAGCGGTATCCCGTAGTCGCCATCCAGCGGAATCAGCAGTTGGCTCAGGACGCGTGCGCGTTGAGATTGCGCCAGGCGGTAGCGATGGAAGGCCGCCCCGGGCGTGTGATCGAGCGCAGCCTTGTGGGCGCCGGCGCGGGACTTGCGCCGGGGCAATTGGTCCGCGCGCCGTGCCAACGCGAGCAGCAATTGCCGCGCATTGTGGAAGTCGCCGCGCCACAGCAGGGCAGTGCCCTCGCAGGCGAGCCGATAGGCGGTGTCGGCGCTCAGCGTGTCGTCGGCGATCTCGACGCGTGCCGGCGGCGCCGCCGCCCGTTCGCTGAGCCAGCGCGCCGCGCGGGGCTGGTTGTCTTCGATCCAGCACATGATCGGCGGGTGCGGCGTGCCGTGGAACGATGCCGGCGCAACGAGAGGGTCGGGGGACATGCGCGGAGCGTACCTCATCGCAGCCCAAACTGCTCGTATCTGCGTTCATTGCCGTGGTGACGCCAACGCCTTGCTCGTCACGGGAGAGGCGCCCTCACTCAGGCTGGATGTTGCCCAGCTTGATCACCCGAGCCCATTTGTCCACTTCGGCCTTGATGTAGGCCGCGAACTCGGCGGGCGTGCTCGTGACCGCCCGCAGCCCTTGGTTGGACAGACTGTTGCGCACTTCGCCATCGCCCACCGCCTTCAAGACGGCTCGGTTCAGTTGATCGACGACGCGCGAAGGCGTTCCACCCGATGCGGACAAGCCGTACCAGGTGACGAACTCGTAGCCGGACAGGCCCGACTCGGCCACGGTCGGCAGGTCCGGCAAGGTCGGCACCCGCTGCGAATCGGTGACGGCGAGCGCGCGCAGCCGGTTGCTCTTGACGAAGGGCAGGGCGGGGCCGATGGTGACCACGGCCATCTGGATGTGGCCCCCGACGAGATCGGTCAGCACCGGGCCCGCGCCCTTGTAGACCACGTTGAGGAACTCGACCTTGCCGCTGATCTCCAGCAGCGCCGCGGCAAGATGCAGACTGGTGCCGCTTCCGCCAGTGCCGTAGCTGATCTGGCCCGGGCGCTGGCGTGCCAGCCGCAACAGGTCGCCGACCGTCTTGACCGGCATCGACGGGTGCACGACGACGATGCTCGGCTGCTTGGCGAGGAGCGAGATCGGCGCGAGATCGCGCAGCGTGTCGTAAGGCAGCTTGCGCTGCAGGGTGGCATTGGCTGCCAGGCTGCTGTTGTTCAGAACGAGCGTGTGGCCGTCCGCGACGGCTTTGGCCGCGTAGGCCGTGCCGATGACCATCGCACCGCCGCTGCGGTTCTCGACGATCACGCTCTGACCGAGCGCTTCACCGAACTTTGGCGCCATCACGCGTGCGATGAGGTCGATGCCGCCCCCGGGCGCCACAGGCACGATGATGCGCACGGGTCGGGTCGGGAAGGGGGATTCCTGGGCCTGCGCAATGGACGGTGCGCCAAGCGATGCGGCAGCCGCCGACAGCAAGGCGGCAATGGAGCGATGGGCGAATGGCATGGTGAAGCTCTCCGATGAGATCGTGTCCGCGCCAAGTCGGGTGCCGATCGCGGGGGGCGCCCGCGACCGGGCCGAGGCTGCGTCGTGCAGCGCGAGGGCGGAAGGGTCGTCCATCGTCGTCCTGACGAAACGATCCGCACGCCGATGCGCCGCCTGCACAAGGGCAAACACTATGCCAACGCGGGAACGGTCGATTTCACGGGCGATCGAAGCGAGTCCCGTGCGCTTGCGCACGATGGATGTGCACGGGCGTCCGGGGATGACCCAGGTCGGGGAGCGGGTGCTTCGAGCGACCGAGCCGCAGGCTCGCACGCTCGAGTGCGGCGGTCAGCGGGAAAGCCGGACGAGCGCCTGTCAGCTCCGCTTGTTGCCGTACATGTGGATCTTGCCCTTGCCGTGCATGGTGTCGTGCTGATGTCCGGGAGAATAGGCGCCGGCTTCCGGTTCGAATGGGGCTGCAAGCTCCGTGATCGTCGCGCCCAAGCCGAGCAGCATCTGCCGCAGCACATGGTCGGGTTGCAGGCGCAGCCAGCCGGCGTCGAGCTGTACGGCCACATGGCGGTTGCCGAGATGGTAGGCGGCGCGCGCGAGGAGCAGCGGGGTTGCGCAGCGCACTTCCATGAGCGGCTCGTCAGCGGCCGTGATCGCGACGATGCGTCCGTCATTGGCCTCGAGCCGGGCGCCCCCGCGCAGCACGGTGCCCGGGGAGAGGAAGAGGCCGATCTCCTCGCCGCTCGCCAGTTGCGTGCGCAGACGGCTCTTGCAGCGCAGATCGAAGGGCAGGATCAGCGTTTCGGTCGCGGCCAGTTCACCGCTGTAGATGCGTTCGGCGACGAGCATGATCAGAAGAGAAAGTAGCGTTGGGTCATGGGCAGGGTGGCGGCCGGTTCGCATCGGAGCAAGATGCCGTCGGCTCGAACCTCGTAGGTTTCGGAGTCCACCTCGATCTTGGGACGATAGTCATTGTGCACCATGTCGGCCTTGGTGAGCGTGCGCGTGCCGCGCGCGGCTTCCAGAGGCTTGCTCAGCTTCAGATCCGCCAGCGAGCCGTTGCTCAGCGCCGCTTGCGAGACGAAGGTCACCGAAGTGCGCAGCCCGCCGCCGAACGCGCCGAACATCGGCCGATAATGCACCGGCTGCGGCGTCGGGATGGACGCGTTGGGATCGCCCATCGCGGCTGCGGCGATCGATCCGCCCTTGAGGATCAGGGAGGGCTTCACGCCGAAGAAGGCCGGCTTCCACAGCACCAGGTCGGCGAGCTTGCCCGGTTCGATCGACCCGACGACATGCCCGACGCCATGGGTGAGCGCCGGATTGATGGTGTACTTGGCGATGTAGCGCTTGATGCGTGCGTTGTCGTGCCTGGCGCCGTCCCCGGGGAGGGCGCCGCGCTGCACCTTCATCTTGTGGGCGGTCTGCCAGGTGCGGATGACGACTTCGCCCACCCGGCCCATGGCTTGCGAATCCGAGGACATCATGCTGAAGGCGCCGAGGTCGTGCAGGATGTCCTCGGCGGCGATCGTCTCGCGGCGTATGCGTGATTCGGCGAATGCGACGTCCTCGGCGATCGAGGCGTCCAGATGATGGCAGACCATCAGCATGTCCAGGTGCTCGTCGACCGTATTCACGGTATAGGGCCGGGTCGGGTTGGTCGACGAGGGAAGGACATTGGCTTCGCCGCACACGCGAATGATGTCGGGCGCGTGTCCGCCGCCTGCGCCTTCGGTGTGGAAGGTGTGGATGGTGCGGCCCTTGAATGCGGCGATGGTGGTCTCGACGAAACCGGATTCGTTCAGGGTGTCGGTATGGATCGCCACCTGCACATCCATGGCGTCGGCCACGGTGAGGCAGTTGTCGATGGCGGCCGGCGTCGTGCCCCAGTCTTCGTGCAACTTCAAGCCGATGACCCCTGCCTCGACCTGCTCGCGCAAAGGCTGCGCCAAGCTCGCATTGCCCTTGCCGAAGAAGCCCAGATTCATGGGGAAGGCGTCGGCGGCTGCCAGCATCGCGCGGATGTGCCACGGACCGGGCGTGCAGGTCGTGGCATAGGTGCCGGTGGCGGGACCCGTGCCGCCGCCCAGCATGGTGGTGATTCCCGACATGAGCGCCTCTTCGATCTGCTGCGGGCAGATGAAGTGGATGTGGCTGTCGATGCCGCCGGGGGTCACGATCATGCCTTCGCCGGCGATGATTTCGGTGCCGGCCCCGATCGGAATGGTTACCCCCGGCTGGATGTCCGGGTTGCCCGCCTTGCCGATCGTCCAGATGCGTCCGTTCTTGATGCCGATGTCTGCCTTGACGATGCCCCAATGGTCGACGATGAGCGCGTTGGTGATCACGGTATCCGCGATGTCGGCCGCGCAGCGCTGGCTCTGTCCCATGCCGTCGCGGATGACTTTGCCGCCGCCGAACTTAACCTCCTCGCCGTAGACGGTGAAATCCTTCTCGACCTCCAGCCACAGTTCGGTGTCCGCGAGGCGCACGCGGTCGCCGGTGGTGGGGCCGAACATTTCGGCATAAGCGCGGCGGTCCAGGG
>LNFM01007131.1_pt1 | contig 17752 bp, 17 predicted proteins | sample 596031 | NCBI WGS metagenome assembly LNFM01 (sample SAMN04254537, study PRJNA301005) | activated carbon metagenome | isolation source: dual media filters at the Ann Arbor, Michigan drinking water treatment plant | place: USA: Ann Arbor | reverse complement strand
AGCATCGCCCGCGTACCGCCGCAATTTCCCCCGCAAGAGGCCGCCGAATGACCGATCTGACGAAAATCCCCGTGACCGTGATCACCGGCTTTCTTGGCGCAGGGAAGACCACCCTGATCCGCCACCTGATGCAGAACCCCCAAGGCAAGCGCCTTGCGATCCTCGTCAACGAGTTCGGCACGGTGGGCGTCGACGGCGACATCCTCAAATCCTGCGCCGATAACAACTGCCCGGTGGAGAACATCGTCGAGCTTGCCAACGGCTGCATCTGCTGCACCGTGGCCGATGATTTCATCCCGACCATCGAAGCTTTGATGGCCATGCCAACCCGCCCCGATCACATCATCATCGAGACTTCAGGCCTGGCCCTGCCGAAGCCGCTTCTGAAAGCCTTCGACTGGCCAGCGATCCGCAGCCGGATCACGGTTGATGGTGTCATCGCGCTGGCCGATGCCGAGGCGGTGGCTGCGGGCCGTTTTGCGCCCGATGTTGCTGCCGTCGATGCGCAGCGCGCTGCCGATCCTTCGCTCGACCACGAAACGCCCCTCTCGGAAGTGTTCGAGGACCAGATCCTGTGCGCCGACCTGATCCTTCTGTCGAAGGCCGATCTGGCCGGCGAGGCGGGTCTTGCCACCGCCCGCGACGTGATCGCAGCCGAAATGACCCGCCCGGTGCCGATGATCTCGATGACCGAGGGCGTGATTGACCCGCGCGTCATTCTTGGTCTGAACGCGGCTGCCGAGGATGATCTGGCGGCGCGTCCATCGCACCATGACGGGCATGATGACCATGAGCACGACGATTTCGACACCATCGTCGTCGACCTGCCCGAAGTGGCCGACCCCGAGGCGCTGGCCGCCGCAATCGTCCGGCTGGCCGATGAGCAGAAGATTCTCCGCGTGAAGGGTCATGTCGCGGTTCAGGGCAAGCCGATGCGGATGCTGGTGCAGGCCGTGGGTGCGAGGGTGCGGATGCAGTATGACCGGCCTTGGGGAGCCGGGCCGCGCCGGTCGCAACTGGTCGTCATCGCCGAACATGACGACATCGACGAAGCGGCGATCCGCAAGGTTCTGGGGGCCTGACGACGTGAGACGCGCCCTCGCCCCGGTGGTCCAACTGGTATCTCCCGTCCGGCAAGGCAGGGGTGCGCCGGGATTGACCGCTTTCGGTTCGAGGGCCTGAGCAATGCACGTCGTGTTCCGCGAAAGCCACGGTCTGGAAGAGACGGAAACCCCGTTTGACCTTGGGCAGGACCCGGCGGATCTGGTGGTGCTGTCGTTCTCCGACAGCGACCTTGGCGCGTTTGCAGCGGGCTGGCAGCGCGGACGGCAGACCCTGCCGTCGGTCCGGCTGGGCAATATCATTGCGCTGAAGCATCCTCTGTCGGTCGACACCTATGTCGAAAAGACGCTGCACGGGGCGAAGGCCATTCTCGTGCGGTTGATCGGCGGCGAGGCCTACTGGCCCTATGGCCTTGCGGCCCTGCAGGATCTGGCGCGGCGCCGGTCGATCGCCTTGGCGGTCCTGCCCGCCGATGGCAGGCCGGATGCGCGACTTGATGCCTTGTCGACGCTGCCGGTGTCGACGCTGCGTCGCTTGCAGGATCTTTGCGATGCCGGCGGTGCGGTAGCGGCGCAGGCGGCCTTGGCGCAGTTGGCCCTGGCGGCGGGGCTTTATGCCGGGCCGGTGGCGGGCGACAAGTCGGTGCCGGACATGGGCTTTTACGATCCCGTGCGCGGCGTCGTGGCAGCACCTGTCGGCGAGCGCCCGGTGCTGGTGGCGTTCTACCGCTCCTACCTGACCGCGGGTGATACCGCGCCGGTTGATGCGCTGATCACCGCGATGCGCGAGGCTGGTTTCGCGGCCTACGGCGCCTTTGCCCCCAGCCTCAAGGCACCGGGCGTGGGCGACTGGCTGCGTGCCCATATCGCGGCGCATCCGCCGGTGGCGATCATCAATGCAACCGCGTTTTCGGCGCAGGGCCAGGACGGTCGCACGCCGTTCGACGGGGCAGATTGCCCGGCCTTCCAGGTCGCGCTGTCAACCGCGCGCAAACGCGACTGGGCCGCATCGGACCGCGGCCTTTCGCCTGCCGACCTTGCGATGCATGTGGTGCTGCCCGAGGTGGACGGGCGCTTGTTCGCAGGCATCGTCAGCTTCAAAAGCCCCGGCAAGCGCGACCCCGACCTGCAGTTTTCCCGCTTCGGGCATCGCGCCGAGGCGGAACGGATCGCCGCGGTGGTCGCGCGGGTGCAGGCATGGCACCGGCTGGCGATCACCCCCAACGCCGAGCGCGCGATTGCGGTTGTGCTGTCGACCTATCCCGGTCGCGCGCATCAGATGGCACATGCCGTCGGCCTCGACGCGCTGGCCTCGACCGAGGCGCTGTTGCAGGCGCTGGCGGAAGACGGCTTCGACGCGCCCACCGGCTGGCCGCTGCCGGAGGCGCTGGCCGCGACGATTGCCTGGCCGGTGGCTGCTTACCGCGCCGCCCTTGCCGCGCTGCCCGAAGCGTTGCGGCAGGCGCTGGCCGCCTGGGGCGAACCCGAGGCCGATCCCGCCTGTCACGACGGGGCGTTCCATTTCGCCGCGGCCCGCCGGGGCCGGATGCTGATCGCACTGCAACCCGAACGGGGCGATCTTGTCACCCGTGACGACGATTACCACGATCTCGCGCGTACGCCCCGGCATGGCTATGTCGCGTTCTACCTCTGGCTTCGGTCGCAGGGCCTCGATGCGCTGGTCCACATGGGCGCGCATGGCACGCTGGAATGGCTGCCGGGCAAGTCGGTGGCACTGTCGGATGCCTGCTGGCCCGAGGCGCTGATCGGTGCGCTGCCGGTGGTCTACCCCTTCATCGTCAACGATCCGGGCGAGGCGGCGCAAGCCAAGCGCCGCATCGGTGCGTTGACGCTTGGCCACCTGCCGCCGCCAATGGTCGCCTCCGCGCTGCCCGAAGGGATGGGCGCGCTGGAACGCCTGCTTGATGAATATTCCACCGCCGACGGGCTTGACCCCGCGCGTCGCAACCGCCTGATCGCCGCGATCCGCGACGAGGCGCAGGCCTCCGGTGTCGCAGCCGACCTTGGCTTGCCGCCCGACGCGACCCCTGCCGAGGCGATCACCCGGATCGACCGTTTCGTCTGCGACATCAAGGAAAGCCAGTTCGGTCACGGGTTGCATGTGCTGGGGCAGGGGGCGGGCGAACGCGAGGGTATGCTGGCCGCGCTGGCCGGTCGCCGCGTCGCGCCCGGCCCGGCAGGCTCGCCCTATCGCGGGCGGTCGGATGTGCTGCCCACCGGGCGCAACCTCTTTTCCGTCGATCCGCGCGCGGTGCCGTCGCGCAACGCCCACGGTCAGGGCGTGAAGCTGGCCGAGGAACTGATCCGCCGCCACCTGCAGGACCACGGCGATTATCCGCGCGGGCTGGTCGTCGATCTCTGGGGTTCGGCCACGATGCGCACGGCGGGCGAGGAATTTGCCATGGCGCTTCACCTCGCCGGCCTCGCGCCGCGCTGGGATGAAGGCTCGGCCCGCGTTTCGGGGTTCGAGATCGTGCCCTTGGCGCTGCTCGGGCGGCCGCGCATCGACGTTACCCTGCGCGTCTCGGGCCTCTTCCGCGACGTCTTTCCCGGCCTCGCGCAACTGTTCGAGGCCGGGGCCGAGGCGCTGTCGGCGCGTGACGAGGCATCCGAAGACAATCCCTATGTCGCACGTGCCGCGCGTGTCTTTGGCCCTGCGCCGGGGCAGTACGGGTTGGGCATGGGCACCGCCGCCGACACCTTCACCGATGCCGCGCGGGCCGAGGCGGGCGAGGCATGGCTGCGCGCGTCGTCCTGGGCGATCGGCACGGACGGGCAGTCCACTCTGAACCGCGAAGGCATCGAGGCGCGGGTCAAGGCGGCCGACACCTTCGTCCACCCGCAGGATCTGCCGGAAACCGATGTGCTGATGGCCGCCGACTATGCCGCGCATGAGGCGGGCTTTGCCGCTGCCGTCGCCCGCCTTGGCGGGCAGGCACCGACGCTTTATCACCTTGACGCCACACGGCCCGACACCCCCCGCGCCCGCACCCTGACCGAGGAAATCGCCCGTGTCGTGCGCGCCCGCGCCGCCAACCCCGATTGGGCGGCGGGCATGATGAACCACGGCTACCGGGGGGCTGCCGAGATCGCGGCAACGCTCGATCATATGGCCGCCTTTGCGCATCTGGCGCAGGTCGTGCCGCCGCATCTCTTTGATCTTTATCACGAAGCGACGCTTGGCCGTGACGAGGTGCGGGATTTCCTCGCCCGTGAAAACCCGGCCGCGCTTGCCGCGATGGAGGATCTGTTCCGCCGTCTGCGCGATGCCGGGCTGTGGCTGACCCGGCGCAATTCCATCGCGGCGGTGCTGGCATGACCGCGTTCGAGGTCAAGGGCTGGTGTCCGGGTGCGTTGCGCCCGATGGCCTCGGGCGACGGGCTGATCGTGCGGGTGCGCCCGCCGGGTGGGCGGCTTTCGCCGGTGCAGGCTGACGCCATTGCGCGCGCGGCGCTGGCGCATGGCAACGGGATCATCGACCTTTCCGCACGGGCCAACCTGCAACTGCGCGGCGTGACCGAGGCCTCGCACGGCCCGCTGATTGCCGATCTGCGGACGCATGGCCTGATCGACCCCGACATCGAGACCGAACAGTTGCGCAACCTGATCGTGACGCCATTCCGCGCGGCGCCGTCGCAGGATATCGACGCCTTGGCCGCCACGCTGACCGCGGCTTTGACGCGGATGCCCCGCCTGCCCGGCAAGTTTGGCTTTGCGCTGGATTGCGGGCCGCGCCCGGCCCTGTCGGGTGCGTCGGCCGACATCCGAGTGGAACGCGCGGTGGACGGGCGGCTGATGCTCAGGCCCGACGGCCACGCTTTCGGGCGCATCGTCACTGATCTGGCGCAAGACGCCGTCGCCTTGGCCGGATGGTTCGTTGCATCGGGCGGCATCACCGCTGGCCGGGGCCGGATGGCGGCGCTCATTGCCAGTGGCGCGGTGCCATCCGGCTTTGACACCAGGCCCGCCTTGCCCATGCCGCAGCCCGTACCCGGCCCGCACCCCGAGGGATTTTTCGTCGCGCTCGCCTTTGGCCAGATGCGGGCAGAAACGCTGATCGCGCTGGCCGCGCTTGGCCACGAAATCCGCCCGACACCGTGGCGGATGCTGTTTCTCGCCGGGGCGATGGAGTGTCCGGTCATCGCCGGCCTGATCACCGACCCTGCGGACCCCCAGTTGCGCGTCACCGCCTGCACCGGTGCGCCGGGCTGTCCACAAGCGCTGGGCGAAACGCGCACCCTTGCCCGCAGTCTTGCCGCGCTGGTGCCACCGGGTCGTGTCCTGCATGTCTCGGGCTGTGCCAAGGGCTGTGCCCATCCTGGCCCCGCCGACCTTACCCTGATCGCTTCGCAGCAGGGTTTCGGGCTTGTGCGCGGGGGAACCGCGTCCGATACCCCGCAGCATCGTGGCCTTTCGCCCGCCGACCTACCCGACCTTCTGAAGGCCTCTCATGCCCCACATCTATGAAACCGACGGTGCCGCGATCTACGTCCAATCCTTCGCGATGATCCGCGCCGAGGCCGATCTGGCGCGCTTCACGCCGGAAGAGGAGGTCGTCGCCGTCCGCATGATCCATGCCGCCGGGATGGTCGATCTGGCCCCCCATGTGCGGTTCAGCCCCGGCATGGCCATCGCCGCCCGCTCCGCGCTGGAGGCGGGCGCGCCGATCCTCTGCGACGTGCGGATGGTCAGCGAGGGGATCACCCGTAAGCGCCTGCCCGCCAACAATGAGATCATCTGCACCCTGCAAGACCCGTCGGTGCCCGCACTGGCCGCGAAAATCGGCAACACCCGCTCGGCCGCGGCGGTGGAGTTGTGGCGGCCCCATCTGGCCGGTGCCGTGGTGGCCATCGGCAATGCGCCGACCGCGCTCTTTCACCTTCTGAACATGCTGGAAGACCCGGACTGCCCGCGCCCCGCCGCGATCATCGGCTGCCCGGTCGGCTTCGTCGGCGCGGCGGAATCGAAAGACGCGCTGATCGCAGCCCCGCCGGTGCCAAGCCTGATCGTCGCAGGCCGGCTTGGCGGCTCGGCGATCACGGTGGCCGCGATCAACGCGCTTGCAAGCCGGAAGGAATGACCATGGGCCGCGTGATCTGTGCAGGCCTTGGCCCCGGTGACCCAGACCTGATGAGCCTGCGCGCCGCCCGTGCGATCGGCGTGGCACAACACGTCGCCTACTTCCGCAAGGCCGGCAGGCCGGGGCAGGCGCGGCGTATCGTCGAGGGGATGCTGGCAGCAGATGTCACGGAATACCCGATGGAATACCCGGTGACGACCGAACTGCCGTTTGACAGCGAGGAGTACCGGCTGGCGCTGGCGCGGTTCTACGATGGTTGGGCGGACAGGCTGGAAAGCCTGTGCCAGACCCACGATGTCCTCGTGCTGTGCGAGGGCGACCCGTTCTTCTACGGCTCGTTCATGCACCTGCACAGCCGGTTGCAGGGCCGGGTGCCGGTCGAGGTGATCCCCGGCATCACGGGAATGACCGGCTGCTGGACGGCGACCGACACCCCGATCACCTGGGGCGACGATGTGCTGACCGTGCTGATGGGCACGCTGCCCGAGGACGATCTGGTGCGGCACATGGCGGCGGCTGACGCATTGGTGGTGATGAAGACCGGGCGAAACCTGCCGCGCGTCCGCCGTGCGCTTGAACGCGCCGGACGGCTGGATGCGGCCTGGCTGGTCGAGCGCGGCACGATGCCCAATCAGCGCATCGCGCGACTGGTCGATGTGGACGCGGCCGACTGCCCGTATTTCGCGATCGTGCTGGTGCATGGTCACGGTCGGCGGCCGGAGATCCCGGAATGATCGGCCCGACGCGCCTTTGGCCAGCGCCGGGGGCTTCACACCCCCCAGTCCATTGGTTTCTCGAACCAATGGCGAAACCAACGGACTACCCCGTGGGATATTTCTCGAAGGGGAAATTCGCATGAGCGGCAGCCTCGTCATAGCCGGTCTCGGACCGGGGGCGGAGGCGATGGTCACGCCGGAGGTGACCGCCGCGCTGGCAGAGGCGACAGATGTTGTCGGCTACATCCCTTATGTGGCGCGCGTCGCGCCGCGTGAGGGCTTGACGCTGCACCCTTCGGACAACCGGGTGGAACTGGACCGCGCCCGCGCGGCCCTTCAGATGGCGACGACGGGTCGGCGGGTGGTGATCGTGTCGTCCGGCGACCCCGGTGTGTTTGCCATGGCCTCGGCGGTGTTCGAGGCGATCGAAGCCGCGCCGGAGTGGCAGCGGCTTGATATCAGAGTCTTGCCGGGGATCACCGCGATGCTGGCGGCAGCGGCAGCGGCGGGGGCGCCGCTTGGCCATGATTTCTGCTGCATCAACCTGTCGGACAATCTCAAATCCTGGGAGGTGATCGAAGCCCGCCTGCGCCACGCGGCCCGGGGCGATTTCGCGATGGCGTTCTACAACCCGCGCTCGGCCAGCCGGCCTGACACCTTTGCCAAGACACTCGACGTGCTGCGCGCGGAATGCGGGCCGGACCGGCTGATCCTGTTTGCCCGTGCCGTCTCGACTCCGGATCAGGCGATCCGCACCGTCACGCTGGGCGATGCCACGCCCGAGATGGCCGACATGCGGACGGTGGTGATCGTCGGCAACGCGGCCACGCGGCGGGTCGGGCGCTGGGTCTACACGCCAAGGCGGGCGCTCTGATGCAGCCAGTCCATCGCAGCGGCGACCGTGGTGACCACCTGACGTTCCGGCAGGTCTGGCCGGTCGATCATCAGGACGGGCAGGCCAAGGGCCCGCGCGGCGGCGATCTTGGCGACCGCGCCCTTGCCGCCCGCGTTCTTGGCGACGATCAGATCGGTTCGGTGCTGGCGCAGCATTGCGGTATCGCCGGCCACGTCAAAGGGACCGCGCGCCACGACCACCTCCGCCTCGGGCAGTGGCAGCGGGCCGGTCGGCGCGTCGACAAGGCGCACCAGGTAGTGGTGCTGCGGTTGGGCAGCGAAGGGCTCCAGATGCTGGCGTCCGATGGCAAGAAAGACACGGCGTGGCGGGCCCGCAAGTGCTGCGACTGCCGCCGGGATGTCGGCGACATGTGTCCAGCGGTCGTCGGCGCCGGCGACCCAGGGCGCGCGTTCGAGGGCGAGAAGCGGCGTTTTCGTAGCGTTGCAAGCGGCCACCGCATTGCCGCTCATCTGCGCCGCGAAGGGGTGCGTGGCGTCTACGACATGGGTGATCGCTTCGGTCGCAAGATATGCGCAGAGGCCGTCGATGCCGCCGAACCCGCCCACCCGCACCGGCAGCGGCTGGCTGACGGGTGCCTCGGTGCGGCCCGCGTAGGAATAGATGGCGGGCAGGCCCGCTTCGGCGATGGCGCGCGCCAGAAGGCCCGCCTCGGTGGTGCCGCCGAGAAGAAGGATGCGTGTCATGGCTGAGCCCTGGCTGACCATCATCGGTCTGGGCGAGGATGGACCGGCTGGCCTGTCCGCCGCAACCCGTGAAGCGCTGGCGACGGCCGAGGTGGTGTTCGGCGGGCCGCGCCATCTGGCGCTTGCAGAGGTGGACGGGCGGCCGTGGGGCGTGCCGTTCGACGTGGCGCCGGTTCTGGCGGAACGCGGGCGGCGTGTGGCGGTGCTGGTCTCGGGCGATCCGTTCTGGTTTGGCGCAGGCGGGTCATTGATGCCGCATCTTGCACCGGGCGAATGGGTCTCGCATCCGCAGCCGTCGACCTTCTCGCTTGCGGCGAACAGGCTGGGCTGGCGGCTGGAGGAGGTGCACTGCCTTGGTCTTCATGCCGCGCCGCTTGCCCGTCTCGCACCGGTGCTGGGCCGCGGGCTGCGCGCGATCTGCCTGTTGCGTGACGGTGCTGCGGTCAGCGACCTGGCGACCTATCTTGCCGCCAACGGCTTTGGCGCTTCGACCCTCTCCGTGCTGGAAGCCCTGGGCGGTCCGCGCGAGCGGGTGCGCCAGATCTCGGCGGCGGCGATGAACCTGACCGATATTGCCGCGCCCGTTGCGGTGGCGATCGAGGCAAGCGGTGTCGGTCTGCCTCGGGCCTCGGGCCTGCCGGATGACCTTTTCCAGCACGACGGCCAGATCACCAAGCGCCCGGTGCGCGCGCTGACCCTTTCGGCGCTTGCCCCCCGCGCTGGTGAGATATTGTGGGATATCGGGGCAGGGTCCGGTTCGGTCGGGATCGAATGGCTTCTGGCCGGGGCCGCGCATTGCCATGCGTTGGAGGCCGACGAAACCCGCGCCGCGCGTGCGGTTGCGAACGCCGAACGCTTCGGGCTCGGTCATCGCTACAGCCTTCTGCGCACCATCGCACCCGAGGGGCTTGACCACCTGCCGCGCCCGGATGCGGTGTTCGTGGGGGGCGGCGCGTCCGCGGCCCTGCTTTCCCGGCTGTGGACGCTGGTCCCCACAGGCACACGGCTTGTCGCCAATGCCGTGACGCTGGAGACCGAGGCGCTGTTGCTGGACTGGTCGGCCAGACACGGCGGCGATCTTCTGCGCATCGAACTGGCCGAGGCGGCGCCCCTTGGGGCCAAGCGGGGCTGGCGTTCTGCGCTGCCCATCGTGCAGTGGAGCGTGGTGCGATGAGGGTGGCGGGGTTCGGATTTCGCAAGGGCGCAACAGAGGCCGCGCTGCGCGACGCGCTGCTGCGGGCGGGCGGGGCCGAGGGCGTGACCAGGCTGGCCACGGCCGCCAACAAGGCCGAGGGCTTGCGCGGGCTGGCGCGCAGCCTTGGCCTGCCGCTGGTTGCCGTGCCGCCGGGCGACCTTGCGGGGCAGGCCGTGCTGACGCAGTCGCCGCGTGTTTCTGCGCTTTACGGCACCGGATCGCTGGCCGAGGCGGCCGCACTTGCCGCCGCTGGCCCGGGGGCGCGGCTGATCGGGCCGCGCGCGCAGTCGGGGGACGGAACGGCCACAGCGGCCATCGCCGAGGAGGCAACGCCATGACCGTTCATTTCATCGGTGCCGGGCCGGGCGCGCCCGACCTTCTGACCTTGCGCGGGCGCGACCTGATCGGCGCCTCGCCGGTCTGCCTTTACGCAGGCTCGCTGATCCCGCAAGCGATCCTTGGCCACTGTCCACCGGGGTGCCGCATCATCAACACCGCGCCGATGAGCCTGGACGAGATCATCGCCGAAATCGCCGCTGCCCACGCTCAGGGGCATGACATCGCGCGGCTGCATTCGGGAGATCTTTCCGTCTGGTCCGCAATGGGCGAACAACTCCGCCGGCTGCGCGCTTTGGGCATACCTTATGACGTGACGCCGGGTGTGCCCTCCTTCGCGGCTGCGGCCGCAACGCTCGGGGCCGAGCTGACCCTGCCGGGGCTGGCGCAATCGGTCGTCCTGACCCGCACCGAAGGCCGCGCCACGCAGATGCCGCCGCGCGAAACGCTGACAGCCTTCGGTGCAACCGGGGCGACACTGGCGCTGCACCTTTCCATCCACCTGCTCGACAAGGTGGTCGCCGATCTTGCCCCGCATTATGGCCTCGAATGCCCGGTCGCCGTGGTCTGGCGTGCAAGTTGGCCGGACGAGCGGGTCATCCGCACCACGCTTGGCGGTCTCGTCGCCGCCGTACCTGCCGAGGTGGAGCGGACCGCACTGATCCTGATCGGCCCTGCTCTTGCCGCCGAAGGGTTCGAGGAAAGCCGGCTCTACGCGGGCGATTACGACCGCCGCTACCGCCCGGTCGGCACCGACCCGCGCTTTCCGGGAACCGGGTCATGACGCCGGGCCTGCTGATTTCCGCCCCCTCGTCGGGCAGCGGCAAGACCACGCTGATGCTGGGTCTGTTGCGCGCGCTGCGCAACCGGGGTCTGTCGGTGCAGCCGTTGAAAAGCGGGCCGGACTACATCGACCCGGCGTTTCACACCGCCGCATCGGGCCAACCCTCGCGCAACGTCGACAGTTGGGCCATGCCGCCCGCAATGATTGCCCGGCTGGCCGCAGCACCGGGGGCCGACCTCGTGCTGGCCGAAGGGTCGATGGGCCTGTTCGATGGCGTCGCGCAACCGGGCGAGACCGGCACCGGCGCCAGTGCCGATGTCGCCGCGCTGATGGGATGGCCGGTGGTTCTGGTCATCGACGTCTCGGGTCAGGCGCAGACGGCGGGGGCCATCGCCAAGGGTCTGGCCGCGTTCCGCCCGGACGTGAGGATCGCCGGCGTCGTCCTCAACCGCGTCGCCAGCCCACGGCACGAGGCGCTTGTCCGCGTCGGCATGGCCGAGGCGGGGCTGACCGTCTTTGGCGCGCTGCCGAAACAGGCCAACATTTCCGTGCCGGAACGCCACCTCGGGCTGGTGCAGGCCGAGGAACACCCAGGCCTGGAGGCGCTTATCACCCAGGCGGCGGCCCTCGTGGCCGAGCGGCTGGATCTCCACGCGCTTCTGGCGGCGGCAGGCGGCAACCCTGCCGTGACCAACCGTCCGGTGTCGATCCGCCCGCCGGGGCAACGGATCGCGCTGGCCCGGGACGCCGCGTTTTCCTTCGTCTACCCGCATCTGATAGATGGTTGGCGCAGCGCCGGGGCAGAAATCCTGCCCTTCTCGCCGCTTGCCGACGAAGGGCCGGATGCTACTGCCGACACCTGCTGGCTGCCCGGCGGCTATCCCGAACTGCACGCCGGGGTGCTGGCTTCTGCCGAAACCTTCCGCACCGGACTGCGCCAGTTTGCCGAAACCCGCCCCGTCCACGGCGAATGCGGTGGCTACATGGCGATGGGCGAGGCGCTGATCGACAAGGACGGCACCCGGCACCGGATGGCCGGGCTTCTGGGCCTCGTCACCTCCTTCGCCAGCCGCAAGATGCACCTTGGCTACCGCCAGGCGACGCTGACCGCGCCGATCCCGGGCCATGTTGCAGCCAGCCGGTTGCGCGGGCATGAATTCCATTACTCCACCATTGTCGACCAACCCGACAGCGCGCTTGCGGCGGTCAGCGATGCCACCGGCGCCACGGTCGCGGAAACCGGATCCCACCGCTTGCAACCCGGCGGCGGGCGCTCGACCGGCACCTATTTTCACCTGATCGCCGAGGCGTCATGAGCGGTTTTGTCTCCTTCGTTTCTGCCGGGCCCGGCGACCCCGACCTGCTGACCGTCCGTGCGGTAGAGCGCATCGGGGCCGCCGATGCCATTCTTTACGACGACCTGTCGTCCGGCCCGATCCTCGCCTTGGCGCGGGCCGGGGCCGATCTGGTCGGTGTTGGCAAGCGGGCTGGTCGCGCGTCGCCAAAGCAGGATCACGTCAGCCGCCTGCTGGTTGACTATGCGCTGACCGGGGCGCGGGTGGTGCGGCTGAAATCCGGCGACAGCGGCATCTTCGGGCGGCTGGAAGAGGAGCTTTCTGCCGTCCACGCCGCCGGAATTTCCTGCGAGATCATTCCCGGCGTCACCTCTGCCTCGGCTGCCGCTGCGGCGGCCGGCATTCCCTTGACCCGCCGCCTTGTGGCGCAGCGCGTGCAGTACATCACCGCCGCCGACACCTCGGGCCAGTTGCCGCCGGGGCTGAACATCGCCGCCTTGGCCGATCCGATGGCCACCACCGTCGTATTCATGGGCAAGCGCACCTTCCCCGCGCTGGCCCGGGCGTTGATCGCGCAAGGGTTGCCGCCGGACACCCCGGCGCTTCTGGCCGAGGCGGTCAGCCAACCCGAACAGGCGCTTTACCGTGGCACCATCGCCAGCCTGGCCGCGCGGCTTTCGGGCGAACCCGGCCCGCTGCCCGGCCTGATCATCTTCGGCCCGCTGGCCGACACCGGGGCGGGGCAATGACCACCCTCCTCGTCATCGGCATCGGCACCGGCAATCCCGACCATCTGACGACCGAGGCCGTCAAGGCGCTGAACAGTGCCGACCTGATCCTCGTGCCGCGCAAGGGCGCTGACAAGTCCGACCTCGCTGATCTGCGCCGCCAGATCGTTGCGGCCGTCGTCACCGCGCCGGTCCGAGTGGCCGAGTATGATGTCCCGAAGCGGGCCGATCAGGCCGACTACCTTGGTGCCGTTGCCGACTGGCACGATGCCATCGCGTCAATGTGGCAGGCGGCGATTGCCGCGCATCTGCCGCAGGGTGGGCGGGTGGCCCTGCTGGTCTGGGGCGATCCATCGCTTTACGACAGCACGCTGCGCATCGCCGCCCGGCTGCCCGACCTTGCACCCACCGTGGTTCCCGGCATCACCAGCCTGCAGGTGCTGACCGCCGTCCATGCCATACCCCTGAACGCGCTGGCAGCGCCCGTCGTCATCACCACCGGGCGGCGGTTGCGCGACGCGGGCTGGCCCCCCGGTGCCGACAGCGTCGCCGTCATGCTGGACAGCGGCGGCGCATATCTCGCGGTCGATCCTGCCGGCGTGACGATCTGGTGGGGCGCCTATGTGGGGATGCCGCACCAGACGCTGATCCACGGTCCCTTGGCCGAGGTGGCCGCCGAAATCACGGCCACCCGCGCCCGCCTGCGTGCCGAACATGGCTGGATCATGGATATCTACCTGATGCGGCGCGGCGATGACTGCTGATCTCTTGCGTCCCGCCTTGCCGCGCTACGGTCTTGCCCCCGATACGCCGCTCACCCTGCTGAACCGCTCCGAGAACGAGACATGGCGCGCGGGCGACAGTCTGGTTCTTCGCCTGCACCGCAAAGGCTATCACAGCCGCGCCGAGATTGCCTCGGAGCTGCAATGGCTGACGGCGCTGCAAGGCGCACCGGGATTGCGGGTGGTGCGTCCCGTCGTGGACCAGACCGGCGCATTGGTGGGCCGTGCCGGGGATCGCCATCTGGTCGGCTTCGCCCCGATCGAAGGGTCGGAACTGCAACTGACCGACGACCTCGAACACTGGTTCGCCCCGCTTGGCGAGATCACCGCTCGACTGCATCGCCATGCAAGGGGCTGGACTCCCGCGCCGGGGTTCACCCGCAAACGCTGGGACCACGAGACGATCCTTGGCCCGTCGCCGCATTGGGGGCACTGGTGGCAAGCCGAAGGCCTGACCCTCGCGGACCGCACCATCCTCGGGCGGGCCGTGGATCGGTTGGCCGGCGCGCTGGCCGCCTATGGCACCGGCCCCGATGTGTTCGGGCTGATCCATGCCGACCTCCGGCTTGCCAATCTGATGCGCGACGAGGCCGGGCTCTGGGCCATCGACTTCGACGATTGCGGCTTTGGCTGGTGGGTCTATGACCTTGCCGCCGCGGTTTCGTTTCACGAGACCGATCCGCGGGTTCCGGGCCTCGCTGCGGCCTGGTGCGATGGTTATGCGCGGGTCGGCACCCTTGCGGCAGCCGACCGCGCGATGATCCCGTCGATGATCCTCCTGCGCCGGGTGCTTCTCGGCGCCTGGCTTGCCACGCGCGCCGACAGTGACACCGCTGCGGCCCTTGGTGGCCCCGGTTTCACCGCCGGAACGCTGACCCTTGCCGATGCCTACCTGACCGACGGGCTGCACCGCTTTCGGGTCTGAGCGCGCCCGGTCACTCCTTCAGCAACAGCCACAGGCCGACCGCGGTCATCGCGACCCCGGCCAGCATGATCGGCTGCGGCCGCGCTGCATGCAGTGCGACTTCCCACAGGATCACCCAGGCCGGCACCAGATAGGTATAGGCCATGACCTTGGCCGCCGGCAGCCGCAGCGTGGCGTATTGCAAAAGCACGAAGGTCACTGCCGAGGCGGCAACGGCCACATAGGCCAGCGTCACCCAGACGATGCCCGGCAAGGCCCGCCAGTCGGTGGCCAGGATGGCAGGCCAGGCCCAGACCGCCAGCAGCAGCGTGCCCGCCAGCATCATCCCGAAGGTAAAGACGATGGCAGGCTCGCCCCGGTTCAGCTTGCGCACGAGGGGCGCGTAGGCGGCATGTGCGACGCAGCCCCAGAAATAGGTGATTTCGCCGGTCCCGATCTGCAGGTTCAGCAAGGCACCCAGATCGCCGCGAAAGATCACGACCAGCGCACCGCCCGCGCCAATCGCCAACGCCAGCGCCATCCTTCCGGTAAGGCGCTGGCGCATCATCAGCCAGCCGAACCCCGCCGCCATCACCGGCGTCAGGGTAAAGACCGCCGCCGCCGAAACCGGTTGGGCCGTCTTCAGCCCCTCGAACATAAGGACGAAATAGGCCGCCAGCAGCGCGCCAAGCAGCAGGTGGCGCCAGGGCGCGGCAAAGGCGCTGCGTGGCAATCCGGTGGTCGCTGCCGCAGCCACGCCGACAAGGACCGCCGCAATCGCGAAGCGCAGCGCCGACAGGGCGGCCGGATCGACGAAGGGCGCCGCCAGCGCGCCCAGCGAAAACGACCCCGCCACCAGCGCCGAAAACGCCAGCATGGCCAGATGGCCGCGCTGCGCTTCAGTCAGGCTGGTCAACTGCAGAGCTTCCAGTCCTTGGCTGCGTCTTTCAGGTGGGCCAGGAAAGCCTGCACCTTGCGGGTGCGGTGCAGGTCGACATGCGTGACGATCCGCAAGGGCGATTCCCACTCGGGCCGAGCGGGCAGCACCTCGACCAGGTCGGTGTCTTCGGCCGCACGGAACGCCATCACAAAGCCGATGCCCGCGCCCATCCGTACGGCGGATTCCAGTGCCGCAGGCTCGGTCGCGGAATAGGTGATCTGTTCGGGCTGCACCGAGGCGCGCAGCCAACGGTAGAACGGTGCCCGCGTCGCTTCGGCATCGGCGCAGACAAAGCGGTGACCGGCAAACTCGGCCTCGCTTTTTGGCAGGCCGTGTTCGTCGACGTAGGATTTCGCCGCATAAAGGGCCGTGCGCACCCGGGCCAGTGGTTGCACCACGTTGTCGGGCTCTTCCGGCCCGGCGCCGGCCCGGATCGCCACATGCGCCTCGCCGTAGTCCAGCCGAAACACCCGCATATCGGTCAGAAAGCGCACCATCACGCCGGGATATTTCTTCTGGAACGACACCATCACCGGCGTCAGCAGGTCGGCCACCCCCGAAATCGAGGTGACGACAAGCTCGCCCGCGACGGTTTCGCCCTGTCCCTTGATGCGCGACGACAGATGCGCGAACTGTTCTTCCGTTGTCTGGGCGACGGCCAGCAGGTCGCGCCCGGCCTCGGTCGGCGTATAGCCCCGGGCATGGCGCTGGAACAGCTTGGCAGCCAGCCGCTTTTCCAGCGAATCGATGTGGCGGATGACCGTGGCGTGATGCACGCCCAGAACCTCAGCCGCGCCCGAGACGGTTCCGAGGCGCGCAACCTGAAATGCGGTGCGGATTTCGTCCCAGTTTTCCATGTCGGTTTCTCCCTGTGCGGCCATGCCGATGAACGAAGGTTCTGTGCGGATTTGCAAGAGGCAACCGTCGCCGTGCAGCCTGACGCGGCGGCGAGCGGCGACAAGGGGTGTGCGGGAGGGCGGCCTTTCCGCCCGCTGCAATCAAAAGGATGCCCACTCGTTGCCCCTCCCGGTGGCCTGACACAATGCGGGGCCTTTGGGTCCGGGCCTTTGGGTCGGGGCCTTTGGGGGCGACAGATGCCGTCGACATCCCGGCCTGCAAAGGCACCCGGTAATCCGCAGGCGGGCAGTTGACGCAGCCCCATCGCTGCCGCTTATTGAGGGGGCGAGTTCTGTGCGAAGGGGGGCACTTGTCGGATCAGCGTCCCATCATCGGCCACATCCGGTTTTCCTACTACGGCCTCACCGACACGCGCCTTCAGCCCGACGAAGAAGACAAGGCGCTTGCACGGCTTTACGACGAGACCCGCATCGCCCGGCGCTTTCATCTGTTCGAACGGTTGACGCTGCCCAGCCTGATGGCGCAGACCGATCAGGATTTCCGCATCATCGTGATGTCGTCCGAGATCATGCCCGACGCCTTCAAGGAACGTCTCTGGCTCGTCGCCTCGCGCTTGCCGCAGGCGACGGTCGTGTTTTCGCGAACCCGGCGCAGCATCTATGCCTACCAGCGCCACATGGAAGACGCGCTTGGCCCCGACCGCAGCGGCACGGCGGTGCATTTCCGGCTGGACGACGATGACGCGCTGGCTACGAGCTTCATCGCGCGGTTGCGGAACGCCTCGCAGGGGATGCCGCCCCGGATGCATTTCAGCTTTCCCAAGGGCGTGCTCCTGTTTCCGATGTCCGCGACCGGCAGCGAAGGCGCCTCGATCATGGTCAACCACTACCTGACCGCGCTAGGCCTCGCCTGGATCTCGGACGCCGATTTCCTGCGGCCACCGTTCGCGATGATGCACCAGAAACTGTGGATGCAGTGGCCGGTCCTGTCCGACCCCGGTTTCCCCGCCTATATCCGCGCCATGCATTTCGACAACGACACCCGCTTTCGGCAGAACGGCTTTCTCAAACAGCACCGGGCAAACCGTTTCGGACCCGCCGCTGACAAGCACGCCGCCGAAGTGGAGGCCGCGCTGGCGGATGGGTTTCCCTTCATCGACCGGCAGCGTCTTGATGCCATGATCGATGAACTGGCCAACATCCATACCCTCGCAGACCTGCCGCCGGCCGACTGACGCCCGGCCCGGATCTGGCCCGGATCTGGCCCCGGTCTGGCCCCGACCCGGCTGCGACTTGACTCGCGCCCGCATCGGGCGTATCCGCCACCCCAATTCCCGGAGGCTCGCCGCTTCCGGTCCCAAGGGCCATGCCCGGGATCGCCATCCGTCAGCGCGTTGCGCCCACGGGTGCCATCCCGCATTGGTCTTGGGAAATCCGCCCCCGGCCCCCATATC
>LNFM01007130.1_pt1 | contig 17752 bp, 17 predicted proteins | sample 596031 | NCBI WGS metagenome assembly LNFM01 (sample SAMN04254537, study PRJNA301005) | activated carbon metagenome | isolation source: dual media filters at the Ann Arbor, Michigan drinking water treatment plant | place: USA: Ann Arbor | reverse complement strand
CGGCTGTCTCTGATGCCCAGCACCTACACCGTGATCATGACGATGGTGGCCCTGTCCTTCAGCATTCTCGGCGGTGTGCTGGCCATCTTCCGCTTCGCCGGCGCCGGTTGAACACCGGGCTTGCACCGCGCTTCCCGCCGCGCCACATCACCGCCATGCCTGACCAGACGCCCCCGGCCCTCGTCGCCGATACCCGCACGCTGGAAGCCATCCTGCGCATCGAAGCCAGGCTGGACCGGCTGGAAAACCGTTTCGACCGCTTCGAAGAGCGTTTCCGCCGCGTCGAAACCGACCTGCTCGATGTGAAGGGCCGCGTTTCGCAACTGCCGACGGCCTGGACGCTGCTGGCCGGCGGCGCCGGTGTCACCTTCGGCATCATGGCCTTCGCACTGGCCCTGGTCCGGATCGGCGTTACCCAGTAGCCCGCAGGCCGGGCGCTTCCTGCCCCGTCCGGGCGACGTATTCGGTATAGCCACCGCCGTAATCCTGGATGCCGCCGGGCGTCACCTCCAGCACGCGGTTGGACAGCGCGGCCAGGAAATGCCGGTCATGCGAAACAAAGAGCATGGTCCCGTCATACTGCGACAGCGCGGTGATCAGCATTTCCTTCGTCGCCATGTCGAGATGGTTCGTCGGCTCGTCCAGCACCAGGAAATTCGGCGGGTCGTAGAGCATGCCGGCCATCACCAGCCGGGCCTTCTCGCCGCCCGACAGCACCCGGCAGCGCTTGTCCACATCGGCGCCGGAAAAGCCGAAGCAGCCGGCCAGCGAACGCAGTGAACCCTGGCCGGCGCGTGGAAACTGCGCCTCCAGCGCCTCGAACACGGTCAATTCGCCATCCAGCAATTCCATCGCGTGCTGGGCGAAATAGCCGAGCTTCACGCTGCCACCGAGCGCCACGCTGCCCTCATCTGGCTCGGTCGCACCGGTGACCAGCTTCAGCAGGGTGGATTTGCCGGCGCCGTTCATGCCCAGCACGCAGGCCCGCTCCCGCCGGCGGATCAGCACGTCGAGATCGCGGTAGATCACCCGTTCGCCGTAGCGTTTGTGCACGCCGCGCAAATTCACCACATCCTCGCCCGAGCGGGGCGCCGGCAGGAATTCGAAGGCCACGCTCTGGCGCCGGCGCGGCGGCTCCACCCGCTCGATCTTGTCCAGCTTCTTCACCCGGCTCTGCACCTGGGCGGCGTGGCTGGCGCGCGCCTTGAAGCGCTCGATGAATTTGATTTCCTTCGACAGCATGGCCTGCTGGCGCTCGAACTGGGCGAGTTGATGCTTCTCGTTCAACGCTCGCTGCTGCTCATAGAACTCGTAATTGCCGGAAAAGCTGGTCAGGTCGCCCGCGTCGATCTCGATCACCTTGTTGATGATCCGGTTCATGAATTCCCGGTCGTGCGAGGTCATCAGCAGCGCGCCATCATAGCCCTGCAGAAAATTCTCCAGCCAGATCAGGCTTTCGAGGTCGAGGTGGTTGGAGGGTTCGTCGAGCAGCATGACGTCGGGCCGCATCAGCAGGATGCGCCCCAGCGCCACGCGCATCTTCCAGCCGCCGGACAGCGCGCCCACATCGCCATCCATCATCGTCTCGGAAAAGCTCAGCCCCGCCAGAACCTCGCGCGCCCGGCTCTCCAAGGCGTAGCCGCCGAGGTCGTCGAAGCGGGCCTGCACCTCGCCGAAACGCTCGATGATCGCCTCCAGCTCATCCGCCCGGTCGGGGTCGGCCATGGCGAGTTCCAGCGCATGCAGCTCTGCCGCCACCACGCTGACATCGCCCGCGCCGTCCATCACCTCGGCCACCGCGCTGCGGCCGGACATTTCGCCGACATCCTGGCTGAAGAAGCCGATGGTGACGCCGCGCTCGACCAGCACCTGGCCCTCATCGGGCTGCTCCTGCCCGGTGATCATGCGGAACAGCGTGGTCTTGCCGGCGCCGTTCGGGCCAACCAGCCCCACCTTCTCGCCGCGCTGAAGCGCGGCCGAAGCCTCGATGAAGAGCAGCTGGTGGCCGTTCTGCCGGGTGATGCTGTCGAGGCGGATCATCGCGGTCTCAGGCGTTGCCGACAGGGTTTTCCATCGCCTGGCCGCGGCGGTTCTGCCACAGCGCCACGAAGTCGATGGGGTTCAGGAAGACCGGCGGGAAGCCGCCATCCCTGGTCACCTCGGCCAGGATGTTGCGGGCGAAGGGGAAGAGCAGCCGCGGGCATTCCACCAGCAGCACCGGCTCCAGATCCTGCTCGGGCACGTTGATGGTGAAGATGCCGCAATAGGTCAGCTCGGCGATGAAGCAGACCGTCTCGCCCAGGCGGGCATCGGCGCGGATGTCCAGCGTCACCTCGAAGACGTTCTGGCCTTCCTCGATCGGCCGCGCCTGGACGTCGAGCTGCAGGTCGATGGCCGGCGGCTCGCGCAGCGTGGCGAAGATGCCGGGCGCGCCCGGAACCTCGAAGCTGAGATCCTTGGTGTACTGCATGTTCAGCACGAGGGGGCCGGCGCCCGGCGGCGGCGTGGTATCGGACATGGTGTGGTTCCTTTGAAGCCCGCGCGGGGTAGCACGCGGGGGCGGGCGCGCCAAACCGAGCATTTTATTCTTGCTTTGTTCCCAAATTAGGATTAAGTGCCGTATCTCCAGACAGGAGACGGCCCATGCCCCCCACCGCCCTCCATTCCGCCCTTTTCGGCCTGATCGCCGCACTTCTCGGCGCAGGCGGCGCCGCCATGGCGCCCCAGGCGCTGGGGGGCGCGCCACCGGTGCTGATCATCGCTGGGCTCATATTCCTTGTCGGCTTGGCCTTTGCCGGGTTTCTCTGGTGGCTGGCGGCGCGCAGCTTCGCCCTGCTCGGCCAGCCCGGCACCACGCCCGAGCAGGTCGCCGCCCTGCGCGACCTGCCCATGGCCCTGCCCGAGGGCACGGTGCGCGCCATCCTCGCCCTGATCGTCGGCGTGGTCGGGCTGCCCCTGCTGCTCTTCGCCGCCGCGCTGAACCTGTCCGATGCGGTGGCGGGCTATGTGAACGGCATCATCGCCGGCGTCTTCGGCTATTATTTTGGCGCGCGCGCCACCACGCCCGATGCCCAGGCCAATCGCCGCGTGGCCGAGGCCCTGGGCCAGGAACAGCGCGCCCATGAGACCCTGCGCCAGACCACCGCCACCGCCATCGAGGCCGCCGCCGAAGCCGCGACCCGCCCCGCCCGCGAGGCCGATGCCCTGGCCCGGCTGGAGCGCCATCTCACCGTCGCCACCGAGCTGGTCGAAAACTTCGGCCCCGCCCTGCCCGCCGGCCTGCTGCCCGCCGAAGCCCCGGCCATGCTGGCCCGCGCCCGCGCGGCGCTGGAGGCCGCCCGCGCCACGCCGCCCGATCTCGGCCGCATCGCCGAGGCCACGGCGGCGCTGACCGGCGCCGGCGGCCCCTTCGCCACGCTGCTGCGCCTGGCCGGGCCGTTGCTGCCCGCGGTGGCTGGCGGCCCGCTGGCCGGCGTGGCGCTGCTGCTGGGGCTGGGCTGGTCGCTCTCAGCCGCCGCCTGGCGGCGCTGGCAGGCGGGGGTGCTGAACGCGCCGCATGATCCCGCGCTGTTCGACCCCGGCGCGATCACCCCGCAGGAGGCGCTGGCGCGGCTGACCCCCATCTTCGCCCAGGCGCTGGCGCCCCTGCGCGACACCCCGGGCTTCGCCGCCGACCTGCTGGACATGGCGCTGCGCGATGACGGCGCGGCGCGGATCTGGGCCCGCTGGGGCGCCGGCCACTTCGAAAACCCGGCCCAGGTCGAGGCCGGGCTTGCGGAATACCGCCGCGCCCTGGTGGCGGGCGAGGCGGCGGATGACGTCTCGGCCGAGGCGGTGCGGCGGGTGGCCACCGCATTATCCGCCGCCGCACCGCCCTTGCGCGCCGAGGCGCCGGATGCCGCGGCCGCCCAGGCCCTGCTGACGCCGGGCACCGGCAGCGCAGAACAACACGCCGCCCTGCAGGCCCTGACCCTGTTGCTCGGCCGCCTGCGCGAGAGCCGGCAGGACCCGATGCAGATCCTGCGCGAGGTGACGCCATGAGGCCCGCCCTGATTCTGCTGCTGGCCGGCTGCGCGCCGCTGGCGGTGGTGCTGGACCCGCCGCTCGGCCAGCTCGCGCGGTGGCGGGACAGCCCGTCACTGGCCGCCGAACAGCCGGTGGTCACCCCCTGTCCCGATGGCCATCCTGCCTGCCCGCAGCTCCATGCCCGTCGGGCTGAGGCCTGCATGGCCGCCGCCATGGCGGCCCGCGCGCCCGGTGCCGCCTGCCCCGGCAGCACAGCGCTGGCCATGCTGGATTGCGCGGCGCAATCCTACGCCGCCGCCCGCCGGACCACCGCCCATCCGGCGCTGGCGGCGGGCCAGGCCCAGGCGCTGATCTGCGCCGCGAATTTGTCCGATTCCGTGCATGCGGTTTCTCTCGCACACGAGGCCCTGCGCGCCGCCCAGGCCGCACCGCCCGACCGCGCACCCCTGTTGCGCGACCGCGCCCAGGCGCTGATCGACCACCCCCCAGGAGCCACGCCATGATCCCGCTCGACCGCACCCTTTCCTTCCGTTTTCCGCTGCTGTCCGGCGCCGATGTGCGGCTGGCCCAGCAGGCGCTGCGCCGCGCCGGCATGGGCGCGATGGCGACGGACGGCGTCTTCGGCCCCGCCACGCGCGACGCGGCGCTGCGGTTCCAGCGCGCCCAGGGGCTGTTGGTCGATGGCGTGATCGGCCCCGCGACCTGGGGCCGGCTGATGCAGACGGCACCGCCCGCCACCACCTCCCCTGGCTGGCGGGCGATGCTGCAGCCCTTCCTCGCCCGGCTGACGGAGGAGCACGGCGCGCCGGTCGGCACCGGCACCAGGCGCTGGAGGCTGACCGCAGAAGGGCTGCTGATCGACGGCCAGCGGGTTGCCGCCGGCACGCCGATGGTGGCGCGCACTTGGGCCGTGCATGGCGCAGCGATGCAGCGTGCCGCCCAGGCGCAGCCCGTGCCGGTGGAGCTGCTGCTGGCCTGCGCCTGCACCGAGAGCGGCGGCCGGGCCGATGCGGTGCGCGAGGAGCCGGGATATCTGGATGACCAGACGACACCGCATCGTGTCTCGCCCGGCCTGATGCAGACGCTGATCTCGACAGCGCGCGAGGCGCTGGGCGACCCCAGGCTGGACCGCGCCAGGCTGCTGGAGCCCGAAACCTCGCTGGCGGCAGGCGGCGCCTATATCCGCCGCCAGGCGATCCAGGCGCGGATGCCGACGGGCTTCGACCCGCCGCTGGTCGCCATTGCCTATAATGCGGGCTCGCTGCGGCCAGCGGCTTCGGGGCCATGGGGCCTGGTGCAGACCCGCCGCGCCGACCACTGGCACGCCGATGCCTTTTGCGGCTTCTTCAACGACGCCTTCACTGTGCTGCGGGCGGTGCCACCGGAGGAGGCGACACCCTCCCTGGCACTACTCCTGCGCGGCCAATAGGGTCAGCAGGCCGTGGATGATCTGGGTCGGCGTGGGCGGGCAGCCGGGGATGCGGATATCGGGCCGCATCCCCGCCTCGCCCGGGCGCGGTTCGGCCGCGAGCCCGCCCTCCACGGCGTAGCTGCCCTTGAAGACGCCGCCATCGATGGCGCAATCGCCCACCGCCACGACGAAGCAGGGCTCGGGCATGGCGGCGCGGGTGCGGGCCAGCGCCTCGGTCATGTTGCGGGTGATCGGGCCGGTCACCAGCAGCACATCGGCATGGCGCGGGCTTGCCACGAAACGCAGCCCGAAACGCTCGAGGTCATGCACGACATTCTGGGTGGCGTTGAGCTCCAGCTCGCAGCCATTGCAGCTGCCGGCATCGACGACGCGGATGGCGAGAGAGCGGCCGAGCCGGCGGCGCGCGCTGGCCTCCAGCAGGGCGGCGAGTTCGACCACCTCATCGGGCCGCGTGGCCGGCGCCGGGTCGGTCAGCGGGCGGGAGAGGAGGTTTTTCGCGAGCCTGGGCCAGAGCATCTCAGTCGCATTCCTCGGAGAAGATCAGCCGGTTGCCGAAGGGGTCGCTGACGGCGAGGTCACGGTATCCCCAGGGCTGCTTCTGGATGTCGGGGCGGGCATGGCGGTAATTCTTCGCATGCAGCTCGGCCTGCAGTGCATCCACGCCGGACATCCGGATGATGAGATGACTGCCCGGCGTGCCATCGCCGAAATGCTCGCTGAGGAAGAGCAGTGTCTTCCCGCGAGAAACCTGGACGAAGAGCGGCGCCTCGGCGTCGAAACGATGCTCCCAATCCCAGGAGAAGCCGAGGAAACCCTCATAGAATTCCCGCGCCTTCGCCACATCGAAGATGCGCAGGATGGGGATGGCGGGCTCCAGCTCGATGCTCACAGATCCACCCCCGAATACGAGGCGTTGATGCTTTTGTTGATCAGCGGGAAGTCGGCAACGATGTTGCCCTGCACCGCCGCCTCCAGCAGTGGCCAGTGCAGCCAGGACGGGTCGCGCAGGAAGACGCTCTGGATCAGCCCGCCATCATCGAGCCGCAGCCAGCAGAAGCACTCGCCGCGGAACCCCTCGATCAGCGAGAAACCCTCGCCGGCGCGGGCCGGCAGCGGCGTGATGATCTCGCCCTCCGGCAGGCCGGCGGCGATGATGCGCAGCATGCGCAGGCTCTCCCGAATCTCACCCTGGCGCACGGCGAGGCGGGCGGCGACATCGCCCTCGGCACGGGTGACGGGAAGCACCTCCAGCTCGTCATACGGCGCGTATCCCGGCGTGGCGCGGGCATCCACCGCGCGGCCGCTGGCGCGGCCGACCACACCGCCGGCGTTCATGCGCGCGGCCAGTTCGGGCGCGATGATGCCGGTGGTGACCAGCCGGTCCTGCAGGCTGGCATGGCTGGCGGTGATGCGCTCCAGCGCCGGCAGCTCGGCCTCGATGGTGGCCAGGGCCTCGGCGATGATGCCCAAGGCCCCCGGGGCGATGTCGGTGGCGATGCCGCCGGGCAGCACGCGGTCCATCATCAGGCGGTGGCCGAAGGCCACGTGGCAGGCGCGCAGCAGCGCCTCGCGCAGCGCCCCGGTGCGGGCATGCACGGCGGGGAAGGCCGCATCGTTGCAGATGAAGCCCCAGTCGTTGAGGTGGTTGGCGATGCGCTCGATCTCGGCCATGGCGGCGCGCAGGGCGATGGCCCGCGCCGGCGGCGTGATGCCGGCTGCGTGTTCGGCGGCCGTTGCGAAGGCAAGCGAATGCGCCACCGTGGAATCGCCGGAAAGCCGCGCCGGAAACCGCGCCGCCGCGCGGGGCGACTTGCCCTGCATGAGCGCCAGCGTGCCCTTGTGGGTGTATCCCAGCAGCACCTCCAGCCGCACCAGCGTCTCGCCCACGACATGGAAGCGGAAATGCCCGGGCTCGATGATGCCGGCATGCACCGGCCCGACGGCAATCTGGTGCACGCCCGCGCCCGAGGCTTCGAGGAATTCGGGCTGCGGCGGCGCGGTGCCGTGGCGGACGGGGCGGCCCGACATCGGATTCAGCACCGGCCATTTGCCATGGTCCAGCCAGGGCCGGCCATCGATGCTGCCCACCGCCTCCAGCCCCCAGAGGTCGTGGATCGCGCGCTCGAACCAGGCCGCCGCGGGATGCAGGGCCGAGAGCGAGGCGAAGCGGCCATCGGGGGCCGGGCAGCTGAACAGCGTCGGCGCCGCGCCATCCATGAAGGCCGCGTATACGGTGGCGGGCTCCGCCCACATCGCCAGCAGCGGCGGACTGTTCCGGGCCAGCGCCTGCCATTCGGTGGCGGAGAGGTTTTTCGTGATCATCCCGGCACCTCGGCCGCGGCGCGCAGCATCGCGGCGATGGGCGCGGGCATCGCCAGCATGGCCCAGAAGGCCAGCAGCAGCAGGCCCCAAAGCGGGATCAGCACCAGCAGCCCCGGCGCCGGCGCGCCCGCCACATCCGCGGTGGCGGGGCCGAGGCACAGGCGCTGCGCCGTGCGCACCAGCGCCGCGGCACCCACCAGCAGCCCCAGCAGCAGCGGCAGCAACAGCCACGGCGCCTGCCGCCCCGCGCTGGTCAGCAGCAGAAATTCCGAGGCGAAAAGCATGAATGGCGGCAGCCCCGCCGCCCCCAGCACGGCCAGCCCCAGCCCCCAGCCCAGCGCGGGGTGCGAGGCCACCAGCCCGCCGATATCGGTCACCCTCTGGGAGCCCTTGAGCTGCACCGCGGCACCCAGGCCGATGAACACCGCGCTCTTCACCAGCGCATGGCCCAGAAGGTGCAAAAGCCCCGCCAGATTGGCCGCCGGCCCGCCCAGGCCAAAGGCGATGGCGGCGATGCCCATATGCTTGATGGAGGACCAGGCGAAGAGCCTTCGCGCATCCCGCCGGCGCCACAGCGCGAAGGCCGCCACCAGCAATGTCGCCACCCCCAGCACCAGCAGGAAGGCGCCGGGCGGGATGGTGCCGGGATGGGCGCCCACCACCGCCTTTGCGCGCAGCACGGCATGCATGGCGGTGGTCAGCAGCAGGCCCGACAGCACGGCGGTGATCGGCACCGGGCCCTCGGCATGGGCGTCGGGCAGCCAGTGGTGCAGCGGCACCAGGCCCGACTTGGTGCCATACCCCACCAGCAGCAGGATGAAGGCGAGGTTCAGCAGGCCAGGATCGGCCGCCGCCGCCCCGGCCCGCAGTGCCGCGAAGGACAGCCCGGCGCCGGGCACCGCCATCTGCAACACCACCGTGCCGAACAGCGCCAGCGCGATGCCCACGCCGCAGAGGATGAAGAATTTCCACGCGGCCTCCAGCGCCGCCGTGCTGCGGGGGCTGGCCACCATCACCACCGAGGCCAGCGTCGCCGCCTCGATCGCCACCCACATCAGCCCCAGATTGTCCGACAGCAGGGCCAGCATATTGGCCGCGCAAAAACCCTGGAAGGCGGCGTGGTACAGGCGGGAGTGGGAGAGCCGCTCATGGGCGGAGAACACCGCGGTGGCCAGGCCGACCACGCCCGCCACGAGCACCATGGGATGGTTCAGCGCATCGAGCCGCAGCCAGCCCTCGCCGCCGCGCTCCAGCAGCAGCACCGCCACCAGCGTGGCGGCGGCGAAGGCGATGTTCAGCCAATGTGCCACGCGCGGCACCAGCGGCAGCAGTGCCGCGCCGAGCGCCGGAATGAGGACGGCCCACATCAGTGCCGGTCCCCACGATGGGCGTCGAGCGCCGTGGTGTCCAGGCTCGCCACCTGCTCGCGCATGCGCATGCCGAAGAGGCCGGCGAGTGCCGCCACCACCAGCACCAGGCCGGCGGCGGAAAGCTCCACCACCAGCGGCATGCCGGCCGCACCCACGGCGGCGAGCATCAGCGCGTTCTCCATGCTCAACAGCCCCGCCGCCTGGGCCAGGGCGTGGCGGCGGGTGCACATCATCAGCAGCCCGAGCAGCAGGATGGAGAGTGCTATGGCCAAATCCTCACGCGCCAGCGCCGAGGTGCCGGTCGAGACCGGCAGGGCGACGAGGATGGCGAGCGCCACCATGGCGCCGCCGCCCAGCAGGGCGGGCATGGTGGGCAGGCCGGCATCGCCGCCGCCGCCGGCGCGCCGCGTCGCCTCGCGCAGCGCTAGGGGTATGGCCACCGCCTTGGCGGCGAAGGCGATGGCGGCGGAGGTGTAGAGATGCGCGGCCCCCTGGGAATAACCCTGCCATGCCGCGGCCATGGCCAGGAGCAACCCCTGTGCCGCCAGCAGCCAGATCAGCCCGCCCAGCCTTCGTTGCGTCAGCAACAGAAAGGAGCAGAGCAGCATGCCGCCGCCCAGCACATGCGCGATGTCATAGGCGAGGCTGCCCATCACGCGAGCCCCGTCGAGACGAAGAGCAGCGCGACCGCGAGTGCGGCCAGCAGCAGCGCCGCACCCAGGAATTCCGGCACCCGGAAGACGCGCAGCTTGGCGACCGCGCTCTCGAACACCGCGAGTGCCACGGCCAGCAGCGTGATCTTGGCCAGCCACAGCCCCAACCCCAGCAGCCAGGCGGCCGGGCCGCCCCCTGGCGGTGCGATGCCCCAAGGGATGAACACCGCCGAGAGCAGCGCCATCCAGACCAGCAGCTTCAGCGCCGCCTGCATCTCCCACAGCGCGAGATGGCGGCCGCTCGCCTCCAGGATCATCGCCTCATGCACCATGGTGAGTTCCAGATGGGTCGCGGGATTGTCGGCCGGCATGCGGGCATTCTCGACCAGGCCCACCGCCAGCAGCGCCGCCGCGATGAGCAGCAGCGAGACCCGCAACCCCACGCCGCCCTCGCGGAAGGCCAGCACCATGGCGTCCAGATTGGTGGTGCCCGCAACCATCGCCAGCACCAGGATGCACAGCATCAGCACGGGCTCGGCGAAGGCGGAAAAGCCCAGTTCACGCGCCGCCCCCATGCCGCCGAAGGCGGTGCCGGCATCCATGCCCGCCAGCGCCAGCGCGACGCGCGCGAGCGCCAGCAACCCGGCCAACAGCAGCAGGTCGGACAGCGGCGCCAGCAGCATGCCCTGCGAGAAGCCCGGCACCAGCATGGCGGCCAGCAGGGTGGCGGCGCAGGCGACATAGGGCGCGGCGCGGGAGATGTCGCTGGCCCCCTCGGCCAGCACCGGGCGCTTGCGCAGCAACTTCGCCAGATCCCGCCAGGGTTGCAGCGGCGAAGGCCCGCGCCTGCCCATCAGCCGCGCCTTCACCAGCCGCACCAGCCCCACCAGCAGCGGCGCCATGGCCAGCACCAGCACGAGATGCAGCGCCTGTGTCAGCACCGAGGCCATACCCTGGATCATGGCCGCTCCAGCCCCGCCAGCACGGCCAGCAGCAGCACCAGCGTGGCGAACATGAGGCCCAGCGCGTGGCGGACCGAGAGCGCGCGAAAACCATCCACCCGCTGGCTCACGGCATGGCGCGCGGCGCGCAGCGCGGTCAGCGCGCGCCATGTCGGATCGGCGCTGGCGGCCGCGTATTGGGCGGCCGCCAGGCTGCCTGGCGGCGGCACTGCCACATGCCAGCGCGCGGCCATCAGCGGGCCGGCCAGCATGCGGGAAATGGGTTGCGAAAAGCCCTCGCCGCTGGGCTGGGTGGCGGGGTTGCCGAAGGGCAGATGGGCGGGGGGGGCAGTGAAGCCGCAATCCCAGGCTGGCGCGCGGGTGGCGCCGCCGCCGCCGCGCCATTGCGCGCCGCGCCACAGCGCCAGGGCCAGCACCGCCAGCAGCAGCCCGGCCGGCAGCACCATGTACCGCGCCCCGGCATCGCCGGCGGAAAGACCGAAAAAGCCCCCGGGCACCGGCGCCGCCGGGCCCAGCCATTGCGCCAGCACCGGCTGCATCAGCGCCAGCGCCAGGGCGGGAAAGACGCCGAGCAGCAGGCAGAGCGCCGCCGGCAACAGCAAGGCCGCGCGGCCCATTCCGGAAAGATCCTCGGCACCGGCCACCCTGGGGCTGCGCGGGCGCCCGAGGAACACCAGCCCCCAGAGCCGCAGCATTGCCGCGGCGCCGAGCGCCACCGCCATGGCCACCATCGCCAGCGCCACGAGGGCGGCGAACTGGAACAGCGCATCGCCGGTGCGCCAGGCGCCGAGCAATGCCTGCAACAGCAACCATTCGCTGGCGAAGCCCGAGAGGGGCGGCACGGCGGCGGCCGAGAGCGCGCCCACCAGCATGGCCCAGCCCAGCACCGGCATGTTGTGCAGCAAGCCGCCCAGCGCATCGAGCCGACGCTGGCCGGCCTGCTCCAGCACCGCGCCCACGCCCAGGAACAGCAGGCATTTGAACAGACCGTGGTTCAGCACATGCAGCAGCGCGCCCGCCAGGGCCAGGGCCGCCGGCACCGCCATGTCGGCGCCGCGGAACATCAGCGCGAGGCCGAGGCCCGCCGCGATCAGCCCGACATTCTCGATGGTGGAGCAGGCCAGGATCGCCTTGGTGTCATTCTCCAGATTGGCCCGCAGCGCGCCCAGCAGAGCCGAGGCCGCACCCATCAGCAGCAGCGGCATGCCCCAGAAGGAAGCCTGCGCCGGACCGCAGAGGTCGAAGACCAGGCGCAGGATGACATACAGCGCCACCTTCACCATCACCGCCGACATCAGCGCCGAGACATGCGCCGGCGCCGCGGGATGAGCCAGCGGCAGCCACAGATGCAGCGGCACCAGCCCGGCCTTGGCGCCGGCCCCCAGCAGCACCAGGGCCAGCACGGCGACGGCGGCAAGCCCCTCGGGCGGGGCGGCGCGCAGGGCTGCGAAACCCAGCGAGCCCGCGCCGGCCGACAGCAGACCCAGCGCGCCCATCAGGCAGCCGCCGCCGAAGATCGCGAAGACGAGGTAGAGCCGTGCGGCGCGCCGCTCATGCAGCGTGGCCCAGCTCGCCAGCGACATGGCCTCGAAGCCCAGCAGCAGGGAGAAACCATCGGCCGCGGTGATGCACAGCGCCATGCCGAACAGGAACAGCACAAAGCCCACCAGCTCATGCCGCGGGCCGGATGCGACCATCAGCGAGGCAAAGGCGCCGGCCAGCCCGAGCAGCAGCAGGAACCAGGCCGAGAGCGGGTCCAGCGCCAGCAAGGCCGCCGCCCAGGGCGGGCCGAGCGGCAAGGCCAGCACTTCGGCCGAGGGCCAGAGCAGCGCCAGCACCGCAAGCACCGCCATGCCCGCCATCACCAGCGCCGTGCCCAGGCGCAGCACCGCCACCATGCCCAGCGCCGCGGGCAGCACAAGGAGGAGCAGCGCCGCCAGCAGCAGGCAGAGCGTGGTCAGCATGGCGAAGGGGTTTGGCGCGGCACGCTGTCAGCATGCGTCAGGCGGCCCCGCGTCGGGAAGGTATCGCAATGGACAGAATTGAAGAATTCCCATTCCGAAAAAACTGCATTACGCTGCGTCATAACGCTTCCGTATCGGGTTGAGGAACAAGCTCATGCAAAGACGCAATGTCATCGCCGCCGGTACCGCCGCGGCCGCGGTCCTGCCGCTTCTCGCCAGCCCCGCGCTGGCCCAGGCAACGCCTGAGATTCGCTGGCGTTGCGCCAGCAGCTTTCCCCGCGCCCTCGATACGATCTATGGCGCCGGCGAGCATGTCGCCCGCCGAGTCGCCGCGCTGACCGACAACAAGTTCCGCATCCAGCTCTTTCAGGCCGGCGAACTGGTGCCGGGCCTGGCCACGCTCGATGCCGTCCAGGCCGGCACGGTGGAATGCACCCACACCGCCAGCTATTACTGGGTGGGCAAGGATCCGACCTTCGCCTTCGACGGCACGGTGCCCTTCGGGATGAATTTCCGGCAGATCAATTCCTGGCTGAATGCCGGTGGCGGCCGTGAGGTGATGAAAGACTTCTTCGCCACCTACAATGTTCTCAGCATCCCGGCCGGCAATACCGGCGCGCAGATGGGCGGATGGTTCCGCCGCGAAATCCGCACAGTGGAAGACCTGCGCGGTTTGAAGATGCGCATCGGCGGCTTCGCCGGCAATGTGCTGGCCAAGCTGGGCGTGGTGGCGCAGCAGATCGCCGGCGGCGATATCTACCCGGCGCTGGAGCGCGGCACGATCGACGCCGCCGAATGGGTCGGCCCCTATGATGACGAAAAGCTGGGCTTCCAGCGCGTGGCGCCGTTCTATTACTACCCCGGCTGGTGGGAGGGTGGGCTCAACCTGTCCATGACCGTCAACCAGGCGAAGTACAACGAGCTGCCACAGCTCTACAAAGAGGCGCTGGAAAGCGCCTGCCGCGACGCCACCATCGAGACCATGGCGAAATATGACAGCCAGAACCCGCCGGCCCTGCGCCGCCTGGTGGCTGCCGGCACCCAGCTTCGCCCCTTCCCGCGCCCGGTGATGGAAGCCTGCTACCGCGCCGCCTTTGAACTCTATGGCGAAACGGCCGAGCGCAACGCCAACTTCAAGAAGGTCTGGGACCACTTCCGCGCCTATCGCGACACCCAACTGCAATGGTTCCGTGTCGCCGAAAGCACCTATGACAATTTCGTCTATGCCATGCAGGCGGCGGAGAACGCGCCGGCGCGGCCGCGCTGATGCAGCCGCTGCTCAGCTTCAGCGCCGCGGTGGACTGGGTCTCCACCCGGTTCGGGCGTCTGGCGGACTGGATGGTGCTGGCCGCCTGCGTCATCTCGGCCGGCAATGCCTTCATCCGCTATGGCGTGTCGATCTCCTCCAATGCCTGGCTGGAGCTGCAATGGTATCTCTTCGCCGGCATGGTGATGCTGGGCGCCAGCTACACCCTGCTGCGCAATGAGCATGTGCGGGTCGATCTGCTCTATGGCTGGGTCGGGCATCGCACGCGGCTCTATATCGACATCTTCGGTTTCATTTTCTTCGTGCTGCCGGCGATGTGCCTGATGCTGTACATGACCTGGCCGTTCTTCTGGGACAGTTTTGTCCGCAATGAGGGCAGCCCGAATGCCGGCGGCATGCTGCGCTGGCCGGTGAAGTTGATTCTGCCGCTGGGTTTCCTGCTGCTGGTGCTGCAAGGCCTGTCGGAGCTGATCAAGCGCGTGGCCGTGCTGCGCGGCGTGCCGGTCAAGGGCAATGCCTTCCTCGAATACAAGAAGCCTGAACAATGAGCCTCGACCTCATGCCGCCGCTGATGTTCGGCGGCCTGGTGATCTTTCTGCTGGCGGGGTTTCCCGCGGCTTTCAGCCTCTCCGCGGTGGGGCTGTTCTTCGGCTTCCTGTCGATCGAGCTGGGCTTCTTCAACGCGGCCTTTCTGGGCAATCTGCCGCTGCGGGTGTTCGGGATTCTCTCCAACGACTTGCTGCTGGCCATCCCATTCTTCACCCTGATGGGCGCCATCCTGGAGCGTTGCGGGCTGGCGGAGGACCTGCTGGAAGGCACCGGCCAGCTCTTCGGGAAAATCCCCGGCGGGCTGGCCTATGCGGTGATTCTGGTGGGCGCGGTGCTCGGCGCCATCACCGGCACGGTCGCGGCGTCGGTCATCGCCATGGGCATGATCTCGTTGCCGATCATGATGCGCTACGGCTATGACATGCGGATCGCGACGGGGGTGATCGCGGCCTCGGGCACCATAACCCAGCTGATTCCGCCATCCCTGGTGCTGATCGTGCTGGGCGACCAGCTCGGCAAGAGCGTGGGCGACATGTATGCCGGCGCCATCGGCCCATCGATCCTGCAGATCCTGCTGTTCATGCTGTTCATCCTGGGCGTGTCGATCTTCGCACCCCACAAGGTGCCGCCGCTGCCGCCCGAGGCGCTGTCGCCCCGCGGCTGGCCGCTTTACTGGCGGGTGCTGAAGGGCATGGTGCCCTCCATCGTGCTGATATTCCTGGTGCTGGGGACGATCTTCCTCGGCCTTGCCACGCCCACCGAGGCGGGCGCCATGGGTGCCATCGGCGCGATTGGCCTGGCGGTGGCGCAGGGCACCTATTCCTGGAAGCTGCTGCGCGAGGCGATGGGCAATACCATGCGCATCACCTCCATGGTCATCTTCATCCTGATCGGTGCGACGGTGTTTTCGCTGGTCTTCCAGGGCGTCGATGGCACGCATTGGATCGAGCACCTGCTCAGCCATTTGCCCGGCGGCCAGACCGGCTTCCTGATCTTCGTCAATATCTTCGTTTTCTTCCTGGCCTTCTTCCTGGATTTCTTCGAGATCGCCTTCATCGTGGTGCCGTTGCTGGCGCCGGTGGCGGCGAAGCTGGACATCAACCTGGTCTGGTTCGGCGTTCTGCTCTGCATCAATCTGCAGACCAGCTTCATGCACCCGCCCTTCGGCTTCGCGCTGTTCTACCTCCGCGGCATCGCGCCGAAGGAGGTGCTGACCAAGGACATCTATCTTGGCGCGATCCCGTGGTTGTTCCTGCAGATCATTCTGGTCGGCATCGTGATCTTCTGGCCGGAGACGGTGACCTATTGGCTCGATGCCGGCACCGGCGTGGACCCGAGCACGGTGCGCATCGATGTGCCGCTGCCCGACTTGCCGGATGACGATGCGGTGCCGACCTTCCGGTAGCGTGTGAGAACAGGCTCGGCCGGGCGGGGGATGGCTCAAGGCCCTGCCGCCGCTTGTCCGGGTTCAGGGTGGTGGTGCTGATGCGGAGCATGCTGGAGCCGGCCGAAATCAGCGCCTTGGGTTCGCGGCATGGCGCGCCGTCACGCAGCTTGTCGCTCTGCTGCGCGCAGCACCTCTGCCCCCCGTGAAGATGCGCGAAACCCTGAACACATGCTTCCAAACGACCTTAACCGTCTCCGCGGTTGAACCATTGCGGCGCCTCGCGCCTTCCTGGCCGGCGGCCGATAGCCACGCTATATGTCCAGCGTGATCACGCGCCTCGACACCTACATCTTCCGGCAACTCGGTGGCGCGCTGCTGGCGGTGACCATTGGCCTCGCCGCGCTGATCTGGCTGACCCAGTCGCTGCGCTTCATCGAGCTTGTGCTGGACCGCGGCCTGTCCTTCTGGGTGTTTCTCGAGCTGACATCCCTGCTGCTGCCCAGCTTTTTTGCCGTGATCCTGCCCATCACCACCTTTGTCGTGGTGCTCTTCACCTATGTCCGCCTTGGTTCGGACCGCGAATTGGTGGTGATGCGCGCCGCCGGCCTGTCGCAGTGGCAGCTCTCCCGCCCGGCGCTGGCGGTCTCGGGCATTGCGGTGATGGTGGGGTATTTCCTGACCCTCTATCTCGTGCCGATCAGCCACGCCTCCTTCCGCGAATGGCAGTTCGAGATACGCAACCAGATGGCCGGCCTGCTGCTGCAGGAGGGCGTGTTTTCCTCGGTGGGAGAGGACCTCACCGTCTATGCCCGCACGCGGGAGAGCGACGGCACCCTGCGCGGCATCCTGGTGCATGACGCGCGCGAGCGGGGTGCCCCAGTCACCATCCTGGCCGAGGCCGGGCGTATCACCAATGGCCCCGAAGGCCCGCGGGTGACGCTGGTGAACGGCCAGCGCCAGCAGCTCGAACGCAACCCCAATGGCGGAACAAGGCTGAATGTCCTCAGCTTCACCGAGAACAGCCTGGACCTCGCACGTGCGAACCGTTCCGAGCAGAGCCGTTTCCGCAATGCCCAGGAACGTGGCCTGACCGACCTTCTTTACCCCGAACCCGAGGTCTCGATCCGCGACCGCCGGCGTTTCCGGGCCGAGGCGCATCAGCGCCTGTCCAACCCGCTGACCGGCTTCTCCCTCGCGCTGCTCGGCCTGGCCGTGGCGCTGACCGGGCAGTTCCAGCGCTTCGGCGGCGGGCTGAAGCTGTTCCTGGGCTCGGCACTGGTGGTGGCGCTGCTGGCGATGGGGCTGGTCGCCAATAGCGCGGCCGCGCGCAGCAACGGCCTCATCCCGCTGGTCTGGCTCCATGCCATCCTGCCCGGGGTGGTGGCGGCCTGGGTGATCTCGGGCATGCCGGGCTTTCGGCGCGGCGCCAATGTTCCGGCCCGGGCGTCGCGGGCATGACCTTCGCGCAGACCCTCACCCTCTATGTTGGTCGGCGATTCCTGCTGTCGACCTTCACCATGCTGACGACGCTGACGCTGCTGGTCTCGCTGTTCGATTTCATCGAGTTGCTGCGCCGCGCCGCCACGCGCCCCGATGCGGGTTTTGCGCTGGTCGCCACCATCGCCGGGCTGCGCATGCCCTTCCTTTCGATGCAGATCATGCCCTTCGCCATCCTGCTGGGCGGGATTTTGGCCTTCTGGCGGCTCACCCGCTCCTCCGAACTCATTGTGGCACGCGCCACCGGCGTCTCGGCCTGGGGGTTTCTGCTGGGGCCCGTCGTGGTGGCGCTGGCTTTTGGCAGCATCGCGACCACCGCCATC
>LNFM01007128.1_pt1 | contig 17755 bp, 14 predicted proteins | sample 596031 | NCBI WGS metagenome assembly LNFM01 (sample SAMN04254537, study PRJNA301005) | activated carbon metagenome | isolation source: dual media filters at the Ann Arbor, Michigan drinking water treatment plant | place: USA: Ann Arbor | reverse complement strand
CCACGCGGACCTCCTCGTACTCCACCCCGAGGTCCGCGACGAACTGCTCCTTGAGGCTGTCGGAGAGCAGCGAGCCCGCCACGCCCACCGCGCGCGACGCGTCGAGCACGTGCACCACGGGCCCGGAGTAGTTCGGCGCGATCTTCACCGCCGTGTGCACCTTCGACGTCGTCGCCCCGCCGATCAGCAGCGGGATCGTCCAGCCCTCGCGCTCCAGTTCGCTCGCGAAGAAGGCCATCTCCTCGAGCGACGGGGTGATGAGCCCCGAGAGGCCGATGAGGTCCACCTTCTCCTCGCGCGCCTTCTCGAGGATCTTGCCGGGCGGCACCATCACGCCCATGTCGATCACCTCGTAGTTGTTGCACTGCAGCACCACGCCCACGATGTTCTTGCCGATGTCGTGCACGTCGCCCTTCACCGTGGCCATGAGCACCTTGCCCTTGGCGCGCGAATCGGCGTTGGCCAGCTTCTCGGCCTCGATGTACGGGATGAGGTGGGCGACCGAGCGCTTCATGACGCGCGCCGACTTCACCACCTGGGGCAGGAACATCTTGCCCGCGCCGAACAGGTCGCCGACGACGTTCATGCCCTGCATCAGCGGCCCCTCGATCACCTCGATCGGGCGGTCGAAGAGGTGCCGCGCCTCCTCGGTGTCCGCCACCACGAAATCGGCGATGCCATGCACGAGCGCATGCACGAGCCGCTCGTGCACCGGCGCCTCGCGCCAGCTGAGGTCGGCCTTCTTCCGCTGCGCCTGCCCGCGCGCGTCGTCGGCGACGGCGAGGAGCCGCTCCGTCGCGTCGGCGCGGCGGGCGAGCACCACGTCCTCCACGCGCTCGCGCAGGTCGGCCGGGATGTCCTCGTAGAGCACGAGTGCGCCGGCGTTCACGATGCCCATGTCCATCCCCGCCTTCACGGCGTGGTAGAGGAACACGGAGTGGATCGCCTCGCGCACGGCGTTGTTGCCGCGGAACGAGAACGAGACGTTGCTCACGCCTCCCGAGATGCGGACGTGCGGGCAGCGCTCCTTGATGGTGCGTGTCGCCTCGATGAAGTCGAGCGCGTACCGCTCATGCTCCTCGATCCCCGTCGCGATCGCGAAGATGTTCGGGTCGAAGATGATGTCCTCCGGCGGGAAGCCCACCCGCTCCGTGAGGATCCGGTAGGCCCGTTCGCAGATCTCGACCTTCCGTGCGGCCGTGTCGGCCTGGCCCTGCTCGTCGAAGGCCATCACGATCACCGCGGCGCCGTAGCGCCGCACGAGCGTCGCCTGGCGGACGAACTCGGCCTCGCCCTCCTTCATGGAGATCGAGTTCACGATCCCCTTGCCCTGCACGCAGCGCAGCCCCGCCTCGATCACCGACCACTTGGACGAGTCGATCATGATCGGGACCTTCGAGATGCCGGGCTCGCTCGCGATCAGGTTGAGGAAGCGCGTCATCGCCGCCACGGCGTCGAGCATCCCCTCGTCCATGTTCACGTCGATGATCACCGCGCCGGCCTCCACCTGCTGCCGCGCCACCTCGAGCGCCTGGTCGTAGTGCCCGCCGAGGATGAGCTCGGCGAACTTCTTCGAGCCCGTCACGTTGGTGCGCTCGCCGACGTTCACGAAGTTGGAGTCGGGGCCGATCACCAGCGGCTCGAGGCCGGAGAGGCGGAGCCGCTTCGGGAGCTCGGGGATCCGGCGCGGGGCGACGCCCTCCACCGCGCGCGCGATCGCCGCGATGTGCGCCGGCGTGGTGCCGCAGCAGCCGCCCACCACGTTCACGAGCCCCGCCTCGGCGAACTCGCGCAGGATGCTCGACGTGTAGTCGGGCGTCTCGTCGTATCCGCCCATCTCGTTGGGCAGGCCGGCGTTCGGGTGCACCGTCACGTAGCAGTCGGCGATGCGCGAGAGCTCCTGCACGTAGGCGCGCAGGTCCTTGGCGCCGAGCGCGCAGTTGAGGCCCACCGAGAACGGCTTGGCATGCATCACCGAGTTCCAGAAGGCCTCGGTGGTCTGCCCCGTGAGCGTGCGCCCCGAGGCGTCGGTGATCGTGCCCGAGATCATCACCGGCACGCGCAGTCCGCGCTGCTCGAAGACCTGCTCCACGGCGAAGATCGCGCCCTTGGCGTTGAGCGTGTCGAAGATCGTCTCGATGAGGATCACGTCGGCGCCGCCGTCGAGCAGCCCTTCGGTGGCCTCGACGTAGGCCTCGACCAGCTCCACGAAGGTCACGTTGCGCGCGCCCGGGTCGTTCACGTCCGGCGAGAGCGACGCGGTGCGGTTGAGGGGGCCGAGGACGCCGGCCACCCAGCGCGGGCGCCCGTCCTTCGCCTCGGCCTCGTCGCAGATGCGGCGCGCGAGGCGCGCGCCCTCGACGTTCAGCTCGCGCACCTGCTCCTGCATCCCGTAGTCGGCCATCGAGATGCGCGTGGAGTTGAAGGTCGCGGTCTCGACGATGTCGGCGCCGGCCTCGACGTAGGCGCGGTGGATCGCGCCGACGACGTCGGGTCGCGTGAGCACGAGGAGGTCGTTGTTCCCCTTGAGGTCGCGCGGCCAGTCGGCGAATCGCGCGCCGCGATAGTCCGCCTCCTTCAGGCCATACGTCTGCACCATCGTGCCCATCGCGCCATCGATGATGAGCAGCCGCTTGGCCGCCTCGGCATGCAGCGCCGCGATGCGCTGCTCGCGCGTGAAGACACTCATCGCCCCGCCCCCTGCTGCCCACTGCCCACCGCCACCTGACTCGGCCGCAGGCCGAGCACGTGACAGAGCGCATACGTCAGGTCTGCTCGATTCAACGTGTAGAAGTGGAACTCGGTGACCCCCGCGCGCTCGAGCTGCTGGCACTGCTCCGCCGCCACCGTGGCGGCGACGAGCTTGCGCGTCTCCGGATCGCTCTCGAGTCCGTCGAACATCCGCGCGAACTCGCGCGGGATGCTGGCGCCGGTGTTCTTCGCGAACTTCACCATCTGCGTGAAGTTCGTCACCGGCATGATGCCGGGCACGATCGGCACGGTGATGCCCGCCTTGCGCGCGCGGTCGAGGAAGCGCAGGTAGGTCCAGTTGTCGAAGAAGAACTGCGTGATCGCGCGCGTGGCGCCGGCGTCGATCTTCCGCTTGAGGTTGTCGAGGTCCGCGTCGGGCGAGAGCGCGTCCGGGTGCACCTCGGGGTAGGCCGCGACCGAGATCTCGAAGTCATGCCGCCGGCGCAGCCCCGCGACCAGCTCGGCCGCGAAGGCATAGCCCCCGGGAGCGGGGTGCGCCTTGCCGTCGGAGGGGAGGTCGCCGCGCAGTGCGACGATGTGCCGCACGCCGACGTTCCAGTAGTCGTCGGCGACCGCGTCGATCTCCTCACGCGTCGCCGCCACGCAGGTCAGGTGCGCGGCCGGCACGAGCGACGTCTCCTTGCGGATGCGGCTGATGGTATGGTGTGTGCGCTCGCGCGTGGAGCCCCCCGCGCCGTACGTGACCGAGACGAACCGCGGCGCCAGCGGCGCGAGACGGGTGATCGACCGCCAGAGCGTCTCCTCCATCTCCGCCGTCTTGGGCGGGAAGAACTCGAAGGAGACCTGGAACGGGACCGGCAGGACGAGCGAGCTCACGGCAGCTCCTGGAAAAACGAAAGCCCGGGGGCGTCGAGGCGCACCGGGCTGGCGCTTTAGCTGGTTGTTTAACGTGGCCGCAATTTGCCTCGAAATCGCCACGGATCGGTTGTGACATTCAACCTATCATCCGGATGAACGGATGGCAAGGTCCCGGACCGCCTGGGCCCCGATCCCGTCCACCTCCACGACCTTCGATCGGGACGAAGCCCCGGCGACGATCCGTACGGCGCGCCGCGGGATGCCGAGCGCTGCGGCCAGTGCCTCCACCACCGCCTCGTTGGCCGCCCCGTCGACCGGTGCGGCGCCGACCCGGACCCGCAGCGCGTCGCCGTGGAGCCCGTCCACCCCGGGCCGGCTCGAACGCGGCTGCACCCGGACGCCGAACCGCACGGCCCCGTCCCGCTCCGAGACCGTGAACCCGCTCACCGCCGGCTCACAGCACCGTGAGGAACGCGCCCTGGACGAGCGAGAGCAGGAACCAGGCGATGAGCGGCGAAAGGTCGAGGCCGCCCATGGCGGGCAGCACGCTCCGGAGCGGTGCCAGGAACCACTCGGTGAGCCGGAAGGCGAGGCGCCCGACCGACGAGTAGGTGCCGCCGATCCACGAGGTCACCACGCGCACGAGGAGCGCGAGCTGCAGCGTCGCGAAGACGGCGCGCACCGTGAGCTGCAACAGGCCGCGCGGTCCCGCATTGGCGGCGAGGTATGCCGTCAGGGCCGCGTCGCGGACGAAGCTCACGACGAAGATCGCCGCGGCCATCGCGAGGAGCACCGCCAGCAGCGCCCACCACGGCACGGTCGCGCCGACGATGCCGTGCCGCGCGAGCCGGCGGTCGAACGGTGCGAGCAGCGGCTCCACGCCGCGCCGCACGAAGCGCGCGACGGCGCCGAACGAGTTCACGTGCCGCGACCGCACCATCCAGGCGAGCGTCGCGAGCACCGCGCTCACCACCAGCAGCGCGAACGAGGCGTTGCGCATCCCCGCGAGCACGGCGTCGAGCACTCCGATGAAGCTGCGCATCATCCGCTCCCCTTCTTGGCGAGGATCAACCGGATCGTGCCGAGCAGCCCGCCGAGCCGCTCGCCGAGCGTGCTCCCGTGCGCGAGGCGCTGGTAGGCGCGCACCCGCTCGAGGTGCTGTGCGCCGTAGCCGAACCACCACGGCTGGTGCCAGCGCGGGAAGAGGTCGTCCACGATCGGTGTGGAGCGCACGCAGTCCTCGAGCCCATGCACGCCGTGCATCCGACCGAGCCCGCTCGACTTCACGCCGCCATAGGGCACGTCGGCCATGCCGACCACGGCCATCGCGTCGTTGAGGAGCACGGTGCCGGTGTCGAGGCGCCGCGCGACCGCTCGGCCGCGCGCGCGGTCGGTCGTCCACACGCTGCCCGACAAGCCGTATGACGACGCGTTGGCGCGCGCGATCGCCTCCTCCGCGTCACGCACCCTCACCACGGGCAGCAGCGGCCCGAAGGTCTCCTCGGTGAGCACGCGCATCCGGTCGTCCACGTCCACGAGCATCGTCGGCGGGAAGAAGTCGCCGGTCGCCGCGACCGTCGCCGGCACCGTCGCCTGCGCCGCGATGCGCGCGCCCTTGGCGAGCGCGTCATCGCATTGCGCGCGGATGGTCGCGACCGCGGACGGGCGGATCAGCGGCCCCACTTCGCTCGATGCATCCGCGCCGTTGCCGACCTTGAGCGCGCGTACCGCACGCGCCAGCGCCTCCACGAATCGGTCGTAGACCGGTGCCTCCACGTAGATCCGCTTCGGTGCCACGCAGGTCTGCCCCGCGTTGGAGAAGCGCGTCCAGGCGATCCCGTCGGCGGCGTACTGTACGTCGGCATCGCTGAGCACGATCGCGGCGTCACTGCCGCCGAGCTCGAGGGAGCAGGGGATGAGTCGCTCGGCGCAGGCGATCGCGACCGCGCGCCCTGCGACCGCGCCGCCGGTGAACATCATCTTGTCCACACCGCCCCGCGTGAGCGCCGCGCCGGTCACGCCGTCGCCCTGGATCACCTGCAGCAATCCGTCCGGCAGTCCCGCCTCACGAAAGAGATCCGCGAGGATCGCGCCCGATGCCGGCGTGAACTCGCTGGGCTTCACGATCGCCGCGTTGCCGCAGGCGAGCGCCGGCAGCACGCAGCTCGTCGGGAGGAAGAACGGGTAGTTCCAGGGCGCGATGATGCCGATGACGCCGAGCGGACTGCGCTCCGTGCGGACCCGCTTGCGCCACATGGTCATGCCGGCGACGCCGCGTGGGCTCGCGCGCAGGAAGCGCGGCGCCGCCTTCGCGATCCAGGCCGCGAAGTCGAGCGCGACGGTCACGTCGGCGCCGGTGGCGTCCACGAGGGGCTTGCCCGATTCGCGGGTGACGATGCGGGCGACCTCCTCACTGCGGCGGAGCAGGACCTCGCGGAAGCGCTGGATCACGCGAGCGCGATCCGCCGGGGAGCGGGCTGCCCAGGCCGGCTGGGCCGCCCGGGCTCGGGCCACCGCGGCGGCCACCCCCGCCGCGTCGGCCGACTCCCAGCGCTTCCACACCTCGCCGGTGGCGGGGTCGCGCGATTCGACCGGGCGGCGGGGGGGATCTGGCGGCGTCTGGACGTTCATATGGATGTGTCCTGAAATGTGACACCCCCCCCGGTTCCGGGGTACTGGATGATGTGACGGTCAACGCGATGGACGGGGCGTTCCCCGGGGATTCGCCGTGGCGCGGAGCGCAGTCGGCGGGGCAAGTTCCCCGCACCTCGCTCATGAACGATACCCCGCCCGGCTCTTCCATCGACCCGACGCTCCCCCTGCGCGCCAAGGCAGGGGATCGTCAGGCCTTCGCGATGCTCGTCGACGTGCTCTACCCGCGCTCGTTGCGGTTCGCCCTCCACATGGTGGGGAACCGTGAGGATGCGGAGGAGGCGGTGCAGGACGCGTTCGTTCGGGTGTGGCACAACCTTGGCCGTTTCCGGGACGATGCCCGGTTCGAGCCCTGGCTCTTCAGGATCTTGGCGAACCGGTGCCGAAGCTTGATGGAGAAGCGGCGACGGCATGCGGCGGTGGTGCAGTACGGCGATGTGCCCGAGCGGGGCGGGCCGATCCGGGAGAACGATGACCGGGACTGGACGGAGGAGATCTACCGGGTGCTGGCGACCCTGCCGGTGGAGCAGCGGGAGGCGTTCCTGCTCCGACATGTGGAGGACATGGCGTACGAGGACATCGCCGCGGTGACGGGCGTGGGCCTGAGTGCGCTGCGAATGCGAGTGAAACGGGCGTGCGACGTGCTGAGAGCGCGCCTCTCCGAGGTGATACGGGATGAGTGACGGACAGGACAAGGTGATCGCGCGGGTGCGCGAGACGCTGCGGTCGGCGCCGGAGGCGGTGCCGGATGCGCGGGCGGTCGGGAGATTGCTCAACACGGTGTGGGAGTCGCCGCGGCCCTCGGGCTGGCGGCGGTTCATCGACGCGTGGCGCGTGCCCGCCCTCTCGGGGCTCGGCGCCTCGGCGGTGGCGGCGTTCGCGCTCTTCGCCGGGTTCCTGGGTCGTGGCGTGGTGGAGAACCGCCCGAGCCGCGAGCCGATGGCCGCGACAGGTGAGTTCCCGGCCGTGGGCTCGGCGGTGCCCGTCGTGCCCGTCGCCGCCGAGCGCGGCGAGATGGCCCCCGTCGCGACGCAGTTCGTGCTCGACCGCGCCGACGCGCAGAGCGTCTCGCTCGTCGGCGACTTCAACGAGTGGCAGGGCGGGGTGACCCCGCTCACCCGGATGGAGAGCGGGCTCTGGACCGTCTCGGTGCCGCTCACGCCGGGGCGGCACGTGTACGCCTTCCTGATCGACGGTACATTGCTGGTGGCCGATCCGCGTGCCCCGCAGGCGGGTGACGCGGATTACGGCCGAGAGGGTTCCGTCGTGATGGTCTTCGCCCGATGAACATGCATCGCAGAGTGATCACTCTCGTCGCGCTGGCGCTCGCCAGCGTGTCCGCCGCCCCCGCGCCGCTCGTGGCGCAGCAGGGGCCGACGGTGCTGCCCATCGCCGATGCGAAGGCGCGTACGGCCGTCGAGCGGGAGATCGCTCGGGCCGCGTCGCGGGGGCTGCCGGTGCAGCCGCTCATCGCGAAGGCGATGGAAGGTGTCACGAAGCAGGCCTCCGGGGAGCGGATCCAGGCGGCCGTGGCTTCGCAGGCGAAGCGTCTCGAGCAGGCGCGAACCCTTCTGGCTCCCTCGACATCGGCAGCGGAACTGGCCTCCGGCGCGGAAGCGCTCGCGGTCGGCGTTCCCGGTGCGATGCTGAAGCAGATCCGCGCGTCGTGGCCCGTGGAGCGGTCGGTGGTGATGCCGCTCGACGTCCTCACGGAGCTGGTGGCGCGCGGCATCCCCGCGAAGCACGCGCTCGAGCAGATCACCGCCCTCATGCTGCGTGGCGCGACGCCGTCGCAGATCGCCTCGCTGGGACAGTCGGTGCAGGCCGACGTCGCGGCCGGGCTCGCGCCCGATGCGGCGCTCGAGGTGCGGGCTCGGGGCGTGATGTCGCTCCTTCCATCCCCCGCAGCCGCTGCCAGCTCCGCTCCCGTTGGCGTGAGGCGTCCATAGTGACGTGATCCGCCGCGCGGCGCTGGGAGGTCTTCTCGTCCTCGCGACGCGCGGCCTGGCCGCGCAGGCGTCCACGGAGCTCCGCTTCGAGGCCGGCTATGCGAGCGTGCGCCAGCCCGGGTTCGATGCGCGTGACACGGTGCGGGCCGTGGACGCGGCCCTCTTCGCCGTGTTCTGGCGTCGGCCGACGGACCGCTGGACCCTCTACACCAGCGGCAACCTCACCTACGCGCGAGACTCCCTCGCCGCGGCGCAAGGCGTCGCGGCGTTCTCGTTCCCTTGGCTCGACAAGGATCACCTCCGCACCGATGTCGGCATGGCCGGTGCGACCTTCTCGCTGCGCAGCACCGGCCGCGGCGGCAACGGCAACGGGTTCATGCGCAATCATTACGTGCGCGACCAGTGGGGCGCGTGGCTCGGCGGCGCCGGCGGGATCACCGTGCGCGACGGCCGTCGGCGGCGCTCGATCGCCGGCGACCTCGGCGCCTGGACGCGCTGGCGCTTCCTGTACGCGAGTGCGTCGCTCTCGCGGCAGAACTCGGACGACTACTCGCTCCTCTTCGCCTCCGGGGGCACCGCCTCGCCGTTCGCGTCCTCGTACGAGGTGGAGGACTGGCAGGTCGTGCTGCAGGCGCGGCGCGGGCCGCATGAACTCGCCGCCTCGTGGACCGACCGGCACTCGGTGGCCGGCTCCGCACTCGTGGTCGACGCCTTCGCGCTGAGCGGGACGCTGCAGATCAGCGAGAACGTCGCCGTCCTCACGAGCGCGGGGCGACAGCTCGCCGACCCGGTGCGCGGCCTGCCGCAGGCCGACATCGTCACGGCGTCGTTGCGCGTGAGCATCGGCGGGCGGCCGCTCCCGGTGATGGAGCGCGCGACGATCGCCGACGCCGAGTACCTGCCGCGGCCGGGCGGTGGCGGCACGCTCGTGGTGCGCATCGAGGCGCACGACAGCCTCGCGGTGGAGGTCGCCGGCGACTTCAGCGACTGGAAGCCCCTGCCGCTCGTGCGCGAGGGGCGGCACTGGGTGGCGCGCGTGCCGCTGCCGCCCGGCAAGTACCATGTGGGCGTGCGCGCCAACCTCGGGCTCTGGCGCGCCCCGCGGAACCTCGCGCGCGTGCGCGACGACTTCGGCGGCGAGTCGGGCCTGATCGTGATACCTTAGCGGATCACCACCCCTCTCCGGAGTCCCGCCGTGCCGCATTCGTCGCGTCGTCAGTTCCTCGCCGGGCTCGCCGGCGCCGGTGCCGCCCTCCCCGTGCTCTCCGAGCGCGCGATGGCGCAGCTGCTCAAGGCCGAGGTCGTGGCCGGCGCGCGCACGCCGCTCGAGCTCGCCGACGACGAGGGCTACTGGGGGATGATCCAGCGCGCGTTCGACGCCGAGCGCACGATGATCAACCTCAACAACGGCGGCATCTCGCCCACGCCGTCGCACGTGCTCGAGCAGATGATCCGCGACCTGCGGTTCGTCAACGAGCTGCCGGTGGAGCACAACTGGCGCGTGCTCGAACCGCGCATGGAGAGCACGCGCCGCGAGCTCGCGCGCGAGTTCGGCTGCGACCCCGAGGAGATGGCCGTCACGCGCAACGCCTCCGAGGGGCTCGAGATCATGATCCTCGGGATCGACCTGCAGCGCGGCGACGAGGTGATCATCACCAACCAGAACTACGGGCGGATGATCACCACCTGGCAGCAGCGCGAGCGGCGCGAGGGGATCGTGCTCAAGCAGGTGTCGTTCCCCGTGCCGCTCACCGACCCCAAGGTCCTGCTCCGGAACATCGAGGCGGCGATCACGCCGCGCACGAAGGTCATCGAGCTCACGCACATCACGAACCTCACGGGCCAGATCCTGCCGATCCGCGACGTGGTGCGCATGGCGCGGCCGCGCGGGATCGAGGTCTTCGTGGACGGCGCGCACGCCTTCGCGCACTTCCCGTTCACGCGCGATGAGCTCGAGTGCGATTACTACGCCACCTCGCTGCACAAGTGGATGCACGCCCCCATCGGCGCGGGGTTCCTCTACGTGCGCAAGGCGAAGATCGCGAAGCTCTGGCCGCTGATGGGCTCCGATGCGTCGCGCGTGGAGAACATCCGCAAGTACGAGGAGATCGGCACGCACCCGCAGGCGAACTTCAACGCCGTCTCGGTGGCGATCAACTTCCACCGCGGCATCGGGGCGGAGCGCAAGATCGCGCGGCTGCGCTACCTGCGCGACCGGTGGGCGAAGACGCTGCTCGCCGAGAGCCCGCGCGTGAAGGTCCTCACGGAACTCGGGCCCGACAAGGCCGGCGCGATCGCGATGTTCGACGTGGACGGCCTCGACCCCGTGCAGCTCGGCAGCTGGATGCTCTCCCACCACCGCATCGTGAACACGCCCATCGTGCACCAGGAGTTCAAGGGGATCCGCATCACGCCGAGCGTCTACACGAGCGTCGACGAGATCGACACCTTCGTGGAGACGGTGAAGCTCGCCATCAAGAAGGGCATCGCCGCGTGAACCACTGGCTGCTCAAGTCGGAGCCGGAGATGACCGCCTACGCCGACCTCGAGAAGGCACCGAAGCGGACCACCTACTGGGATGGCGTGCGGAACTATCAGGCGCGGAACACCCTGCGCGACCTCATGAAGAAGGGCGACCTGTGCTTCTTCTACCACTCGAACGCCGACCCGACGGGGATCGCCGGGATCTGCGAGGTGGTACGTGAGGGATATCCTGATTTCACGGCCCTCGACCCGAAGCACGAGCACTACGATCCCAAGTCGAAGCCCGACGCCCCGACGTGGTACATGGTCGACGTGAAGGCGGTGCGAGCCATGCCGCGGATCATCACGCTTCAGGAGCTCAAGGGCCTGAAGGGGCTCGAGCAGATGGTGCTCCTGCAGAAGGGGAGCCGGTTGAGCGTGCAGCCGGTGACCGCCAGGGAGTGGGCGGTGGTCTGCAAGCATGCCGGGGTCGCGGCGGGCTGAGCCCGGGGCGCGCTCCCAGCGTTCTCCCTACAGCCGTGGGTGCTTCTCCCGATAGCCTTCCCTCCCGTCCGACCGGTAGCGTGAAGGTGCACGCACAGGGAGGGATGGCATGTCGGAGCTCACCCGCCGCATCGGTCGCGCCACGAAGCGCGCCATCGAAGACGCCGAGACGCGCGTCCTCGCGAACGAGGGACGCAAGTCGCTCAAGTCGAAGGTCGCCCGCGTGAAGCGCGTGACGAAGAAGGCGCTCAAGGCCGGCGCGATCGCCGGCGCCGTCGTCGCGACCGCCGTCGTCATGCGCGAACGGAAGAGGCGCCGGAAGCTGGAGTCGTGACCGCGGCGTTGAGTCCCGCACGGCCGTCGGTCCGTCCCGCGACCGGAGTCCCCATGCCCTCGCTCGATCCCTGGGTCCTGCGATTCGATGAACTGATCGCGGCCGACGTGCCGCGCGTCGGTGGCAAGAACGCCTCCCTCGGCGAGATGATCCGCGAGCTCGCGGGGGCGGGGATCCCCGTCCCCCCGGGCTTCGCGACGACGGCGCATGCGTACCGCGCGTTCGTGTCCGAGAACGCGCTCGCGCCGGTGATCGCGCGCGAGATCTCGGCGCTGCACGACGCGTCGCGTTCGCTGCGTGAGGTGGGGGCCGCGATCCGCGCGGCCTTCCTCGCCGCGCGCCTCCCCGACCCCATGCGTGACGCGGTCGCCGCGGCCTATCGGTCGCTCGGGGCGCCCGCCGTCGCCGTGCGCTCGAGCGCCACCGCCGAGGACCTCCCCACCGCGAGCTTCGCGGGACAGCAGGAGACCTTCCTCAACGTGCAGGGCGAAGCCGAGCTGCTCGCGAGCGTGGTGCGCTGCCTCGCCTCGCTCTTCACCGACCGCGCCATCGCGTACCGCGAGACGAACCACTTCGATCACGCGTCGATCGCGCTCTCGGTGGGCGTGCAACGGATGGTGCGCTCGGATGCGGGGAGCGCCGGCGTGATGTTCACGCTCGACACCGAGACCGGCTTCCCGCAGGCGGTGCTGATCAACGCCGCCTGGGGGCTCGGCGAGAGCGTCGTGAAGGGGACGGTGGATCCCGACGAGTTGCTGCTGTTCAAGCCGGGGATCGCGCGCGGGGCGCCGGAGCCGATCCTGCGCCGCCGCCTGGGGGCGAAGGAGCGCATGGTGGTGCTCGGCGAGGGCGAGGAGCGGACGCGCGAGGTGGACGTGCCGCCTGACCGCCGCCGGCGCTACGCGATCGACGCCGCTGACGCGGTCACGCTCGCGCGCTGGGCGATGCGGATCGAGGAGCACTATTCGGAGCTCGCCGGACAGCCCACGCCGATGGACATCGAGTGGGCGAAGGATGGCGTGACCGGCGAGCTGTTCATCGTGCAGGCGCGGCCCGAGACCGTGCAGTCGCGCGCCGCGGCCAAGTCGGCGCCGGTGCGGCGGCTGCTCGAGAGCTCGCGCGTGCTCACGCGCGGCCGCAGCGTGGGCGGCGGCCTCGCGGTGGGGAAGGTGCGCGTGGTGCGCAGGCCCGATGAACCGTTCGAGGCCGGCGAGATCCTCGTCACCGAGATGACCGATCCCGACTGGCTCCCGCTGATGCGTCGCGCCGCTGCCGTGGTGACCGACCATGGCGGCCGCACCTGCCATGCGGCGATCCTCAGCCGCGAGCTGGGCATCCCGGCCGTCGTCGGCACCGGCGACGCGACGCACGCGCTCACGAGCGGCGCGACCGTCACGGTCACCTGTGCGAGCGGCGACGAGGGGCTCGTGCACGAGGGGGCACTGCGCTTCGAGGAGATCCCGGCCGAGGAGGCGAAGCCGGCGCACACCATCACGCGCGTGATGCTCAACCTCGCGGACCCGGGAAGTGCGCTGCGGCATTGGCGCAGCCCGGCCGACGGCATCGGGCTCGCGCGGATGGAGTTCATCATCGCCAACGAGGCGCGCGTGCACCCGATGGCGCTGCTGCACCCCGAGCGCATCCACGATGCGAAGGTGCGCGCCGAGGTGGAGGCGCTGCGCGTTGGCGAGGGACGCCCCGGCGGCTGGTTCATCGAGACGCTCGCGCGCGGCGTGGCGATGCTGGCGGCGTCGCAGTGGCCCAAGCCGGTCGTCGTGCGGACGAGCGACTTCAAGACCAACGAGTACGCCGGCCTGCTCGGCGGCCGCGACTTCGAGGGCGCGGAGGAGAACCCGATGATCGGCTTCCGCGGCGCCTCGCGCTACACGCACGAGCGCTACGCCGAGGGCTTCCGGCTGGAGTGCGCGGCGATGCGGATGGCGCGCGAGACGATCGGGCTCGAGAACATCGTGCTGATGATCCCCTTCTGCCGGACCCTGCGCGAGGCGGACGGCGTGCTCGCCGCGATGGCGGCCGAGGGGCTGGTGCGCGGTGAGGGCGGGCTGCAGGTGTACGTGATGTGCGAGGTGCCGTCGAACGTGATCCTCGCCGAGGCGTTCGCGTCGCGGTTCGACGGCTTCTCCATCGGGAGCAACGACCTCACGCAGCTCACGCTCGGGGTGGATCGCGACTCGGAGATCCTCGCGCCGCTCTTCGACGAGCGCGACCCGGCGGTGCTCGCGCTCATCCGTGACGTGATCCAGCGCGCGCATGCGCGCGGGGTGCCGGTGGGGCTCTGCGGCCAGGCGCCAAGCGACGATCCCACCTTCGCCGACCTGCTGGTGGAGGCGGGGATCGACTCGATCTCGGTGAATCCCGACAGCGTGGGGCGGGTGCGGGCGCGCGTGCACGAGGCGGAACGCCGGCTCGAGGCGGACCGGCGCCATCGCGCGCAGCACCACCACGGCCAGGAGCTCCGCGAGGAGCCCGGTCCCGCGGGGTGACGTTCAGCCGGCGGTGAGCTCCCCGCCGATCCGCGCGACCGCCTCGACGAGCGCGTCGAAGTCGGCGTCGGTGGACCGGTGGTTCGAGATCGCCACGCGGATGGCGAATCGGCCGCGGATGGTCGTGCCGCTGGGCGCCGCGATCCCGCGCTCCTGCAGCTGGATGAGGATCTCGCGGTTGAGCGCGTTGAGCGCCTCGTCGTCCTTGCCCGGCGCGGTGAACCGGAAGTTCACGATGTTGAGCGGCGCGGGCGCGAGCAGCTCGAGCGAGGGATGCGCCGTGACGAGTGCGGCGAGCCGGTGCGCCTGGCGCACGTTGCGCGCGATGTGGCGGCCGAGCGTGTCGGTGCCCGAGGCGCGGAACTGCATCCAGACCTTGAGCGCCTTGAAGCTGCGCGTGAGCTCGATGCCGCGGTCGGCGAAGAAGATCCCGCTCTGCGCCATCAGGCCGCGGGACTCGCTGGCGAGGTAGGCGGCCTGCATCGAGAAGGTCTCGACGAGATCGGCGTCGGCGCGCGTGAGCACGCAGGCGACGTCGAAGGGGAGGTAACCCCACTTGTGCAGGTCGAACGCGATGGAATCGGCGCGTTCCATGCCGCGCACGATCGGGGCCGTCTCCGGTGAGACGCGCGCGAGCGCGCCGAAGGCGCCGTCGACGTGGAACCAGAGCTGCTCGCGCGCCGCGAGGTCGGCGAGCGCCGGGAGGTCGTCCGTCGCGCCGGTCTGCACCGTGCCCGCCGTGCCGATGATGCAGAAGGGACGGTGGCCCGACTCGCGGTCGGTGCGGATCATCGCGGCCATCGCGGCGACATCGACGGTGAAGTCGTCGCGCACCGGGACCTTCCGGAAGGCCGCGTTGCCGAGTCCGAGGAACTCGCAGGCCTTCTTGAGCCAGCCATGCACCTCGGTGCTCGCGTAGACGAGCAGCGTGGGGTGGTCGCCCTGCAATCCCTCGGCGCGCACGTCGAAGCCGGCGCCCTTCTGTCGCGCCACGGCGAGCGCGAGGACGTTCGCCATGGTGCCGCCGCTCACGAGGATGCCGCCCGCGGTGGCGGGGAAGCCCATGAGCTCGGCGCACCACTTCACCACCTGCTGCTCCACCAGCACCGGCGACTGCTCGAGCCCGCCCACATTGGGATTCATCACCGACGAGAGGAAATCGGACATCGCCGCCTGCGGCGTGCCGGTCCCCATCACCCAGCCCCAGAAGCGAGGATGGATGTTGCCGTTGGGATACGGACGGATGAACGAGAGGAACTCCTCGTACGCCGCCGCGTCCCCGATGCCGACGCGCGGCAGCGGCTGCTCGGCGAGGTGTTTCCGGACCTCCGCGGGCATCGGCTGCCACGTCGGCCGCTGGCGGATGTCGCGCAGGTGGTCGAGCGACTCGTCCACCATGCGGTGCGCGAGCGCGCGGTACTGCTCCCAGTCGGCGGGATCGAGCGGCGGGATGTCCTGCTCTCGGTCGGTCATGCGGTCGGTCATGCGGGAATCTCGCGGTTCATGGTCGCGGGTGCGACCCGATTGTTGCGGTCAGATGAGTCCGAAGAGCATGGCGAGTCCGCTGCCGAGCCCGATGGTGACGATCGCGCGGCGGACCCACACCTGCCCGACACGCTGGGCGAGGAGCGAGCCGCCCACCCCGCCGATCGTCGCGCCCACGGCCATCGCGAGCGCCACCGGCCAGTTCACGATCCCGCTCACCGCGAAGACCGCCACGGCGACGAGGTTCATCACGCCGCCGCCCCAGTTCTTGAGGCCGTTCATCTGGTGGATGTTCGTGAGCCCCATGAGCCCGAGAGCGGCGAGCATGAGGATCCCGGCGCCGGCGCCGAAGTAGCCGCCGTAGACGCCGACGAGGAACTGGTAGAAGAGGAACGGCCTCGCGGGCGGCCGGAGCGTCCCGTCGGGCAGCTCGATGGAGCGCTGCGGCGAGGCTTCGCGCAGGCGGCGCAGGATCGGCGCCTGGAGCATGAAGAGCGCCGTGGCGCCGAGGATGAGCCAGGGGACGATCTGCTCGAAGCGCTTCTCGGGCGTGACCAGCAACAGGATCGCGCCGATGACGCCGCCCAGGACGCTCGGCACGGCGAAGGCGATGGCCCAGCGGCGCGCGCCGCGCAACTCGGCGCGGTACCCCCACATGGAGGTCATCGTGCCTGGCCAAAGGGCCACGGTGGAGGTGGCGTTGGCCGTGATCGGCGGGACGCCGAGCGCGACGAGGGCGGGGAAGGTCACGAGCGTCCCCCCGCCGGCCACGGCATTCATGGCGGCGCCGACGGCCGCGGCGAGGGCGACGAGGGCGAGAAGGAGGGGGGTGTCCAGTCGGTGTTCCGCGGTGGGGTCGGGCGGGCCGGTCCAATGGGACGGCCCCGCCGTGCGTAAGGATAGCGGAGGCCGCCCGAGCGGGGCACTTGCAGAGGTCAGCGGCTATCTTTCACGCGGGCGCCGGAGCTCCGGTGGCCTCGCCCGGTCGGCGCCATGCCACGGCCGGGATCAAACCCCAAGCAGAGACTCCACGATGTCCGGCAAGCCAGACGCCAAGGCGCCCATCACGGGCGACCATCTCGAGATCAAGGACTCGCGCACCGGGAAGGTCTACACCGTCCCGATCACCGACGAGACGATCCGCACCGCCGACCTCAAGCAGATCAAGGTCAACGCCGACGATTTCGGCCTGATGGGCTACGATCCCGCCTTCATGAACACGGCCTCGTGCCGGTCGGCGATCACCTTCATCGACGGCGACAAGGGGATCCTCCGCTACCGCGGCTACCCCATCGAGCAGCTCGCCGAGAAGTCGAACTTCCTCGAGGTGGCGTGGCTGTTGCGCACCGGTGAGCTCCCCTCGCAGGCCGAGTACGACGAGTGGCAGAAGCAGATCACGTATCACACGTACGTGCACGAGAACATCAAGCGCTTCATGGAGGGCTTCCGCTACGACGCCCATCCCATGGCGATGCTCACGGCGGGGGTCGCGGCGCTCTCGTCGTTCTATCCGACGTCCAAGGACATCTTCGACCCGCGGGAGCGCGACATCGCGTTCATCCGCCTGCTCGCCAAGATGCCGACGCTCGCGGCATTCGCGTACCGGCACGTGAAGGGCATGCCGTACGTCTATCCCGACAACTCGCTGCCGTACGCCGAGAACTTCCTCTCGATGATCGCGCGGATGTCGGAGCCGAAGTACGAGGCGCACCCGGTGTACGCGCGCGCGATCGACATCCTGTTCATCCTCCACGCCGACCACGAGCAGAACTGCTCGACGAACGCGGTGCGCGCGGTGGGCTCGTCCCACGTCGACCCGTACTCGGCGGTCGCGGCCGGCGTCGCGGCGCTGTACGGCCCGCTGCACGGCGGTGCCAACGAGGCGGTGCTCCGGATGCTCGAGGAGATCGGCGACGTGAAGAACATCCCGGCCTTCATCGAGTCGGTGAAGAGCGGGAAGGGTGCCGCGCGCCTGATGGGCTTCGGGCACCGCGTCTACAAGAGCTACGACCCGCGCGCGAAGATCGTGAAGAACCTGTGTGACGACGTGCTGCGCGTGGCCGGCCTCACGAAGGACATGGAGATCGCGCTGGAGCTCGAGCGCATCGCGCTCAGCGACGAGTACTTCATCTCGCGCAAGCTCTACCCGAACGTGGACTTCTACACCGGGCTGATCTATCGCGCGATGCACTTCCCGACGGACTACTTCACGGTCCTCTTCGCGATCGCGCGGACCGCGGGCTGGCTGTCGCAGTGGGAGGAACTGCTGCTGGACAAGGAGCAGAAGATCGCGC
>LNFM01007127.1_pt1 | contig 17755 bp, 17 predicted proteins | sample 596031 | NCBI WGS metagenome assembly LNFM01 (sample SAMN04254537, study PRJNA301005) | activated carbon metagenome | isolation source: dual media filters at the Ann Arbor, Michigan drinking water treatment plant | place: USA: Ann Arbor | reverse complement strand
GCGCCGAGGGCCTTGGCGAGGCCGGAGCGATACCGCAGCCCCAGCGCCGAATAGAGCACCTCGAACCGATGAGCCTGCCCGCCGAAACGCATTGCGGCGATGCGGCCCCCTTCCATCTCCAGCGCCGCGATCGGCTCGCTGATCACCCGGATGCCGTGGCGCTGCACGATCTCATGGCTTTGGGGGCTGAGCTCCAGTCTTTCGCCGAGCGTCAGAAGTGTCACATCGCTGGAATAGGTCCGGGCGATGAAGGCGGCCTCTCCCAGCCCCGTCTCGCCATGGCCGATCACGGCGATGCGCTTCCCCAGCGCTTCGAAGCCGTCGCAGATCGGGCAATAGCGAATCAATCCGCGCTGCACGGCATCGGGCAAATCCGGCAGTTCCGGCTCCACATCCATCGCGCCGGTCGCGAGCAGGACCCGGCGCGCGCGAATCTCGCGTGGCACGCCACTCACCTGGCCGATGAAGCCGCCCTCGCGGCACTCCAGCGCCGTCACGGTGCCGCGCTGCACCGGCACATGATAGGGGGCGATGGCCGCTTCCTGTCGTGCGATGAGATCCGGGCCGGCGATGCCTTCGGCGAAAGAGGGGATGTTGTGGCTGCTGGGAATCCAGGCGGCCCGCGGCGCCCCGTCATCCACCACGAGCACGCGGCGGCGGAAGCGGGCCAGGTAGAGCGCCGCCGTCAGCCCGGCGGGGCCCCCGCCGATCACCAGGCAGTCCAATGCTGTGTCCATGGCCCCCGTCCCCTGGTTCGTCCAGGGAACGACGCAGGGGCGGCCGAGTTACAGGCTCGGCTGGGACAATCGGGCGCTGGCCCGGGCCAGCAGCCAGCCTCAGGCGGCCGAGGCCATCGCCCGCCCGCGGATGAAGTCGCTCGCCTTCTCCGCGATCATCAGCGTCGTCGCATAGGTGTTGGCGCTCACCATTGCCGGCATGACGGAGGCGTCCACCACGCGCAGCCCCGTCATGCCGTGTACCAGCAGCCGGTCATCCACCACCGCTGTCGGGTCCTCACGCGGGCCCATGCGGGCCGTGCCGATCAGGTGATAGGTGGTGCTGCCATTCCTGAAGGCGAAGTCCAGCAGCTCGTCATCCGTCTGCACATCGGGGCCCGGCAAGGTCTCGTGGTCCGCGAAGGCCGCGAGTTCGGGCGTCGAGAGCATCCGCCGCAGCAGGCGCATCCCGCCGATATGCACGCGGCGGTCCATCTCGTCCGAGAGGTAGTTGGGCTGGATCTCCGGGTCCTCGAACACGTCCGTGCTGCGGGCGCGCACCCAGCCCTTGCTCTCGGGGCGGTGCTGCCAGGCCCCGGCCGTCATGCCGGGATAGTCGTCCAGCACATAGACCATGCCCTCCTTGTAGGAGCCGGGCGTGAAGACGCATTGCAGGTCCGGCTGGTCCAGCCCTTCGAAGCTCTTCCAGAACACGTGTGCGTGGCTGGGCGCGGTGGCGAGGATATTGGGCTGCCCCGTCCCCCAGCGCAGCAGCTGCTTGCCGAGGTTGATGCCCTTGGACAGCTCGTTCAGCGTCTGCGTGCCGGACTTGGCGCGCATGACGAAGCGGCTGGCATAATGGTCCCGGAAATTCTCGCCCACGCCGGGGAGTTCATGCTTCACCTCGACGCCGAGCGATTGCAACAGCCCGGCTGGCCCGATGCCGGAAACCTGCAACAGCCGCGCCGTATTGGCCGTGCCGCCGGACAGGATGACTTCCCGCCGCGCGCGCACCGTGGTGGGTGTTCCGCCGCGCGCGCTGAGATATTGCACACCCACCGCGCGCTTGCCCTCCATCAGGATCTGGCAGGCCCGGGCATTGGTGCGCAGCGAGAGGTTGGGCCGGTTCAGCGCACCATGCAGGAAGGCGCGATAGGCGCTGACGCGCTTGCCATCCAGGATGGCGCGCTGGAAATAGCCCACGCCCGCCTGGTCACCGCTGTTGTAGTCCGGGTTGCGGGGAATCCCGAGGCCGACGCAACCGGCGATGAAAGCTTCGGTCACCGGATGGATCCAATCCATGTCAGTGACGGGAATGCCCTCGGTGCGGCCGCGCCGCTCGGGGTCGCCATAGCCGACGCGGCGCTCGGTGCGCATGAAATAGGGCAGGCAATCGGCATAGCCCCAGCCGCGATTGCCGCGCTGCGCCCAGTGGTCCAGGTCATTGGGCTGGCCGCGATTGTAGATCATGCCGTTGACGGAGGAGGAGCCGCCCAGCGTGCGCCCCTGCACGGTGGCGATGCGCCGGCCGCCGGTGCGCTCGGTGGGCTCAGTGCTGAACTGCCAGGTGACGCCAGGATCCTTCAGCGTCTTGATGAAGCCAGCCGGGATATGGATGAAGGGGTTGCGGTCCTTGGGGCCGGCCTCCAACACGCAGACGCTGGATTGCGCATCCTCGCTCAACCGCGCCGCGAGCAGCGAGCCCGCGGCGCCGCAGCCCACAATCACATAGTCGAATTCATCCGCCATGGCGCTTCCCCCGGTCTCCGGAGGAAGCCTAGCGCGAGGATTGCCGGGCAGCCAACACGGCCCTGCCAACCCGCACCACCCCACCGGTCGGTCCGTGCCCTCTGCCTGATCCGCCCCCCGGCCGGCGCCGCGGCTTTGCCGCGGCAACGAGAGCAACCCACCCAGGGAAGCAGCAAACCGGGGCCCCTGCGAAGGTTCTGCTGGCGCACACGGCGCCCTTGCGCCGTTGAGCCGGCGGAAACTTCGTGGGGAGAACTAGAACGGCGAGAGAACGTCGAGCAATTGCTGCCCCAGCCTGGGCTGCTGGATATCGGAGAGCGAGCCCCGCCCGCCATAGGAAATCCGCGCCTCCGCCAGGCGGTCATGCCGCACCGTATTGTCGCTGGCGATATCCTGCGGGCGGACGATGCCCTGCACCGAAAGCTCGCGCATCTCGTTGTTCACGCGCACCTCCTGCCGGGCCATCACCACCATGTTGCCGTTCGGCAGGGATTGCGTGACGGTGGCGGCGAGGCGGAGATTTACCGTCTCGTTCCGCCGCACATTGCCATCCCCGTTGCTGGTGCCGGTGCTGCTGGTGTTGAGCAGCGCGGAGGGATCGGCACCCGGCGGGTAGAGCCGCCGCGGCGCGCGTTCCTGTCCGAAAAGATTGGGCGCGGCCTGGGTCTCGCTGCCGGTGCGGCTGCGCTGGGTGCGGTTCTGCAACTGCGCGTCATCATCGATGGTGACGAGGATGGTGATCAGATCGCCCACCTGCGCCGCCCGCTGGTCGCGCAGGAAGGTGCGGCTGCCGGGCCGCCACAGCGAGTTGGCAAGCGGCGGCGCTTCGTGCGGCGCGGGCATCGGCATGGAGACGGGACGGTAGCGGGGGTCCCGCGTCGGGTCTGCCACGGGCGAGAAATCGGGTGCGCGGCCGATGCGCGACAGCCGCTCCGCCTGGCCGCAGCCGGCCAGCGCCAGCAGCAGCATGAGGGTGACGGGCGCCCTCATCGTGCGGCCATCGGAATGGTGCCCATGGCCACGCGCACGCGGCCGGGGCCGATGGCGATGCCCTCCACGATGTTGCGGCTGGCGAGGTTCATCACCGGCACCGTGCCGCCCCGCGCCGCCGCTTCCAGCGCCCGCCCCTGGGCGGTGAGCGAGATGCCGGGCGATTCCAGCTGCAACGTCACCAGGGCGTTCTTCTGCACGATGGAGGGCGGCCCCAGATCCACCAGCGCGAAGCCCTGCTCGATCGCCATGGGGCGGCGCAGCTCCTGCCCCACCACCTGGCTGATCTGCTGCGCCTGGCCGGGGCGCACGCGCTCGGCGCGCTGGCGGCTCAGGCGGGCATCATTCGGGCCGATCACCTCGCCCAGTGCCAGGCGGCGGGTGGCGACGACGACCGGCACGGTCGGCACGGCGCGGCCGGCGATGCGCAGGCGCTGCGTCCCCGCGCCATCGGCCAGCACCACCAGTGTCGCCTGGAAACGCGTGCCCGGCTGCTCGACGGTCACGCCCTCGATGGCGATCTGGAACCAGGCGCTGGCCGGGATCATGGGCGGGATCAGGCCGGGCAGTTCCAGCTCCATCTCCGGCTCGATGCCCTGGCGGGTGAGTTCCTCGCGCAGCAGCGCCTCGATCTCGGCGCGGGGGATGGGCCGGCCCGGGCGCTCGATCACGATGCGCTCGGTGCCGGTGAGGGGGCGCCAGTTCACGCCATTCTGGCGTGCGATGTTGATCAGGTTCTGCGTTTCCAGAACCATCCGGCGTCCGGGCAGAGGGGCCGATGCGATCACCGTTTCGGCGCGCGGGCCCGCCTGGTCGAAGAGGTCGGAGAGGCGCAGCACATCGCCCTCCAGCATGGCGTGCGGGCGCAGGATCGCCATGGGGGCGACCTGCGCCTGCGCGGGCAGCGCCAGCGCGCCGAGTGCCAGCAATAACCGCCGCCGCATCAACGCAGCCTCGTCAGCGTGCTCAGCATTTCGTCGCTTGCCGAGATCACGCGGCTGTTCATTTCATAGGCGCGCTGCGCGGTGATGAGCGAGGTGATCTCCTGCACCGTGTTGACATTGCTGGTCTCGACGAAACCCTGCATCACCGAGCCATGGCCCGGCTGGCCAGGGGCGGCCGCCTGTGCGGCACCCGAGCCCGGGGTGGCGAGGAAGAGGTTGTCGCCGATCGCTTCCAGCCCGCCCTCATTGGCGAAGATCGCGGTCTGGATCTGGCCCACATTCTGTGGCGCCACCTGGCCATCGAGCCGCGCCAGCACCTCGCCGCTCGCGTTGATGGTCACGTCGCGCGCGGCGGCGGGGATGGTGATGCCGGGCTGCACGACGAAGCCCTCGGCCGTCACCAGCACGCCCTCGGGGCTGAGGGCAAAGGTGCCGTCGCGCGTATAGGCGACCTCGCCCGAGGGCATCTGGATCTGGAAATAGCCATTACCGCGGATGGCGAGGTCGAAGCGGTTCTCCGTCTGTTGCAGGTTGCCCTGCTCGGAGATGCGGTAGATGGCCGCCGTCCGCACGCCCAGGCCCACCTGCGCGCCGGAGGGCAGGACGCTGCCGGTGTCATTGCTCTGCGAGCCGACGCGGCGAAGGTTCTGGTAGATCAGATCCTGGAATTCGGCGCGCCGGCGTTTGTAGCCGGTGGTGCCCATATTCGCGAGATTGTTGGAGATCACCTCCACATTGGTCTGCTGGGCCAGCATGCCCGTGGCGGCGATGGCGAGGGAGCGCATGGTCAGTGTTCCTTTCCGGAGAGCCGCCACACGGCAGAAGCATTGGCGGCGATGGCGAGGGAGCGCATGGTCAGTGTTCCTTTCCGGAGAGCCGCCACACGGCGGAAGCATTGGCGGCGATGGCGAGGGAGCGCATGGTCGGCTTTCCTTAGCTGCGGCGGCGGAGCAGGCGGTCGACAGCGCTTTGCTGCCGTTCGCCCTCACGCTCCAGGAATTGGGTGGCGAACTGGAATTCGCGCAGCTCGGCCATCATGCGCGTCATCTCCAGGACGGACTGGACATTGCTGCTCTCCAGCGCGCCCTGGACGACATTCGGCCGCGCCACATCCTCTGGGTCCTGGCCGGCGGCGTTGATGTGGCGGTCGCCCTCGCTGCGCAGGGCCTGCTCATCGGCGAAGCGGACGATGCGCAGGCGGCCCAGCACGCCGTTCTCCGAGCGGATGGTGCCATCGCCCAGGACCTCGATGCGCGTGTCATTGGGGGCCACGGCGATAGGCCGTGAATCCGCGTTCAGCACGGCAGCACCCGTCTGGTCCACCAGCTGCCCATCGGCACCGATGGCAAAGCGCCCGGCCCGCGTGTAGCGCTCGCCGCGCGGCGTCTCGATCACGAAGAAGCCGGCGCCGGAGATGGCGACATCCAGCGGATTGCCTGTCTGGCTGATCGTGCCGGGCTGCGTCTCGCGCCAGCTCGCGCGGTCCCAGGCATAGCCGACATTGCCGGCTCCGTTCGGGCCCAGCACGCGGCCCTGGCGCTGCACATGCTCGGCAAAGATGGGGCGCGACGCGCGATAGCCGGGCGTCTCCGCATTGGCGAGGTTGTTGGCCGTCAGTTGGCTCCCCCGCATCTGCGAGGAGAGGCGAGAGAGAATGATATAGCCGGGGCTGTCCATGGCGCACTCCGTTCGAAACCTGCACCGGGAAGGGCAAGCGGCGTGCCAGGATTTGCGCCGGAAAACCCGGCAGGGATTGCCCGGCGGGGCGGTTCATTCTGCCGCCCATGCGGCTGTTTTCGCCGCAAGGCTTTGTTAATCCCGCTGCGCCACAACCCGAGTCTCCAGAAACCAGAAGGGTGTGGACGCCATGGCGGCGGCGAAGGGCGAAGTGGCCCCAACGGAAGCGGGTGAGGCCGAGGCCAAGCCCAAGGGCTCTAAGAAGAAACTGATCCTGCTGGCGGTACCGCTCCTGCTGGGCGGCATCGGCGCGGGCGTGTGGTTCAGCGGCATCCTCTCATCGCCGCCCCCGCCGCCCCCCGCGACGGAGGCGGCGGCCGAGCCGCAGCCGGTGAACCGCCAGCCGGTCTTCGTGAACATGCCGGACATCACGGCCAATCTGAACGCGCCCGGACGGCGCGCCTTCATCCGGCTGAAGAGCCAGGTGGAGGTGGCCGGCCCGGCTGATGCGGCGGCATTGCAGGCCGCCATGCCGCGTCTGGTGGACCTCTTCACCACCTATCTGCGCGAAATCCGGCCGGAGGAGCTGCGCGGCAGCGCCGGCACGCATCGCCTGCGGGAGGAGCTGATCGCGCGTGCCAATATCGCGGCCGCGCCCGCACGCGTCACCGACGTCCTCTTCACCGAGATCCTCGTCCAATGAGCGGCAGCGAAGAAGAGGATATGGCGGCGGCCTGGGGCGCCGCCCTCGCCGAGGAGGAGGGCGCGCCCGCCGATGCCCCCGCGCCGGATGCCGCGCGCGTGCTGAACCAGTCCGAGATCGACAGCCTGCTGGGCTTCGAGGGCGCGGACGGGGCCGAAGCCGGCAAGACCGGCATCGAGCGGATGATCCATTCGGGCCTCATCTCCTATGAGCGCCTGCCCATGCTGGAGATCATCTTCGACCGGCTGGTGCGCATCCTCTCGACCAGCCTGCGCAACTTCACCTCCGACAATGTGGAGGTCTCGATCGACAGCGTGGCCAGCCAGCGCTTCGGCGACTACCTGAACTCCGTCCCGCTGCCTGCCATGCTGGCCGTCTTCAAGGTGGAGGAGTGGGACAATTTCGGGCTGATCGTCGTGGACTCCTCCATGATCTATTCGGTGGTGGATGTGCTGCTGGGCGGGCGCCGTGGCACGGCCGCCATGCGCATCGAGGGCCGGCCCTACACCACCATCGAGCGTACGCTGGTCGAGCGGTTGATCGGCGTGGTGCTGAAGGATCTGGGCGATGCCTTCGGCCCGATCACCGATGTGGAATTCCGCTTCGAACGGCTGGAGGTGAACCCGCGCTTCGCCACCATCTCCCGCCTGTCGAACGCCTGCGTGCTGACGCGGCTGCGGATTGACATGGAGGATCGCGGCGGGCGGCTGGAATTGCTGCTGCCCTACGCGACGCTGGAGCCGGTGCGCGAATTGCTGCTGCAGCAATTCATGGGCGAGAAATTCGGCCGCGACAGCATCTGGGAAACCCACCTGGCCGAGCAGCTGCGCCACACGGACATCTCGCTCGATGTGGTGCTGGATGAGCAGACCATGCCGCTCTCCAGCGTCCTCGCGCTCAAGCCCGGGGACCGCATCATGCTCAACGCGCAGCCGGGGGCGCCGGTGCGGCTGCAATGCGGGCCTGTCCATCTCTTTGCCGCCGAATTCGGCCGCCGCGAGAACCGGCCGGCCGTGCGGATCTCCGAAAGCCTGGGTGCCGTGGGGGAGATGATCGCATGAACATCTGGGAATGGGCCGCGCAGATTGCCGTGATTGGCCTGCTCGCCGCCACCCTGCCCATGGCCTGGCGGCTGGACCGCATGCTGCGCGCCGTCCGCGCCGATCGTGCCGCGCTGGAGCAGGGTGCCGATGGCCTGGGCGAGGCCTCCCGGCAGGCGGAGGCAGCGCTGATGCGGCTGCGCGCTACCACCGAGCTCGCCGGCCGCCAGGTGGCCGAGCGCGTGGCCGGCGCGGAAGCGATCCGCGAGGATCTGCGCTACCTGGTCGAACGTGCGGAAAGCCTGGCGGACCGGCTGGAGGCGGCGGTGCAGCAGGCCCGCCCCTTGGCCGGCGCCGCGTCCCCCGCCGCGCCCGCTGTGCGCAGCGAGGCGGAGCGTGAGCTGATCCGCGCCCTCGGGATGAAATGAGGGGATGACGTGATGCGCCTGCCACGCCCCCGCCTTTTGCCGCTGGCCCTGTGCGGCATGCTCGCGCTGCTCGGCGTGAAGCTGGAATCCCTGCTGCATGATGAGCCGGCGCCGAGCCGCCTCGTCTCCCGGGCTGTCGCCAGCGGGGCCGCCCCGGCCGCGCCCAGCCCCGCCACAGCACCCGCCACAGCACCCGCCGCAACCCCCGCTACAACAGCCGCTACAACCCTGGCAGCTGGCCCTGGCACGCCGCGCGCCGAAGCGCCCCCAAGCCCCGATGCGCTGGCCGAGCGCGCCGTGCTGGAAGCCCTGCGCGCCCGCCGCGCCGAGATCGAGGCGCGGGAGGCGGCGTTGGCCCAGCGCGAAATGCTGATCGCCGCCGCCGAGCGCCGCCTGGCCGATCGGCTGGAGGAGCTGGGCGCGCTGCGCCAGCGCCTGGAGGCAGAGGGCCGCCAGCGCGATGAACGGACCGAGCAGGGCTGGCGCCAGATGGTGCGCCTCTACGAGGGCATGCGTCCGCGTGACGCCGCCGGCATCTTCGACGATCTGGAGATGGCCGTGCTGATCCAGGTGCTGGACCGCATGCGCGAGGCCAAGGCGGCCCCCGTGCTCGCCGCCATGCGGCCCGAGCGCGCGCGCCTCGTCACCACCGAACTCGCGCGGCATCGTTCCCGGCCGCTCGAATAACCGCATCTTAACCCGAATGCGCCCACAAGGATGCGGCGCGAGAAGGAGTGACCGCATATGGCCTTTGACAAGAACATGAATGTCCTCATCGTGGACGACTACAAGACGATGCTGCGGATCATCCGCAACCTGCTGAAGCAGCTGGAATTCGACAATGTCGAGGAAGCAACCGACGGCAGCGAGGCGCTGGCCAAGCTGCGCGCCGGGAATTTCGGCCTGGTCATCAGCGACTGGAACATGGAGCCGATGACCGGCCTCGACCTGCTGAAGGAAGTGCGGGCCGATGCGCGGCTGAAGCACCTGCCCTTCATCATGATCACGGCCGAGAGCAAGACGGAAAACGTGGTGGCGGCCAAGGCGGCCGGCGTCTCCAACTACATCGTGAAGCCCTTCAATGCGGAGACGCTGGGCGAGAAGATCGAAAAGGTCCTGGTCCATGCTTGAGAGAGTGGTGCCTGACGGAAGCGGGCAGGACCCGATCGAGCAGGCGGTGCGGCAGGTGCTGGGCAGCCTGGCCGGAGACCTCACCACCACCGAGGCGTCGCTGCTGGCCGAGCTGGAGGCGCTGGGCCGCGAGGTGCAGCGCGCCAAGACCGAGATCGCCGCCCTCAGGGTGGACGACATCAACGAGAGCCACATCCCGCGCGCCACGGATGAGCTGGACGCGGTGGTGGAGCACACCGCCAACGCCACCAATGAAATCCTCGATGTCTGCGAGGGGTTGGAGGCGATGCAGATGCGCCTGACGGCGGTGGAGGGCGAGAAGCTCGGCGCCTACGTCACCCGTATCTACGAGGCGTGCAGCTTCCAGGACATCACCGGCCAGCGCATCAGCAAGGTGGTGAGCGCACTCAAGGCCATCGAGGCACGCGTGGCCGCCGTCACCGCCCGCTTCGCGACGGGCGAGCCCTTGCCGGTGATCGAGGAAGAGCCGCCCGCCGCCCCGGTGACGGAGGGCCGGGCGCTGGCCAATGGCCCGCAAATGCCGGCGGCCGCGACCAGCCAGGCGGATATCGACAAGCTGCTGGCGAGTTTCGACTGATGCGCCGCGCGGCGCTGGGGCTTTGGCTCTGCCTGGTCGCAGCACCCGCCGTTGCGCAGGAGCGTGTGGCGGTGCGGACCGGGGACCATCCGGGCCATGGGCGCATCGTCTTCGACTGGGCAGCCCCACCCGCCTATCAGGTGGAGCAGGAGGGGGAACGCGTCGTCCTGCGCTTCCCCAATGCCGATGCCATTGACCTCGGCGGCGCGCGCCGCCTGCCGCGCAATGTGTTGGCCGTGGCGCGCGTGCCGGGGGGGGTGGAGCTGACCCTTCGCCCGGGTGCCCGCATCCGCCATTTCCGCAACGGGCCGAAGGTGGCGCTGGACGTGCTCGACCCCAGTGAGACCCGCGAGGCCGAGGCGCCCCCCGCGCCGCGCCGTCCAGCGCGCGAGGCCGCGCCAAGCCCAGCGCCCAATGCCCGACCCGCCGCCACGCGGGGCGCGCCGCCGGCGCCCAGTCCTTCCCCTGGGCCTGGCAGCGCCGCCACGCCTTCCGCGGCTCTGGCCCCGGCTGCTCCCGCCCCGGCTGTCTCGGCCCCGGCTGCCCCCGCCCAGGCTTCTTCCATCCAGGCTACCCCCGCCTTGGCGGCGCCGCCTCCCGCGCCGGCCAGAGCCGCCGCCGCGCCCGCTGTTGCACCCGCCGCCACACCGCCACCCCAGCCCGCCGCTGCCTCCGCCCCGCGTCCGGAGCCGCGCCCCGCCACCCCGGCCAGCGCGCCCGTGGAGGCGGCAACCGCGCGCGCCGAACCCATCCTCGCCCTGGCCCCGCCGGCCCCACCGCCGCCGGCGCGCCCCATGGAAGCAGCGGCGCCGGCCCCACGTCCGCAAGCCCCCTTGGCCAGCCTGGCCGGCCCGCCGCCCATCCGCGCCCGCCTCGCGCAGGAGCCGGAGCTGGGTGCCGTCATGCGCCTGCAACTTGGAGCCGGCTCCGGCGTCGCGGCCCTGCGGCGGGGCGAGCAGGCGCTGCTTCTCCTGGAGACGGAACGCCCCATCGAATTCGGCGGCCTGCTGCGCGAGCCCGCCTTCAACGGCATTCAGGCCAACCGGATCCCTGGCGCCACCCTGGTCAGCTTCCCGCTGCCGCCCGGCCAGCAATTGGCGCTGCGGCAGGAGGGCGAGGCCTGGCTCATCGCTGTCGTGCCGCGCCAGCATCCGGCCGTGGCCGCCATCCCCGCGCTCCGCGCCGAATTCGACCAGGGCCGCGCCATTCTGCATGCGGCGCGTCCCAGCCGCGTGGTCTCCTTCAATGATCCGCTGACCGGCGGGCCACTTCTGGTCGGCCTCGTCGCCCAGGCGGCCCCGCGCCAGCTGGTGACGCGCGGCCTCGCCGATCTCGACCTGCTGGAGACCTTCCTTGGCGTCGCCGTGCTGGCCCGGGCGGATCGCGTGGCGCTGCGCAGCGGGGCGGAGCGCTTCCTGCTCTCCGTCGAGGGCGGCAGCGTGGCGCTGGCGGCCGAGCCGGGCGAGGGGCAGTTTGCCGCGCTGGGCATGACACGCAGCTTCGACCTGCCGTCCCAGCCCATGCCGGCCCTGCTCGAGCGCCTGCGCTCCCAGCAGGCGGCGGTGGCCTCGGCCGCGCCCCTGCTGCGGGCCGAGCCGCGCCTCGCGACGGCCCAGACCCTGCTGGCGCTGGGCCTGCCGCAGGAGGCGCAGGCCATGCTGCGCCTGGCCGCCCAGGAGAACCCGGAATCCGCGCTGGACCGCCGCCAGGCTTTCCTCGCTGGGATCGGGGCGCTGCTGGCCGGCCGCCCGGGCGAGGCGGCGGGGCTGGACGCGGAACTGCCGGGCAGTGACGAGCTGCTGCTCTGGCGCAGCCTGCGCGCCGCGATGCTGGGCGATGCCCAGGCGGCCGCCCCGGGCCTGGCCGCCACCTGGCCCCTTCTCGCGGCCTATCCCGAAGGCCTGCGCCGCCGCGTCATCGGCCCGGCGGCGGAGGCCCTGGTGGAGGGCGGCCAGCACGCCGCCGCGCGCCGCCTGATCGAAAGTGCCGCGGAGGACCCCGCCATCCTTCTCGCCCAGGCCATGCTGGAGGAAGCCAAGGGTGAGCCCGCCCGCGCGCTGGAGGCCTATGCCGCCGCCGCAAGCGGGCGGGACCGGCTGATGCGTGCCCGCGCGCTGCGCCGCTCCATCGAGTTGCGGCTGGCCACGGGCCGGCTGGATGCGGCGGGGGCCGCGCGCGCAATGGAATCGGCGCTCTTCGCCTGGCGCGGCGATGCGCGAGAGGTGGCGATGCGCGAGCGAATCGCGACCCTGCGTCGCGAATCCGGCGATCCCCGCGCCGCGCTGAACCTGTTGCGCGAGACCGAGACGCTCTTTCCCGAGGAGGCCGGCAGCCTGCGCGGCCCGATCCAATCCGCCTTCCTGCACGCGTTGGAGACCGAGGCACCGCTGGGCGCCGTCGCCCTCTACGACGCGCACCCCGAGCTTCTGCCCCAGGGCGAGGCGGGCGAGGGCATGCTGACCCTGCTGACCGAGCGCCTGTTGGCGCTGGATCTGCCCGATCGCGCGGCGGGCTTGCTCCGCCGCGCCATGGAGCGCGCCCCGGCCGGGGAGGGGCGGGCCGCGCTGGGCGCCCGCCTCGCCGCGCAGCGCCTGGCCGAGCGCGATGCGGAAGGCGCGCTGAGTGCGCTCTCCGCCAGCTCCGCGCCCCGGCTGCCGGCACAGCTGGTGCAGGCGCGCAGCCTGCTCGCCGCCCAGGCCGAGGCGCGGCGCGGCAACCGGGACCTCGCCATCGAGGCGCTGCAGGCGCTGGGCCCCGCGGGGGATGAGCCGCTGTCGGAATTGCTGGCCGAGGGCCGGGATTTTGCCAGGGCCGCGGCGGCGCTCGGCCGGCACCTGGCGAGCTTGCCGGCCGGGGGTGAGCCCCTCTCCGAGGCGCAGCAGCGGCTGGTGCTGCGGCAGGCCGCGCTGCTGGCCATGGCGGGGGATGAGCGTGGCCTTGCCCAGCACAGGGGCCGCTTCGTGGCGCGGCTCACGCCCGGGCAGATGGCGGGCGCGTTTGACGCTCTGACGACCGACCCGGTGCGCGGCCTCGCCGATCTCCCACGCTTGGCGCGGGAACTGAACCTCTTCCGGAGTTTTCCGCAACAGCTGGAGCCTTTGCGGACCGCCCAGCGCCCGGCCGGTTAAGTCTTGCGTGGGGTGGGGGGGAGGTCCGCGTTTTTTCCGGGGCGGAAATGGTGAATTTCATTTGACCCCCTGGCCCCCTTGCCTCATATACCGCGCCGCTGACCTGTTCGAACCGACGGCCGCTGGGGCCGCACAGCCGACAATTGGTCATCTGCTGGTGGGAAAGGGAACCCGATATGGACTCTCTCGTCCGACTGGGGATGGACTCGGAAATGCTCCCGAGCGACGCCCAGACAACAACTCACGCTTCGGCTGGTGCTGATTCGATCACGGAGGCGAAGGATTACTTCGTCGAGCGGAACGGCGTTCGCTATGCCGGCACGCACCTGATCATCGACCTCTGGGGTGCGACGAACCTCGACGATCCCGGTCATATCGATGCGGTGCTGCGGGCTGCCGCCATCGCCTCGGGTGCGACAATCCTGCACGGGCATTTCCACCACTTCTCGCCCAATGGCGGGGTGAGCGGCGTGCTGGTGCTGGCCGAGAGCCACGTCTCCATCCACACCTGGCCGGAGCGGGATTTCGCGGCGCTGGACATCTTCGTCTGCGGCGATTGCGACCCCTACAAGGCCATCCCGCTGCTGAAGACGGGCTTCCTGCCGGAGCGCATCACGCTCGGCGAGCACAAGCGCGGCATGGTCGGCTAAGCGACACGCAGCGATGCGAGGAACGGGGCCGGGCGGCAACGTCCGGCCCTTCTTCTTGAGCGATGGAGATCACGATGACCGATGTGTGGGTGAATGAGACGCTTTATCCCGATTGGGGCCAGCGCTTCCTGGTGAAGCGCGAACTCGCGCGGGTGAAGAGCGACTTCCAGGACATCATGCTCTTCGAGAGCACCTCGCATGGCCGCGTGATGGTGCTGGACGGCGTCATCCAGATCACCGAGCGGGACGAGTTCGTCTACCAGGAGATGCTGACCCATGTGCCGCTGCTGGCGCATGGTGCGGCCAAGCGCGTGCTGATCATCGGCGCCGGTGATGGCGGCGTGCTGCGGCGCGTGCTGCAGCACCAGAACGTCGAGAAATGCGTGATGGTGGAGATCGATGGCGAAGTGATCCGCCTTTGCCAGGAGCACATGCCCGACGTGGCCGGCGATGCCTGGACCAACCCGCGCGGCCAGGTGATCGTGGGCGACGGCATTGACTATGTGCGCCAGGCCGAGGCCGGCAGCTTCGACGTGGTGATCGTGGACAGCACGGATCCGATCGGCGTGGGCGAGGTGCTCTTCACCGATGAGTTCTACCACAATGCCGCGCGCCTGCTCTCGGCCGATGGCCTGATCGTGAACCAGTGCGGCGTGCCCTTCATGCAGGCCGATGAGCTGCGTGAGACCTCGCTGCGCCGCGGCAAGTTCTTCGCCGACATCTCCGCCTATGTGGCGGCGGTGCCGACCTATGTGGGGGGCTTCATGACGCTGGGCTGGTCGGCCAAGACCAAGGGGCTGCGTTCGGTGCCGGTCGAGGAGATCCGCCGCCGGGCCGCGGCCGCGGGCATCCTGGGCACGACGCGCTATTGGACGCCGGAGATTCACACCGGCTGCTTCAACCTGCCGCCCTATATCGCGGAAAACCTGCCGGGTTGAGGGTGTTGCGGTGGGGTATGCCCCACCGCCGTGTTCCGGCCGCCGCTGCGTTGGGTGCGCGTGTTTGCGGCGAGGCCTTTTTCACCACCGGATGGCGCGGCCTGCGGGCTGCACCCTTCGGGAGTTCCCGATCACGCGGGACGTTGTGAAGGGTCTTGCCTGGGTGGATGTGAAATCCCCACCCGCTCACGTCATCACTGGCGGCGGCCGGTTTCTCTCCTACTGGATGCGGATGTTGCGCGCCCGCACCACTGCGCCCCACTTCGCGGTCTCGGCCGCCGCATATTCCGCCCATTCTGCCAGCAGGCGCGTTTCCGCCGTCACCGCCAGGGCGTCGAGGCGCGGCTGCATGTCGGGCGCGCGCAGCGCCGCCCGGCTGGCCGCGTTAAGGCGTTCCAGGATGGCGGGGGGAGTTCCGGCGGGCGCCAGCATCGCGACATGCTCGACGATTTCAACATCCCGGAAGCCCTGCTCGCGGAAGGTCGGCACATCCGGCGCCAGCGGGCTGCGCGCGGCGGAGGCCACACCCAGCGCGCGCAATTCGCCCGACCGCATGAAGCCCATCACGGCGGCGGCGGGCATGAAGAGCATCCCGGCCTCGCCGGCCACCACGGCCTGCACGGCCGGGCCGCCGCCGCGGTAATTCACTTCCAGCACCTCGATGCCGGCGGATTGCAGCAGCATCTCGGTCGCGAGATGGGAGGTCGCACCCACGCTGGCATTGGCATAGGTCAGCCGGCTGTTGGGGCGCCGGGCGAGGGCCACATACTCCGCGACGCTGGTCGCCGGTGAGCTGCGATGCACCAGCATGAAGATGGGCATGGAGACCAAGAGCCCCACGCCCACGAAGTCCCGGTCATTGTTGTAGGGGAGCTGGTAGAGATGCGGCGCCACGGCATAGGTGCTGTTGGGCGCGATCACGACCGTATAGCCATCGGGCCGGGCGCGCGCGGCGAAGCCCATGCCGATGGTGCCGTTGGCTCCCGCGCGATTGTCCACCACGAAGGGCTGGCCGAGATCGGTCGAGAGCCGCTGGCTGATGACGCGGGCGAAGGCATCGGTCGGCCCGCCCGGCGCCCAGGGGACGACGACGCTGACCGGGCGCGTCGGATAGGCCTCCTGAGCGAGCGCGGGGGCGGCGAGGCCGAGGGAAGCGGCGATCAGGCCGCGGCGATGTAGAATCATGGGTCGTTTCCTTCAGGCGATATCCGGCGGTAGGCCCGCCCAGATTTCTTGGGTTGAGGGCGCGCGAGGGATAAGGCCCTGGCGCACGGCGTGGTGCGCCGCGAAAGCGATGGCCGGCATCATCGCGACGCAGCCCGCCTGGGGCGCGTTGCCCGCGGCATCCATCAGCCGCAGCACGGCGGCGGCGTGTCGGGCCTGATCGGCGCGCATCACCAGCAGGTGGTTGATCGGCGTGAAGCCGTGCCGGCGGATGAACTCCTGGCCGGCGGCGATGGGGTCGGCGAAGACAGGGCGCAGCCAATCGCCGCTCGGCGCGTCATTGCCGGAGATGATGGCGTCCAGCTCGCCCGCTTGCAGCATCTTCACCATGTCGTGGCCCGCCGCCGCCCGGGTGGCGCAGGGCGGGTCCTCGCATTCGGCGACATGCGGGTCCTCGAAGGTGACCCAGCGCACGCTTTCCGGTGCGACGCCATGCGAATCCTGAAGAATGCCGCGCAGCCAGAGCCCGGTGGTCTGGCTATAGGCCCGCACACCGACGCGCTTGCCGGCCAGGTCCCCCGGCCCGCGAATCGGCGAATCGGCGCGGCAGAAGAGCGAGCTCTCCTGCAGCCGGGCCGCCAGCACGCGGGGCAGCAGGACGAGCGGCTTCCCATGCGCCCAGGCCTGGAGCCAGGTGGCGATGGCCATTTCGCTGACATCGAAGCGCAATTCCCGCACCATGGGCGCGAAGGCGCGGCTGATGACGGGGAAGGGGGCGCAGTCCAGCGTCACCTTGGGGTCCGTCACGGCGCCGTCCAGCAGCGCCGCCGTGTGGGGATAACGGCCGATGGCGGCGGAAAGAGTGATCACGCTACGGCCCGATCGTCGCGGCGCATCAGGCGAGCCGCTCGACCACATGGGGGAAGATGCTGGCATAGCCCTCACCCCAGGTGATGCTCTTGTCGCTGTTGCGGGCGGCCTGGGCGCCGCGCTGCTGGGCCACGCGGGTGTAGTATTCCCAAAGGTGTTCCTGCCCCGCCATGCATTCGATGGCCGCGCGCTTCTGCGCCCAGACGGGGCCGATATCGAGCAGCACATCGGGCTTCCAGTTGCATTGTTCGGGCTGGTGCGGCTCGAAGAGGAAGACGGGCGGCGCGCCCAGTACCTTCTGGCCGGGATTGTGGCCATGCGCCTGGGCGGTGATGCGGGCGTGCTGGGCGAAATCCGTCACCGCCGGGTGGTCCCAGTTGTAGAGATCCTGCTTGCTGTGGGTCAGGATGAATTTCGGGTGGATGGCGCGCATCACATCCACCATGCGGAACAGGCTCTCCTGGCTCAGCGTGATCGGGTAGTCGCCGAGGTCCCAGAACTGGATGTCGTGCACGCCGAGCACCTTCGCGGCCGCCTCGGCCTCCTTCTGGCGTTCGGCCTTCACGCGCTCCAGCGTCATGCCCGCCTGGCGCCAGAGCTTGGCACTCTCGCCGCGCTCGCCATAGGAGAGGCAGACCACCGTCACCTCGAAGCCGGCCGCCGCATGCAGTGCGATGGCGCCGCCGGCGCGCCAGACGAAATCGGCGGAATGGGCGGAGATGACGAGTCCAGAGGGGGGGACGGTGTTGCTCATGATTTCTTCTCGGGCAGAGGTGGGGTGGCGTAGGTGCGGAAGCTGTCGGTGAGTTGCAGGCCCCAGGCCTGGCCCCTGTTCCGCTCGGCCTGGCTCCAGGTGATGGTCTTCCAATCCGGCGCCAGCACAAGCCGGGCGCCGGAATGGGCGAATTCCACGCGATTGCCGCCGGGCTCGATCACATAGAGGAAGAAGGTCTGCTGGATCGCGTGCTTGTGCGGGCCGTTCTCGATGCGGATTCCGGCTTCCAGGAAGGTGTCGGCGGCCTGGAGGAT
>LNFM01007126.1_pt1 | contig 17756 bp, 13 predicted proteins | sample 596031 | NCBI WGS metagenome assembly LNFM01 (sample SAMN04254537, study PRJNA301005) | activated carbon metagenome | isolation source: dual media filters at the Ann Arbor, Michigan drinking water treatment plant | place: USA: Ann Arbor | reverse complement strand
CCCACGTCGGAGTTGCCGAACAGGTTCCGCTTGGCGCGCAGCACGCCGAAGTTCTCCGCCGGTCCGCTCGGCGACGACTGGGTCTGCATGTCGAGCAGGCCCAACTCCCACGCACCCGCGCGTCCCGAGAGCCGTCCGCCGCCCACGATCGGGATCGGCCGCCCATCCGGCGTGAGGCCGATCTGCCGCGAGTTGAACAGCGTGAAGTCACGGGGCCCCGCGCCCATGCGGATGTTGCGCTCCTCCACGTCACCGAAGGCGAACGAGCCCGCGTTCTCGATGAAGAACTCGCGCCGCTCGGGGAAGAAGAGCGAGAAGCGGGTGAGGTTCACCTGCTCCTGATCCACCTCCACCTGCGAGAAGTCGGTGTTGTAGGTCAGGTCGAGCGTCATCGCCGGCGTCAGGCCGTACTTCAGGTCGAGCCCGGCATCGGCGCTCGAGCCGAGCGCTTGCGCGGGGACCTGCGCGCCCCGCGAGTCACCGCCCACCACGTACGGCTTCACCTGCAGGTTGCGTCCCTGGCGGAGTCCTTCGAATCCGGCGAGCGTGCCCGCCTTCGACATCCGGTGCAGCCGGTACTGCCGCTCGAGCGGCGACCAGTACGAGGTCTCGTTCACGCGCCGCACGCGGCGGATGAAGTTCGCGCCCCAGTCCTGCACCGGCTTCGACCCGTCGAACCGCAGCGTACGCAACGGGATCGCGATCTCGGCGATCCACGAGCTGTCGGTCATCCGCGTGCGCACCTGGATGATCCCTTCCCATGCATCCACCACGGTGCGCGAATCGTTGAACACCTGCTCGTCGCGCACCGCTCCATGCGGGTTGACCGCGAAGAGGAACGAGTTGCGGCGGTCGAGGAAGGTGTCGAACGCGACGCCGAAGATGTCGCTGTCACCGGAGCTGAAATCGCGCTCCAATCCGGCGGTGATCGCGCGCTGCGGCTCCGGATCCATGTTCTCGGCGCCGATGTACAGGTGCTCCGCGTCGTAGAGCACGCGCACGACCGTCGGGAAGGTCGCGGGCATGCCGGTGTTCGGGAGCTGCTGGCGGAAGTCGGTGATCGGTTCGGCGGTCGCCCAGACGGTCTCGTCGAGTCGGCCGTCGATCACGGGGGCGCGATCCACGCGTGTCGGCCGCATGGAGGGGCGCGGCGCCAGCTCCGGGTTCATGTAGCCGGTGGTCGCCATGCTCCCGGCCGCGGGGGCCCCCGACTCCTGGGCCGCGAGGGGAGTCGCGAGAGGAGACGCGAGACCAGCCGCGAGAACAGCCGCGAGAGCGGCCGCTTGAAGCGGCGCGCACAGCAGGGCACGGACGACCGGGGCGCGACGGGTTCTCATCGGGGGTTCTACGTGGGTCGGCGACACAAGGTTGGCCGTGGGGCACCGCATCGCTTCCGGGGATTCGCCCCGGGACGACGAAGCGCCCGGTCCGGGGACCGGGCGCTCGGAGGAGTCGCGCGAGTGGCCAGGGGCGGAATCGAACCGCCGACACGCGGATTTTCAGTCCGCTGCTCTACCATCTGAGCTACCTGGCCAAGGTCTCGAAACCTAAGGAGTCCACATCGGTTCGCCAACCCCTTGGCAAGCCGCTACTTGCCCTGCGTCACCGAGGGAACGACCCTTCGGTGGGCACCGCCGACCGATGCGGCCCGACGCCGGGACCGAGCGGCAACGCCTGGCGGCGCCGGACTGTCGAACCGGGGTTCCCGCACCTCCTTGCGACCTCAGCCACGCCCACACACATGCTTCGGCGCCTCCTCTTCGCCCTCGCTCTCGCTGCGCCATCCGTCGGCGGCGCACAGGGTCCCGCGCTCCGTGTCCCCGTCACGGTGGACACGCTCCCCAACGGCCTCACGCTGATCGTCCACGAGGACCGCACCGTCCCCATCGTGACGACCAACGTCTGGTACCACGTCGGCTCCGGCGACGAGAAGGTCGGCCGCACCGGCTTCGCCCACCTCTTCGAGCACCTGATGTTCATGGGGTCGAAGCATGCGCCCTACCCGCAGTTCGATCGCCTGCTCGAGGCGGCCGGCGCCAACAACAACGGCTCCACCAACCCCGACCGCACGAACTACTACGAGTCGGGCCCGGCGAGCGCACTGCCGCTCATGCTCTGGCTCGAGGCCGACCGCCTCGGCTGGATGCTCGAGACGATGGACGTGCCCAAGGTGGACCTCCAGCGCGATGTCGTGAAGAACGAGCGCCGCCAGAGCTACGAGAACCAGCCCTATGGCCTCGCGTTCGAGAACCTCGCGGCGGCGATCTATCCGCCGGGGCATCCGTACTCGTGGAGCACCATCGGCTCCATGGATGATCTCTCCGCCGCGTCGCTCGAGGACGTGAAGGAGTTCTTCCGCACGTACTACGCGCCCAACAACGCGACCATCGTCGTCGCTGGCGCGGTGGACCCCGACTCGGTGCGGCAGGCCGTGCGCACCATGTTCGCCGAGATCCCGCGGGGACCGGCGATCACGCGCCCCACGCCTGCGCCCTTCACCCTGCGCGACACGGTGATCACGCTCGAGGACCGCGTGCAGCTCCCGCGCGTCTATCTGGCCTGGCACACCGTCGCCGAGTTCTCGGCCGATGACGCGGCGCTCGACATCGCCTCGTATGTGCTCAGCGGCGCGCGCAACTCGCGGCTCACGCAGGCGCTCGTCTACGACCGCGAGATCGCGACATCGGCGAGCGCCTTCAACTCGTCCAAACGGCTCGACGGGGACTTCATGGTCGTCGCCACCGCGCGCCCCGGCTTCGCGCTCGACACGCTCAAGTCGGTCATCGACGCGGAGCTCGGGCGCCTCGCCTCCGGCGGACCCACCGCACGCGAGCTCGAGCAGGCGAAGAACGCCATCGAGGCCCAGTTCCTCAACCGCCTCGAGTTCTCGAGCGCCAAGGCCGACCAGCTCAACGCGTACTTCTACGCCAAGGGCACACCCGACTGGTTCCAGCAGGATCTCGAGCGCTACCGGCGTGTCACCGCCGCCGACGTGCAGCGCGTCGTGCGGCGGTACCTGCTCGCCGGCCGCGTCACGCTGAGCGTCGTTCCGCAGGGCAAGAAGGAACTCGCCGCCACACGGAGGATCGTCCAGTGATCCGCCTCCATCTCGCGGCGCCGCACGCGTCCCGTCCCGCCGCGTGTGCCCTGCTCCTGCTCGCGTGTGCCGCGCTGCCGCTCACGGCGCAGCAGTCGTTCGATCGCACGCGTCCGCCCACGCTCGCGCCGTCGCCGGCACTGACCGTTCCCGTCGTGCGCACCGATCGCCTCGCGAACGGGCCGGCACTGCACGTCGTCGAGCACCGGGAACTCCCGCTCGTGCAGGTCACGCTCACCATCGCCGGTGGCGGCCGCCTCGACCGGGACCTGCCGGGGCTCGCGAGCTTCACGGCCGGACTCCTCGACGAAGGGGCCGGCACCCGCGACGCGAACGCCCTGCAATCCGAGCTCGCCTTCCTCGGCGCCTCGCTCTCGACGAGCGCCAGCTGGGACGTGACGACCGTCTCGCTCAAGGTCGCACGCCGGAACCTCGACGCCGCGCTCGATCTCATGGCCGACGTCGTCTTGCGTCCGACCTTCGCGGCCGCGGAGGTGCGGCGCCAACGCGACCTGCGTCTCGCGAGCCTGCTCCAGGCCAAGGACCAGCCCGGTGCGCTCGCGAATCTCGCCTTCAATCAGGCGCTCTTCCCCGAGGGCCATCCCTACCGCGCCTCGCTCGGCGGGGATTCCGTCTCGACCGCGCGCCTCGATTCGGCCAGCGTTCGCGCCTTCTATGAGGGCAGCATCCGTCCCGATCGTGCCGCCTTCTACGTCGTGGGGGACATCGGCGCCGCCGACGCGCGGCAGGCGCTCGCCAGGCGATTCGGCACCTGGCGCACCACCGGGGTCGAGCGGCGCGCCGGACCCGTGCTCGCCGCGGCCGCGGCCCCGCAGGGATTGCAGGTCGTCCTGGTGGACAAGCCGGGGGCCGCGCAGTCGATCATCACCGTGGGCACCGTCGGCGTCGAACGCACCAGTGCCGACCTCGCCGCGATCGACGTGATGAACACCATCCTCGGCGGCTCCTTCTCCTCGCGCCTCATGTCGAACCTGCGCGAGACCAAGGGCTACACCTACGGCGTGAACTCGGGCTTCTCGTACCGTCCGCTGCCGGGGCCGTTCACCGTGAGCTCCGGCGTGCGTACCAACGTGACCGACAGCTCGCTGGTGGAGATCTTCAGGGAGATGCGGACCATCCGCGAGACGCCGGTGACTGCGGTGGAGCTCGAGCGTGCCAAGGCGTACATCGCCCTCGGCATCCCGGGCGACCTCGAGTCCACCTCGCAGATCGCGGGACAGCTCGCCTCGCTCGCGAGCTGGAATCTCCCCATCACCTGGCTGCAGGAGTACGTCGCCAACGTGCAGAAGGTGACCGTCGCCGACGTGCAGCGCGTGGCGCGCCGTTTCCTGCCGGCGGAGAACGGGTACGTCATCGTGGTCGGCGACCTCGCGCGCATCCGCACGGGCATCGAGGCGCTCTCGCTCGGTCCCGTGATGGTGCGCGACGTGAGCGGGATCGCGCGCTGATGGACGACGCGCTCCCGTTCCGCGCGGCGCTCCAGGGTGAGCTCGGCTCCTTCAGCGATGAGGCGATCCAGCAGCTCTGGGGCGACCGCGCCGAGCGGGTGCCCTTCCGCGATTTCGCCGACGTCACCGCGGCGGTCGCCGCGGGCGTCGCCGAGCGCGGCATCCTGCCCATCGAGAACACGATCGTCGGATCGATCAACGGCAGTCACGATGCGCTGAGCGCCCTGGCTGGGCTCCATGCCGTCGGCGAGACGGTCGTCGCGGTGCATCACTGCCTCCTCGCCGCGCCGGGCACGCCCTTCGGGGAGATCCGCATGGTGCTGAGCCACCCCGTCGCGCTCGCCCAGTGCGGACGCTTCTTCGCGGAGCATCCGGAGATCGAGGTGCACCCGGTGTACGACACCGCCGGCGCGGCGATGGACGTCTCGCGCATCGCGGACCCGGCGGTCGCGGCGCTCGCGAGCCGCCGCGCCGCGCACCACTACGCGCTCGACATCGTGCGCGCCGACATCGAGGATCGGCCCGACAACCAGACGCGCTTCCTCGCCATCGCGAGCACGCCGGAGGCGGTCCCCGCCGGCACGCCGGCCCGCACCATGATGCTCCTGCGCACCGAGGATACGCCGGGGGCGCTGCTGCGCGTGCTCACCCCGCTCGCGATGCACGGCGCCAACATCCGCCGCCTCGAGTCGCGCCCCACCGGCGAGCCCTGGTCGTATCGCTTCTTCATCGAGTTCGACCACGAGGCCGGCGACCCCGCCGCCGCGGCCGTCCTGCGCGACATGTCCACCCTCGCCGCGGAGACGCGCGTGATCGGGACGTATCCGCGCTGGAACGCGGGCCGTCGCGGCAGCATCGGGTGGGTCAGAGGGCGGTAGGCGGTAGGCAGTGACTGCCCACTGCCAGCTGCCAGCTGTCAGCTGTCAGCTGCCTTTCCTGTACTCCGCCGTGATCACCGACTTGATCCCGCCGCGCACATTGAAGTCACCCACCACCTTCAGCGACTTCGGCCGCACCTTGGCGGCGACGTCGTCGAGGATCCGGTTCACGACGCGCTCGTAGAAGATGCCGTCGTTGCGGAAGCTCCAGAGGTAGAGCTTCAGGCTCTTGAGCTCCACGCACTCGGCGTCGGGCACGTAAGTGATGTTGATCGTCGCGAAGTCCGGCGCGCCGCCCTTGAGCAGCGCGAGTTCCGCCGCATCCGACTCCACCCCGCCCAGCGGGCAGAGCGACGTGAACTCCGGCGTCGTCATGAAGATCTCGTAGTCCCGGTCGGGATACGGATTGGGGAACGTCTCGAGCAGTTCGGGCTGCGGCATGGTCGGAAAGGTCGGAGTGAAGCAGCTGTGCTGGACAGCGCGGTGCGCGGAGCCTGAGCGCGAGGTGGTGACTCGCCTCTCGCGCGACCGCAGCGAGCGACGCGGTGAACGCTCAGCCGTCGCGCAGGCGCCTGGAGTGGTCGTCGAGGACGCGCCGCTCCTCGTCGGTCAGCCGGTCGATCCCCTGCGCGGAGATCTTGTCGAGGATCGCGTCCATCGTCGGCGCGGCCGGCGGGGGCTCGGGCTTGGCGCGGCGCCGCGGCGTCGCGCGGCGCGCGGCAGCCGCGTTGGTTCGTGACACCACGTCGTCGATCGTCTCCCGGTCACGTGCGCGCGACCGGGGGAGCGACTTCGGCACGGCGCGCGGCGGCTGGTCCTCGGGCGGCTCGTCAGGCAATGCGGAGACCCCTTCGCGCAGCCGCTCCACCAGCAGCACCGGCGTGGCACGTACGAAGAGCCACGCCGTCGCGATGCCGCCCAGATGCGCGAGGAAGGCCAGTCCGCCACCATCGCCCGAGCGGAGCCCCACGAGGAGGACGAGCGTGCCGACGATCACGATGAGCCATCGGCCCGAGACCTCGAATCCGCCTGCGGTGCCGTGTCGGTCCGCGCCCCAGCGCATCGAGTACGCGGCGAGTGCTGCGAAGGCCGCGCCCGAGGCGCCCAGCAGCAGCCCGGCACTTCCCGAGAGGAGCTGCAGCATCCAGCTGCCCAGCCCGGCGAGCGTGAGGAACGCGAGGTAGCGCCCCCTGCCCCACGACACCTCGAGCCGCGACCCGAACAGCGCGAGGGCGTAGACGTTGAGCACGAGCAACGTGAGGTCGCGGTGAACGAGCGGGAAGGTCAGCGTCGTCCACCACCGCCCCAACTCGAGGTCGGCGCGATGGAATCCGAGCACCGCCTGCACATCGGCCGGCAGCACCACCGTCCACTGCAGGAACTCCACCGCCGCGAGCAGTGCGATGACACACAGGGTCACGCGCGGCAGGCGCGGCGACCGCGACGGCCCCTGGCCCTCGGTGGACGGCATGCCCGCGTACGACATCGCCTAGCGAAGTCCCGTCGGCGGCGGGAGCCGCAGCCCGAGCCGTGTGTCCGGATGCGCCACGACCGCCTGCTCGAGGAGCGTCGCCCAGCGGCGGTCCAGCACGTTGTACGCGTCCGGCGACTGGAACGGGTGGATCACCACCTGCGTCGCCGGGCTCACCGCATTCACCTCCTGGGCCAGCCGCAGGATCTGCGAATCGGGCGTATCCTCGCGCGCGACGAGCACCAGCGCGTGCGCGCACTTCGCCTTCGCGGCCACCTGCACCGTCTGGATCGCGCGGTCGAACGAGGCCTCGCCGCCGCTGAACTCCACCGTCACCTGCACGAGCGCGAGGAACGGGAGCAGCTCGTCGAGCGCCTCGGGACGCTGTCCGTCGGTGTCGAGCATCACCGGGAGCTTCGGCTTGGCCGCCGTGAGCGCCGCGAGCAGGAACGGTACGCTCCCGAGCGGGTCCCGTCCGCCGATCACGATCGAGTGGAACGCCGAGCGCGACTGCTGACGCTCCAGTTCGCGCGTCAACGCGGACGCGACGTACATCGTCGCCGTCTCCGCCTCGCCCGCGAAGCGGATGAAGAGTTGCCGCCGTCCCGCCCAGGGCCCGAGTGACTGCACGCCCGCTGGCACACCTGCGAGCGCCGCCGCCACCACCGTTGCCACGTCGTTCATCCGTGCTCTCCCGTTGTGCCTGAGGTGCCGAGTGCGTCGAGCGCGATCCGCTCGCACAGCTCGGGGAATCCGATGCCATCCGCCTGCGCCGCCTGTGGCACGAGGCTCGTCCCGGTCATGCCCGGAAGCGTGTTCGCCTCCAGGCAGTAGAGTGCACCATCCGGATGCAGGCGGAAATCGATCCGCGCGCATCCCTGCAGCTTGAGTGCGGCGTACGCCACGCGAGTGAGGCGCTGCGCCTCATCACGGACGGCCGGGGGGAGCGGCGCGGGGAACAGCTCTTCCGCCATTCCCGCCGTGTACTTGCACTCGTAGTCGTAAATCTCGTGCTTGGGGATGATTTCGCCAACCGGCATCACCCAGTCGCCCAGGATCCCCACGGTCAACTCGCGTCCAGGGACATAGGCCTCCAGCATCACCTCGTCATCATGGCGGAACGCCTCGGCGATCGCCGGCCGGAGCGCCTCCGTCGCTTTCACGATGCTCAGCCCCACGGTGGACCCCTGCTTGGACGGCTTCACCACGATCGGGAGCTGCAACGCGGCCACGGCACGCGGCGCGTACTCGGGCGCCTGCCAATCCACACCGTCGCCAGCGCGCAGCATCCACCAATCCGCGGTCGGCACACCCGCCGCCCGGAGGACGACCTTCGAGAGGTCCTTGTCCATCGCGAGCGCGCTCGCGAGGTGCCCGCTCCCCGTGTAGCGCACCCCTGTCAGGTCGAAGAGCGCCTGGATCGTCCCATCCTCGCCCGCGCCACCGTGCAGCGCGAGCCACACCACATCGGCGGCCTTGGCCGCGGACAGCACCGCGAGCGCATCCCCCGCCGGATCCGCCTCCGTCACCTCGTGCCCGCGCGCGCGCAGCGCGGCGGTCACGCGCCCCCCGCTCGAGAGCGAGACCTCCCGCTCCGACGAATCGCCGCCCTTGAGGACCAGGATCCGCAGGGGCCTCATCTCAGCGCGCCATCAGGAACTGGAGGAGATCCGACCGCGTGAGGATCCCCTGCACCGTGCCATGGTCGCGGACGAGCACCGCCGGATTGTTGCGGCCCAGCATCTTCACGGCCGCATCCACGGGCATCGCGACATCCACCACCGGGAACGGCGCGTCCATCACGTCGCTCACCGTGCGCTCGAGCACCTTGGTGTCCTCGAGCCCGCGCACGCTGAGCACGCTCTCGCTCACCGAGCCCACGCAGGCCGCGCCGTCCATGACCGGCAGCTGTGAGACGTTGTGCAGGCTCATCAGCCCGAGCGCCTGGCGCACCGACGCGCCCGGGTTCGTGCTCACGAGCGCCGGGATGTCGCCGCCCTTCGCCGAGAGCAGCTGCCCGAGCGTCATCTTCTCGGCGTCGAGCATCTGGTTCTCGCGCATCCACTCGTCGTTGAAGAGCTTCGAGAGGTAGCGCTCGCCCGTGTCGCAGAGCACCGTCACCACGCAGGCCTCGGGGTCGTTGATCCGGCGCGCCACGCTGAGCGCCGCATGGGCGATGAGCCCCGCCGACCCGCCCACGAACAGCCCTTCCTCGCGCGTGAGCCGGCGCGCCATCGCGAACGCGTCTCGGTCGCTCACGCTCTGGTACTCGTCGATCACGCTGAGGTCGAGCGCCCCCGGCACCTTGTCCTGGCCGATCCCCTCCACCTTGTAGGGCGCCCCCTGCGGCTTGTTCGCGCCATTCGAGCGCCACACTTCGGCGAGGATCGACCCCACCGGATCGGCCCCGACGATCTGCACCTTCGGATTCCGCTCCTTCAGGTACCGGCCCGTTCCGGTGATCGTCCCGCCCGTCCCCGCGCCCGCGACGAAGTGCGTGATGCGGCCGCTCGTCTGCTCCCAGAGCTCGGGCCCCGTGGTGTCATAGTGCGCCTGCGGGTTGGTCATGTTGTAGAACTGGTTCGCGAGCACCGCGTTCGGCGTCTCGCTCGCGATCCGCTTCGCCATCGACGTGTAGCTGTCCGGATGCTCGGGCGGCACCGCCGTCGGCGTGATGATCACCTCGGCGCCGAACGCCTTGAGGAGCCGCACCTTCTCCTGGCTCATCTTGTCCGGCATGGTGAAGATGCACTTGTAGCCCTTGAGCGCCGCGGCGATCGCGAGCCCCACGCCGGTGTTGCCGCTGGTGCCCTCGACGATCGTGCCCCCCGGCTTGAGCTCGCCCGTGCGCTCGAACTCCTCGATCATCGGCAACCCGATGCGGTCCTTCACGCTGCCGCCGGGATTGAAGAACTCGGCCTTGCCATAGACCGGCGTCTTGATCCCCTGCGTGACCCGCGTCAGGCGGATGAGGGGCGTCCACGCGATCGTCTCGAGGACGTTCGCGTAAGGCTGGCGGTTGCGCGTGTGGTCGGTCATGGACGAGAGAGGGGGGAGGATGCTGCCGGTGATGCGAATCTACTGCCGACCGCGAGCCTCGGCCGCGAGGTCCGCGAGGAGCGAGAGGGCCTGCAGCGGCGTGAGCGCGTTGGCGTCCACGCCCTTGAGACGCTCCACGAGCGGGTCGGTGACGGCGAAGAGCCCCAACTGGTCCGGGACGGCCGGTGCCGCCCGCCGCGCCTGCCCGCCCGCGCCGCTCAGGGCCGGCACGATCTGCTCGCCCTCGAGCACCCGCAGCAGCGCCCGCGCGCGCGCGATCACCGGCGCGGGAAGCCCCGCCAATCGCCCCACCTCGATGCCGTAGGAGCGATCGGCACCGCCCGGCCGGAGCCGATGCAGGAAGAGGATCCGCTCCCCGGCCTCCTGCACGGCGACGTTATAGTTGCGAACCGATACGAACTCGTCCGCGAGCTGCGTGAGCTCATGGTAGTGCGTCGCGAACACCGTCTTGCACCCCACGCGCTCGTGCAGGTGCTCGCTCACCGCCCAGGCGATCGAGAGCCCGTCCCACGTCGCCGTCCCGCGCCCGATCTCATCGAGCAGCACCAGGCTCTGCGCGGTCGCGGTGTGCAGGATCGCGCTCGTCTCCGACATCTCCACCATGAAGGTGGACTGGCCGCGTACGAGATTGTCGCTCGCGCCCACGCGCGTGAACACGCGGTCGGCCACGCCCACGCGCGCCGATGCCGCCGGCACGTAGCTCCCCATCTGCGCCATCAGCACCAACAGCCCGATCTGCCGGAGGATCGTGCTCTTGCCGGCCATGTTCGGGCCGGTGAGGATGATCATCCGCGCATCGGGCGTGAGCGTGACGTCGTTCGGGATGAACTGGTCGCGCGGCATCATCCGCTCCACCACCGGATGCCGGCCGCGCACGATCTCGAGCGCCGGCCCGTCGTCCACCACCGGCCGCACATACCCTTCGCGCGCCGCCACCTCGGCCAGGGCGGCCAGGACGTCGAGTGCCGCGCTGCGCCGCGCGATCCCCTGCAGCCGCGCCACCTCCGCCCCGATCCGCCGACGCAGCGCCTCGAAGAGCTCGCGCTCGAGCGTCTCCATCCGCTCCGTCGCGTGCAGCACCTTCTCCTCGAACTCCTTCAGTGCCGGCGTGATGTAGCGCTCCGCGCCGGTGAGCGTCTGCCGCCGCTGGTAGTCCTCCGGCACGAGCGCCTTGTTGGCGTTCGTGATCTCGATGTAGTACCCGAACACGCGGTTGAAGCCGACCTTGAGCGAACCGATGCCGGTGCGCGCGCGCTCCTCGGCCTGCAGCGCCGCGATCGCGTCCTTGCCGCCCGTCGCGATGGCGCGCAGCTCGTCGAGCGTGGCGTCCACCCCCGGCGCGATCGTCTCCCCGTCGCCGAATGCGAGCGGTGGTCGTGCCACCAGGGTGCGTGCGATCTCGGCGCTGAGGTCCGTCGCATCGTCCCAGTCCGCGGCGATCGATGCGAGCGCGCCCGCGAGACTCGTGCGCTTGAGCGCGGCGATCACCTCGGGGAGCCGCGCGAGCGAGTCGCCGAGCGCACGCAGGTCGCGTGGCGTCGCGCGGCCGGCCGCCGTGCGCCCCGCCAGGCGTTCCACGTCGCGCACGCCGTCGAGCGCCTCCCGGAGGGCCGCGCGCGCGAGCGCATCAGTGAAGAGCGCCGTCACCGCGTCGAGTCGCGCCGCGATCGCCGACACCTCGGTGAGCGGCGCGAGGATCCACTGGCGCATGAGCCGCGCGCCCATCGGGGTCTGCGTCCGGTCGAGCACGCCGAGCAGCGTGCCGCTCGTGTCGTCGGTGGCGCGCAGGGATTCCACGAGCTCGAGGTTGCGTCGCGTCATCTCGTCGAGCGGCATGGTCCCGCCCGGCCGCTCGACGATCGGGCGGGCGAGATGCGGCAGGCCTCCCGGCTGCAGTTCGCGCAGGTAGCGGAGCAACGCGCCCGCAGCGCCCACGGCCACCGCGTCCTCCGCGCCGATGCCGAACCCCTCGAGCGACTGCACCCCGAACTGCGTCGCGAGCGCATCCTCCGCGAGTGCCGCCTCGAACTCCCACCCCTCGCGCATCGTGAGCAGTGCACCGGTCGCGGCGGCGAGCGCCTCGGCCACCGACTCTCGGCCTTCGCCGGCACTCGCGACGAGCACCTCGCGCGGGGTCAGCCGCGCGAGCGCCGCATCGGCATCGCCCGGCATGCAGCGCACGAGGCGCAGCTCTCCCGTGGAGAGGTCGGCCGCTGCGATGCCCACCTCGCCACGCAGGGCGTGGAGCGCGCACAGGTAGTTGTTGCGCGAGACATCCAGCAGGTCGTCACTGAAGGCCGCGCCCGGCGTGACCGTCTCGATCACCGCGCGCTTGACGATCCCCTTCGCGAGCCTGGGATCCTCCACCTGCTCGCAGATCGCCACGCGATGCCCTTGCTGCACGAGCCGACGCAGGTACTCCGACGCCGCCTTCACCGGGATGCCCGCCAACGGCACCTCCGACGCGCCGCCGTTGTTGCGCGACGTGAGGGTGAGGTCGAGCGCGCGCGATGCGATCTCGGCGTCCTCGTAGAACATCTCGTAGAAGTCGCCCATCCGGAAGAACAGGATCGCGTTGGGATGCCGCGCCTTGATCTCCCGGTACTGCGCCATCAGCGGCGTCGCCGTGCCGCTGCTCACCCGCGCGGGACCTCGACGAGGAACGCGTCGGCCTTCTCGCGCGCCTTGTATCGCTCCAGCGCCGCTGCGGCCGCGGCGCGTGTGGGGAACATCCCGAAGCGCACGCGGAACGGAGCCGCCGTTCCGTCCACGCGCGCGTCGTACCCGCGCGCGCGCAGTCGTGCGACGATCGCGTTCGCCTCGGCGACCGTGCTCAGCGCCGCAGCCTGCACCGACCAGATCGGACCGCGCGCGGCCGAGGTCGGAGCCGAGGCCGGCGGCGTCGCGGGACGCGGCGGCGGCGCATTCGGCGCGGGCGCGTTCGCCGCGACTGGTGCAGGTACGGGGGCAGGTGCGGGGGCTGGCGCAGGCGCGACCGATCCGGGTTCCGGACACGCGCGCAGCAGGTAGTCGTACTGGTTCTCCAGCTCGACGGCGCCGGCACGCACGCGGCCGCGCATCGCGCGCAGCACGCCGCATCCGGCGTCCCGCTCGCCCTGTTCGATCAGGATCCGCCCGTGCCAGAGCCCCGCTTCGACCCGCGCCGGGGCCTCCGGTGCCTCCCGCGCCAGGCGCTCCAGATAGCGCACGGCCGCCTCGCGGTCGCCGCGAGCCGACTCGCCCTGGGCCAAGCGCAGCATCGCATCGCCGGCGCGCGGGGACCGATCGTGCTCGAGCATGATGCGCAGATAGTCGCGCTGCGCGGCCTCCCACGATTCAGCGAGCGTCGCACGCCAGAACAGCGCCTCGGCCTCCTCGGGCGTGCCGGGCTCGGCCGCATTCAGCATGGAGTCCACGAGCGCGCGCCCCTCCACCCCCTGACCGTCGGTGACGAGGCGCTGCGCGCGACGGAACGCCGCCTGCGCCGAGTCGGTGCGGGACATGCCCGGCGTTTGCGCGCGCGCCTCGCGAGAGGGCATCGCGAGCAGCGTGATCGTGATCGCGCACACCGCAAGTGGTGTGCGCAGCATGCGCAGCATGCGCAGCATCGGCATCGGCATCCGCATCGCTCCGTTCCTCACGCCGCCCTGCGGCGCGTGGCCGTGGGCGTGATCGCCAAGAGCAGCGAGGTCACGATCTGCGCCTCGCTCGAGACCTTCGTGTCCTTGAGCGCCGCGTCGGCCGCGAGCAGGTGCGGCAGGGCGTGATCGATGTCGGCCGCGCTCCACTTCGGCACGGCGCGCGCCCAGGCCTTCACCGCATCCCCCCACGAACGGCCCGTGTAGATGCCGCTCCCGTCCTTCAGCAGCGCGAAGAACTCTGACTCGAGCCGTCCCGCCGCCAGGCCGCGCGCGCGCGCCGCCACGCCCCAGCCGATCGCCAGCGTCTGCGCAGTGAGCGCGAGCACCACCTGCACGCCGCTGAGCTTGGGCGTCGCGAGCACCTCGGCGACGATCGCGACGGCCTGCGTCGTTTCGCGCGCGGCGGCGAGGTCGAGCAGGTCGGCGAGCGTGTGGCCGGGGCGGACACCGGTCACCGCATTCACCGCCGCCACGTCGATCGGCCGGCCGTCGGTGAAGGCCGCCAGTTTCTGCAACTCGCCGCTCAGCAGCGCAAGATCGTTGCCGCCATAGCTGGCGAGCAGCACCGCCGCATCGGGCAGGATCGTCGTGCCGCAGACCGCCGGCGCCTGCCGCGCGAGCCACTGCTGCAGTTCGTCCTCATTGAGCGAGCGGAACTCCACGGCGCTCGCCGCACGCAGCAGGTCGGCATCCGGCTTGGTTCCGCTCGGCACCACGAGCACCAGACAGGTGTCACTCGACGGCTTCTCCACGTGGCGCGCGAGCCGTTCCGCGGCGGGCTTCTTGAGGGCGTCGGGGTCGCGGAGGATCACCACGCGGCGTTCGGCGAGCATCGGCAGCGCTTCGAGCGCGCCCGACAGGCGCGCCGCGTCGCACTCCGTGCCGCGCAGCTGCTCCAGGTTGAAGTCCCGCGTGGAGGGATCGGTCGCGCACGCGATGAGGGCGCGGACCTTCTCCTCCTTCAGGAAGTCATCCGTGCCGTGGAAGAGGTAGACGGGGTCCAGCCGACCGCTCTCGAGCGCCGACTTGAACGCCTTCATCGTCACGGGTGCCATACGGCCGGAATATAGTGGCCGAGGGACGCCGGGGCTCCGCCGCGAGACGCGCCGCGAGCGCGCGGGCGAAGCCGCGCGATGGGTGGATCAGCGTGAGATGACGTGCAAGGAGGAGGCCGGCGCGCACCTCGCGATCGTACGCCGCACAGGTCGCGCACGCATCGGCGTGCGCGCGCATGGCGGCGGCGCGGGACGGGCACGGCGCCGCATCGAGCCACGCCAGGTGCTGGGAGCGGAAATCGGAGCAGCGCATCGGTGGGGGACCGAGCTGGGGAAGACCTGCATAGCAGAACGCCCCCCCGATACCCCGGGGGGACGTTCCACGTTCCGGCCTGCGTGCCGTCGGAGGTCCCACCCCCCTTCCGGGCGCCTTCTTAGCGCAGGGCCGGCTCGATGATCTCCGCGAACGAACTGCGTGCACGGTTCAGGCGTGACTTCACGGTGCCGAGGTTGCAGTGCGTGATCTCGGCGATCTCCTCGTAGGAGCGGCCTTCGAGCTCGCGAAGCACGAACACCTCGCGGTGGTGCTGCGGAAGCTGCGCGACCGTCTGCTCCACGAGCGAGCGGACATGGCGCTTGCGGAAGAGGTCATCCGGGCGCGACGTGGGATCCTCGAACTCGAGCGGACGCTCCTCATCGTCCCAGCCCGATGTCATGGTCTGGAAGAGCACGATGGGATTGCGCGACCGGTTGCGCAGCTCGTTCTTCGCGAGATTCGACGCGATGGTGTAGATCCACGTCGAGAACTTCTTCCCGCGGTCGAAGCGCGCGAGATGGCGATGGACGCGGATGAAGACCTCTTGGACGAGATCCTCCGAGCGCTCGCGGTCGCCGACGGTCCGGTAGATGAAGTTCAGGAGCCGGGCCTGGTAGCGCTCGACGATCGCGTCGAAAGCGCGCGGCTGACCAGCCAAGTATTCGGTCACCAAGGCGCCATCATCAAGCGTCTTGAGGTCGTTCAGCGTGCGATACTGGATTCGCTTGGCGCTCGACTTCAGTGCGGCGGTCCCCATGTGCTCCTCCAGACGGCGTGGAGTACGGCGGCCCTTCCCCGATGAATACTGAAGCAGGGGGTGTGCCACAGGGAGAAACACTGTAAGTCGTTGCCAGTAAACGACTTCATCGTTCCGTAATCTTCAATTGTGTCCCGTTATTCGGAGAACTGCGTCCTCATTATAGGACGCGCACTCCTGGGGCCGATGTCGCGCACCCAAGCCCCGGCCCCGCGCGCGACCTACCGGCCCGCCCGGAACCCCGCCGCGAACAGGATGCCGATCATCGTCTTCGCGTCGGTGATCTCGCCCATCTCGATCCGCCGGAGCGCCTCGCTCAACGGCACCGTCACCACCTCGATGAACTCGTCAGCCTCGTGGGCGGTGGCGCCCCGCGTGATCCCGCTCGCGAGGTAGATGTGGATCCGCTCGTCAGTGAACCCGGGCGTCGTCCAGAACGTCGTGAGCGGATCCATCGACGTCGCCGTGCAACCGGTCTCCTCGAGCAGTTCGCGATGCGCGCAGGTCAGCGGTGCCTCACCCGCCTCGAGTCGGCCCGCCGGGATCTCGAACAGGTTCCCGCCCGTGGCATACCGATACTGATGGATGAGGAGCAGCTGCGGATCCGCGCCGCGCGGGTCGCTGAGGAACGGCACCACCGCAGAGGCGCCCGGATGATGGATCAGGACCTGCTCGCCGATGGTCCCATCGGGATACCGCACACGATCGAGCCGGCCGTCGAGGAACTTGTGCTGGAAGAGCGGCGCGCCGTCCACGCGCCCCACCGACTGCGCTCCCACCTGCTTCGCGTCTCTCATGGCGCCTCCGCCGGGTCATCGTCGCTCGCATGCCGCTCCACCGGCGCGAAGCCAAGCGCGGCGAGCGGTCCCTCGATCACCGGCGCATCGCCCACCGCGAGCACGAGCAGGCGCGCGGGATCGAGGTGCGCGCGGGCCGCCGCATGCACGTCGGTCGGCGTCACCGCGCGGATCCGCGCGCGGTAGGTCGTGAACCAATCGTCCGGGAGCCCGAACATCGTCGCGCCCGCGAGTGCGCCGGCCACCGCCGCGGTCGTCTCGTATCGGATGGGGAATACGCCGGCGAGATACTCGGTCGCGAGCTCCACTTCGCTCGGCGTCGGCGCCGCCGCGCGCAGGCCGTCGATCTCACGCAGGATCTCGGTCACGGCGCGGTCGGTCACTTCGCTCTTCACCGCCGTGCTCACGAGGAACGGCCCCGGTCCGCGACGCCAGTCGAAGCCCGACGAAGCGCCGTACGTGAAGGCGTGCTTCTCGCGCAGGTTCAGGTTGATGCGCGAGGAGAAGAGACCACCGAGGATCCCGTTCATCACCACGATCGACAGGTAGTCGGGATGCCCGCGCGACACACCGACGTGTCCCACGCGCAACTCCGATTGCGGCGCTTCGGCCTTCTCCACGATCACCAGCCGTCGGCCCGCACGCTCGGCGCGCGCACGCGTGAGCGGCGCCGAACGCGCCCCGCCCCGCCATGTGCCGAAGAGCCGCTCCGCGAGCGTCAGCGCCGCATCGGGCGTGATGTCCCCGACCAGCATGAGGGTCGTCGCCTGCGGACCATAGTGCGCGGCATGGAAGGCGCGCACGGCCTCCGCATCGAGCGCGGCGACGCTGCGCGCCGTGCCGCCGAGGTCGCGCGCGTACCGGCTGTCGCGCGCATAGAGGAATCCGGAGAACCGCTCGTCGGCGAGGCCCCGCGGCTCCGCCAGTTGCTGCATGAGCTCGGCCAGCCGCTCCTCGCGGCGGCGCGCGACGTCGGCCGCGGGGAAGGTCGGCCCTCGGAGCACCTCGGCGAAGAGCCCGAGCGCCTCGTCCAGGCGCGAGCGCGTCACCGTGAGACGCGCGATGCTCGAATCCCAGTCGGCCGATCCCTCGAAGGCCGTCCCGAGCCGCTCGAAACGCGCCGTGAGCGCCGTGCCATCCAGCGCGCCGGCCCCTTCGCCGAGCGTGCGTGCGGTGAGCGTCGCGATCCCTTCGGCCCCGGCGGACTCAGTGGCAGCTCCAGCGTCCACCAGCGCCAGCGCGGTGACGAGCGGCAGTCGCGGCATCGGGGCGACC
>LNFM01010125.1_pt1 | contig 17759 bp, 19 predicted proteins | sample 596031 | NCBI WGS metagenome assembly LNFM01 (sample SAMN04254537, study PRJNA301005) | activated carbon metagenome | isolation source: dual media filters at the Ann Arbor, Michigan drinking water treatment plant | place: USA: Ann Arbor | reverse complement strand
GTAAACTGAGAGCCATCTTCAAACTTCTTCGGTAACCACCGAGCTTGAGGAAACGACCCCCCCTTTGGTAACCTTTTATCTTGAGGCAATGCGTGGTTGCTGCCGGATTCTTCTAAAAGCAAAGTATTTTCAGCGCCTTGCGGTTTTCCTGCACATTTTTATGTACTTGTCAATAAAGTGTGGTATTCTCGGCCGGTAGCTGCTTGTAGTGCTTTGCGGTTATCGCTGGAATGCTGGGGCGGGCCGAAGATCTTGCTGCTCTTCGCCAACGGTTCACGGCATTTTGGCAGGCTTAATGAGTTTGTTTTTTATGAGGAAGTAACAATGCGTATCGGTACAGTAAAATGGTTTAACGAATCCAAAGGCTTCGGCTTCATCTCTCCGCAGGATGGTGGCGAAGATGTATTCGTACATTACAGCGCAATCTCCGGTGATGGCTTCAAAACCTTAGCCGAAGGCCAGACTGTGAAGTTCGAGGAGAAAAAAGGCCCCAAGGGTCCGCAGGCGACCATAGTACAGGCTGCTTGATCCTGAACAACGTAAAATAACCGCTTTATAGAACACTCCTGACCCCGCCTTGATGGCGGGGTTTTTGTTTACGCCTTCCGTCAACGCTTTCCGCCGCCCAGCAGCGAACCCAGCACCCCGCGCAGGATCTGTCTGCCCAACTGACTGCCAACGGCGCGCGCCGCGCTCTTGGCCATCGCTTCCACGACGCTCTCGCGCTGGCGCCCGCCTTGCGGCTTGGGCGCCGCCGTTTCGGCCCCGAGGGTTTCAGCAACAGAGCGTCGTCCCCGCGCGGGTGCGGCTTCCTCTTTCTGCGTGGCGGCGGATTCGGCGCGCCCCTTGAGGATCTCATAGGCCGATTCGCGGTCAACAAGCTTCTCGTAATGACCATAAATGGCAGACTGCTGGATAATCGCCTGGCGCTGCTGGGCGCTGATTGGGCCGACCAGACTGTGCGGCGGGCACATCAGCGTGCGCTGCACTATGGCGGGTTTGCCGCTCTCATCGAGCAGTGACACCAGCGCCTCGCCCACACCCAGTTCGGTGATGACGCTGGCGACATCAAGATTGGGGTTGCTGCGGAAGGTTTCGGCCGCCGCGCGCACGGCCTTCTGGTCGCGCGGGGTAAAGGCGCGCAGCGCGTGCTGCACGCGGTTGCCGAGTTGTCCGAGGATCTTGTCGGGGATGTCCAGCGGGTTCTGGCTGACGAAGTACACGCCGACGCCCTTGGAGCGGATCAGCCGCACCACCTGCTCGACCTTTTCCAGCAGCGCGGGCGGCGCATCGTTGAACAGCAGATGTGCCTCGTCAAAAAAGAACACCAGTTTGGGTTTGTCGCGGTCGCCGACTTCGGGGAGCTGCTCGAACAGTTCGGAGAGCAGCCACAGCAGGAAGGTGGCGTAGAGCTTGGGCGAGGCCATCAACTTGTCGGCGGCCAGGATATTGATCATGCCATGGCCATTGTTGCCGGTTTGTATGAGGTCATCGAGGTTCAGCGCCGGTTCGCCGAAAAACTTTTCGCCACCTTGCGATTCGATACTCAGTAGGGCGCGCTGAATGGCGCCGATGCTCGCCGCGGAGACGGTGCCGTATTCGGTGGTGAAATCCTTGGCGTTATCGCCCACAAACTGGAGCATGGCGCGCAGGTCTTTGAGATCCAGTAGCAGCAAGCCCTGGTCATCGGCAATCTTGAACGCGAGGGTAAGAACGCCTTCCTGGGTCTCGTTCAGGTTCAACAGGCGGGCCAGCAATAGCGGCCCCATGTCGGATATAGTGGTGCGCACAGGATGGCCCTGTTCGCCAAATACATCCCAGAAGGTTACGGGACAGCCGGAGAAGCTGAATCCCTCCAGCCCCATCCTCTGGATGCGCTCCTGGACCTTTGGGTTGTCCACACCAGGCTGGCTAAGGCCGGACAGATCGCCTTTGACATCCGCCATGAAGACCGGCACGCCGATACGGCTGAAGCCTTCGGCCAGCCCTTGCAGGGTGATGGTCTTGCCGGTGCCGGTGGCCCCCGCAATCAGGCCATGGCGGTTTGCCATGGCGGGCAGGAGATATTGGGGCTGCTCCCCTTTACCGATCAACAATGGCTCAGTCATTCAGTGCTCCCCTTTGGTTGTTGCCTTAACATGTTCTGGCTAGCGTTGCAATATATCACTTGAGATGTCCGTTTGAGAATTTTGTTAACCAACAAGCGCTAACTTCCTACTACTTATTGGATTTTTTGGTTATTCACAAAATCTGTGGATAACTTTGTGGACGGAGTGAGGCCAATCGCGCTAAAGCCGCGCCATTGTTGGGTTTATGACAAAATGATGACAAACTATCGATTGAGTAAAAATGCAATTAAATCATTATGTTATATTGATCATCGAATGCTTTATAAAAAATTGACAATTTTTGGCTTGCTCTATGCAGATCATCCCATTACTGTGCATAAAAATCTGGTCTAAATCTAAAGTGCGTCATAAATAGGCTGTGCGCGTGGTTTTCAGGAGGTGGGGCTTGGTGTCAATGCGCATTAAAAAGGCTTGACGGTAACGAGTATCACTATTGCCGCTAACAGCAATACCGAAACCTCGTTAAACCACCGGTAAAACACATGGCTGCGGCGATTGCGGTCATGTTTGAAATCCAGCATCAGTTTGCCGCAGTACGCGTAATAGGCAACGAGAAACACTACCAGCATGAGCTTGGCGTGCAGCCAGCCCACGTGAGAATAGGCCTGCCACGCGTAGTCGATGAGCAGCCAGACACCCATTGCGATGGTGAGGATGGCCCAGGGCAGCACGAAAAAGAACAGCTTGCGTTCCATGATCTTGAAGCGCTCTATGGTTGCCGCATCCTCGGTCATGGCGTGATGGACAAACAGGCGCGGCAGGTAGAACAGCCCTGCGAACCATGCCGTCATGAATATGATATGAAATGCTTTGACCCAGAGCATGAATAATCCCTTCCTTATTTTGGCCTTGAGTTAATGTGTATTGCGAATATAACATTGACTCGGTGCTTCGTGATGTAGCTAAAGCCTCGGCGTGTTATGCCGATGATAATAGAACTGCACACTACAGAGAATAGGAGAAACGTAATGCCATTGTCCCCACGCTTTGCGTGGCGTGGCTACGTGAAAGGCGCCGGTATTTTTGCGTTAATGATGTGGCTGCCGCTGCTGCCCGTTGCGGGTTTTTCCGAGGACGAGGTGGTTCCCGAGGTCATCGCCGGAATTAACCGGGTCGATGCTGAGAAATTGATCGAGCTGGAGCGCCGCTCGAATCTGGTCATCATAGATTCCCGTCTTCTCGTTGATCGCAGGCATGGTTACATAGAAGGCTCCGTCAGCTTGACGGACACAGTGACCGATTGCGATTCCCTTGCGGCTGTGGCGCCGGATGTAAAGGCGCCGATTCTTTTTTACTGCAATGGTCCGCGCTGCCCGCGCAGCGCCAGGGCCGCAGGTATCGCGCAGGCGTGCGGGTATCGCAAGGTCTACTGGTTGCGCGGTGGCTTTGATGAATGGAAGCAAAAAAGATATCCCTACATAAAGAAGTGATAGTGGGCAATTATACCTCCCGATGAGTTTCCCTCGCCTGTCATTGCGTACTTTTACCACGCTGCTGCTGGTGGTATTGAGTATGGCGTTAGTGTTGTTGAGCGGTGAGATTTACCGCAGTGTTGCGCATGATAATCAACGCCATGCTTTGATGGATCTTGTGAAGATCAAGGCAGCCGAGGAGTTGTCCGATCTGGAAAACCAATCGCTGGATATTGGCCTGGCCATCCAGCTTGAGCCGGATTTCCGCCGCGCCTTTGAGCACAAGGATGCGGATAGGTTGAATTTTGAATTGGATAATCAATTTAACCAATACACTGTTACGGCGGGACAAGTGAAGCTGATAAGGTTGTCCACCTATGACATGAATTTTGCGTTAATGGCCCAGAGTTCGGCGGAATTGGTTGATGCCGCACGCAATACGGCTGTTTGTCCATCGCTGCTGGAGCGCGCCCGTTCCCGTGCGGGAACGGAGCGCCTGAAGACTATCGCCGAGTTGTGCTTGATGCCGGGAGGCCGGCCATATTATGCCGTGCTGGTGCCTGTCGGTGGTTTGCATCCAGTGGGCTATGTTCAAGTAGTGGCTGACCCCGCGCAAAGTCTGCGTTCTATCGATACCGCATTGGGGATGCCTGTAAGGATCTCCCTGAATGATGGCAGTGAGGCTTATGAATCCAGCGCCTGGAAAAATCAGGATGTCGCTCAAAACAAGCTGATTGCCAGCTATCCTTTGATGAATGAGCATGGCGCGAGTGTGCTGAAAATCTCTGCCATGACCGATATCAGCGCATTTAATCAGGACTTGGCCTACGCGCGCAATCTGGTAATGGCCATCGGCGGCGTCATCACGTTGCTGGCGGTATTTGCTGCCATGCTGCTATTACAAAAAACCACGCTGAAACCCATCGGTTTACTGACCCGGCAATTGCGTGTGGTAAGGCAAGACCGAAAGCATCTTGGCGAGCAGGTCGCCGTGCGGGGCGATGCCGAAGTGAGCGAGCTGGCTACCGTTTTTAATGAAATGAGCGGTGAGCTGGATAAGTTATACCAGAAGCTGGAAAGAATGGCCTTTACCGATACGCTGACGGAATTGCCTAACCGCGTGCAGTTTCATGAGCTGCTACGGCAAGCGGTATCGTTGAGCAGGATGCGTGAGAGCCGCTTTGGTCTGATTCTGCTGGACCTGGATGGCTTTAAGGAAATCAATGATACTTTGGGCCATCATGTCGGTGATGTCTTGCTGCAGCAAGTGAGCGAACGGTTGAAGAGGACTGTCCAGTCAATAAATATCGTATGTCTGTTGGGCGCCGAAGAAGGTGATCCGCGTGTCCCGGCCGGACAGGAGCCGGTGATGGCGCGCCTGGGAGGTGATGAGTTCGCATTTCTATTGCCTGCGCTGACCAATGTGCAGGAGGTTGTGACCGTTGCGCGTGAAATTACCGAAACCTTGCAGGCGCCTTTTGTTGTGGAAGGTAATACGGTGGCGATTGGCGGTAGCGTTGGAATTACCCTGTTTCCCGATCACGGCGAGGATGGCGAAACCCTGCTGCGGCGTGCGGATATCGCATTATACATCGCCAAGAATACCCGTAATGCCTACGCTCTTTATGACCCGGCGTACGATCAAAACAGTGTTGACCAATTGACCCTGCGGGCCGAGTTGCGTAATGCGATAGCTACAGGAGAGTTGGTACTTCACTACCAGCCCAAACTACACATCAAAACCGGGCGTATTCACGGTGTCGAGGCGATGGTCCGTTGGCAGCACCCGCAGCATGGCTTACTGATGCCGGCTCAATTTCTTCCTGTTGCGGAACGCAGTGGTCTTATTGGGGTGTTGACGCAATGGGTGCTGGTGGAGGCGCTACGCCAGCACAACGTCTGGCAGCGCGCGGGACTGGATCTCAAAGTGGCGGTCAATCTTTCCTCGCGTGTGCTCTATGACCTGCGCCTGCCGGATCAGATCGCTCAACATTTAATGAGATTTCATGTGCCTCCTTCCTCGCTTGAGCTAGAGATCACGGAAGACGCCATTATGATCGACCCCCAGCGCGCACTGGAAATATTGGTGCGGCTGAATGCCATGAGAATCAAACTTTCCATTGACGATTTCGGCACCGGTTACTCATCGCTGGGATATCTTAAACGCCTGCCCGTCGATGAAATCAAGATAGACAAAACGTTCGTCATGGAGATGGAGCAATCCCGGAGCGACGCCGCCATCGTCCATGCCACTATCGATCTGGCGCATAACCTTGGCCTGAACGTGGTTGCCGAGGGTGTAGAGAGCGAGGGGATGTTGAGCATGCTGGCAAGGCTGAATTGCGATACCGCGCAGGGTTTTTATATCAGCCGTCCCATACCGGGGGATCGGATGCTGGAGTGGTTGTCCCAATCTCCCTATGCGCAAGACGAGTTAAGAATGGTCGAGAGCGTGTAAATGCCGATGGCAGGCGGCTAGCTATTCTGGGCTATAATCGGTCTCTCACAACAGGAGACCGAAAATGGCCACACCGAATATCGATGCCGTCAAAACCTATCTGCTCAATCTCCAGGATCGCATTTGCAAGGCGCTGGAAACGGAGGATGGCCAGGAGCGTTTCAAGGAGGATCGCTGGGATCGCCCCGAAGGCGGCGGCGGTATCAGCCGGGTGTTGGCAGAGGGTGCGGCTTTCGAGCAGGCAGGTGTGAATTTCTCGCATGTATTTGGCGACAAGTTGCCGTCTTCCGCCACGGCCCACCGCCCCGAGCTGGCGGGGCGCACATTTCAGGCGCTGGGTGTGTCGCTGGTGATACACCCACGCAATCCCTATGCTCCCACATCTCACGCCAACGTGCGTTTCTTCATCGCGGAAAAAGAGGGCGCCGAGCCGGTATGGTGGTTTGGCGGAGGTTTTGATCTGACGCCCTATTATGGCTTTGAGGAAGACGCTGTGCATTGGCACAGTATCGCACGTGAGGCCTGCCAGCCATTCGGCGAGGATATGTACCCGTGTTACAAAAAATGGTGCGATGAGTACTTCTTTCTCAAGCACCGTGGCGAGCCGCGCGGTATTGGCGGGCTGTTTTTCGATGACCTCAACGAAGGCGGTTTTGCCCGCTGTTTCGGTTTCATGACCAGCGTGGGCGATCAGTACATCAATGCCTATTTGCCGATTGTCGCGCGCCGCAAGAATACCCCGTATGGCGAGCGTGAGCGCGATTTTCAGCTCTATCGGCGCGGGCGCTACGTGGAATTCAATCTGGTCTATGATCGCGGCACCCTGTTCGGCCTGCAATCAGGCGGGCGCACCGAGTCCATTCTGATGTCCCTGCCGCCACTGGTGAAATGGCGTTACAACTGGCGTCCTGAGTCGGGCACGCCAGAGGCCAGGTTGTATGACGTATTTCTCAAGCCGCGTGACTGGCTGGCGGACGAGAAGTAAGGAACCTCTGAGTTATTCAGAGATTCCGTAATTCAAAAATCAATCGTTGCCAGGTTCGCATGCGCCCCGGCAGGAGATGCTGATGCGCTCGCGTACGGTGGTGTCCAGCCGCAATGCGGTCAATGCCCCACCCCACACGCACCCCGTGTCGAGGTGGTGGACGCCTTGCACGTCACATACCCCCAGCGTCGACCAGTGACCAAACACAATCTCCATCTCCGCGCTAGCGCGGCCTGGCACCATAAACCACGGCAGGTGGCCGGGTGACTGCGTGCCGGGAGCGCCCTTTTCTTTTAGCGCCAAGCGCCCCTCTTCGTCGCAATAACGTAGCCGCGTCAGGCAGTTGGTGATAAAACGTAACCGGGCAGTGCCCATTAATGCGGCTGACCACTGATCCGGTCCATCGCCGTAGATGGCGGCAAGGTAGCCGTGATACCCGTTTCCGCGCAACGCACCCTCTACCTCGGCGGCGCAGCCCCGCGCTGTGGCAAGGTTCCATTGCGGGGGCAGCCCGGCGTGGAGCATGGTGACGCCCAGCATGGCATCGTGATGTAGCAGGGGCTGATGGCGCAGCCATTCGAGCAGTTCTTCGCGGTCCGGCGCTTGCAGGACATCATGAAAAGTATCGTTGCGGCGCGGGCGCGTATGGCCGCCTGCTACCGCCAGCAAATGGATGTCGTGATTGCCCAGCACGGTCACCGCACGCGCCCCCAAGTCCCGCACGTAGCGCAACACTTCAAGAGACTGCGGCCCACGGTTGACCAGGTCACCGGCAAACCATAGTTGATCTTGCCGTGGATCAAAGGCGATTTTGTCGAGCAGGGCTATCAGGTCATCGAAACATCCCTGAACATCGCCGATGGCATAGACTGCCATGCGGGCTTACCCCTCGATCAGGCTGCGCAGCATCCACGCGTTTTTTTCATGCACCTGCATGCGCTGGGTAAGCAGATCAGCCGTGGGCTGGTCATTGGCTTTCTCAACGGCCGGGAAGATGGAGCGCGCAGTACGCGCCACGGCCTCCTGTCCCTCCACCAGCAGCTTGATCATCTCCTCGGCCTTGGGTACACCGGCGGTTTCGTGGATGGAGCTTAAGCGCGCAAATTCGGAATAGGTGCCGGGAGCAGGAAAGCCCAAGGCGCGGATGCGCTCCGCGATCAGGTCAACCGCCAGCGCCAGTTCGTTGTATTGCGCCTCGAACATCAGGTGCAGGGTCTGGAACATCGGTCCGGTCACGTTCCAGTGGAAGTTGTGGGTCTTGAGGTAAAGTGTATAGGTATCCGCCAGCAACCGTGACAGTCCATCCACAATCTCGGCGCGGTCTTTTTTCGAAATGCCTATGTCGATCTTCATGGGAGCCTCTCCTTTCTCTTTGAATTTAAAAATTATTTTACCGGTATACTCGAATATTGCATAACCCGTTACTGATGTAAAGGGCGTTGTTTTGGTTGACACGGACGGCCTTATCTGGGTATCTTATCCGGCTTTATATTTGGTTGCTGCCATGTGCGGCGCCGTTCCATCCATTTGTTGTCGTTCAAAATATCGGATAAAGCTATGAAAAGAACATTTCAACCTAGCGTTATCAAGCGCAAGCGTACTCACGGATTTCGCGCACGCATGAGCACGCCAGGCGGCCGCCTGGTGATCAAGCGCCGTCGCGCCAAGGGCAGGACGCGCCTGTCAGCCTGACCGGCGCCCCGCCGCTTTGAGCCCGATGCTGGCCCCCGCTCTGGTTGTCGCTGTTGATTCCGTGCAGGGGTCGGCTTCCGAGAAGCGTTTCGGCAGATGCTGCCGGCTCACCCGGCCCAGTGAATACAAGCTGGTTTTTGATGGGCCATATAAGTCTCCGGGCGGTGTATTGGCCGTGCGGGCACGGAAGAATGGCAGCGATTCCGCGCGTCTGGGGCTGGTGATATCGAAAAAAAGCATAAAAAATGCGGTGGGCCGGAATCGCATAAAACGGTTGACGCGAGAGAGCTTTCGTCAGCACCGGGCCCGTCTTGCGGGTCTGGATGTGGTGGTGATCAGCCGTGCGGGTGCGGGGGATGTGCCCAACAGCAAATTGTTCGCGATCCTGAACAGGCATTGGGAAGCCCTCGAACGATGGAAAAAATCCTGACCTTCATGATACGGGGCTACCGTTATCTGCTGAGCCCGTTCTTGGGTAGTAATTGCCGTTTTTACCCGAGCTGCTCCTGCTACGCCGAGACGGCAATAAAAAATTACGGTGCATTGACCGGCTCCTGGATGGCGTTGCGCCGAATAGCGCGCTGTCATCCATGGCATCCGGGCGGCATCGATCCCGTACCTGAAAAAACGGACAAAAAGGCCTGATGGATAACTACAGAATTCTCCTGTTCGCGGCTTTATCGGTTGTAATCCTGCTGCTCTGGCAGGCATGGCAGCATGACTTTGGCGCGCCGCAAACGCCCGCCGTTGCTACAACCGGCCCGGGCGTCACTCCTGCCGTTCCTTCCTCGGCCCCTGTAGCAACAACTTCCGCCGCTCCCGCGCCGGTCCCTGGAGCGCCAGTGGCAACCGCAGCGCCGGCTGTCCAGGCGGCCGCGCTTAAATCGGCGCAGCGTATTCATGTCAAGACCGACGTGCTCGACGTGTATATTGATACCATCGGTGGCGATTTGCGCGAGGCGAATCTGCTCACCTATCCTGTCAAGGTGGATAAGCCGCACGAACCCGTTCGGCTTCTGACTGATGCGCAGGCGGATTTGTTTATTGCCCAGTCAGGTTTGCTGTCGAGCCGTGCTGCCCCTGATTATCAAGCGCAGTTCAGCGCGGAGAAGACCGAGTACACACTGGGTGCCAGCGGCGTCAACGAGATCAAGGTGCCGTTGAGCTGGACAGGCCCGGACGGCGTAACCGTCACCAAAACCTATACCTTTCACCGCGGTAGCTATGTCGTTGATGTCGAGCAAGTCGTGAACAACGCCTCGGCAGCGGAATGGAAGGGGCGGCAGTACCGTCAGTTCCAGCGCCGGGATTCCTCCGATGGCGGCATGTCGCTGATTTATACCTATACCGGCGGTGTCATCTACAGCGAAGCCAAGAAATACGAAAAAATTCAGTTTGATGACATGGCGACGGAGAACCTGAGCCGTGACATCCCCGGCGGCTGGGTGGCCATGATCCAGCACTATTTCCTTGGCGCCTGGATACCCAAGGCGGGCGAGGCGAATCACTATTACAGCCAGGCGCTGGATGACAAGCGCTATGTGCTCGGTTTGGCGTCTCCCGAGATGGCCGTCGCGCCCGGACAAAGCGGCACTTTCAGCAGCCGCCTCTTCATCGGCCCGAAGTTGCAGGATACGCTGGAAAAAGTGGCGCCAGGGCTGGAGCTGACCGTCGATTACGGTATATTGACGGTGCTCGCAAAACCCCTGTTCTGGCTGCTGGAATGGCTGCATAAGATGGTGGGTAACTGGGGCTGGTCCATCGTGCTGGTCACCTTGATGATCAAGCTGGTATTTTTCAAGCTGTCGGAAACCAGCTACCGCTCCATGGCGAATATGCGCCGCCTGCAACCCAAGATGACCGCACTCAAGGAACGTTATGGCGAAGACCGCCAGAAGTTCAGCCAGGCGATGATGGAGCTGTACAAAAAGGAAAAAGTGAATCCCATGGGCGGCTGTCTGCCCATCCTGGTGCAGATCCCGGTATTTATCGCCCTCTACTGGATGCTGCTGGAAAGCGTGGAGTTGCGCCAGGCGCCGTTTATCCTGTGGATACAGGACCTATCTACGCGCGATCCTTACTACGTGCTGCCGCTGCTGATGGGCGCGACGATGTTCATTCAGCAAAAGCTCAATCCCCCGCCGCCAGACCCGGTGATGGCGAAGATGATGAAGTTTTTGCCCTTTATCTTCACGCCGTTTTTCGCCTTCTTCCCGGCAGGGCTGGTGCTCTACTGGGTGGTCAATAACGTGCTGTCGATTGCCCAGCAGTGGTATATCACACGCCGTATCGAGCAACAGGCCGTGAAAGCCGCGTGATAACGGCATGTGCACCCTTCCAGGTTGCCCATTGCCCTGATTGAAGAAATGACCGCGCACACCGATACCATCGTCGCTCTGGCCACGCCGCCGGGACGGGGTGGCGTGGGTATCGTGCGTGTGTCGGGATCGCTGGCGCCAAGTATCGCCCATGGCATGCTTGGATGTGTCCCGCCGCCGCGCCGTGCTGAATACCTGCCATTTTGTGATGCCAACGGTTCGGTGCTCGACACCGGCATCGCGCTATTCTTCCCCTCTCCGCATTCCTTTACCGGCGAAGACATTTTGGAGCTACAGGGCCATGGCGGCCCAGTGGTGCTGGATCTTCTGATAAAGCGCGCCATAGCGCTAGGTGCCCGCCTGGCGCGCCCTGGCGAATTCTCCGAGCGTGCCTTTCTGAACGACAAGCTCGATCTGGTGCAGGCCGAAGCCATCGCCGACTTAATCGAAAGCGGCACAGAGCAGGCGGCGCGGGCCGCGACGCGCTCGCTGCAAGGTGAGTTTTCGCTACACATCAATAGGCTGATCGAGCAACTGATCGACCTGCGCATCTATGTGGAATCCGCCATCGACTTTCCCGAAGAGGAGATCGATTTTCTCTCCACGGGCAATGTCGGCATGCGATTAAAAGGGATCATCGCAAACCTGCAGGGTGTTCTAGGTTCTGCTCACCAAGGGCGTCTGCTGCGCGAGGGGATGACAGTGGTCATCGCCGGACGCCCCAACGCCGGAAAATCCAGCTTGCTCAATCGCCTTGCCTGCAGGGATGCAGCCATCGTTACCGACATCCCCGGCACCACCCGCGATGTGTTACGTGAACATATCAACATCGACGGCCTGCCGCTACACATCATCGACACCGCCGGTCTGCGCGATAGCGCCGATCCAGTAGAACAGCAAGGCATACAGCGCGCCTGGGACGAAATCGCACGCGCTGATCGCGTGTTGTTGATGATGGATGACGGCGCAGTATTGGACAACAGCCAGAGCGATGAGCTGCGGAACATCGTCGAAAAACTGCCGTCGGGGCTGCCCATGACAGTGGTGCGCAATAAGATCGATGTGACGGGGCGCGAGCCGGGCGTTTGTGAGGGATATCTGGCCCCCGAAGTGGCGCTTTCCGCAAAGACAGGCGCGGGGATAGAAGCACTACGCCAGCACCTAAAGGAATCGATGGGATACAGCAGCGCCGGTGAAGGTGGCTTCATGGCGCGCCGCCGCCACGTCGACGCCTTGCAGCGTGCCCATCAGTGTCTGGAAAACGCCGATCATCAGTTTGAGCGTCACCACGCCGGCGAGCTGCTTGCCGAAGACCTGCGCCAGGCACAGCAGATTTTGTCGGAAATCACCGGCGAATTTACTTCAGATGATCTGCTGGGAAGGATATTTGCGAGTTTTTGCATTGGAAAATAGTCAGCGTTCCAAGGTCGGTGTTTGTCAAGGTAGTCCGTACACTACCTTCTGGTTATGTGAGAAAGCCCGGATTGCGTTTTGCTTCATCTGCTCATAACCTGCTCCTTTTTACGGCAGGCTTACTGCCTGAAAATCGGGGTTCACTATACCTTACAGGTTAGCGAACAACTCCTGACGTGCCGATTTGGTGACGGCGACTACGGCTGGATGAGTCAGCTGGCGCTCCACTGAAATGGCGTAGAACCGCTCCGTGACTTCATTGATCTGGCCGATGGCCTCGACGCCATACTGGCGCTGTACTTCGCTGGCGATCACTGATGGCGCGATGAAAATACCTATGCCGGATTGCCCGAAGGCCTTCATCAAGGCGCTGTCGTCGAACTCGCCCACAATGCGCGGCTGAATCTGCCGCTCGCCAAACCAGCGCATGAGCCGTCCCCGGACGATGGTGTTTTCTCCCGGCACCAGCATGGGTGCGCCTTGCAAGGTGCGTGGAAAGCCGCTGCCGTATAAGGCGGCGAGTTTGTGTGTGGCGAAGAAGGTGATGCCGCATTCGCCGAGCTTGTGGCTGTACCCCTTCACATCCATCTCTGAAGGCATCGGGCTGTCCGCGATCACCAGATCGAGGCGCTGAATTGCCAGTTCTGCCATCAATCGTTCCAGCTTGTCTTCACGGCACACGATGCGCAGCGGCTCGGATAGCGCCATTGCGGGGGCGAGCAGGCGGTAGGCGATGGATTTGGGTACGACGTCGGCAATGCCAACTCGAAACAGCGTGTGGCGATCCCCGGGATGGCTGCGCAGCACCTCCTCAAGCCTCCCTCCCACCTGGAAAATCTCTTCGGCGTAGGAGAGCGCGAGCCGGCCGGTCTCCGTGAGCTTCAGGCGCCGCCCGGCCCGCTGGAACAGCTCAACGCCCAACGTTTCTTCAAGCAAGCGCGTGAGATTCAGTTGTTCGCAAGCGCGGACGATGCTGCCCGTTTTGGCGACGGCCCAGAAGTAGTGCAACTGTTTGTAATTAAGCATGGCGGCGCCCCGATAGTTCGTTAATTCCGAATAATATAACAGAATAACACTGCTTTTCTTGTTGATAATTGACGCCTATCCTGAATGCGTAGGGTTCACTCACCACCCCCGAGGGGGTATTTCAGAAGGCGGACTTTTATGCAAATCAATATTTATGCACACGGATTTACTACCACGGAAGCCTTGCGCGAGTATGTCACGACACGTTTGCATCATGCGTTGGGGTGCCGCGCTGACCACATCTCCCAAGCCAGAGTGCGTTTGTCGGATGTCAACGGCCCGCGCGGCGGCGCGGACAAGCGCTGTCAAATTCAGGTGCGTCTGGCGCACTTGGCCGATGTTGTCGTCGAGGATACTGAATCCGATCTCTATCTCGCCATTGACCGCGCGGCGGAACGCGCCGGCAGGTCAGCGGCGCGCCATATTGCCCGGCAACGGCGGCCAGTTCGTATGTCGTCGCGTCAGGAACTCGCTCCCGGCTCGCTGGTGGAATATTGAGTCCACATCGGAGCCTAGCATTCAACTCAACTCTCATCAGAGGTAATACCCCATGAACATGAATTCGCAAATAACGCCTCTTGGCCGTGCCCAGACATCGGTTCTGGAAACCAATAAGGTTATACGCAACACTTATATGCTGTTATCAATGACGCTGGCATTCAGCGCTCTCACAGCTGGCGCGTCGATGGCGTTGAATCTGCCCCACCCTGGTCTGATTATCACCTTGATCGGCTATTTTGGGTTGCTCTTCCTCACCGCCAAATTCAAAAGCAGCAGCCTGGGTCTAGGGTTTGTATTCGCCCTCACTGGCTTCATGGGATACACCCTCGGACCTATCCTCAACAGCTATCTCAGTCTGCCCAACGGCGGTCAGGTGGTAATGATTGCCATGGGCGCGACCGCGGCTGTTTTCCTTGGTCTTTCCGGCTACGCTGTGAGCAGCCGCAAGGATTTCAGTTTCATGGGCGGCTTTCTCATGGTGGGCATTCTGGTGGCCTTCCTTGCCGGTCTCGGCGCAATATTCTTTGAGCTGCCCGCCCTGTCGCTGGCCGTCTCCGCTATGTTCGTGCTGCTCATGGCGGGGCTGATCCTGTATGAGACCAGCAATATCATTCACGGCGGAGAGACCAATTACATCATGGCAACAGTGACGCTGTTCGTCGCCATCTTTAACCTCTTTACCAGCCTGCTGCACCTTCTGGGCTTTTCCAACAATAGCGAGTAATGGCGTGGCTCAACCAAATCTGAATTCAATGAAAGCGGCAGGGACCATGGCACGTATGAGAGTCGTTGTGATCGCGCTGGCGGTCGTCGGCCTGGCGGGTTGTGAACAGGCCGAACAGTCTGCCCAACGGGTGTTGGGCAAGGCCGAGCAATCAGCGCAGGGGGTGATCGACCAGGCCAAGCAGGCCGCTGGCACTCTGCTCGGTCCGTCGGGTGAAAATCAGGGCAAGGAGGCCAAGGAGAAATCCAAAGATACGGACGAAGAAGAGGAGCAGAAATCCGCAGAAAGCAAGGACAAATGATGTGACTGACTTTCGTAGACGTTGGCGGCGGGTACTGTCTGTCGCCCCTATTCATTATAGCTCACCACCTATCCGTAATCACAGGAGAAAAGTAAAGTAATGACTCAGAATAAAACAGCATGGCAAGCATCCTCCTCAATTCCATCAGCAACCCCAATATACGCTGCATGGAGTTGGAGCCTGGCTGTCATTAGTGAACAGAACTGGATAAAAGACATTTTTGTCAAACCTCGCGCCACTCGCTATCCGGTCAAATTGTTGCGTTACTGGTTTACGTATAACCTGATTCAAGAGGAGCGAATCCGGCTCGGGCGACCGTTGCGCGTGTGCGAGATTGGTGTTGACCGAGGTCAAATGCTGCGCTTCACGCGAGATGCCGGGTTTGCCGATATTGAGTCTTGGGTGGCGGTGGATTGCAGGCTGCAACCCGAATTGCGCGAGTCTGGCTATACAAGGCAGATCGAGGCTAATGTTGATCTACCCGATTTTGTCCTGGATGAAAAATACGACGTGATCATCGTGCTTCACCTTCTGGAGCATCTCTTTGAGCCGGAACAATTGACCCAACGGCTGTCCGCCGCGCTAGCGCCCGGTGGTGTCATGATCGGCGGCTTTCCGGTCACGCCAAAATGTGCGGCTTCCTATTGGCAGAAGAGAATCCGTCGTACCGCATCGCAGTTTGGCCATGTTAGTGTATTCTCACCGCAACGTGTGGAAAGCATGGCGAACAGCTCCGGGCTCCGCCTGGATTTTATTTCTGGCGCTTTCCTGATGCGGAAAACCGGCGCATTTATTGAAAATTCCAAAATATGGCTACGGCTTAATCTGCTTTTTGGTGCTCTTTTTCCTTCGCTGGGTGGCGAAATCTACTGGCGAATGCGTAAGTGAATCTTTCTGGCGCCTGGAGAATCGTAGTGGGTAATGAGGGAATGGTGTCACGGATAGACTCTTAACGCCCGAAGCACGTCGAATGTTATCATTACAGTGCCGCACTTTATCAGTGCATTGATGCAAGACTGGAAGCCCGATGTGGAATCCCTATGTAATCATTCTTGTTCTCTTCGTCGTTGCCGGCTTTGCTGCCACACTCTGGGGCTTGTCGGTTATCGCCAAGGGTCGGCGAACGCTGCGCTGGCCCTCGACCGAAGGCACAATCGAGGAGTCTAGGCTCGCCTCGGATACTGACGACCTGTTTCCACATATCCTGTTCAGCTACAGGGTGGGTGTCCAAACTTACCGGCGCGAACTTGAGTTTCCGAGCGGAACTAACCCGACGTCGGAACTCGCTGCAAGCTATGTCAAGAAATTTCCTGCGGGCGCGAGCGTCCGGGTCTTTTATAATCCCGAACGGCCGGATCAGGCCACGCTTGAACCTGGCCTGTTGCAAGGCGACTGGATGATACTCACCTTAGGTATCTCAGCCACGATTTTCGGGATTTTGTTATTGGTATTTGGTCATAGCTGAGTGAGACTGCGCGTAGCTGGGCATCTCTCACCCCTGCGCCGAGAATGCCGAACAGCGCGATGCCGCCGGCATTTTTCGATCACGGCAAGTGATTGAATAACATGTTAGGCCGTTCTTTGTATGTGGTGAAAATCTTGAATGGAATCCAGTTTTCGCTTCTCTATGGCTTGCGCCTTGAAAAGATCGCATCGAATTGTGCGTTGAGCCAGAAATCCGCAGACACGCCGAAGAACTTACCTAAACGTAGCGCAGTACTTGGAGTTACGCCGCGTTTTTTGTTTGCAAGTTCATTGATTCTCTGATAGGGATCATGACTTGCGTTTGCAAGATCACGTTGACTTATGTTCATGGAAGCAAGGAACTCATTACGAAGCATTTCACCCGGGTGGGTTCCCTTTTGCTTGTAATTCTAACCATAATCTCTGGAGGAACTTTTCATTCCTTCAGAGATTGCACGGAATCCAATTGATCTAATTTCCTAGCCGCAACTTGCCAAAGTGTTTTCGGACACGCTTCCGGGTTTCTTTCGAATTGACGCCGTTGAATATGTCTTCATTAGCTTTATCTTTGAACAACTCTATCATGCAGGTATGATAGTACGAATACCATGCTATTCAAGTGGCTCTGTTGGCCCAACATGAAAGCTCAGGGGCGCGGAGCCACACTTTTTGGTGGAGCGTCCGCTGCAGCGATGGGTTATGTGTGTTGTTCATTGATTACACAAAAACCGTTACCGAATGGGTCTGCGCAATGTGCAATTGAACCCCAATCGCCACTTTCTCCACCTTCATGTAGCCCGCCGAATCGGACTACTTTTTTAACAACATCATCCACATTCTCGGTAAGAAAATCCAAATGAACCGGTGTCCAATGGCGTTTATAATCACGGACAACTTCACCTGACACGAGAGGTTTTGTTCCGGATTCTTTTTCCTGTAGATATATATCGCAATTCTCTGTAGAAAGAACAGCCATATTAGAGCCTTGATCTCTCAGTTTCTTACAACCTAGCGCTTCAATATAAAAAGTCTCCGCTTGATTCAAGTTTGAGACATCAATGCTTACAGAAATCTTTATCATATTAAATCCTCACTCGATTGATATTGTGGACAGTGGGTACATAACGCAAATCTAACCTGCGAGCTACGTGAAGCGGCGACGTCGCGAGGCAGGTTGAGCGCCGTGTTATGTGGCATTCGTCACCATGTACTTACTTTGTACAAACCCGCTTTCAAATGCTCTTTGTAGTGGTCAAGTCTTTTTGGCCACGGTTTTATAGTCCATCCAATACTGCTTCTCTGCCGCATTCGGTGCCAGCCCACCGTTATGCGTGTG
>LNFM01007124.1_pt1 | contig 17759 bp, 14 predicted proteins | sample 596031 | NCBI WGS metagenome assembly LNFM01 (sample SAMN04254537, study PRJNA301005) | activated carbon metagenome | isolation source: dual media filters at the Ann Arbor, Michigan drinking water treatment plant | place: USA: Ann Arbor | reverse complement strand
GCCGGGGGAAATCATCAAGATCGCGCGCAAGATCGGCTATCCGGTCATCATCAAGGCGGCCGGCGGCGGCGGCGGACGGGGCATGCGAGTGGTGCATACCGAAGCCGCATTGATCAATGCCGTGGCCATGACCCGTCAGGAGGCGAAAACCGCCTTCGGCAATCCTATGGTGTACATGGAGAAGTTCCTGGAAACGCCGCGCCACGTCGAGGTCCAGGTGCTTGCCGACGAACACCGCAATGCGGTCTATCTCGGTGACCGCGATTGTTCCATGCAGCGTCGACACCAGAAGATCATCGAAGAGGCGCCTGCGCCGCTGATCTCGATGAAGGAGCGTATCCGCGTCGGCGAGCGTTGTGCCGAAGCCTGCCGCAAGATTGGCTACCGCGGCGCCGGCACCTTCGAGTTCCTGTACGAGAGGGGCGAGTTCTACTTCATCGAGATGAATACCCGGGTACAGGTGGAGCACCCGGTGACCGAAATGATCACCGGGATCGACATCGTCAAGACCCAGATCCTGGTAGCCGCGGGAGAAAAGTTGCCTTTCCGCCAGAAGGACGTCGCCTTTCGCGGCCACGCCATAGAGTGTCGTATCAACGCCGAGCATCCGTTCAAGTTCACGCCTTCGCCTGGCCGGATCACCTCCTGGCATGTGCCGGGTGGCCCGGGCATCCGGGTAGATTCACATGTTTACCACGGCTATTACGTGCCGCCCTATTACGATTCCCTGATCGCCAAGGTGATCAGCTATGGAGACACCCGCGAGCAGGCGCTGGCGCGCATGCGCATCGCGCTCTCGGAAATGATTGTCGAGGGCATCCAGACCAATCTGCCGTTGCACCAGGAGTTGATGCTGGACACCTCGTTCACCCGCGGCGGCACCAGCATTCATTATCTGGAAGAAAAGCTGGCGAAGTACGGCAAGGTCGAGTAACCGACCTCACAAAGATGTCCTGGCTTGCGCTGGAAGTGAACGTCGGGGCGGCGCAGGTGGAGGCCTTGTCGGAAGCGCTGCTCGAAGAAGGTGCACTTTCAGTGGATGTGGCGGATGCCCTAGCCGGTACCAACCTGGAAACCCCGATCTTTCGTGAACCCGGTGAAGACGCAGGTCAGGTTTTTGCGTTGAATCGCGTTATCGCGCTTTTCGATGCGAGCGTAGATACCGAAGCCGCCTACCGCCGCGCTTGTGCTGCAGTCGGGCTTGAGGCGACCGCCGATCGCAAGATTGCAACCGTCGCCGAGCAGGACTGGGTGCGGACGACGCAAGGCCAGTTCCAGCCGATCCGGGTGTCCTCCCGCCTGTGGATCGTGCCGACCTGGCACAAGGTGCCCGATTCCGGCGCCATCAACGTGGTGCTGGATCCCGGACTGGCCTTCGGCACCGGCAGCCACCCGACGACGAGGCTATGCCTTGACTGGCTGGACCGGCACCTGATTCCGGGACAAAGCGTGGTCGATTACGGGTGCGGCTCGGGCATCCTGGCGATTGCGGCGGCCAAGCTTGGTGCCAGCGCCGTGACCGGCGTGGATATCGATCCGCAGGCGGTCACGGCCAGCCGTTACAATGCCGGGCAGAATCAGGTGTCGGCAACTTTCGTAGCTGCCGACGAAGCTCTGCCTGCGCCCGCAGATGTAGTGGTCGCGAATATTCTGTCCAGTCCGTTGCGGGTCCTGGCGCCTTTGCTGGCTGAACTGACTGTCGCGGGGGGGAAAGTGGTTTTATCTGGAATCCTGCCGCCACAGCTCCAGGACGTGCTGAGCGCGTATGCCCCGTGGTTCGAGATGGACCCCCCGGCCCTGGAAGACGGATGGGTGAGGCTCGCCGGTACACGCCGGCACTGAAAGCACATGGACTTGTACACGCGCTGTCCGCACTGTGACACCACGTTCAGGGTCACGACCCAGCAGCTGCAGGCGTCCAGCGGTCAGGTGCGTTGCGGCTCCTGCACCCGGGTATTCGATGCCTTCGCGACGCTGACCGCGCGTGACCCCGCGGCGCAGGTGATCGAAGCCGCGCCTTCGCCCGCGCCGATGACCTCAGTATTATCCGAGGTGGCGCCTGATGTGGCGACCGAAGTGTTGCCCGAACCGGTTGCCGTCGCGGCGCCGGTCAAATCCACGACGAGCACTAGACCGGGCAGCCGATTACCGTCGGGACGCAACATTGAGAAGCCGGCAGCCTTCGACCGTCCTGATCCCGCAGCAAGCCTGTACGAGTGGGAGTTCAGGACGCCGGAAGTGCCGCGGCGCACCGGCCTTTGGCTCGGTCTGTCGGCACTTTTGCTGGTCGCGCTCGCCGCCCAGGCGGCCTACGCGTTTCGTACCGAACTCACCGTGATGCTGCCGCAGACGCGCAGCTTCTATCTTCAGGCCTGCGCACGACTCGGCTGCAGCGTCCCGCTGCCGAGACTGTCGGGTTATTTGCATATCGATGCCTCGGACCTGAAGGCAGTTGACCCGACGCGGCCAAACGAGATCGAACTGATGCTGTCGGTACGCAATCGCGCACCGGTCGATGTCGACTACCCGGCATTCGAGTTGACCCTGACGAACGCCCAGGACCAGACCATCGCCCGCCGGGTGTTCGCGCCGCGCGAATACCTTGCCGACGCCGACACAGCCGCCGGGCTGGAGGCTGGGGCAGAACTGCCAATACGACTCTTCCTGGATACCGGTACGCTCCGCGCCGCCGGCTATCGTCTCTACTTGTTTTATCCATGAACGAGCCGTTAAAGCGTACGCCCTTGAATGCGGCCCACCGGGCACTGAACGCCAGAATGGTCGATTTTGGTGGCTGGGAAATGCCGCTGCACTACGGTTCGCAGATTGAAGAGCATCACCGGGTGCGGCGAGACGCCGCCATGTTCGACGTTTCCCACATGCTGGCGATTGACTGCGGCGGCGCCGGCGTGCGCCCGTTCCTGCGCCATCTGCTTGCCAACAATGTCGATCGGCTGCAGCGGCCTGGAAAGGCGCTGTATTCCTGCATGCTTAATCAGCGTGGCGGCGTGATCGACGATCTGATCGTCTATTTCATCGACGAGGACTGGTTTCGCGTCGTCGTCAACGCCGCCACCGCCGCGACCGACCTCGAATGGATGCAGCTGCAGGCAGGGCAGCTCGGGACTGGCGTGGAGATCGCGCCGCGCCGTGACCTGGCCATGATTGCGGTGCAGGGCCCGAACGCAAGAGAGAAAGTCTGGCGCGCGATTCCGGCCTTGCATGACGCAACTGCGGGGCTGGAAAATTTCTACGCCGCGGTGCATGGCGACTGGTTCATCGCCCGCACCGGATATACCGGAGAGGACGGTTTCGAAATCATGCTGCCGGCGCCGGCTGTGGAAAAGCTCTGGCATGCGCTGCTCGAGCAGGCAGTGGCGCCTGCCGGATTGGGCGCGCGCGATACCCTGCGCCTGGAAGCCGGGATGAATCTCTACGGGCAGGACATGGATGCAGACGTGACGCCGTTGGAGTGCGGGCTGGCCTGGACCGTGGAGTTGGAAGGTCCGCGCGAGTTCGTGGGCAAGGCGGCCCTGCTCGCTACGCCGCCGCGCAGCCGCATGCTCGGGCTGGTGCTGCTCGATCGCGGCGTGCTCAGGGCGCAGCAGCAGGTACGCACGCCAGCCGGCACCGGTGAGATCAGCAGCGGCGGGTTCTCCCCGACGCTGGATCTGTCGATCGCGCTGGCGCGACTTCCGCCGGCAATTGAACCGGGGGCCGAGGTAGAGGTCGGCATACGCGATCGCTGGCTAAGCGCAAGAACGGTAAAATATCCATTCGTGCGTCGCGGCCGCAGCCTGTTGGCCGACGTCGCTGCAAAGCCACGCTGAATAATCAGGAGCGCCACCGATGTCCATCCCCGCCGATCTCAGATATTCCAATTCTCACGAATGGGTCAGGCTCGAGTCCGATGGCAACGTCAGCATTGGCATTACCCACCATGCCCAGGATTTGCTCGGCGACCTGGTATTCGTGGAGAACCCTGCCGTGGGCCGCAAGCTCAAAAAGGGCGAGGAATGCGGCGTGGTGGAGTCGGTAAAGGCTGCGTCAGATATTTACGCGCCGATTTCCGGCGAAGTCGTGGCGGTGAATCCGGAGCTCGAGACCGCGCCGGAAAAGATAAACGAGAGCGCCTATCAGGCCTGGATGTTCCGGATCAAGCCTGACGACAAGGCCGAACTGGGGTCGCTACTGGATGCTGAGGCCTACCGCAAGCTGGTCGAGTCCGAAGCACACTGACCTATGCCCTTCATCCCCCACACCGAAGAGGATGTCCGCGCCATGTGCGCGGCGATCGGCGTGGGCCGCATCGAGGAATTGTTTGACGAAATTCCCGATGCGCTGAAGTCCGATGGCCTGGCAGGCATTCCGACGGGAATGAGCGAGATGGAAGTGGCGCGCCTGATGCTGCAGCGCGCCCAAGCGGACGAGCAATATCTAAACTTCATCGGTGCCGGTGCCTACGAGCACCATATACCGGCGGCCGTATGGCAGATCGCGACGCGTGGAGAGTTCTATTCCGCCTACACACCATACCAGGCGGAAGCGAGCCAAGGCACATTGCAGCTGCTCTACGAGTTCCAGAGCATGATGGCCACGCTAACCGGGCTCGATGCAACCAACGCCAGCCTCTACGACGGCGCCTCCGCGCTGGCCGAGGCGGTGCTGATGGCGGTGCGCCTGCACAAATCTTCGCGGAGGGTGCTGCTTCCCGCCGGGCTCAATCCGAGCTATCGCCGGGTGGTCGCCAGCATCGTCTCCAACCAGCGCATCGAACTGGTCAACCTGCCTTACTCCGTTGGGCGAGGTGATACCGTCATCGACGCATCGACGGCTGCTGGGGAAGATTTTGCCGCACTGGTGATCCCGCAGCCGAATTTTTTCGGCGTGCTTGAAGACGTGGACAAGCTCACGGATTGGGCACACGCGCACGGGGCGCTGGCCATCGCCTGCGTGAACCCGACCGCGCTGGCACTATTGAAGCCGCCAGGTCAGTGGGGCGGGCAGGGAGCCGATATCGCGGTCGGCGAGGGCCAGCCACTGGGTGTGCCATTGGCCAATGGCGGGCCCTACTTTGGTTTCATGGCCTGCAGGCAGGCGTTGGTGCGGCAGATGCCCGGCCGAATCGTCGGCCGGACCGTGGACGCCGATGGCCGGCCCGGATTCACGCTTACATTGCAGGCGCGCGAGCAGCATATCCGCCGCTCCAAGGCGACGTCCAATATCTGCACCAACCAGGGGCTGGCGGTAACCGCCGCAACCATTTATATGGCTATGCTTGGGGCTGCGGGCCTGAGTAATGTCGCGACAAGATCGCACGCCAATCTTCTCGCCCTGCTGGAGATGGTCGGCGGTATCGGAATCCGTACGGTTTTCGCCGCGCCACTTTTCCACGAGGCGGTGATCAAAGTGCCGCAACCGGTATCGGCGGTGCTTGAGGGCATGCGCGCGCGCGGCATTCTTGGCGGACTGGATCTCACGGGAGAGTATCCCGAGCTGGGAAACGCGATGCTGGTCTGCACGACGGAGACGAAGACCCAAGCCGACCTCGAGGCCTTTGCTTCGGCACTTGCCGGAACGCTGGCGGCAGGCTGAGAAATGCAATCACCCGGAACCATCAGAAAGACAGAGGTGGCAACGGGCGCTCCTAATGCAACTCCGCCCGGCGGCGTGGCAAATTGTTGGTGCCGGGCGGCGCTGGACCTGGGGCAGACGTCGGCGCGATCAGGTCGGATCGATGGACGTTGGACCCGATGAAATAGTGTCGTAGCAATGACCATCCAGACTAGACGCCGTTTGCCAACCTGTTTTGTCCGAGAGTTGAATTAACCGGCATGCTCGTTTTTGACCTTTCTCGCCCCGGGCGCCGTGCCCATGCACAATCGCCCGCCGCGGAGGCGGTAGAGGCTATTCCCGCCGCGTGGTTGCGAGCCGTGCCACCGGTCTTGCCGGAAATCTCCGAACTCGACGCAGTACGCCACTACACCCGGCTGTCGCAGCAAAACTTCTCGATCGATACGCATTTCTACCCGCTGGGCTCGTGCACCATGAAGTACAACCCGCGGGCCTGCAATCAACTGGCGATGCTGCCGTCGTTCCTCGCACGGCATCCGCTGGCGCCGGTGCAGACCGGTCAGGGTTTTCTGCGTTGTCTGTTCGAGCTGCAGGAAATACTGGGCGAAGTGACAGGCATGGACGGGGTGAGCCTGGCGCCGATGGCGGGGGCGCAGGGAGAGTTCGCTGGCGTGGCGATGATCCGCGCTTACCATCGCTCCCGCGGCGATGAGGCCCGTAACGAGATCATTGTTCCGGATGCGGCGCATGGCACCAATCCGGCAACCGCCACGATGTGCGGCTATCGCGTCAGGGAAGTGCCGACCGACGCCGAAGGTAACGTCGATCTCTCGGCGCTCGCGGCAGTGGTGGGACCGCAGACCGCCGGATTGATGCTGACCAATCCTTCCACCCTGGGCGTATTCGAGCGCAGCATTGAGCGCATGCGCGACATTGTTCACGGCGCCGGCGGCCTGCTTTACTACGACGGTGCCAACCTTAACGCAATTCTGGGTAAGGTGAAACCCGGCGACATGGGCTTCGACGTCATTCACATGAATCTGCACAAGACCTTTGCCACGCCCCACGGCGGCGGCGGTCCCGGTGCCGGACCGGTCGGTGTCGGCAAGCGGCTGTTGCCGTTCCTGCCGATTCCGATGGTCGGCAGGGACAATGAGATTTATCACTGGCTGACGGAGCCCGATCGGCCGCAGTCCATCGGCCGCATGTCTGCTTTTATGGGCAATGCCGGCGTCCTGCTGCGCGCCTTCATCTACGCGCGAATGCTTGGCCGCGAGGGCATGCGCAGGGTCGCGGACTTCGCGACCCTCAACGCCAATTACCTGATGGTCGAATTGCGCAAGGCCGGGTTTGAGATCGCGTTTCCGTCACGACGAGCCAGTCACGAATTCATCGTGACGCTGCGCAAACTCAAGGAGGAGACCGGCGTCACCGCGATGGACCTGGCCAAGCGCCTGCTCGACAAGGGCTTCCATGCACCGACCACTTACTTCCCCTTGCTGGTGCCGGAGTGCCTGCTGATCGAGCCGACCGAGACCGAGTCCCGGGAGACGCTCGACGGATTCGTCGCGGCAATGAAGGAGATCCTGGCCGAGGCGCGCAGCAATCCGGGACTGGTAAAGTCTGCGCCCCACACCACGCCGGTACGCCGGCTGGATGACGTCAAGGCAGCCCGCGAACTGGATCTGCGATGGACTCCGGCCCGATAGAAAGTCCGCATAAGGGGAAAACCGGGTTGCGGCGCATCTGCAATGCGCTGTTTTACTCGGTTGAGGGGCTCCGTGCAGCCTATCGGCATGAAGACGCGTTTCGCCAGGAGGTCTGGCTCGCCGCCGTTCTGGTGCCGCTGGCATTTTTTCTGCCAGCGTCCCAGATCGGCAAGGCGTTGATGGTCGCAGCGGTGCTGTTGGTACTGATCGTCGAGCTCCTGAATTCGGCAATCGAGGCCACGGTCGACCGGGTCTCTCTTGAAAATCATCGCCTGGCGAAACGCGCCAAGGACATTGGCAGTGCAGCGGTCATGATCTCGCTGGTGAATGTCGCCGTGGTCTGGCTGCTGGTGCTGTTGGCCTGAGGCGGTACGGTCCGCAACCAAACCGTAACCTGATTGTCATCACTTGGTCGCCTTGCGCCGGCACAGTTCGCCGCGCATGAACGGCACAACCTTCGTTCTACAGGAACTGCCCCCGACGCGGGCCACCCTCAGGGTGGCGGTGGTGACCGAAACCTATCCGCCCGAAGTCAACGGCGTTGCCATGACACTGGCGCGCATGGTGGGAGGGCTGCTGCGACGCGGCCACCAGGTGCAACTGGTGCGGCCGCGCCAGCATGCCGCGGAACGCCCAGCCGCGGATGCACTTTTCGAAGAAGTCCTCAGACCTGGTGTCGCGATCCCGCACTACGATGGGTTGAAAATGGGATTGCCCGCCAAGCAGGCCTTGTTCCGTTTGTGGTCGGACAAGCGGCCGGACGTGGTTCACATCGCCACCGAAGGGCCATTGGGCTGGTCTGCGCTGGCGGCGGCGCTCAAACTCAAGTTAGCGGTATCCACGGGTTTTCACACCAACTTTCATAGTTACAGCCGGCACTATGGTGTCGGCTTTCTCAAGAAGCCGATCGCGGCCTATCTGCGCAAGTTTCACAATCGGGCGCTGGCGACAATGGTGCCGACCGAGGAAATGCGTGTCGATCTCGAATCGCAGGGGTTCCAAAACCTGCGGGTGGTCGCGCGCGGTGTCGACACCGGGCTGTTCTGTCCCGGGCGGCGCAGCGCGGGACTGCGCGCACAATGGGGCGTATCCGGCGCGCAGCCTGTCGCACTTTACGTTGGCCGGCTCGCAGCCGAGAAGAACCTCAATGTTCTTGGCGAGGCGTTTGCGGCGATACGTCTTGCACAACCGGACTGCCGCCTGGTGCTGGTTGGTGACGGGCCGCAACGTGCGGAACTCGCGGCCCGGCAACCAGAGATCGTTTTTGCCGGAACCCGCAGCGGGGAAGACCTTGCGACACATTACGCGTCGGCCGACCTGTTTCTCTTTCCCAGTCTCACCGAGACGTTCGGCAATGTCACGCTCGAAGCCATGGCCAGCGGGTTGGCGGTGGTTGCCTACGACTACGCGGCGGCCCGGCAGCACCTCGCCCATGAAGTCAGCGGGCTGCTGGCGCCGTGCGGCGATTCAGAATCATTCGTTCGACTAGCTGTAGAGGCCGTGCAGGATCCGTTACGGACCGGACAACTGCGCGTGCACGCCCGCGCCGCAGCGGAGAGAATCGATTGGGAAAGCGTCTTCGATGACGTGGAGGCAGTGCTGCGCGATGTGATTTACCGGCGCGAACTCGAGGCGGCCTGAGCGTTACGCCCGGCGCCGCCATGAGCCGCGGTCACGCCGCACCTTTCTCCTTTCCTCTATCCGCCTGCCATCACTCGTAGTGGCCGATTCCGTCCATTCTTGCAACAATGATTGCCTTTCCGCGCTTCCCGCGCGACAGGTTAAATTCACAGAGACACGAGGAGAGATTCAAGTGGTGGCATACGTCATTGCAAACATCGAAGTGACTGATCCGGCGCAGTACGAGGACTACAAAAAATTGGCAGGCCCGGCCATTGAAGCCTGCGGCGGCAAGTACCTGGTTCGCGGTGGCAAGACCGAGGTTCTGGAGGGGAAGTGGCAGCCGAATCGCTTGGTCATGCTTGAGTTCGAGAGCGTGGAGAAAGCGCAGGCTTGGTGGGATTCCACGCACTATGCCCAATCCAAGGCAATCCGCCAGGGTTCGGCTGTCAGCAGCATGGTGATCGTCCAAGGCGTCTGAACAACCGCAATGCTGTCGCTGAATGCAGACAGTTGTTGCCTGCGAAGGCCCCTCCCGGTGCGGGGCAATGCCGCAGTTATGAAAAAAATCATATACTTTTGGCTGCAATATCGTAGAATCTCTAGCTCAGGCGTATTAATTAACGATAAATCAAAGCCTTCAGGCATCCAACAGGGTGGGTGGCATGAAGAAGACGGCTTTTTGGAGAGCCGATTGGTTCCTCGGGCTGATCGTCGCGCTCGTGGTACTCGTCGCATCCGGTAGCGACTTCATCCAGAGTCTCGAGCGGCAGGCTTACGACTTTGGCGTTCGCGCTTCCAATCACGCTCCCTCTCAGCGCGTCGCAGTGATCGCGATCGACGACCAGAGCATTGCCAATATCGGGCGTTGGCCTTGGTCGCGCGACGTTCATGCGCAAATGATCGCGTTGCTCAAGCAATCCGGCGCCAAGGTCGTGGGCTACGCCTCATTCTTCTTCGAGCCACAGATTGACCCGGGCCTCGCTTACATCTACAAGCTTGCCGATCTCTATCAAGGCCTATCTCCCGAGCAGCAGGAAAGCCTCGGAGATTTCGCCTCGGTTTTGGCCGAGGCCGACGACGCGCTCAACAGCGACCGCAAGCTCGCCGCCGCGGTGGCGGAAGCTGGAAACGTTTCGTTGCCGATGCTGTTCAGCATTGGCGAGCCGCGCGGCAATCCCGACCAGCCGTTGGCGGAATATGTGGTCAGAAACCAGATCACCCGGGTAACGGATGAGATCGGTGCCGCCCAAAACAACGTTTTCCCTGTGCCAACCATGCAGTCGATCGCCCCGCTGGAGGAAATTGCGGCGGGCGCGGCGGCAATCGGCCACCTGAATGCGTTGCCCGACGTGGATGGCAGTACCCGCACCGAGCCGCTGGTGGTGCGGTACTACGACCAGTATTTTCCGTCGTTCTCGATGATGCTGGCGGCCAAGAGCCTCAATCTGGGCGCTGGCGACATCGAAATGCGCCTGGGCGAAGGCGTCAGAGTGGGCAACCTTGCCATCGGCACCGACCCCTACCTGCAGATGTACACGTATTTTTACAAGGATCGGGACGGCCGTCCGGCATTTCCGACCGATTCGTTCTATGACGTCATTTCCGGCAAGATTCCCGCAGAAAAGTACCGTGACAAGGTGGTGCTGATCGGTGCCACCGCGGCGGGCGTCGGCACTTACCAGGTCACTCCGGTCTCGCCAGCGATGTCTCCGGTGGTGACCTTGGCGCACTCGGTGTCCAGCATTCTTGAGGAAGACTTCTTTGTCGCGCCGACCTGGGGATTCTGGGTGGAGAAGGCTGCGTTGCTGCTGGTCGCCCTTTACTTGATCCTGCTGCTGCCGCGCCTCAAGGCCGGAATGGGCTTCACCCTGACCGCGCTCCTGGTATTGGCGCTTTTTGGCGTCCACTTCGCGTTGATGGCGACCCAACTGATGTGGATTCAGCTGATGGCTGCGGCGGTCCTGCTGGTGGTCGGCCACGTACTGCTGACCACCAAGCGCTTCCTGGTAACAGAGCGTGGCAAGGCCAAATCGGACATGGATTCTGCGGAGTCGAATCGAATGCTGGGTCTGGCCTTCCAGGGTCAGGGCCAGCTCGACATGGCTTTCGACAAGTTCAAGAAGGTGCCGCTCGACGATACCCTGATGGACAATATTTACAACTTGGCGCTCGATTTCGAACGCAAGCGCCAGTTCAACAAGGCGCAGGCGGTCTACGAGTACATGGCCACCTACAATCCCAAGTTCCGGGATCTCGATCAGAAGCTCAACCGCGCCAAACAGATGTCGGAAACCGTGATTCTCGGCGGTGGCGGTGCCCGGACCAATGCGAGCACCCTGGTTCTGGAAGGCGGCACGGTGGAAAAGCCGATGCTGGGGCGCTATCAGGTCGAGAAAGAGCTCGGCAAGGGCGCCATGGGGGTTGTGTATCTTGGCAAGGATCCGAAGATCGGACGCGTGGTCGCGATCAAGACCATGGCGTTATCCCAGGAGTTCGAGCCCGATGAGCTTGAGGACGTGAAGCAGCGCTTCTTCCGTGAAGCGGAGACCGCCGGCCGACTCAATCACCCAAACATCGTCACCATTTACGATGCCGGCGAAGAACATGATCTGGCCTACATCGCCATGGAATTTCTCAAGGGCAAGGATATGGTTCCCCAGACCAAATCGGGAAACCTTCTGCCCTTGCCGCAGACACTGTCGATTGTCGCCCGGGTGGCGGAGGCATTGGCCTACGCGCACCAGCAGAACGTGGTTCACCGCGACATCAAGCCAGCCAACATCATGTACGACCCCGCAGCTGATTCCGTGAAAGTAACGGACTTCGGCATCGCCCGCATTACCGATTCTTCCAAAACCAAGACCGGCATGGTGCTGGGAACGCCTTCCTACATGTCGCCGGAGCAACTTGCCGGACGCAAGATTGAAGGTCAGTCAGACCTGTTTTCACTCGGCGTTACCTTGTACCAGCTGGCTTGCGGCAGCCTGCCGTTCCAGGGCGACTCGATGACCCAGCTCATGTTCAAGATCGCCAATGAGCCGCCGATCGACATTCTCAGCCTTAACCCGGCCTTGCCGGAATGCCTGCTGGCAATCATCAACAAGGCGCTTGCCAAGGACGTGGCGGAGCGTTTCAAGAGCGGTGACGAGATGGCAAGGGCGCTTCGTGATTGCGCCGCGCAGTTCGGCACCGTGGACCTGGCTTTGTAACGAAAGACACAAGAATGGATTTGTCGGATTCACTGGAAATGGTCAAGGCCACCCATACCGGGATGGTGCGCTCACATAACGAGGACAGCATTGCCACTGATCCTGAGATAGGCCTTGCGGTTCTGGCCGACGGCATGGGCGGGTATAACGCCGGGGAGGTCGCAAGCGGCATTGCCACTGCGCTGATTTCCAGTGAAACTCGTGAAGCGCTGACGAGGCAGGCGGCATCCGAAGTGGATGCCACTGGTACCCTGGCGGCCACCCGCCTGCTTCGGGACATCATCACCAAGACCAATACCTCTATTTTCCATTCGGCCAACAGCCAGCCCCAATATGCCGGCATGGGCACCACGCTGGTGGTGACCCTGTTCTGCAACAATCAGTTGACGGTCGCGCATATCGGCGACTCGCGCTGCTACCGCTATCGCGGCGAGAAGTTGGAGCAGATTACCCGGGACCATTCCCTTCTGCAGGAGCAGATCGACAGCGGCCTGCTGACCAAAGAGGCGGCAAAACGCTCGCAGAACAAGAATCTGGTGACCCGTGCACTAGGGATTGAACCGGAAGTGGAGGCCGAGATTCATACCCACTCGGTCCAGCCTGGAGATATCTATTTACTATGCTCCGACGGCCTGAACGACATGGTCGAGGACGAAGACATGGAAATGACACTTGGGGCCCTGTCCGCAAACCTGCCGCTAGCCGCCGAACAACTGGTGGATATGGCTAATGACAATGGCGGGCGCGATAATGTGTCGGTGGTGCTGGTCAGGGTGAAGAAGGACTTCACGGCCGATGACGGCTGGCTTACGAAGTTCCTGTCTTGGTTCAAATAACGAGGAAGCAGCTATGGCGAAGTTGATATTGAGTCTAGATGGCCAGGTGATCAAGGATTTCACGCTCACCAAGGAGCGCACCACCCTTGGCCGCAAGCCGCATAACGACATCCAGATCGACAATCTTGCGGTCAGCGGCGAACACGCCATCATCATGACCATCCTGAACGACTCCTTCCTTGAGGACCTTGGCAGTACCAACGGAACGCTGGTCAATGGCCAGCCGGTCAAGAAGCATTTTCTGCAGAACAACGACGTCATCGAAATCGGAAAGTACAAGCTCAAGTACACCACGGAAGCCGCCGCCGGCATGACTCAGGCCGAGTTCGAGAAAACCATGGTGTTGCGCGCACCGGCGACCGCGCCGGCCGCGCCCAAGCCGGAAGCAAAAAGCGCCAGCGACACCCAGACCAATATCAAGCCGATTCCGAACTTGAGCGATACGGTGATCAATGCGACGGTGCCGCCAGGCAGCGCACCCAAAGCGCCGGCGCCACCTGCCGTCGCGCCAGCACCCGCAGCAGTAGCCCCGCAGGCTGCGGTGGCAACCGCAGCGGGCGCTTCCGCCCAGCCGCAGGGTTTCGGCACCATCCAGATACTGTCCGGTCCCAATGCTGGTAAGGAGTTGCCGCTAGCCAAGCCCCTGACCACCCTGGGCAAGCCCGGGGTACAGGTTGCAGTCATTGCCAAGCGACCCCAAGGTTATTTCATCACCCACGTAGAGGGCGCGACTTTCCCCGTAGTCAACGGCAAGACCCGTGATGCCCAGGCGCATCAATTGAACGACCATGACATCATCGAACTGGCCGGGGTGAAGATGGAGTTCTTCCTCAAACCCTGAGTCTGTCGGGTCTGCTCGCGCCTGCGGGCACCACTGTAAGACCGGCAGTGCCGGACGCGCCCGCAGCGGCCGGACCCGGCTCTCAGTGAAACTAGGGAGGCGGTTTGAAGAAGAACTTGGTGCGTATCGCACTCGGCCTGATCGTGGTTTTGGCGTTCGTCGGCAATGCCGCGCGATACTACGAAATCCCTTTCATCGACCGTTTCGAGAACATTGTCTACGACGCCAGGCTGCGTCTGACGATGGCCAAGACGGTGGACCCGCGGGTGGTGATCGTCGATATCGATGAGGACAGTCTTGCCGCCGAAGGACGCTGGCCCTGGCGCCGCGACAAACTGGCGCGGATGCTCGACCAGCTCTTCGACCATTACCAGGTCGGCATTGTCGGCTTTGACGTGGTGTTCGCCGAGCGCGATGAGAGCTCGGGACTGGGGGTGCTCCAGGAACTTGCGCAGAACGCACTTAAGGGCAATGCGCAGTACCAAAGTGTTCTGAAGGACGTCGCGCCACAGCTGGAGTATGACAGGGTGTTTGCCGAGCGACTGAAAGGCCGTGCGGTGGTGATGGGCTATTACTTTTCTGCGGTAGAGGCGGCGGACGGCAAGGGCCGGGCGACCGGCGCACTGCCGCCCCCGGTGCTGCCGGCTGGAACCTTCAAGGGCAAGAACATCCGGTTCACGCGCTGGATTGGCTACGGCGCCAACCTGCCGGAGTTTCAGGCGGCAGCGGCCAGTGGCGGACATTTCAATCCCTGGCCTGATGACGACGGTGTGACGCGCCGGGTGCCGATGCTGGCTGAGCACGAAGGTGCCTATTACGAATCGCTTTCAATGGCAGTGGTGCGTCTCGGGCTAGGCTCCCCGCCCGTGATCCCCGGATTCCCCGAAGACATGTTGCTGTCGAAGAACTACCCCGGCCTGGAATGGATCGAGTTCGGCGGTCTGCGCGTCCCGGTGGACAATCTGGTGACGGCACTGGTCCCTTACCGCGGCAAGCAGGGGAGTTTCAAGTACGTATCTGCCACCGACGTGTTGCACGGCCGCGTCGCGCCCGGGGACCTGAAGAACAAGATCGTCCTGGTCGGGACCACGGCTCCGGGGCTTTACGATCTTCGGGCCTCCCCGGTTGCCAGTGTCTACCCGGGTGTTGAAATTCACGCAAACCTGATAGCCGGCATGCTCGACGGCAACATCAAGCAAAAGCCGCCCTATGTTCTTGGTGCCGAAGTCATTCTGCTGCTGGTATCGGGACTGGCGATGGCGATGGTCCTGCCCCTGGTGAACCCCCTGCGCGCCACCATGCTTACGATGGTGGTACTGGCGGCCATATTTGCGACCAACGTGCTGGTATGGACTGAGGGCAATCTGGTGCTGCCTCTCGCATCAGGTCTGCTGATGATTATTACGCTGTTTGCATTGAACATGTCCTACGGCTTCTTTGTGGAATCGCGCGCCAAGCGCCAGATCACCGGACTGTTCGGACAGTACGTTCCCCCGGAACTGGTGGACGAAATGAGCCGGGATCCCGCGGCATTCTCGATGGAAGGTGAGAGCCGCGAGCTATCGGTGCTTTTCACTGACGTACGCGGATTTACCACCATCTCGGAGGGCTTGGAGCCGAGGGAATTGTCAAAGCTGATGAACGAATTCCTGACCCCGCTTACCCGCATCATCTACAAGCGACGCGGCACCATTGACAAGTACATGGGCGATTGCATCATGGCATTCTGGGGCGCCCCTATAAGCGATCCCCAGCACGCAAGAAACGCGGTACTTGCCGGCTTGGAGATGCATAAGGTACTGACGGAACTGCAGCCCAGCTTCCGCGAAAAGGGCTGGCCACCGATTCAGATAGGGGTGGGTGTCAACAGCGGGCGCATGAGCGTTGGCAACATGGGTTCCGAGATCCGGCTTGCCTATACGGTAATGGGTGACGCGGTGAATCTGGCGTCAAGGCTGGAAAGCATTACCAAGCAGTACGGCGCCAAAATGATCGTGGGTGAGGCGACCCGCGCCGGACTCGACGATATCGTTTTTCGCGAACTCGATCGGGTCAAGGTCAAGGGCAAAGACGAGCCCGTGACCATATTTGAACCGCTCGGGCTTGGCGCCGAGCTCGACAAGTCGGTCTTGGACGAATTGAAGCTGTGGAGTCAGGCACTTAGACTTTACCGGTCCCGGGATTGGGATATGGCAGAATTGCAGTTGCTCAACCTTCTCAAGGCCAGTCCAGAGACCGCGCTCTATGCGCTGTTTCTCGAACGCATATCACACTACCGTCAGAACCCGCCCGAAGAGGGCTGGGACGGATCCTGGAAGTTCGAGACAAAGTAGCCCATGCAGATACGAATACTCGGTTGCAGCGGCGGTATCGGTGGCAATTTACGCACCACCTCGATGCTGGTGGACCATGATGTCTTGCTTGACGCCGGCACCGGGGTTGCGGATCTCACCCTGACGGAACTTCTCGGGATCGATCACGTCTTCATCACTCATTCCCACCTCGACCATGTCACCTCCCTGCCATTCTTGGTCGACACGGTAGGCGGTATGCGGGAAGCGCCAATAACTGTGCATTGCACCGAGGCAACGCGCAAGATCCTTCAGGATCACATCTTCAACTGGAAGGTCTGGCCGGATTTTACCGAAATCCCGAGCAAGGCCAGGCCTTGCATGCGCTACGAAGTTCTGGAAGTCGGGCATGCCGTCGTCCTAGGGGAGCGGCGCTTTACCGCGCTTCCCGCCAATCACGTTGTGCCTGCGGTTGGATACTGGCTGGACAGCGGTGCGGCGAGCCTGGTTTTTACCGGGGATACCACTGTCAATGACGCGCTCTGGACGGAATTAAACAAGATTGAGAATTTGCGTTACCTGATTATCGAAACCGCGTTCCCGAATGCCGAGAAAAACCTCGCGGTGGCATCCCGGCACCTTTGTCCGAGCATGCTCGCAGAAGAACTCGACAAGCTTGAGCGGCCTGCAAGAATTTTCGTCACCCACCTGAAGCCGGGCGCCGGAGCGGCAACCATGCAGGAGGTGGAGGAGTGTGCGGAGCGGCACAATCCTCGAATGCTGTCCAACGGCCAGGTATTCAAATTCTGAGGGGCGGTGGACGTTCCGCGTTGCTCAGCGGCGCGCTTTTTGCTGAGGTAGTATCCGGGCGTGGCGCCCGGTAAATGGAAAGAGGATTCATGCCATGAGCACAGTCTTTGAAGCCAAGCCACAGGCCGGCCAAAACCTGGCCGAGATGAGCAATAAGCTGGAGTTCCAGAAACGGCTCCAGGCGGTAACCAACAAAATTCACGCGACCAGCAATATCGACGAGATCATGCTGGAACTGTCGCAGGACATCTGTGCGCTGTTCGACGCCGATCGTCTCACGATCTACGTCCTGTCGGAGGACAAGTCCTCGATAATCTCCAAGGTGAAAACCGGCCTGTCTTCGTTCAAGGACCTGAAGCTTCCGCTCAATGAACAGAGCATTGCGGGATTCGTTGCGTTGTCGAGGAAGCTGATCAATATTCGTGACGTCTATGATGACAACGAACTCCGCAGCCACAACCCCAATCTCAGGTTCTTGAAAGAGGTCGACAAGCGAACCGGTTACCGCACCAAGCAGATGCTGGTGGTGCCGGTGATCGACAGCGCCGCCGGGGAGTTGATCGGCGTGGTCCAGGTTATCAATGCCAAGAGCGGCCAGCCATTCTCGATCGTTGCCGAGGAGGGGGCGACTCACCTTGGTGAGACACTGGCAATCGCGCTGCGTCAGCGCAGCCGCCCGGCGGCGATGCTGCGCGGCAAATACGATCATCTGGTGACCAACGCGGTATTGTCTGCAGAGGAAATGGAGCTTGCCACGCGCTCGGCCCGGCGCAAGAACATCGATATCGAAGACGTCCTGATCGACGAGTTCCAGGTCAAGTCACCCGCCATCGGCGAGGCGCTTTCACAGTTCTTCCGCGTGCCCA
>LNFM01007123.1_pt1 | contig 17760 bp, 15 predicted proteins | sample 596031 | NCBI WGS metagenome assembly LNFM01 (sample SAMN04254537, study PRJNA301005) | activated carbon metagenome | isolation source: dual media filters at the Ann Arbor, Michigan drinking water treatment plant | place: USA: Ann Arbor | reverse complement strand
GGCAAGCTGACCGTCACCCGTGCCTTGAACGAGGACGAAGGCCGCCGTGCGCGCAGCCTTGCCGCGCTCAAGCGTGCGCGTGAAAAGGAACGCCGCGGTCAGGGCGGCCCATCCAAGCCGCGCGAAAAGCAGGTGCGCGATGTTGTCGTGCCTGAAGCGATCACCGTAAGCGAACTTGCCAACCGCATGGCCGAAAAGGGCGCGGATCTGGTGAAGGCACTGTTCAATCTGGGCATGATGGTCACCGTCAACCAGACGATTGATCAGGATACGGCGGAATTGCTGGTCGAAGAATTTGGCCACAACATCACCCGCGTTTCCGCGAGCGACGTCGATATCGACAATTCCGAGGATCAGGATCCGGCTGAAACGCTGGTGTCCCGTCCGCCGGTGGTCACGATCATGGGCCACGTCGATCACGGCAAGACCAGTCTGCTTGACGCGTTGCGCGGCACTGATGTGGTGAAGGGCGAAGCTGGCGGGATTACCCAGCATATCGGCGCCTATCAGATCACCACCAAGGGCGGGCAGAAGATCACCTTCCTCGATACGCCCGGCCACGCTGCCTTCACTGAAATGCGGATGCGCGGTGCCAATGTCACCGACATCGTCATTCTGGTGGTTGCGGGCGACGACGGTCTGATGCCGCAGACGATCGAGGCGATCAATCACACCAAGGCGGCCGGCGTGCCGATGATCGTAGCGATTACCAAGTCGGACAAGCCCGAGTTCAACCCGCAGAAAATCCGCGAACGTCTGCTCGAGCACGAAATCGTGGTCGAAGCGATGTCGGGCGATGTGCAGGATGTCGAACTCTCGGCCAAAACCGGCGCGGGGCTCGATACTCTGCTCGAAGCGATTGGCTTGCAGGCCGAATTGCTTGAACTGAAGGCGCGGCCTGATCGCGATGCCGAGGCAACCGTGATCGAAGCGCAGCTCGACAAGGGCCGCGGCCCGGTCGCGACAGTGCTGGTCACCCGCGGAACGCTGAAGCGCGGCGACAACTTCGTTGTCGGTTCGCAGAGCGGCAAGGTGCGCGCGATCGTTGATGACAAGGGGCAGCAGATCAAGGAAGCTGGCCCGTCGATGCCCGTTGAGGTGCTCGGTTTGACCGGTGTGCCATCAGCTGGTGACAGCCTCACCGTGGTTGAAAACGAACAGCGTGCCCGCGAAGTTGCCAAGTATCGCGGCGAAATGGCGACCGAAAAGCGTACGGCGCTGGCTCCGACCAATTTCGACACGATGTTCAGCACGCTGTCGTCAACCGTCATCGAATTCCCGGTGGTGGTGAAGGCCGATGTGCAAGGCTCGGTCGAGGCGATCGTCAACGCACTCCACAATCTTTCGAACGACGAGATCAAGGTGCGCGTGCTCAACGGCGGCGTCGGCGCGATCACCGAGAGCGATGTGATGCTGGCAGGCGGATCGAAGGCGCCGATCATCGGCTTCAACGTGCGTCCCAATGCCAAGGCCCGCGAACTGCTTAAGCGGGATAATGTGCGGATGATGTATTACGACGTCATCTACCACCTGACCGATGCCATCGCCAAGGAAATGGCGGGCGAGCTTGGGCCGGAACGGATCGAAACCGTTGTGGGCCGCGCCGAGGTCAAGCAGGTATTCCCGGCGGGCAAGAAGGACAAGGCAGCGGGTCTGCTGGTGCTCGAAGGTATCATCCGCAAGGGCTTGTTCGCGCGTCTCACCCGTCAGGACGTCATCGTTTCGGCGACCAAGATCCATTCGCTGCGGCGGTTCAAGGACGATGTCGACGAAGTGCGCACCGGGCTCGAATGCGGCGTGGTGTTGGAGGATACGAACGACATCAAGCCGGGCGACAACCTCGAAGTCTTCTCGGTCGAGGAGCGTGAGCGGACACTGTGAGCCTAGACGACGCCTACTATCCAGACGATGCCGGGCAGTCGCCGCACACGGCGCTGCTCGGCTCGGAATTCGTTGGCTGGGATGCAGACACTCAGACCGCGACCCTGCGTTTCACGGTGAAGCGCGAGATGACCACCTGGCGCGGCGGCGTGCAGGGTGGCTTGGTCGCGGGCTATCTGGATGACGTGATGGGTTATGCCTATGTCGCGTCAACCGGAGGCGAAATGGCACCGCTCAATCTCGAATTGTCGATGAGTTTGATGCGGTTGATCCCGGAAGGTGCGACCATCGTGGGCAAAGGCCGGGTGGTGAAGGGCGGACGACGGGTAATCTTCCTCGACGGTGAGCTGCTCGCCGAAGACGGCACGATTTACGCCCGCGCCACGTCGACCGCGATCCCGACGCCGCGCCCGACGCCCACTTCGACGGGATTGGGCTGAGCATGGTTAAGCCAACCTCAACCCCCGAACAGCAATCGGTGCGCGTGCTTAAAGTGGGTGAGCGGGTGCGCCATATCCTGTCCGAATTGCTGGCGCGCGGCGAGGTGCATGACGATGTGGTGAGCGCTTCGCATATCTCGGTCACCGAGGTGCGCATGAGCCCCGATCTGCGCATTGCGACCGCCTATATCAAGCCACTGCTCGGCGCGGGCGAGGACGAGGTGGTGCACGCGCTGCGCCAGAATACCGCGTTCCTGCAACGTGAGGTGGCCCAGCGACTTGGCCTGAAATTCGCGCCCAAGCTGCGCTTCCGCAAGGATGAAAGCTTTGCCGAGGCTGACCGGATTGAAGCGTTGCTGCGCGATCCCAAGGTGGCACGAGATTTGGGCGATGAGTTGGAAGATGGCGAGGAAGAATAGCTTCGCTTAGCGCGGCACCATCCGAGCTTTCAGGGTGATGTCGACCTTGTTACCGACCACGAGTTGATACGACTTCATCCCGTATTTCCGACGGTCGATGGTTGTCGTGCCCGTAAAGCTGACCGGCTTGCCTGCCTGTGCCAGCGGATCCGCATCGAAAGTAACGGTCAGCGTTTGCGGCTGGGTCACCCCGCGCGCGGTCAATTCGCCTGACACCGTGCCACGTGTGGCGCTGCTGAGTTTCAGCGATTTGCCGACGAACCGCACGCTCGGATATTTTTCAACCCAAAAGAACTTGTCACCGCGCAGCCGGGCGAGAGTGACGCTGTCGGGCGCTTCGATGGCAGTGGCGTCAAACGTTACATCGATCACCGCGCGTTCGGGTGCGCCGGGGACGATGGTGACCGCGCCTTGCATCCGGGGGAAGCGTGCGGTCTTACTCGACAGGCCAAAGAACGGCACCTTGGCCGAGACATTGCTGGCGCTCGCATCAAGCACATAACGCTGCGGCGCGCCGATATTGGCAAGCGCAAACACCGCCAGCAGCGGCAGCAGGAGCATCCTGAGGCGGATGGTGGTCTTGGTCATCATAGTTCCTAATACGCTTCAACCGGGCAAAAGGTTCAACCTTGGCTCGCCCTGCGCGGGCTGAGCGGTTAGGCAAATGCGATGGCGAAGCTCTACTTTTACTATGCCAGCATGAACGCAGGCAAAAGCTCGCACCTGTTGCAGGCCGATTTCAATTATCGTGAGCGCGGGATGCGCACGATGCTGTGGACCGCTGGGCTCGATAGCCGCTCGGCGGGGCAGGTTAAAAGCCGGATCGGGTTAGAGAGCGCGGCGCATCGGTTCCACCCCGATACCGACATGTGGGCCGAGGTGAGCGCGGTTCACGCGGCCCAACCTTTGGATTGTGTGCTGGTGGACGAGGCGCAATTTCTTGAGCCGCCGCAGGTGTGGCAGCTCGCCCGGCTGGCGGATGAAAGCGGGATTCCGGTGCTATGCTATGGCCTGCGCACCGATTTTCAGGGCGAACTGTTCCCAGGATCAGCGGTGCTGCTGGGGATTGCCGATGCCTTGGTTGAATTGAAGGCGGTCTGCCACTGTGGGCGCAAGGCAACCATGAACCTGCGCGTCGATGCGTCAGGCGCTGCGGTCAAACAGGGTGCGCAGACCGAGATTGGCGGGAATGATCGCTATGTCGCGCTGTGCCGCAAGCATTTCTCCGAGGCGTTGGGGGAATGAACGTTCCGCCGAGCGTAGGCTTGTCCGGCTGGCTGATCCTCGACAAGCCGCGCGGCTTGGGCAGCACCCAAGGCGTCAGCGCGGTCAAGCGCGTGCTGCGCCAGAACGGCTATGCAAAAACCAAGGTTGGCCACGGCGGAACACTCGATCCTCTGGCCGAAGGCGTGCTGCCGATTGCGCTGGGCGAGGCGACCAAGCTGGCCGGGCGGATGCTGGACAGCGACAAAATTTATGCATTCACGGTCGCATTCGGCGCGGAGACATCGACTCTCGATGCCGAGGGCGAGGTTGTAGCGACCAGCGACGTGCGACCGACGCTGGCCGAGGTCGAAGCGGTATTGCCGCGCTTCACTGGCTCGATTGAGCAGGTGCCGCCGGCTTATTCCGCGCTCAAGGTCGGCGGTCAGCGCGCCTATGATCTGGCGCGGGCGGGGGAGGCTGTAGAATTGAAAGCGCGTAGCGTGACGATCCACTCGCTCACGATCGACGCTGGACAGGTGGGAGAGGGGCAGGTCACGCTGATCGCCCACGTCTCCAAAGGCACCTATATCCGCAGCCTCGCGCGCGACATTGCCTATGCGCTGGGCAGCTGTGGCCATGTCACTTACCTGCGCCGCACCAAGGCCGGGCCGTTCACCCAATCCCAGGCGATTTCGCTGGACACTCTGGAAGAAATCGCTAAGGGCCGAGGCCTTGAAGACCTCCTCCTGCCGCTAGAGGCGGGGCTGGACGACATCCCGGCCCTTCACCTCGATCAGACAAGCGCGCAGGCGGTCCGTCAGGGCCGGGTTCTGTCTGACATGCCCCAATCATCCGGGCTTTATCTGGCGAAACTGGGTCCTGTGCCCGTTGCGCTGATGGAAATCACGGATGGCACGGCCACGGTCGTGCGGGGTTTTAACCTTCCCGATGTCGCTGAGTAAGAGAGATATATTATGTCGGTGACTGCCGAAGCAAAACAAGTAATCATTGCTGACAACGCCCGTGATCAGGGCGACACTGGCAGCCCTGAGGTGCAGGTTGCGATCCTCACGCAGCGTATCCGCAACCTCACCGAACACTTCAAGGGTCACCACAAAGACAACCATTCGCGTCGCGGCCTGCTGATGATGGTCAACAAGCGCCGCACGCTGCTGGCCTACCTCAAGAAAAAGGATGTGGAGCGGTACAACGCTCTGATCCAGAAGCTGGGCCTGCGTAAGTAAGAGTTTTGCGAAAAGGCGGCTCAAAGGGCCGCCTTTTTTGCATTTGGGGCATGCAGACATTCGGTCTGCTCAGCCTTGGGGCCAAAGCGCCCTGCACCGGGCCGGGACGGTCTTTACCCCGGCGAATGAGGCCCCGCACGCAATTGGGCGACGCGGGTCATAAGGAAAATACATGTTCGACACGAAAACCGTATCGCTGGAGTGGGGCGGCAAGACCCTCACTCTGGAAACCGGGCGCGTTGCCCGTCAGGCCGATGGCGCAGTGCTGGCCACCTATGGCGAAACCGTGGTGCTGTGCGCCGTGACCGCCGCCAAGAGTGTGAAGGAAGGGCAGGATTTCTTCCCGCTCACCGTCCACTATCAGGAAAAGTTCTCAGCCGCCGGGCGCATCCCGGGCGGCTTCTTCAAGCGTGAACGCGGCGCGACCGAAAAGGAAACGCTGACCAGCCGCCTGATCGACCGTCCGATCCGCCCGCTGTTCCCCGAAGGTTTCTACAACGAAATCAACGTGATTTGTCAGGTTCTGTCGTTTGACGGCGAAAACGAGCCCGATATGGTCGCCATGATCGCTGCCTCGGCTGCACTGACGATTTCGGGCCTGCCGTTCATGGGCCCGATCGGCGCTTGCCGCGTTGGTTACATCGATGGCGAATACGTCCTCAATCCCAAGCAGGATCGCGCGCTCGCCGATGGCCGGCTCGACCTGGTCGTTGCCGCTACCGATAGCGCGGTGATGATGGTTGAATCCGAAGCCAAGGAACTGACCGAGGAAGAAATGCTCGGCGCAGTGATGTTCGCTCACGCCGAAAGCCGCAAGGTCATTGGCGCGATCATTGAGTTGGCCGAAAAGGCTGCCAAGGATCCGTGGCAGATCGACACTTCGGACAACACCGCCGAAATGAAGGCCAAGCTTAAGGATATGATCGGCGGCGATATCGCTGCCGCTTACAAGCTGACCGACAAGTCGGCCCGTTCGAACGCGCTCAACGAAGCGCGGGCCAAGGCCAAGGCGGCGTTCGCCGAAGAAGGCGGCCAGACCCAGATGGTTGCTGGCAAGCTGATGAAGAAGCTCGAAGCCGAAATCGTGCGCGGGGCGATCCTCAAGGATGGTCAGCGCATCGACGGCCGCAAGCTTGATCAAGTTCGGCCGATCGAAGCGATCGTCGGCTTCCTGCCGCGCACGCATGGTTCGTCGCTGTTCACCCGCGGTGAAACGCAGGCGATCTGCACCACCACGCTCGGCACCAAGGATTCCGAGCAGATGATCGATGGCTTGGAAGGTCTGAGCTACACCAGCTTCATGCTGCACTATAACTTCCCGCCTTACTCGGTCGGTGAAGTGGGCCGCTTCGGCGCTCCCGGTCGCCGCGAAATCGGTCACGGCAAGCTGGCATGGCGCGCGCTCAATCCGGTGCTGCCGTCGAAGGAAGACTTCCCTTACACCATCCGCGTTCTGTCTGACATCACCGAGTCCAACGGCTCGTCCTCGATGGCGACGGTGTGCGGCGGCTGTCTGTCGATGATGGACGCCGGTGTTCCTGTGAAGTCGCCGGTTTCGGGCATCGCGATGGGTCTGATCCTTGAAGGCGATGACTTTGCCGTGCTGTCTGACATTCTGGGTGATGAAGATCACCTGGGCGACATGGACTTCAAGGTTGCAGGCACCGCCGACGGCATCACCACGATGCAGATGGACATCAAGATTGCCGGCATCACGCAGGAAATCATGGCCAAGGCGCTGGAACAGGCCAAGGCCGGACGGATGCACATCCTCGGCGAAATGGCCAAGGCGCTGACCGGTGCTCGCACCGAAGTCAGCAAGCATGCCCCGCGCATCGAGACGATCCAGATCGACAAGTCGAAAATCCGTGACGTGATCGGGACCGGCGGCAAGGTGATCCGCGAAATCGTGGCTGAAACCGGCGCCAAGGTCGACATCGACGATGAAGGCGTGATCAAGATCTCGTCCTCGAACGTCGAAGAAATCGAAGCCGCCAAGAAGTGGATTCTCGGCATCGTCGAGGAAGCTGAAGTCGGCAAGGTCTATGACGGCAAGGTCGTGAACATTGTCGATTTCGGCGCGTTCGTGAACTTCATGGGCGGCAAGGACGGCCTCGTCCACGTTTCGGAAATGCGCAACGAGCGGGTCGAAAAGCCCACCGATGTCGTGTCCGAAGGCATGGCCGTGAAGGTCAAGGTGCTCGAAATCGATCCGCGCGGAAAGGTTCGCCTGTCGATGCGCGTCGTCGATCAGGAAACCGGCGCCGAGCTCGAAGACACCCGCCCGCCGCGCGAACCGCGTGAACCGCGCGAAGGCGGCCGTGGCGGAGATCGCGGCGGTGACCGTCGCGGGCCCAAGAGCGGCGGCGGTGGTCGCGGTGGTGACCGTGGTGGTCGCGGCGGCAGCGATCGCGGTGGTGACCGTGGCCCGCGTGACAGCGGCCCGGCCGGTCTGCCCGACTTCCTGAAGGACTGATCACCTCATCTGAGGTAACAATTGGGGCCGCCCGGAGCGATCCGGGCGGCCCATTTGTTGTAACGCCCATTTTTTCTAACGGGGGCTTATCGACCATGCTCAAACGCGAACTCCTCGCCAGCGCACAGATTGCCGATGGCGAACTGCTCGAGCTCTATTCGCACGCAGGCCACTTCATGATCGTGATGGGGCGCAACGAGCTGATGAGTTCGCGGATGCGTTTTTCGGAAGAACAGCTCGCCGAATTGACCATCGACCGGCTGGGCAAAACCAACGCCCGCATCCTGATTGGCGGGTACGGCATGGGCTTCACCTACCGCGCCGCGCGCGCCCGGCTGGGTGAAACATCGCAAATCATCATCGCTGAAATTTCCGAAGCGATCGTCGATTGGGCCAAGGGGCCAATGGCAGAGCTGACGGGTGACAGTCTGGCCGACCCGCGCCTCGACCTGCGCATCTGCGATGTGGCCGCACTGATCGATGATGCCAACGACGGCACTTGCGCCAAGTATGATGCGATCTTGCTCGATGTCGACAATGGCCCTGACGGGATTGTGCGTCAGGCCAACAACCGGATCTATTCCCGCACCGGCCTTGCCAAGGCACGCGATGCGCTGATGCCGGGCGGCATTCTGGCGGTGTGGTCAGCTGCGCCCGATCTGGCGTTCCGCAAGCGGCTCTACGACACCGGCCTGACGGTAACCGAATGGAACGTCCGTTCGCGCCCCAATAACAAGGGCGCGCATCACGTCATCTGGTTTGCGCAGAAGGGCTGAGGCGCTCCACAGCGCCTCAGCACCCACCTTACCTACCTAACACGCGGGCCGCCGAATGGCAGCGGCGGAGGCGGACGGCGCACACCGCGCGGCAGCTGTGCCTGATAGGCGCGGCCGCAATGTTCGACGCAATAGGGGAAGCCGGGGTTCACCTGTTCCCCGCAAAAGTGGAAATCAGCCTCGCCCGGATGGCCCATCGGCCAACGGCACACCTTTTCCGATAGATCGAGCAGGCTGGTTTTGCCTGCGATGTCAGCGCTTGGTTTGGCGGGCACCAGCCGACGCGGCGGAGCCGGCGGGATCGGTGGCTGCTGATCGCCGGGGCCTTGACGCAGGAAGCCGCCCGGGCCGACCGAGACGATCTTGGGCATATCGGCCTGAGAATTGGGCATCGGCTGCGACGGCGAACCGGCGGCGTGAGCCTCGGTGCCGTCGCTGCGGGCAGGCACTGCCGCAGCGCGGGGTGCAGCGCGCGCGGGTGCTTCGCTGGCTGGCTCAGCACGCGGTTCGGCTGGTGCGCGCGGTGGCGCAGCAGCGGGCTTCTTGGCTGGAGCGGCGGCTTTTTTCTTTTCGTTGGCCTTGACCGGGGAAGGGCGCGCTTTCAGCCCCAACCGGTGCGCTTTCCCGATCACCGCATTGCGGCTGACCCCGCCGAGCTCGGTCGCGATCTCGCTGGCGGTGGCGCCGCCTTCCCACATTTTCTTGAGCGTCCCGATGCGCTCGTCAGTCCAGCTCATATGTTCTACCTGTTCCTGTGTTCGCGTCTGCGGCTGATGCTTGTCAGGTAAGCGCGTACGGCCTAGGCACCCGTGCCATGGCCGAACCTGCTCCTGCAAACCCCGTTGCGAACGCCGCTCCCGTGAATGAAAATACGCCTGCTGACAAGTCGGGCGGGAGCACCCGGTTTGCCCCGCGCGGTGTTCCGGTGATTACCGGGATCAATCGCGTGGGTCTGCTTGCCCTCTATATGAAGGAGGTGCGCCGATTTCTCAAGGTGCAGACGCAGACGATCTGGGCCCCAGCCTTCACGACACTGCTGTTTCTGGTGATTTTCACCGTCGCGCTGGGCCGAGCAGGGCGCGAAGTGCTGGGTGTGCCGTTTGCCAGCTTCGTTGCGCCGGGCCTGATCGTGATGGCGATGATGCAGAATGCCTTCGCCAATTCCAGCTTTTCGCTGCTGTCTGGCAAGATGCAGGGGACGATTATTGATCTGCTAATGCCGCCGCTGTCTCCGGGCGAGTTGATGAGCGGAATCTTGGCCGCGGCGATCACCCGCGCGTTTGCGGTGGGCTGCACTGTGGCGCTAGCGATGGCGCTGTGGCCGAGCGTGTCGCTCAGCATGGCTCACCCGTGGGCGGTGGTGTGGTTCGGGCTGATGGGATCGCTGCTTTTGGCAACTTTGGGGCTCGCGACGTCGATCTGGGCCGAGAAGTTCGATCACAACGCGGCGGTGACCAATTTCGTCATTGCGCCGCTTTCGCTGCTGTCAGGGACATTTTACGTGATCGAGAACCTCGATCCTGCGTTCCAGTGGATCAGCCGCGCCAATCCGTTCTTCTACGTGATTTCGGGGTTCCGCTATGGCTTTCTGGGCGAAAGCGACATGGGCTCTAGCGCCACTGTAGTCGCCGCTGGGGCGGGTCTAGCCGTGGTCAACGCGGGGCTGGCGGTAGGGGTCTACGCGCTGCTGCGGTCGGGATGGAAGCTCAAGAGCTGAATCTCAGTGAGTGAGAGATCGCCGCATCTTGTAGCGGCCATCCTTGAAGCTATCGAATAGCTGCCGCACCGTTGGGTGATCAACCGGACCACCATCGGCATCGCCCACCAGATTGCCCTGGCTTACATAAGCGACGTAGGACGAATCGTCGTTTTCGGCGAGCAGATGGTAGAACGGTTGATCGCGGGATGGTCGGATGTCTTCGGGGATCGACTGGTACCATTCTTCCGAGTTGGCGAAGACCGGATCGATATCAAAAACTACCCCGCGAAACGCGAACAGACGGTGGCGCACCACATCGCCAATGCCGAAGCGGGCGAGGGTCTGGCGCGGGGCGAAGATCGTGCGTCCGGCCTGACTCGAAAAGAACTGAGCGCGTTCCATGCATGCCAATATGGACGATAGATGAGGCAAAACAAGCGCGGCGATGCTGCGGCCGCGAAATATGCCCGCATTTTATGGCGCTGCGGGACTTGGCAAGGGGCGGGCCTTGGGCTAACGGGCGCGCTTCCTGTCGCCTGCCGCTATGACCACGCGGCTCATTTGCGCGACGGGCCTCGCGGAGAGGTGGCAGAGTGGTCGAATGCGCCGCACTCGAAATGCGGTTTACCGGCAACGGTAACGTGGGTTCGAATCCCACCCTCTCCGCCACATTTCACCTAAGATGATGATTTCGCAAAAAAGCACTGTTTCCCGAGGGTTGCTTAGGGACTTACGCTACAATTCGTGCTACAAATGGCTCCTCTTAACAGGAGCATTTTTTGGTGATGATGAAGCGTGTCCGAGGGTGCAGCCATCTCTACCTCAGGGGGCAATCTTTTATCTACCGCCGCGCTGTCCCCGCTGATGTCAGGGCAGCATTTGGTGGCCGGAGAGAAGTGCAAAAATCGTTGGGCACGACCTCGCTTGCCGAAGCGCGCCACCTCATGAATGATCAGCAGCGCTTCTTCGAGCAGACATTGTCCGATGCGCGCGGCGTGATTTCGCCAATCGAGAAAATTCACCGCCAAGTTGCACTTCCATCGGTGCAGGACATGGAGATAGCTGTCAGACAATGGCTAACTGGCCGAATTGAGCGTGAACGTAAGGCCATCGCCGTAAAAACTGCCGACGAGGAGGATACCTACCTCGCCGATTTGCCGGTGCAACAGTTGCAGTGGGACAGTGCCGCAAAGCGAGGCCCCTTAACCCCGCACCTCTCAACACAATGGATTGCCGAAGGTTTAGCCGAAGAGCACGGATGGGATTTGAAACCGGAGACATCAGCACATCGCTCGTTGTTACGGCTCATCAGTCGCGCGCAGTTTGAAGCCGCCGAACGCGTTCGCCAAGAATTGGAGGGTGAGGCTGTTCGGGCCGTTGATCAACGATTTACGCCTGAGCAATACCAAGTCGACGCCACCCGTGCGCGGACTGGCTCTAAGGCGCCCGTGTCTCTGAAAGGCTTGCTGGTTGGGTTTCTCAACGAACGTCAGCCAGCCCCTGCAACGGTTAAGTCCTACACCCGTCAGTTCAACGCGTTTTGTCACTTTATCCAACATGACGACGCATCCGCGATTTCTCCGTATGATGTGGTCCGCTGGAAGGAAGAGTTGCAGATACGCAAATCACCGAAAGGTGATCCTCTGTCTCCGAAAACGATCCGTGACACCTATCTTGCAGTCCTGAAGGTTGTTTTCCAATGGGGTGTTGAGAACCATAGGTTAACGGCCAACCCCGCAGACAAGATCAAAGTCCGAGGGAGGCGCGCGTTTAATCCACGAGAAGAGAAGGGGCTGACCGACCGCGAGGCGATGACAATTCTGAAGGCGACCTTCGATTTACCTCCCAGCCGCTTATCACCGGAGCGCGCCTCAGCAATGAGGTGGGTGCCTTGGATTTGTGCATTCACCGGAGCGCGGGTGAACGAAATCACACAGTTGCGTGCCGAGGATGTATTTCAATCTAAAGGCATTTGGTCGATCCGCATCACACCGGAGGCCGGTTCGGTAAAGGATCATGAGGCTCGTGTTGTTGCGCTTCACCGGCAGATTATTGCTCATGGCTTTCTGAAATTTGTTGACGGTAAATCCGGCCCTTTATTCTATGATCCTCGCCGCAGCCGTGGTGGGAAAGCTGCAAACCCCCAGTCCAAGAAGACGGGAGAATTCCTTGCGCGCTGGGTGCGCTCATTAGGCATCGACGATCCGAATGTTCAGCCAAACCATGGCTGGCGACATAGATTTGCATCGTTGGGGCGATTGCACGGCATCCCGTCAGAAATCAGAAAAGCCATCACAGGTCACGGCCCAGAAGATGTAAGTGAGACGTATGGAGACACGCCAATCGAGGTGAAGGCGCGCGAGATTGCGAAGTTGCCAGACTACCAAATACAACGGTGAGGCTCATTTTCACGTTACGATCAGCCTGAGCCTCCGGCAATGGTGCAGAGAAGGCGTCATCCAAAACCAACTTCAACCTAAGATAGGGGCACTGCCCAAAATCCTAACCATTCTTTCGTAGACCTACCGGAACGACACGATTTCGGTGGGTTGGCATGACATTCTACTACGCACGGCAGCGTGGCGCAGAGGGCATCCTCGGTTTTGATCATGGGTCGGCCCCGGAGGCCCGAGAGTGGTTTGCCGATGGTCTGACGATTGTCGTCAACGGGGCGCTAAGCGCGAGCCAACCTGACGACCTCACGATTGATGTGTTTTCGCGGCATCGGGAGGCTCTTCGCCAGCACTGCCGCAGGCAACCACGTGCGTGGCAGTTCGGTGAAGGGAATGGCGAAACCATGGTTTCGTTTGTTGGTTCGGCTGCTGGCGTCTCCCCGCCCTCCTCGGCAAAGTTTCGGCTCGGAGAAACACCCGCGTCGGCGCTCTCCTACTTTCGCGCTCCGCAGATGCACCCGGTGAAAATTCGCCTTTATGCGAACCCGACCAGAGCGATTTCGAACTTCCTCGCGCTTCAGGGACAAGGCCCGATCAACCTCACATATTGCCAATACGGCCAGATACTCGGGCTTGAGCAAAACTCTGGGCCGGTTGGCGTCAACGGACAGACCAATTGGATCGAAAGCATGGCGCGCGCGCGATCAGTGTTCGGGGACGACGCACTTGCTGGCTTCATTCCATGGTTTGAAGAAGCGCTGAAGGCCTTCTGCATCGAAATGGTCGCCCCCAGCAGTGCGGGCTTCGAGGTCATTGCGAATGACGACCGCATTGTCGCCTGCAATGGTGTGCAACGGGTTGCATTGGAATGGTCGCGGCTGTCCCTTTGGCGCGCAGAAGTGTATTTTGACCGGCGATACTCAAGTGCGCCAGCTTTGATGAACCGATGTTTGGCCCGCGTGACATCGGGCCAGTCAGAGGTGGGCTGGACCAGCTATGAGCCACCGCACGGGGCAGCACGCTCAGGCCGTGGCGCAAGCGTATCGGCGGACCTGACCAGTTCAATCAAGCAGGTCCTATATGCTAAGACCGAAAACCTCGTCCGATCTGAATTTCGCTATCAGAGGCGTATAAGGAATTCGCTTAGCGATCCTCGGCTCAACACCTTGACGGAGTGGGTGTTGGCGATCCGCGAAGATGCGGTCAGGAGATTGCGCTGGCCTTCTATGCTTCGATTGATTGAACCCGTCAGAGGGGTCGATATTCAGCACCTTGCCGAATTTCTGGGTGCGCTGTTTCGCGCTTTCCGGGGAGACGCGCAGAGCGAATTTGTGATCCGGATGTTGCTGACCACCGGCGGTTTGGACAGCACCGCACCCCGGCGGCTCGTCAACAGACTACGCGCCGCTGGGATCATTGAGGATGCCCGCCTACAGCAAAGAACAATGCCTGGGCAGAGCCGCCGATATGCACTTGCGCCGCGATACCATGAAATTGTCGCCCTGTTGCAGGCGAGCACGCAGTTCTCGTCCGCAGGGGCTTTGACGACGGACATTGAGGAACCGGAACCGCAAGGTGCGGCGTAGCCGCACCTTGCCACTGCCCTATCGGTCAGCGCCACCGCTGAAGTTGGAGCGCAACCTTGTCAGTTATCCCGGACCCTACAGGAACCCCTCAGAGACCTATAGGAGCGCGTTCCATAAGCCTTGTGGGGGGTAGAAGGGCTGTGAGGCGGAGGTGAGCGATCTGAAGCGGCTTCTGAGGCTGCGCAACTGTTGCAAACACGGTGAATGAGGGCCGATTTCCCTTCCAATGTCCACAAACCCATAGGTTCCTATGCAGGTGCAAATTGCAGCCGCAGCTTTGTGCAACAGTTGCACAGCCGCAGACGGATACCGACGCCTTCGCCCAAGCCACATCTGAAGGTCTTGGCGGTCATGGTCGGTTGCCGATCACGCCCTCTGTCGGCTACACCCGCGCCAAAGGGGCAACGATTCAATGGCATCGCAGGTAAACAGCGGCAGTGATCTTGGTTTTGAAGCCGAGCTGTTCAAGGCGGCGGACAAGCTGCGTGGTAATCTTGAGCCTTCTGAATACAAGCATGTAGCGCTTGGCCTGATCTTTCTCAAATATATCTCCGAAGCATTCGAGCATCACCGCGCCAAATTGCTGCTGGAAGAATATGCCGATGCTGAAGACCCGGAGGAATATCTTGCCTCCAACGTGTTCTGGGTGCCGCAAGAGGCGCGGTGGGAGCATTTGCAGGCCAATGCCAAGCGCCCGCAGATCACTTTCACCGATGTTACCACCGGCAAGGAACGCGTGGGCGACATCGGCAATCTGATCGACAACGCGATGGACGCTATCGAGCGGGCCAATGTCGCTGTGCTGAAAGACGTTTTGCCTAAGGAATATGGCCGCCCGCAACTCGACAAGACGATGCTGGGCGAACTGATCGACCTGTTCTCAAAGGTCGGGATGCACAGTGCGGATGGCAAATCGAAAGACCTGCTGGGCCGTGCCTATGAGTATTTCATCAGCCAGTTTGCAGGCGCGGAAGGGCGGCGCGGGGGCGAGTTCTTCACGCCCCGATCTGTCGTGCAGACCATCGTGGAGATGCTGGAGCCGCATAATGGCCGGGTTTACGATCCCTGCTGCGGGTCCGGCGGGATGTTCGTGCAGTCCGAACGCTTCATCGAAAACCATCAGGGCCGCCGCAGCGACATCGCCATCTATGGGCAAGAGCGTAACCACACGACGTGGAAGCTATGCAAGATGAACCTTGCCGTGCGCGGCATCGACGCGGACATAAAATGGAACAACGAAGGCTCGTTCCTTAGCAACGCCTTCCCCACGCTCAAATTCGACTATGCAATGGCGAACCCGCCATTCAACATCTCAGACTGGTGGCAGCCGCAGCTTGAAGGCGACGTTCGGTGGAAGTTCGGCCAGCCCCCCGCAGGCAACGCCAATTTCGCGTGGCTCCAGCATATCATCCACCACCTTGCCCCGCGCGGCACTGCGGGCGTGGTGCTTGCCAATGGTTCGATGTCATCGCAGCAATCGGGCGAGGGCGAAATCCGTAAGGCAATGGTGGAGGGAGACGTAGTGGATTGCATGGTCGCGCTGCCTGGCCAGCTTTTCTATTCCACGCAAATTCCCGCCTGCTTGTGGTTTCTGGCGCGGGACAAGAGCGCAAATGGCCATCGCCACCGCAAGGGTGAGGTTCTGTTCATCGACGCGCGCAACCTTGGCCATATGGTCGACCGCACCCGGCGCGAGTTTTCGGAAAGCGACATTGCCACGATCACCGGAGCCTATCACCGCTGGCGGGCAAAGCCGGACGCAGGGCTTGGCGAATATCAGGACATCCCCGGCTTCTGCCGATCCGCAACCTTGGAGGATGTCCGCAAGCATGGTTTTGTCCTGACACCGGGGCGCTATGTCGGGGCGGAGGATGCCGAAGATGACGGGACCAGCTTTGAGGAGCGGTTTGCCGCGCTGCAAGCCTCGCTCGCGAAACAGTTCACCGAGAGTGACCGGCTGACCGCGCTAATCCGCGAACGGCTCTCTATGGTGGTGGCCGGTGATTGATCGCTCTGGCCATAACGGATCGTTATCTCAAGCGGGGGCGCGGCATGGCCAATGACCTTGTGCCCCTACCCGGCCATGGCGCGCCGGTTCCGATTGTCGAGGTGCGCGGGCAAGCTGTGGTTCTGGCGCACGATCTGGCTCGGCTGTTTGGGACAAGCACCAAAGCCTTTAACCAGCAGGTCAAGCGCAATCGCGAGCGGTTCGAAGGAGACTGGTGCTTTCTGCTGAGCGATGCCGAGTTCGCCGACTTGAAGTCACAAAATGTGACCGCAAGAGGCTGGGGCGGGATAAGCAATCCGCCCTGGGCCTTTACGGAGCATGGGCTGGTGATGGCCGCGACCGTCACCAATTCACCGCTGGCGGTGCGCGCAAGCCGCGTAATCGTGGAGGCGTTTGTCGCCTATCGCCAGCGCCATCGGCAGGAAGCCAATGCACTGGTTCCCACTGGCAACGATCCGCACGCCGCATCCCCCATGGGCATGGCGCTGGCTGTAACGCGGGAGAAGGTGCAGCAATTGCTCGCGCTGGAGATCAACCCCAAGCAGGGCACCAGTGTCGCCGATGAGGCAGAGGATTTGATTGATCGAGGCTTTAGCAGCCTGAAAGCGTTTCTCGACAAGGGCGGGCTGGACAATGAGGAAACCAAAGCCCGGATCATGAAGACCATCACCGAGGCGCAGGAGGCCAAGGCCCGCACCGAAACCCAGATGGAATTGACCGAACGGCAGCGGATCAAGAATTTGGCCAACCGCCTGCGCCTGCTCATCATGGCCGAGCGCGCCGTGACCGAGCAAGGGATGCAGGATTTTCTCGCCGCACTGGATGATCTGGGCAAGGACGGATAATGGGCGTGCAGGAAGAGAAAGCGGAGCGTTCGAGCGGGCTTGGCCCACATGAGAAGCTGCAAGGGTGGAAAAAAACCACGGTTGGCGAGTGCTTCCTTTTGGAGCCGGGCTTTGCGTTTAAGAGCGCTGACTTTCGGGATAACGGTGTGCCCGTAATTAAGATCAAAAACGTAAAGGCTGGATTTTTCAGCGAGCATGATTTCGATTACGTAGACCCATCATTTGTTGAACAACGGCCTGCAAAAGTTGCGCGCTTCGATGACCTCCTGATCTCGATGTCCGGGAACCGCCATGATGGATCGCCAGAAACTTGGGTGGGAAAGGTCGCGCCTTACCGAAGTCATGCCATCTATCTGATCAATCAGCGCGTAGGCGCATTGCGTGCAAAAGATAAAGGCGTAATTCATCCTCGATATGCAGGGTTTCTTCTGTCTTCTTGGCCATTTCAGCAAAATTTTATCGCAGTAGCGACAAGTTCCGGCGGTCAGGCTAACCTCTCACCAAATCAGATTTTATCTGTCGAAATATCTTTGCCGCCAATAGAAGAGCAGAGCCAAATCGCATCTCTCCTTGGTCTGCTCGACGACAAAATCGAACTCAACCGACGGATGAATGAGACGCTGGAGCGGCAAGCGCAGGCGATTTTTCGGGATTGGTTTGTCGATTTCGGCCCGGTGCGCCGTGCTCAGGCGGGGGCGAGCCAAGCCGCCGACCGTCAACGGGCTGAGGCTGTAATCGGCTGGTGGCACCGCTGTCCCCCAATTGTGACCAGCAGCCAAGCGTTGCC
>LNFM01007499.1_pt1 | contig 17761 bp, 17 predicted proteins | sample 596031 | NCBI WGS metagenome assembly LNFM01 (sample SAMN04254537, study PRJNA301005) | activated carbon metagenome | isolation source: dual media filters at the Ann Arbor, Michigan drinking water treatment plant | place: USA: Ann Arbor | reverse complement strand
CGCGCCGACGCCATCATCGCCACCGGCCGCTCGGACTATCCGAACCAGGTCAACAACGTGCTCGGCTTCCCCTACATCTTCCGCGGCGCGCTCGCCGCCAAGCCGGTGATGGAAGGCAAGTCGGTGCTGTTCAAGCGCTTCGCCGACGTCGATTCGATCGATCTCGAGGTCGACACCAAGGACGTCGAGGAATTCATCAACTGCGTGCGCTTCCTCGGGCCGTCGTTCGGCGGCATCAACCTGGAAGACATCAAGGCCCCCGAGTGCTTCATCATCGAGCAGCGCCTGCGCGAGCTGATGGACATTCCGGTGTTCCATGACGATCAGCACGGCACGGCGATCATCGCCACCGCCGGCCTGATCAACGCGCTGGAGATCACCGGCCGCGACATCAAGAACTTCAAGATGGTGGTCAACGGGGCCGGCGCCGCCGCCATCGCCTGCGTCGAGCTGGTCAAGGCCATCGGCGTGCCGCACGGCAACGTCACCCTGTGCGACACCAAGGGCGTGATCTACCAGGGCCGCACCGACGGCATGAACCAGTGGAAGTCGGCCCACGCCATCGACACCAAGGCGCGCACCCTCGCCGAGGCCATGAAGGGCGCCGACGTGTTCTTCGGCCTGTCGGCCAAGGGCGCGGTGACCAAGGAGATGGTCGCCGACATGGCCGCCAAGCCGATCATCTTCGCCATGGCCAATCCCGACCCCGCGCCGACGCCATCATCGCCACCGGCCGCTCGGACTATCCGAACCAGGTCAACAACGTGCTCGGCTTCCCCTACATCTTCCGCGGCGCGCTCGACGTGCGCGCCAGCACGATCAACGACGAGATGAAGATCGCCGCCGCCCGCGCGCTCGCCGAACTGGCGCGCGAGGACGTGCCGGACGAAGTGGCTGACGCCTCGTCGGGCCAGAAGCTGCGCTACGGCCCGGACTACATCATCCCCTCGCCATTCGATCCGCGCCTGATCGTCGCCGTGCCGAGCGCCGTGGCGGAAGCCGCCATGACGTCGGGCGTCGCGCAGAAGCCGATCGAGAACATGGAAGCCTACCGCCGCGTCCTCGCCTCGCGCCTCGACCGCACCTCGGCCGCGCTCAACTCGATCTTCGAGACCGTGCGCGCCCACCCCAAGCGCGTCGTCTTCGCCGAGGGCGAAGAGGAGACGGTGATCCGCGCCGCCGCCTCGTTCCGCAACGCCGGCTACGGCACCCCGGTGCTGATCGGCGTGAAGGACCGCGTGCAGGAGACCATGACCTCGTTCGGCCTCAAGGTCGGCGATGACATGGAGATCTACAACGCCGCGCTGAACCCGGACAACAAGCGCTACATCGACTTCCTCTATGCCCGCCTGCAGCGCCACGGCGTGCTCTATCGCGACTGCCAGCGCATGGTGCACCAGGACCGCAACATCTTCGCCGCCTGCATGGTGGCGCTCGGCGACGCCGACGCCATGGTGACCGGCATGACGCGCTCCTCCTTCGTCGCCTATAGCGAGATTCGCCGCGTGATCGACGCCAAGCCCAACGAGCGCGTGATCGGCCTGACCATGATGCTCGCGCGCGAGCGCACGGTGTTCATCGCCGACACGATGGTGCATGAAGTGCCGACCACGGCCGAGTTCGCCGACATCGCCATCCAGGCGGCCAAGGCCGCGCGCCAGCTCGGCCACGAGCCGCGCGTCGCCTTCGTGTCGTTCTCGAACTTCGGCGATCCGCTGCGCGAGAAGGGCAAGCGCGTGCGCGAGGCGGTCGAGCATCTCGACACCATGAAGGTCGATTTCGAGTACGACGGCGAAATGTCGGTCGATGTCGCCCTCAACCCCGAGCTGCGCACGCTCTATCCGTTCTGCCGCCTGTCGGCGCCGGCCAACGTGCTGATCATGCCGGCGCTCGATCCGGCGATCATCTCGGCCAAATTGCTGCAGGAACTCGGCGGCGGCACCGTCGTCGGCCCGCTGCTCATCGGCCTGTCCAAGCCGGCGCAGATCGTGCCCATGGGCTCGAACGTCACCGAACTGGTCAACGTCGCGGCGCTCGCCGCCTACGACGCGATCAAGGGCTAACGCCGCCAAGTCAGAAACGTCCCCCTCGGCCGTGCGCCGAGGGGGACGATACGTCAGGCATCCGCGATCCGGCTTGACTTCATTGTCCGGGCGGGGGAAGAGGCAGCAGGCCTTATCGGGATCCGCACATGCCGCTGCCCGTCGTTTCACCTTCGCGCCAGATCTTCACCGCGCTCGCCTTGCTGTCGCCGACGCTGGTGGTGCTCGGGCTGCTGGCGATGCATGGCGATCTGGCCTGGGGCCATGTCTTCACGGCCTGCGGCGCCGTGGCGGTCGCGCTGTTTTTCATGCTGCGCCGCCATATCTTCGAAATCTCCATCGTCATCGCCACGGCCGAGGCGCTGTCCGACCCCGACCGCAAGACGCGCCCCACCCCGCCGCGCCTCGGCGGCGGGCTGACCAACGACCTGCTCGCCGCCGTGCTGCGCCTCGACCGCGTCTGGCGCGAGCGGGCCGACGCCCTGCACAGCGGCATCGGCGAGAATCGCGGCGTGTTCGACAGCCTGCCCGATCCCTTGATCCTGCTCGACGCCCGGCGCCGCGTGACCTTCGGCAACCAGGCGGCGCGGCAATTGCTCGGCACCATCGCGGTCGGCAGCGATCTGGCGGTGGCGCTGCGCGATCCGACGGTGCTCGAAGCGGTCGACGGCGTGCTGGCCGACGGCGTCGGCCGCCAGGCGGAATTTCACGGCGTGCTGCCCAACGAACGGCACTTCGCCGTGCGCGTCGAACGGCTGCGCCCGCTAGAGGGCGCCAGTCCGACCAGCGGCTCCCCCGGCGGCGCGACCTGCGTGCTGGCCATGGTCGATGTCTCGGCGACCAAGCGCAGCGAACAGATGCGCAGCGACTTCATCGCCAACGCCAGCCACGAACTGCGCACACCGCTGTCCAGCCTGATCGGCTTCATCGAAACGCTGCAAGGCCCGGCGCGCGACGACCCGCAAGCGCACGAGCAATTCCTTAAACTGATGCATGAACAGGCGCAGCGCATGGCGCGCCTGGTGCGCGACCTGCTATCGCTGTCGATCATCGAGACGAGCCAGCATAAACCGCCCGCCGGACAGGTCGACCTGCCGGCGCTGATGCAAACCGTGATCGATATCCTGCAGCTGCAGGCGCGCGCCAAGAACATGACCGTGAAGCTGACGGTCGAGGACGGCCCCTTGCCGCCGGCCGCCGGCGATGCCGACCAGCTCGCGCAGCTGTTCCAGAACCTGATCGATAACGCCATCAAGTACGGCGCCGCCAACAGCGAAGTGACCGTGCGGATATGGCCGGCCTCCATCGCCGGGCCGGAGGGCGCGCCGCCCAGCGATTTGGCCATTCCCCAGGCGGCGCTCGCCGTCGCCGTCGCCGACAAGGGCGAGGGCATCGCCGCGGAGCATCTGCCGCGCCTGACCGAGCGCTTCTACCGGGTCGATACCGCCCGCTCGCGCGCGGTCGGCGGCACCGGCCTGGGCCTGGCCATCGTGAAGCATATTCTCGCCCGCCACCGCGGCCGGCTGCAGGTCGAGAGCCAGCCGGGTCAGGGCAGCCGCTTCACGATTTACCTGCCGAGCGCTATTTCCGAATCCGCCGGCGCCCCGGGTCTGGGTAAAAGTCGTTCCTAGACAAAGACTTATGCTTGTCGGTGTTTTTGACGCCATTTGGCAGGCGTACTGTCACATATCTGTCATGACTCTGTAGTATTTGTGTCCCGGTAGGCCCTTAGATTGCGCCGCGCAAGCTCGGGGCGCGCCTCTGCCCTGATCGAGTTCCTTGGACATTCGTCCATCCGATCCACAATTACGGGAGTCCCCTCATGCGCATGACAGCGAGCCTCGTCGCGGCGGCTGCAGCCCTCTGCACGGCTTACACCGCCAGCGCGGCCGACATCTCCGGCGCCGGCGCCACCTTCCCCTACCCGATCTACGGCAAATGGGCCGACGCCTATAACAAGGAGACCGGCGACCGTCTGAACTACCAGTCGATCGGCTCCGGCGGCGGCATCAAGCAGATCCAGGCCAAGACCGTGACCTTCGGCGCCACCGACATGCCGCTCCAGGCCGCGCAACTCGATAAGGATGGCATGATCCAGTTCCCGACCGTCATGGGCGGCGTGGTTCCGGTCGTCAATCTCGAAGGCATCAAGCCCGGCGAGCTGACCATCGACAGCCAGACCCTGGCCAATATCTATCTCGGCAAGATCCGCAACTGGAACGACCCGGCCCTCGCCAAGCTGAACCCCTCGGCCAAGCTGCCGAACCAGGCGATCGCCGTCGTCCATCGTTCGGACGGATCGGGCACGACCTTCGTCTTTACCGACTACCTGAGCAAGGTCAGCGCTGACTGGAAGAGCCAGGTCGGCTCGAACACCTCGGTCAAATGGCCCACGGGCATCGGCGGCAAAGGCAATGAAGGCGTCGCCGGCACCGTCAGCAACACGCGCGGCGCGATCGGCTATGTCGAATACGCCTACGTGAAGCAGAACAAGATGACCTTCATGAAGATGATCAATCGCGACGGCAAGGCCGTCGAGCCGGGCTCGGAAGCAGTCCAGGCCGCCGCCGCCGGCGCCGACTGGGCCGGCACGCCGGGCATGGCGGTGATCATCACCGATCAGCCGGGCGCCGGCAGCTGGCCGATGGCCGCCGCCACCTTCATCGTCATGTACAAGCAGGCGCAGGATCCGGCCGCCTCGGCCGCGGCCCTGAAATTCTTCGACTGGGCCTACAGCAAGGGCGACAAGATGGCCGAAGAGCTCGACTACGTGCCGATGCCCGACGCCGTCGTCAACCAGATCCGCAAGCTTTGGGGCGAGGTCAAGGGCCCGAACGGCCAGCCTGTCTACAAGATGTAACGCCGACCGGGGGCCGGAGTTATCCGGCCCCCGTTTCTTTCTGCCGACTATTCGTTTGTTCCTTTTCTTCTCATCTGCCCATTCCGTCTTAATCACATCGCGGTGCCATCGTGGCCGAATTGAGCCTTGAGACCAATCAAATGTCGGAAAACGTCGATCGCCGCGGCGCGCTCAAGCGCTTCGCCGTGACCGATGCTTTCTTCCGCAGCCTGACCCGCGTCTGCGCCATCTCCGTCCTCGTCATCCTCGGCGCGATCATGCTGTCGTTGCTCGAGGGCTCGTGGCTGGCGCTCAGCACTTTCAAATTCGGCTTCCTCGTCGATGACGTGTGGAACCCGGTGACGGTGGAGTTCGGCGCGCTCGCGCCGATCTACGGCACCATCGTCACCTCGTTCCTCGCCATGCTGATCGCCGTGCCGCTCGGCCTCGGCATCGCCATTTTTCTCACTGAGCTTTGCCCGCCGATCATCCGCCGGCCCATCGGCATCGCCATCGAACTGCTCGCCGGCATTCCCTCGATCATCTACGGCATTTGGGGCTTGTTCGTCTTCGCGCCTTTCCTGCAAAAGCATGTCCAGCCCGGCCTCATCGACTTCTTCGCTGGCGTGCCGGTGTTGCAAAGCCTGTTCGCCGGCCCGCCTTACGGCATCGGCATCCTCACCGCGTCGCTCATCCTCGTCATCATGATCCTGCCCTTCATCGTCGCCATCACCCGCGACGTGTTCGAGACTGTGCCCACCGTGCTGCGCGAATCGGCCTACGGCCTCGGCTGCACCACCTGGGAAGTGACGCGCAACGTCGTCATTCCCTACACCCGCGTCGGCGTCATCGGCGGATGCATGCTCGCCCTGGGCCGTGCGCTCGGCGAGACGATGGCCGTCACCTTCGTGATCGGCAACGCCCACCGCATCTCCGAATCGATCCTGTCGCCCGGCACCACCATCTCGGCGACCATCGCCAACGAATTCGCCGAAGCGGTCGGCGACGTCTATTTTTCGTCGCTCATCGCCCTCGGCCTCGTCCTCTTCCTCATCACCTTCGTCGTGCTGGCTTTCGCGCGATACATGCTGCTGCGCCTCGAGCGCCAAGCGGGGAATTGAGCCATGGCAGACATTGCACGCAATATGACGCTCTATCGCCGCCGTTCGCGCCGCAATAGCATCTATATGAGCTTGTCGCTCGTTTCCTCGGTCATCGGCATCGGCTGGCACGCCATCATCCTGGGCACGCTGGTCGTCAACGGCGTCTCCGGGCTGTCGCTCTCGCTCTTCACGGAAATGACGCCGCCGCCGGGCGGCGCGGGCGGCGGCCTGGCCAACGCCATCGTCGGCAGCTTGATCATGACCGGCCTCGCCGTCCTCATCGGCACGCCGATCGGCACTTTGGCCGGCACCTACATGGCGGAATACGGTCGCTACGACAAGCTGACCCCGGTCATCCGCTTCATCAACGACATCCTCTTGTCGGCCCCCTCCATCGTCATCGGCCTGTTCATCTACGAGATCGTCGTCATCCACATGGGCCATTTCTCCGGCCTCGCCGGCGCGCTGGCCTTGGCGGTGATCGTCATTCCGGTCGTCGTCCGCACCACCGAAGACATGCTGCTGCTGGTGCCCAACACGCTGCGTGAAGCGGCCGCCGCGCTCGGCACGCCGACTTGGTACATCATCGCCAAGGTGGCCTACCGCGCAGCGCGCGCCGGCATCATCACCGGCGTGCTGCTCGCCATCGCCCGCATCACCGGCGAAACGGCGCCGCTGCTCTTCACCGCGCTCAACAACCAGTTCTGGAGCACCGACTTGATGGCGCCGATGCCGAGCCTGCCGGTCGTCATCTTCCAGTTCGCCTTGAGCCCTTACGAAAACTGGCGCGACCTGGCTTGGGCCGGCGCGCTTCTCATTACGCTCGCGGTGCTGTCGCTCAGCATCCTCGCGCGTGTCCTTTCCAGCAAATCGGGTGGCGAACGATGAGTATGATGAGCAATACGCTCGGCGCGGCAAGCGCCGCGCGGACGAACGAAGACACGCCGGAGAAAATTTCCATCCGCAACCTGTCGTTCTACTATGGCGAATCGAAGGCCCTGAAAGACATCTCGCTGCCGCTCTACGAGCGCACCGTGACCGCCTTCATCGGCCCCTCGGGCTGCGGCAAATCGACGCTGCTGCGCTGCCTCAATCGCATGTACGAGCTTTATCCGAAGCAGCGCGCCGAGGGCGAGGTGCTGATGGACGGCGAGAACATCCTGAACCCGAAGCAGGACCTCAATCTGCTGCGCGCCCGGGTTGGCATGGTGTTCCAGAAGCCGACGCCCTTCCCGATGACGATTTATGACAACATCGCCTTCGGCGTGAAGCTCTACGAGAATCTGGGCCGAGCCGAGATGAACGAGCGCGTCGAATCGTCGCTGCGTCGCGCAGCGATCTGGGACGAGGTGAAGGATAAGCTGAACGACAGCGGCCTCGGCCTTTCCGGCGGCCAGCAGCAGCGCCTCTGCATCGCCCGCACCATCGCCGTGCGCCCGGACGTGATCCTGTTCGACGAGCCCTGCTCCGCGCTCGATCCGATCTCGACCAGCAAGATCGAGGAACTGATCGACGAGCTGAAGGACCAGTACACGATCGCCATCGTCACGCACAATATGCAGCAGGCGGCGCGCGTGTCGGAATTCACCGCCTTCATGTATCTCGGCGAGCTGATCGAATACGACCGCACGGAGAAAATCTTCACGACGCCGAGCGTCAAGAAGACCGAGGAATACGTCACCGGCCGCTTCGGCTGATCGCGGACTTCAGGCAAGGAACGAACAGGCCATGGCCGACCATACCGTAAAATCCTACGACGACGAGCTGAAGAACCTGCACGAGGACATCCTGCGCATGGGCGGCATCGCCGAAGCGCAATTCGCCTCGGCGATCCAAGCCGTCACCAAGCGCGATCCGGACATCGCCGCGCTCACCGTCAAGGGAGACGCGAAGCTCGACGAGCTGAACAATATCGTCGATCAGCGCGTCGTCCGCATGCTGGCGCTGCGCCAGCCGATGGCGAGCGATCTGCGCGAGATCATCTCCTCGCTCAAGATCGCGGCCGACGTCGAACGCATGGGCGATTACGCGGCGAATATCGCCAAGCGCTCCATCGCCATCGCCGAGATGCGCCCGGTCAAGCCGCTCGCCAGCATTCCGCGCATGGGCCGCCTGGTGCAGCATCTGATCAAGGACGTGCTCGACGCCTACAACGAGCGCAATGCGGAAAAGGCCAAGCAAGTGTGGCTGCGCGACGAGGAAGTCGACGACGCCTACAACGCGCTGTTCCGCGAAACCCTCACCTACATGATGGAAGACCCGCGCAACATCACGCCCTGCACGCATCTGCTGTTCGTCGCCAAGAACATCGAGCGCGTCGGCGACCATGCCACCAATATCGCCGAAACGATCTACTTCATCGTCCACGGCCAGACCCTCAATGAGAACCGCCCCAAGGGCGATTCCTCGAGCTTCCTCGTGGTCAATCCCGGCGACGACGCGGCGAAGGCCTAGACAGCAACAAGGCGTAACGGATGAAACCGCTCATTCTCCTGGTCGAAGACGAAGAAGCGTTGCTCACCGTGCTGCGCTACAACCTCGAGCGCGAAGGCTTCGAGGTGATGACGGCGACCAATGGCGAAGAGGGGCTGATGCTGCTCGACGAGCGCCGCCCCGACATCATGCTGCTCGACTGGATGCTGCCGCTGGTTTCGGGCATCGAGATTTGCCGCCAGGTCCGCCGCAAGCCGGAAACCCGCGATATTCCGGTCATCATGCTGACGGCGCGCGGCGAGGAGGGCGACAAGATCCGCGCGCTCAACTCCGGCGCCGACGACTACATCACCAAACCCTTCTCGCCGAGCGAGCTGATCGCCCGCGTGCAGGCGGTGCTGCGCCGCTCGCGCCCGGCGCTCGCCGCCGAAGCGCTGACCTACGGCGACATCGTCATGGACCTCGCCGCCCATCGCGTGTTTCGCGCCAACAAGCCGGTGCATCTGCGCCCGACGGAATTTCGCCTGCTGCGCTTCCTGATCGAACATCCCGGCCGCGTCTTCTCGCGCGAGCAGCTGCTCAACGCCGTGTGGACGCACGACACCTACATCGAGCCGCGCACGGTGGACGTGCATATCCGCCGGCTGCGCAAGGCGCTCAACGTCGGCGGCAAGGAAGACGTCATCCGCACCGTCCGCGCCACCGGCTATTCGCTGGAAAGCGACGGCTTCGCCGCGGCGGAAGCCAGCTAAAGCCCCGTGCGGCTCCGCCGCGCCGGTTTGAATCGCACCGGTTTAAATGACGGCGCCGCCGCCCGGATCGACCGGCGGCGCAGGCCCCCCGGCTTTCGGCGGAAAGCGCTTCAACAGCCAGAACATCAGGCCCATCGCCGGCAAGGCCGCCACCGTCGTCAACAAGAAGAACAGCGGCCAGCCCATGCTCTCGGCAAGCCAACCCGACGATGCGCCGAGCGTGCGCAGCGGCACCGTGGCGAGCGACGACAGCAGCGCATATTGCGTCGCCGTGAAGGCGATGCGCGTCAGCGACGAGAGGTAGGCGACGAAGGCTGCGTCGGCGAGACCGTCGGTGAAGTTCTCGACGCCGACTTGCAGCCACAACATGCCGATGTCGCCGCCGCCGTAGGCCAGCGCGACATACATCAGGTTGGATACCATCTGCAGAATGCCGGTGCCGATCAAGGCGCGCGCGGTGCCGAGCCGCGCCACCAGCGCGCCGCCGACGGCGACGCCGGCCAGCGTCGCGACCAGGCCGAACACGCCGCTGACGCCGGCGACCGTTTCGCGCGAATAGCCGAGCGAACGGTAGAACGGCGCCGTCATGGTGCCGGCAAGCGCCTCGCCGAGCTTGAATAGGCAGACGAATAGCAAGATCCAGATCCAGCCGTCGTGGCGCGCGAAATCGGCCAGCGGCTCGACCACGGCGCGCCGCATCCAGGCCGCCGCTTTGGCCAGCGGCCCTTCACCTTCAAGCGCCGGCTCGCTCGGCGCGGCCGGCTCGCGCATCAGCACACAGCACAAGATGCCGATGCCCATCAAAGCCGCCATGGCAAGATAACTGAAGCCCCAGCCGCCGAGGCCGGCCAGCATCAGCGCGCCGGCGTTGCCCGCGAGCAGCGCCACGCGATAGCCCCAAATATAGGCGGCCAATCCGGCGCCTTGGGCTTCGGGCGCCAAGCGCTCGATGCGATAAGCGTCGATGACGATGTCCTGGCTCGCCGACAGATAGGCGACGATCACGGCGATGGCGAATGTCATGCCGATCGCCGCGCGCGGATCGCTGAAGCCGAGCGCCGCGATCGCCAAGGCGAGCAGGATCTGGATCGCCAGCAGCCAGCCGCGCCGGCGGCCGAGCCGCCCGAAGCCGGGCGGCGGGCGCAAGCGGTCGAGCAGCGGCGACCACAGGAACTTGAAGCTGTAGGCGATGCCGACCGAGGCGGTGAGGCCGATCACGGCCAGCGTCGCCTCCGTCTCGCTCAACCACTGGCGCAAGGTGAAGCCTGTCAGCGGCAAGGGCAAGCCGGCGGCAAACCCGAGGAACAGCATGACCGGCACGCCGGGCGCGCGGTAGATCGCGACCAGCGCTCGCCACCGCGCCGCGGCAGAGACGCTCTGCGACGCGGCCGGATCGCTCATGCTAGGCCGCGCCGATCAAGCGACGGCGCCCAGCTTGGCCTTGACCAGGTCGGCGAGCTTCACTTCGGGGCGGGCGCCGTAATGGCCGATGATCTCGGCGGCGGCGATGGCCCCGATGCGGCCGCAGACCGGCAGCGGCAGCGCGCGCGTATAGCCATAAAGGAATCCCGCGGCATAAAGATCGCCCGCGCCGGTGGTATCGACCAGCTTGGCGATCGGCTCAGCGGCCACCGCGTGGGTCTTGTCGCCGGCGACGATGACCGCGCCTTTTTCGCTACGCGTCAGCGCCGCGACATCGCAGTCGCCACGCACCTGCGCGACGGCCTCGTCGAAGCTCGTCGTCTCGTAGAGCGAGAGGATTTCCGCCTCGTTGGCGAACAGCACGTCGACATGGTCTTTGACCAGCCGCTTGAAATCGGCACGGTGGCGATCGACGCAAAACGCGTCCGACAGCGTCAGCGAGACCTTGCGGCCCGCCTTGTGGGCTGCGGCGGCGGCGCGCACAAACGCCTCCTTCGCCTGCGGCTTGTCCCACAGATAGCCTTCAAGATAGGTGACGGCGGCCGAGGCGATCATCGCCTCGTCGACATCGGCCGGGCCGAGATCGGTCGAAGCGCCGAGAAAGGTCTGCATGGTGCGCTGAGCATCGTCCGTCACGAAGATCAGGCAGCGCGCCGTCGGCAGGCCGCTGGTCGCGGCCGGGGTCTGGAACTGCACGCCGGCGGCGCGGATGTCGTGGGCGAAGATGCCGCCGAGCTGGTCGTCGCGCACCTTGCCGATGAAGCCGGCGCGGCCGCCGAGCGAGGCGAGGCCCGCCATGCTGTTGGCCGCCGAGCCGCCCGAGGCCTCGATGCCGGCGCCCATGACGCCATACAGGCTTTCGGCGCGCTCGGCGTCGATCAGCGTCATGGCTGCTTTGGTCAAGCCGTGGGTCTTGAGGAAAGCCTCGTCGGTTCTGGCGATGACATCGACGATGGCGTTGCCGATACCCACAACGTCAAGGGTGGGAACATCAAGGGCGGGCTGAGACAAGACGGCTCCTCTGGGGACGCGGAATGGGACGGGCGGGCGCAGTATAGCCGCCAGCCTCCTTGGGACAATGGCGGCGAAGCGGGGAAACGGCGCAAAACCCGTCGCCAGACCGCCCCGCCGCGCGCTATACAATCCCCCCACGGCGGACCGGGATACAAGCCGCCAGAACCGACGGCCACAGCGGGAGACCGCGTCATGTTCGGGCGTAAGAAGCCAGAGGATCAGGCCCGCGCGGCAGAACCCGCGACGGCCAACGGTCAGACCCGCAGCGCGCCGACCTTCGGCAGCGCCGGCTCGCTGGCCTTGCGCAAGCCGGCGCCGGCTAAACCGATGGCCGGACGCGGCCCCGACATTCCCGGGATCAGCCCGCGCCGCGCCGATCCGTTGCAGGGTACGGCCATGGCGCAAGACCATAAGACTTTGCTCGTCGCGCGCGACGTGACCATCAGCGGCAAGGTCGGCCCTTGCGAGCGTCTGCTGGTCGAAGGCCAGCTCGAAGCCGCCGTCGGCGATTGCCGCGAACTCGATATCGCGCGCAACGCCAGCTTCAAAGGCTCGATCCGCGTCGGGGATGCCGACATCTCCGGCCTGTTCGAAGGCGACATGGTGGTGCATCGCCGCCTGCGCCTGCGCGCCAGCGGCCGCCTGCGCGGCCGCATCTCCTACGGCCATATCGAGATCGAGCCGGGCGGCCAGATCGAGGGCGAGGTCGCCCGCCTGCAACCGGTGATGCCGCAAGCGGCCGCCGCCGAACCCCCGTCGGATGACGAGGTTGCCAAAAACGCCGGCGACATCCCGCGCGCGTGATTTCAGGATGATTGCCGTGCCGCGTTCTTCTTTTTTGTCCCTCGCGCTGATCGCCGTCCTGCTGGCCGCCTGCGGCGCGCCGCGCGAACCGGCGCGCGATGCCCATATGAGCTGGTACGACAAATATCCCGATTGGAAGCCGGGCGATCCGATGCCCAACGAGGCGGCGGCCGCAGAGCCCGCCGCACCCAAGCCCGCGGCGCCCAAGCCCGCCGTTGCGGCAAAGCCGCAGCCCGCGGACGCCTCTCCTCCCGCGAGCACGCCGCCGCAACGCCAAGCGGCCCTGCCGCCGGCGCGCGAACCCTTGGGGCGCGAACCACCGCCCGAACCGCCCAAGCTCGAAGAGCTGCGTGGCCTCGATGCGGCGCAGCTCATGCAACTGCTCGGCAAGCCGACCTTGCTGCGCGACGAGGCGACGGCGCAGATGTGGCAATACCGCAGCGAAGCCTGCGTGCTGCACCTGTTCCTCTATCCGAACCCTGGCGCCGCCGGCGAGAAGCGCGTGCAATATGTCGAGGCCCGGCCGCGCCAGACCGGGGCGCCGGCCGCGACCAGCGGTCCCAACGAATGCCTCGCCACGCTCGTCGGCGCACGCCGGCTCAGGTCATGACCGCCGTTCCGCCGGCTGCATTCCTAACCCCCCTCATGCTAAGTTTGCCGTTATGACAAGCATCGACGCGCCCGCCATCACCGAGACGCAGGCCACCGAGACCCAGGCCACCGAAACCCAGGCCTATGTGCCGTCGGCCATCGCCGACGCGGCCTTTCTACGCAATCTCTGGTACTTCGCCCTGCCCGGCCGCGAGCTCGCCAAGGGCCAGTTCAAGCCCCTGTGGATTCTCGGCGAGCCGCTGCTGTTCGGCCGCACCGACAGCGGCGAGATCTTCGCCATTCACGACATCTGCCCGCATCGCGGCATTCCCTTGTCCTACGGCAGCTTCGACGGGCGCGAGGTCGAATGCTGCTATCACGGCTGGCGCTTCGGCCCGGACGGCCGCTGCACGGCGATCCCCTCGCTGGTCGACGGCCAGAGCCAAGTGGCGCGCGAGAAGATTCGCGTGCGCAGCTACATCTGCCGCGAAGCGCAAGGCATCGTCTGGGTCTATATGAGCGACAAGCCGCGCGCGGCGCTGGACGAGGCGAGCTTGCCGCCGCCGCCGGCGCTGCCCGAGGTCACCGGGGATCAATTGCAGATCGTCGATCACCTCGATTTCCCCTGCTACATGGACCATGCGGTGATCGGCCTGATCGATCCGGCCCATGGCCCTTATGTGCATAAATCCTGGTGGTGGCGGCCCGGCGCGTCATCTTATGAGAAGAGCAAGCGCTTCGGGCCGAACGATCTCGGTTTCACCATGCTGCGCCACAAGCCGTCGAAGAACTCGCGCGCCTACAAGCTGCTCGGCGGCGCGCCGGAAACCGAGATCGCCTTCCGCCTGCCTGGCATCCGCATCGAACACACCAAGGCGGGCAGGCACACGCTGGTCAATTTCACCGCCGTGACGCCGGTGAGCGAGAACATGACGCGCGTCAGCAATCTGATCTATTGGACGCCGCGCTGGCTGACCCTGCTGAAGCCCGTGCTCAAGCATTTCGCCCATGCCTTCCTGCAGCAGGACCGCGAGATCGTCATGATCCAGCAGGAGGGGCTGAAGCTGCGGCCGAGCCTGCTGCTGATCGACGACGCCGATCGTCAGGCCAAATGGTTCTACCGCTTGAAGAAGGAATGGCAGGCGAGCCAGGCGGAAGGCCGCCCCTTCGCCAATCCGATCACCGAACGCACGCTGCGGTGGAAAAGCTGACGTGCTTTGAATAGTGCGTCATGGCTGGACTTGTTCCGGCCATCCCCGACTTTTCTTTGGCAACATCGCAAGCCGTGGATGCCCGCAAGTCATGCGAATGCTTGCAAAGCACGACGTGCGGGCATGACAAAATTTGCGCGTTTCAAAAGACCGTCGTCTTCGCGGGAAACTTGCAGATCTCCCTAACGACGCAGGCCGGGCAGTTCGGCTTGCGCGCCAAGCACACGTAGCGCCCGTGCAGGATGAGCCAATGATGGGCGTGCAGCGCCCATTTGGCCGGGATCGCCTTCATCAGCTTCTCTTCGACCTCAAGCGGCGTCTTGCCCTGCGCCAAGCCGGTGCGGTTGGAAATGCGGAACACATGGGTGTCGACCGCCATGGTCGGCTCGCCGAAGGCGATGTTGAGCACGACATTCGCCGTCTTGCGGCCGACGCCCGGTAATTCCTCTAGCGCGGCGCGGTCATGCGGCACTTCGCCGCCATGCTTGGCGATCAGCATCTCGCTCAGCGCGATGACGTTCTTGGCCTTGGTGTTGAACAGGCCGATGGTGCGCACATGCTTGATCAGCCCCTCGAGGCCGAGGGCGACCATCTTCTGCGGCGTATCGACCGTGGCAAACAGATTCTTGGTCGCGCGATTGACGCCGGCGTCGGTCGCCTGCGCCGACAGCACGACGGCGACGAGCAGCGTATAGGCATTGACGTAATTCAGCTCGCCCTTGGGTTCCGGATTGGCCTCGGACAGGGCGGCAAAAAACGCATCGACCTCGTCGGCGCTCAAGCGGCCCGACAGTTTCGTGGCGCCCTTGCCGGGCGGCATGCGGCGCTTGGCCTTGCGCGGCTTGAGCGGCGCAGCCGCATCGCTCGGCGGCGGCGCAGCGGCGCGCTTGGCCTTGGCGGCGGGCGATGATGTCGCGGGGGATTTGGCGCGGGGCGGGCGCGGCATGATTTGGGATGGACAGAGGATGGGACGGACCGGCCCACTGTAATGGCGCAAAGCCGGGCCGGCCAGTCCCCTCGACCCGCTCTCTGACCCGCCCCCTCGACTCGCTGGGGCGGAAGGCTTATTTCTGAGCCATGACCCTCGCGACGCATCCCGCCGCCGGCGCGGCATCCGAACCTTTCGCCCCGGCGGACGAGACTGTGCTGTTCGATGCCCTGCTGCGGCCGAACCGCAGCCTCGGCCCGCGCGGCTTCCTCATTCTCATGCTGGCGCTCGGCGGCCTCAGCTTCGCAGCCGGCATCGCCTTCATGGCCGTCGGCGCTTGGCCGGTGCTGGGGTTTTTCGGCCTCGATGTGCTCGCGGTCTATATCGCCTTTCGTCTCAGCTACCGCTCGGGGCGCGGCTACGAAGCGGTCCGCCTGACCGAAGGCCAATTGTCGCTGCTGCGCGTCGATTGGCGCGGGCAAAGCCAACGCCTCGATTTTCAGCCCTATTGGCTGCGCGTCGAGATCGACGAGCCGGTGACGCCGGGCAGCCAGATCACGCTCGCCTCCCATGGCCGGCGCACCGTCATCGGCAGCTTCCTCTCGCCCGCCGAGCGCGCCGATTTCGCCGCCGCGCTGCGCAATGCGCTCGCGGACCTTCGCCGCTAGATCTACGACGCGATCCGCGCCGAGGCCATCATCCTCTCGACCTCTTCGGCCCGCAGCCCATAGTGGTGAAGCCGCGTACCGATGAACAGCATGAGATACAGCTTCCCGTCTTTGATCGCCCCCGCGGCCAAGCCGCGCCGATCCACCTCGTCTTTGCCGACGAGGTTGAATTCGGCGCGGTAGCCGTTCTGCCCGGCAAAGGTCGCCGGCCGCAGATCATAACTTTCGACTAGAGACGTATCCATGTAACGGCCGAGCGTCGCTTCAACGAGCGAGACGACCTCGTTCGCCGTCATGCCACTTCTGAACGGCGCGTACTTGTCCTTCTCGCTGTCCGGCGAGGGAAACAGGCTCTGCCCTTCGGTCACGCCGACGAACAGCATCAGCATGTTCAATTGGTCGCCATCGGCTGTCCAAATTTCGACGGGCCGGCTGCTGAGGCTTTCGATATTGATCTTGTTCCATGCCTGGCTCGGCTCGACGACGAGGGCTTTCTTCACCGTGACCGGCTGCGGCGGCACCATCGCATAGCGTTGGCAACCGGCAAGTCCGGCAACGAAAAGCAGAAGAACGAAAGCGCGCAGGGCGACATTGAAGGACATCGGCGTTTCCTCAGCTCGGGCTGACTGTAAGGTAGGACTGAATCATCTGCCGATCGCTGGCGTTGGGACTGAGGCGCAGGTATTCGCCAAAGGCCCGTTCCGCAGCCGCGCGGTCTCCCGCCTGCAAGTGCAGCAAACCGAGCGAGCGATGCACGTCGACGGGACAGTCGGCGAGAGTTTGGGCGCGCTCATAAGCCGCGATCGCTTGCGGACGATCGCCGTCGGCGTGGCGCAGGCGATAGACCTCGCCGCTGTAGAATGCTAACAGGGCATCTTCGCCCTGCGTGCGCGCGATGATTTCAAACAGCTTAAGGCTGCGGGGATATTGGCGCAGACGCAATTCGTCGTCGAACAAGGTGCGGCGTAATGGGGCGAGGACCTGACGATAACGGTCGGCGAACAAGTCCTGCCCGGGCTTCTCGAAGCTTTCCGCCTGCGTCTTTAAGGTCCGCATCCGTTCTTCGCTCGACGGATGTGTTGCGAACAGCACGCCGCCGGATTTCGGATCCGGATCGGCGCTGCGCTCCTCGATGAGTTGCGCCCACACCGCAGACGCTTCGATCGGGGCATAGCCAGCGGCCGACATCAATTCGATGCCGATTTGGTCGGCCTGACGCTCCTGGTCGCGGCTGAAGGCATAAAGATTGGCCAGAATCATCAGATTGCTGATGTTCGACAGGGCACCGACGCCGGCCACGCCCAAGCCGATGCCGAGAACGGCGGCGAGATCGCCCTGCTCGCGCGCCGCACGCACGCGCTGCAAGGTATGGCGCTCGAGATAATGGCCTATTTCATGACCGAGAACGGCGGCGAGCTGGGCCTCGTTCTGCGCGCGCAGCATAAGCCCCGTCCACACCTGCATCATTCCGTTCGGAGCCATGGAAGCGTTGAAATAGGGCGTGCGCATGATGTAGGTGCGTATGTCGCCGCTATGGGCATCGGCCAGCCGGGACACCACCTGGCGCACGTAGTCGTTCAATGCCGCGTCGCGCAGAACGAAGCGCGATTGCTTGTAGCTTTGCTCCTCGCGGTCCATGAAATACCACAGCGCGCCTTCGTCGCTCGCCAAGTCGGGGCGATAGCCGGCATTCACGCGCCCGGCCGGACTGCCTGTCGTCTGGCAACCGGCCAGCGCAAGCGCCGAACAGGCGCAGAGGCCGCCGAGAACATGACGGCGCGAAGGGTGGTTCATTTCGGCAGGCCGGTGAGCAGCATCGACGTGCTTTCCTTGGCACCTTGGGCGCTGCGCAGATCGCCCTGCGGCCGCATCAGCCGGTTGAACCAAACGACATTGCCGTCATTCAGGTCCACCAGCGAGGCGAAGCCGACTTGGACGCCGCCTTGCACGGCCA
>LNFM01007121.1_pt1 | contig 17762 bp, 21 predicted proteins | sample 596031 | NCBI WGS metagenome assembly LNFM01 (sample SAMN04254537, study PRJNA301005) | activated carbon metagenome | isolation source: dual media filters at the Ann Arbor, Michigan drinking water treatment plant | place: USA: Ann Arbor | reverse complement strand
CGCGGGAGTGGTCCTCCACACCGGCCCGGCGACATTCGGCCTCTCCGACCGGATCGTCGCCGCGCCGATAAGCACGCTCTGGGCCTGACCGCCGCGCGGATCTTCTGGCGCCTCGGGATGATCGACTTCGTCTGGACACGCGGCGCCATGCGGAGGGGCCTGAGCGCGCCGGGGGCGTAGGCCGCGGCATCTCGTCCACGTTTCACCGGGTCGCACGGGGGGCAGGCTCGGCTGAGGGCCCCACCCGAGACGGAGGGAGCATCGTGGCGACGTTCGTCCTGATCCACGGCGCGGGCGATGTCGGCTGGCACTGGCATCCGGTGGAGGACGAGCTGCGGCGGCGCCACGGGACCGGGGCGCCCGACCTGCCCTGCGATGACGACTCGGCCGGCCTCGGCGAGTACACCGACGCCGTGGCCGCCGCGATCGGCGACGCGGGCGATGTCGTCCTCGTCGCGCACTCGGCCGGCGGCTTCACCGCCGATCTCCTCGAGGCCCATGTCGCCGCACGCCCGCCCTGCGACCGATGGCGCCGGCTGAGGACCGGGCGACCTCGATGACGGCCGAGCTCCAGCTGGTGGTGCGCTCCGGGCATCCGGACTTCCTCGACCTGCCCTGGGCCGAGCCGCTCGAGGAGTGGCACTCCGAGCGACTCGTGCGCATGGCCCGGGGCATCTCCCGCCACGTGGTGCGCTTCGTGGCCTACGACGACCGTGTCTACGCGCTCAAGGAGACCGAGGCGGGCGCCGCCGAGCGCGAGTACCGGCTGCTGCTGGCGCTCCGGGAGGAGCGTCTGCCGGCGGTCGAGCCGGTAGGGGTCGCGCGCTGGAGGCGGGAGGGGGGAGGGCCCGACCGGGCGACGCTGATCACCCGCTATCTCGACTACTCGCTGCCCTACCACTACCTGCTCGCCCGGCGCGGACGCCCGGGGTTGCTCGACCGTCTGCTCGACGGGGGCGTCGTGCTGATGGCCCGGCTGCACCTGGAGGGCTTCTACTGGGGTGACTTCTCGCTCTCGAACGCCCTCTTCCGACGCGACGCGGGCGCCTTCATCGCGTATCTGGTCGATGCCGAGACCGGAGAGCTGCGGCCGTCGCTGAGCGACGCCCTGCGGGCGAACGACATCGAGGTCGCCGTGGAGAACATCGCGGGTGGTCTGGTCGATCTGCAGGCGTCGGGGCGTGTCGAGGAGGGGCTCGATCCGTTCGCCCTGGCCGAGAGCTTCGGGGAGCGCTACCGCGCCCTGTGGTTGGAGCTGACCCGCGAGGACGAGGTCGGGGCCGACGAGCAGTGGCGGATCACGCGCAGGATGGAGCGTCTCAACGCGCTCGGGTTCGACGTGCAGGAGCTGGCGCTGGTGCGCTCGGCCGACGGCGAGCGCCTGCGGATGCGGCCGACCCTCGTGGAGGAGGGCCACCACTGCAGGGCGCTCGAGAGCCGCACGGGCCTGCGCGTGCAGGAGAACCAGGCCCGTCGCCTGCTGAACGACATCGCCGCGTACGGCGCCTGGCTGGAGCACCACGAGGGCGCCGCCCTGCCCGAGGCCGTGGTCGCCTCCCGGTGGCTGCTGACCGTCTACGAGCCGACGATCGCGCGCGTCCCGCCCGGGCTGCGCTCGCGTCGCGAGCCGCCGGAGCTCTTCCACGAGATGCTCCGCCACCGGGACAGGCTCTCGGAGGAGGCCGGCCACCAGGTCGGCAACGACGCGGCGATGGATTCCTACGTGGCCTCGGTGCTCCCCGGCCTGCCCGAGGAGCGCCTCCTGCGCGAGGACTGAGTACCGCCGGTCGCGCTCCGGGGCAGCGTCCGCCCGCAGGCTCCGGGGCTCAGCGTCGTTCCGCCCTGATGGCCATCACGGATCCGGTCGCGATCACGGCGACCGCGGCGATGAGGGCGAGGGCCATCGGGGCCCCGTCGCCCCCCGCGTCGGCCGTCGGCGACTCCGTCGTGGCCGCCGCCGCCTCGCCGCCGCCGGTGTCCGCCGCCTGCGGGCCTGCGGGGCCCCCGGGCGTGGTCGCGCCGACGTCGACGTCCGGTGCCTCCGGCTCCGGTTCGGGCGGATCGCGCTTCTCGGACTCCTCCTCCTCGTCACCGCGCTCCCTGGGAGGCGCCGCCCTCTCGGGCGGACCGTCGGAGGGCCGATCGAGGTGAGTCGATGACGGTCTCCGGCCTGTCGCGGGCGTGGGTGACCGGCTGTCGACCGGGGGGATGAGAGACCCCCAGGGCTTCCACGGGCGCACGACCAGCGGGGCCGCGGAGGCGTCCGGGGGCTGTCCGGCGAGAGCGGCCGTCATTATCGCGACGAGCACGATCGCGCCCGCGAGGCGGCGCGCACCGGCAAAGGCGGGGGGACCCGGCATGGGCCGATCGTCGCCCCTGCTGGCGGCGGCGCGCCAGCCACCGTAGGTGGGGAGTCTCCACACCCGCGGTCCCCGACGCGCCCGTCGGATCGGCCCGGGCGGTTGCGCGCTACGCCACGGCGCTCCGCTCGTCGTCGGCCACCGTTCGCAGGGTGAGGTTGTCGCCAGAGCCCGGCTCGAAGAGGTGCATACGGCGCGAGTCGACGTGCAGCTCGGCCTCCTCGCCGTCGCGGATCCGGCTCGCCGAGTCGAGCGCGACGATGATCTGGGTGCGCAGGGCCTCGCTGTCGAGCTCCCGGGCGAGCTCCTCGAGCTGCGCCTCCACCTCCGGCGGCGCCTCGTAGGGGATGTAGCCGAAGGCCTCGTTTCCGAGCCACTCCACCACGTCGATCGTGGCGCGGAAGGTGGCGCCGTCGGCCGCCTTGCCGGCGTCCATCACGCTCGCGTCCTCGAAGTACTCGGGGCGGATGCCGGCGATCAGCAGCGTGTCCTCGGGGATGCGCCCGTCGCGGACGTGCTCGGGCAGGTCGACCGTGGCGAAGGGCAGCTCCACCTTGTCGCCCTTGACTGTCGCCGGCATGAAGTTCATCGGCGGTGAGCCGATGAAGCCGGCCACGAACAGGTTGACCGGCTGCTCGTAGAGCTCGCGCGGCGGGGCGAGCTGCTGCAGGATCCCCCGCCGCAGCACGGCGACGCGGTCGCCGAGCGTCATCGCCTCGGTCTGGTCGTGGGTGACGTAGACCGTCGTGATCCCGAGGCGCTTCTGCAGGCGCGAGATCTCCGTGCGCATCTGGCCGCGCAGCTTGGCGTCGAGGTTGGAGAGCGGCTCGTCGAAGAGGAAGGCCTGGGCGTCGCGCACGATCGCCCGGCCCATCGCGACCCGCTGGCGCTGGCCTCCGGAGAGGTTGCCCGGCTTGCGCTGCAGGTGCTCGTCGAGCTCGAGCGTCTTGCTCGCCTCGCGGACCTTCGCGTCGATCTCCTCCTCGCTGAAGCTCTTGGAGAGCCTGAGCGGGAAGGCGATGTTCTCGTAGACGCTCAGGTGGGGGTAGAGCGCGTAGTTCTGGAACACCATCGACAGGTTGCGCTCGCGCGGCGCCTTGTCGTTGACGCGCTCGCCGCCGATGAGCATGTCGCCCGAGGTGATGTCCTCGAGCCCGACGATCATGCGCAGCAGCGTCGACTTCCCGCAGCCCGACGGGCCGACCAGGATCACGAACTCGCCGTCGTCGACGTCGATGCTGACGTCGTTGACGGCCGGGAACCCGTCGCCGTAGGTCTTGACGATGTTCTTCATCTGGATGGCAGCCATGGCTCTCCTACCCCTTCACTGCGCCGGCGGTGAGGCCCGCGACGATCTTCCGCTGGAACAGCAGGACGATGATGATCACCGGGATGGTCACCATCACCGCGGCCGCGGCCAGCGTGGACACCGGCGGGTTGAACTGGTCGGGACCGACGAAGAAGGCGAGCTGCGCCGGCACCGGTCGTGCGTTGGTCGTCGACGTCAGGGAGATGCCGAAGACGAAGTCGTTCCAGGCGAAGAAGAAGGTCAGGATCGCCGCGGTGAACACGCCGGGCGCGGCGAGCGGGACGATCACCTTGCGGAACGCCTGCCACGAGGTGGCCCCGTCCACCTGGGCGGCCTGCTCCATCTCCCACGGGATCTCGCGGAAGAAGGCGGTCAGGGTCCAGATGGCCAGGGGCAGGGTGAACGACATGTAGGGGATCACCAGCCCGGGCCAGGTGTCGAACAGCCCGAGCGTGCGCCACAGGTCGAACAGGGGCCCGATCAGCGACACGACCGGGAACATCGCGATCGCGAGCGCGATGGTCAGCACCAGCCGCTTGCCGCGGAACTGGAGGCGGGCGATCGCGTACGCGCAGAGCGTGGCGAGCGCCACCGACAGGACCGTCGCGATGATCGAGATGCCGAACGAGTTGATCAGCGCCCGCTGGAAGTCGTCGTTCTGGAACACCGAGCTGAAGTTGTCCCAGGTCCACGTCTTCGGCAGGAACTGCGGGCTGCCGGTCGCCGTCTCCTCGACCGGCTTGAACGACAGCGAGGCGATCCAGACGATCGGCAGCAGGCACCAGATCAGCAGCAGCGCGGCGCCGATCAGGATGCCGGCGTTCACTCGTGCCCTCTTCATCACGACTCCCTCCTCGCGGCCGCCAGATCGACGCGGAACAGCTTCACCAGGACGAACGCGATCAGCAGGACCGACAGGAACAGCAGCACCGAGAGGGCCGACCCGAGCCCGAGCTCGAACTGCTCGATCACCTGGCGGTAGGTGAGGAAGGACACCGACTCGGTGTTCTGCGCCCCCCGCGTCATCACGTAGATGTTGTCGAAGATCCGGAACGCATCGAGCGCCCGGAAGAGCACCGCGACCATGATCGCGGCGCGCATGTTGGGCAGGATCACCTTGTAGAGGCGCTGCCACCAGCTGGCGCCGTCCACCTGGGCCGCCTCGACCATGTCGCCCGAGACCTGCGAGAGGCCCGCCAGCAGCAGTAGCGCCATGAACGGCGTGGTCTTCCAGATCTCCGAGACCATGATCGCGGTCATCGCCGACCAGTGCTGGCCGAACCAGTTGAAGTCGCTGTCCATGAACGGGAGCCAGCCGTTGACGAAGCCGTTGTTCAGGCTGAAGGCGAACTGCCAGGCGAAGGCCGAGACCACCGTGATGATCCCGTAGGGGATCAGGATCGAGGTGCGGATCAGGCCGCGCGCGAAGATGATCTTCCACATCACGTAGGCGAACGCGAAGCCGATCACGAGCTCCACGCCGACGGTCACCACCATGATCAGCACGGTGTTCCACACGTCGCGCCACCAGAGGGGGTCGGTGAGCACCGTCACGTAGTTGTCGATGCCGAGGAACTCGCGGTCGTCCGGGGCGGTCGCCCGGTACTGGAAGAGCGACAGGTAGAGCGCCCGCAGGATCGGGTAGGCGGTCACGGCCAGCATGACGACCACGGCCGGGGCGACCAGCCTCCAGGCGAGGCGCTCCTCGGAGCGGCTGCGGTCGGTGACGCGCGCCCGGGGCGGGGCCCCGGCGGTCTCGGTGCTCATGGCGATCTCCTCGGACCGGGCACTAGAGGAGCACCCGGCCCTTCAGGGCGTCCTCGATGAAGCTCGCCGAGTCCGCGGGCGTCGAGGTGGGGTCCACCTCGTTCGCCGGGTGCCAGCGGCTCAGCGTCGCGTTGACGATCGTGCTCCAGTAGGGGGACGGCGGGCGCGGCCCCGCGGTGTCGATGCTCTCCTGCCAGAGGTCGAGCAGGTCGGCCGGGAACTGCTCGCGCAGCTCCGCGTCGTCGTACGCCGCCTGCCGGGCCGGCATGTTGGCCGTCTCGATGGCGTAGGTGACCTGGTTCTCCAGCGAGGTGATGCACCGGACCGCGTCGAGCGCCAGGTCGGTGTGCTCGCCGTAGGGGCTCACCCCGACATTGATCCCGCCGATCGGGGGCGCCGACTGCTCACCGGCGACGGTGCGCGGGTAGCGGGCCCAGCCGAGGTCGTCCTGCACCGGCCCGCCGGCGTAGTTGTTGTACGCGAAGGTCCAGTTGACCATGAACCCGCCGGCGTCGGAGGCCAGCGGCCCGAGCACGGTGCCCTCGTTGGAGACCGACAGGTCGGGCTGGGCGGCCGAGGAGGAGGCGAGCTTCCTGATCACCTGGGCGGCCTCCGTGCCGGCCTGCGCGCCGATGTCCACGGACGCGTCCGGGCCCGCCTCGGTGTCGGTCACGATCGAGCCGCCCGCGCCCTCGATCAGCGCGTTGATCCAGACCACGTAGCCCTCGTACTTGTTGGCCTGCACGCCGACCGTCGCGCCATTGGCCGCGGCGGCCTCGATGATCTGGTCCCACGTCACCGGCTGGGTCATGTCGAGACCGGCCCTCTGCGCGAGCGACTTCCGGTACCAGAGCACCTGGGTGTTGGCCCACAGGGGCGCGGCGACGAGGCGGTCCTCCCAGGTGGCGCCCGCGAGCGCGCCCTGCAGGGTCGCCGGCGACAGCTCCGAGGCGAGGTCCTCGGGAAGCGGCTCCAGGAGATCCGCGGCGGCGAACTCGGCGATGAACACGGGGTCGAGGCTCATCAGCGAGATCGACGAGTCCTCGGCCACCAGGCGCCGCAGCAGCTGGATGCGCTGCTCGGTCGCGCTCTGGGGCAGCAGCTCGGTGCGCACCGTGTAGCGGTCGTTGCTGCAGCGCTCGGCGATGCCGGCCTGGCCGAAGGCGCCCGGGAAGCCGTCGGGCGGGTTCGGGTCGGGGTTGATGTACCAGACCAGCTCCGGCGGACCCGAGTCGTCGCCACAGGCCGCCAGCAGCGACAGCGATGCAAGCGCCGCCGCCGACAGGGCGATCATCCGTCGCCACCATCGTGCGCGCCGCCGGTTCGGAACCATCGGATGCCCCCTGTGCGCCGGGCTCTCCCGGCATCGTGATCAATGACACGAGCTCTCGACGGGCCGGACTACCCCCCGTGCCGAGGGCCCAAACACGGATGCGGAGGAGGTCGCGCCCGCGCCGATCCCCACGCCCCGGGAAAGCCGAGCGCGAGGTGCGCGAAGTGCGGATGGCGCGGGACCCGCGGGGGTGGAGGCTCGACCTGGAGTGTCCACAGGTTCCTGATCGAGGAGGTCCGCAGATGAGCACGCAGATCAGCCCCCGTCCCCTCGGGGATGTCATCCAGTCCGTGGTGGAGGATCCGGCGAACGGCCGGTTCGTGATGGCCGCGACGGGAGGCAACCTCGCCGGCGTCGCCTGCGACGCGAGGATCCGCCAGCACGCACTGGCGATCGACGAGCCGATGGCGCTCGGCGGCACCGACACGGGCCCCAACCCGGTCGAGATCGTGCTCGCCGCGCTCGGCACCTGCCAGGCGATCACCTACCGGATCTGGGCCGGCCTGATGGGGGTCGCGCTCGACGAGGTCCGATTCGAGACCGAGGGCGACATCGACATCGCCGGCCTGCTCGGGCTGCGCGAGGGCGTCCGCCCCGGCTTCGCCGGCATCCGCCACCGGGTGATCCTCATCGGCCCCGAGACCGAGGAGCGCTACCGCGAGCTGATGCAGGCGGTCGACGCGCACTGCCCGGTGCTCGACATCGTCGCCAACCCGGTCCCGATCGAGCGGGTTCTCGAGGTCCGGGCGGCGTGACGCCGCATCGGGACGTGACGAGAGCCCGGATACGGGGCTCGCGTCACGTCCCGGGCGCGTTGTGACTAGCGGCCCTTGCGGTTGCCGTCGTCACCGCGCCGGCGCTCGGAGCGGATCTCCGAGCGGTCGCGCTTCACCAGGATCCTCTTGGCGACGAGCGCGTCGTCGGCCGCCCGGCACGCGAACCACGCCGTGCTGGTGCCGGCCACGGGGGTGCCGCGCAGGCGCGTGCGTCCGGTGATCGCGCAGGTCACGCTCTGGACGCCGTCACCGGTGTCGATGGTGATCGACCCGGGGGTGGTCGTCGCACCGCCCGGAGCGGCGGGGTCGGCAGGGGTGGCCGGGTCGGAGCCGGACTTCTCGAAGAGCTTCGAGGTGCCGGGCGTCTCCGGGGTCGCGGGCTCGGCGGGCGTCGCCGGGGGGTCGGGGGTCGCGGCCGCGACCGGCGCGGTGAACGCCGATACGAGACCGCGCCCGAGCACCGCGACCCTGCCCTCGGTCTTCTCGGTCGTCCGGAGACGCTTGGCGGTCAGCACGCCCCGCTTCAGGCGGCAGCTCATCTTCACGGTGGTGGTGTTGGCGACGATGCCGGTCGTGTCGATGCGCGGGCGCAGGGCGCAGGTCCACGGCGCCAGGGTCCCGCCGGGTGAGACGGTGATCGAGGCGGGTGCCGTCTCGGTCGCCGCGGTGACCGCCGTCACGAGGCCCCGGACCTCGAGGTGGAGGGCGGCCCTGCTCGCGTGGTGGCCTCCGCCGTGCGCCGCGGCGCCTCCTGCCAGCACCGCGCCCGCGGCGCATGTCGCGCCGACGGCGAGGGTGACCTTCGACCTGGTGAGCATGGGAACCTCCTGATCGGGCGGCGTCGTGCCGCGTGCGTGACTCCGATCAGGACCACGTCCGGAGGGGGCCCGGCTTACCCCCGCAGATGCAAGGAGGCTGTAAAGGGAATGCGACGGGAACGGGGGAGCACGGCGGGCCGAGCCAATCGGGCGATTGGACTGCGCGCGCGGTGTGGTGGTCGCCGTATTGGTATGGGATGGTGAGCCCGGAACGCTCGCGACACGCGATTGAGCGGAGATCGGATCCGATGAAGATCAGCCCGGCGCGACTGGCGATGCTGCTGGGGGCCTGGTCGGCCCCGGGCGGGGTCCTCTACGCGGCGCTCGCCTCGGCGCTGAGGGAGGCGATCGCGCGTGGCGAACTGCCGGCCGGTACCGTCCTGCCGCCCGAACGCGAGCTGGCCCAGCGCCTGCACGTGAGCCGCACGACCGTGGTCGGCGCCTACCGGGCCCTGAAGGACGAGGGCCTGCTGGACAGCCGGCAGGGGAGGGGGACCTGGGTGCTCGGCCCGACCCCGCCGACCGGCGACGGCGACCTCGCCTTCTCGGGCGAGCTGTACGGCGACCTGATGGGCGCCCGCGGCGACCTGATCGAGTTCTCGGCCGCCGCGCCCCTGCCCACCGCCGTGGTCGCCGAGGAGATCGCGCGCATCGGTGGGGCGCTGGCCGGCCGGGTGGCCGGCGCGGGCTACATGCCCGGTGGCCTGCCTGAGCTGCGCGAGCGCGTCGCCGCGATGTACAGCGCGCAGGGGCTGCCGACGCGCTCCGACGAGGTGCTCGTCACCACGGGCGCCCAGCAGGCGATCGGGCTCGTCACGACGCTGCTCGGCGAGGCCGGGCAGGCGGTGCTGGTGGAGGAGGTCACCTACCCGGGGGCCCTCGACTTCGCACGGGGTGCGGGGATGCGCCCGGTGGGCGTGCCCCTCGACGCGGGCGGCGTGGTGGTGGACGCGCTGGAGGACCTGATGGAGCGCGTGCGGCCGCGCTTCGCCTACCTGGTGCCGGTGCACCACAACCCGACGGGCTCGGTGCTCTCGGAGTCGCGCAGCCGCCGCGTCGCCGAGCTGTCGGCCCGCTACCGCGTTCCGGTGGTCGAGGACCTCGCCCTGCGCGACCTGCCGATGTCCGGCCGGCCGCTGCCGGCCCCGATCGCCGCCCACGACCCGGATGCCCTCGTGATCACGATCGGCTCGATGAGCAAGGTGTTCTGGGCGGGCCTGCGCATCGGCTGGATCCGCGCCCCCCGGCCGATCGTCGAGCGTCTCGCCCGGCTGAAGATCGTCAACGACATCGGCTCGGGGCTCCTCTCGCAGGCGATCGCGGCGGCGGCGCTGCCGCGGCTGGGAGATGCGACCGCCGAGCGCCGCGACGCCCTGGTCGCCGGTCACGCCACCCTGTCGGCCGCCCTCGCGGGCCGGCTGCCCGAGTGGACCTGGGAGGCGCCCACCGGCGGATGCGTGCTGTGGGTGCGCATCCCCCGCGGCGACGCGCGCGAGTTCACCCAGGTGGCCCAGCGCTGCGGCGTGAGCATCGTGCCGGGTCAGGTGCTGTCGGCCGACGGCGGTCACGCCGACCGGCTGCGGCTGCCCTTCGTCGCCGAGGCGGCCGTGCTCGAGGAGGCGGTGCGGCGCCTGGAGCGGGCCTGGGGCCTCTACTCCGGCGGCGCCGTGGCGGCGGAGGCGCCCGCGACCGTCATCGTCTGAGCGGACGCCGCGGCACGGCCTCCGCTATCCACCGGCCCCACAGGGTCGGACGTGAGCACCCACCCTGCGCCGCATGAGGATGTGGTCGATGCCGGCCTCCACCCAGACCTCGCCCTCGGCGGCGTAGCCGGCCCGCTCGTAGAAGCCTCGGACGGGCACCTGGGCGTGCAGCTCCACCTCGCGCGCGCCCGACTCGGCGGCCGCCTCGTGCGCGCAGGCGAGCAGCAGCGCGCCGAGCCCCTCGCCCCGGCGCGCGCGGGCCACGGCCATCCGGCCGAGCCGGATCACGTCCCCGGAGCCGAGCAGGCGGCAGGTGCCGATCACCGCGCCCGCGTCGTCGACCACCAGGTGCAGCGCGCCCGCGTCCTCGGCGTCGCGCTCCAGCTCCGCCGGAACGCCCTGCTCCTCGCAGAAGACGGCGTGGCGCAGCGCCCAGACCGCCGGCATCTCGCCCGGACGGGCCCGGCGGGCCAGCGGGGTGGAGCCGCCGGCGGTCACCGCGCGACCACCCGCACGACCCGGGCGCCGACGGCGCGCGCCTCGGCGAGCCCGACCCCCGACGCGTCGTGGGTGGCGAGCACGGCGATCACCGGTCCCCGCGGCGTGTAGACGATCCCCGCGCCGAGGCGGGAGGAGTTGATCCAGCCGTTCTTCTGCGCGATCGGGGCGCCCCCCGCGCCGCCGGCCAGGAGGCTCCTGTTGCCTGCCCGCTGCTCCGAGGCCAGCAGCCACCCGAGCATCAGGCGCGACTGGTGCGCGGTGAGGCCGGTGCCGGCCCGGGCGCCGGGGGCGCCGACGGCCGAGGCGTGCACGGCGTAGAGCATCCGTGCCAGGTCGCGGGCGGTGGTGACCCGGCGCGAGACGGCGGGCGGGCCTCCGCCCGCGCTCGCGCCCGGCAACGCCGGCTGGAGGTCGGTGCCGACGATGTACTCGCCGGGGAAGGTGCTGGAGCGTGCGTCCAGCCGCCGCAGGCCGTCGGTGGCCGTGGCGAGGCCGAGCCGGCGCAGGATGCGGTTGGCGCCCAGGTTGCTCGACCAGGCGCCGATCGCCCGCAGGTCGTGGGCGTAGGCCGATGTGCCGGGGCTCGGGCCCAGCCGCGCGAGCGCGCCCGCCATCAGCCCGAGCTTGACCGTCGAGGCGGCCGGGTAGGCGGCGCCCGCGTTCACGCCGGCCGTCTCGCCCGTGGCGAGGTCCTGTACCCAGGCGGCGCGGAAGCGGGGGCCGGTCGAGAGCGCACGGGTGAGCGCCGCCGACAGCGACGGGCTGGTGCGCGACCCGGGGGCGGCGGCGACGGCGCTGCGCGGCAGCAGATGCGCCCGGCGGGCGCGGGCCACGCCGCCAGCGCGTCCGGCGGCCGTGAAGCGGACCTCCACATCGTGGGCGCCGGGGGGCGCGGCGACGGTGAACCGGACGCGTCCGCCCGTCACCGCGGCGCGCCCCGTCACGGCGCCGTCGACCACCAGCCGCGCCGCGTCCGCCCCGCGCGGCGCGCGCGCCACCACGACGCCGAAGAACGCCTCGCCGTCGGACGGGCTCATCGCCGGCCGGGCGGCGGCGGTGCCGCGCCCCGCGCCCCGGCAGGCGGGGGACGCGGCGCGGACCAGGGCGCGGGCGCGGACGGCGGCCCGGGCTCCGGCGGCGACATCGGCGGGGCTCGGGCGGTCCACGCCCTCCATCTGCAGTACGCGGCCCGACGCGTAGCGGGTGAGTCCGGTGAGCAGGGCACGGCAGGGGCGGCTCACGGGGGCGCTGCGGCGCAACGCCTCCTGCAGGTCGCGGGCGGCGTCGTAGGCCGACTGCACACCCTCCGGTCCCGACGCCCGCTGCGCCGCGAGCTCGGCCGCGGGATACCCGGAGAGCAGCGCGGACACCAGCGCGGCGTCGCCGGCGGCCGCGATTCCCGGAAGCGCTCCCGCCGACACGCAGCCGACCAGCGCCGCCAGGGCGCGCACGGGGCGCCTCAGGGCCGCTCCGCCTCTCGTGCGGCGCGCACGCGCGCCGGTGCGCGGACCTCCCAGGCGCCCGTCAGCAGCTCGCCGAGGCGGGCGGCGTCGATCGCGTCCAGCCGCACCAGCACCAGCGGGTGGCCGTCGTAGTGGGGCGTGGTGAAGAAGGCCTCCGGCTCGGAGAGGATGAACGACTCCTTGTCCTCCTCGCCCGCGCACCAGAGGACCAGCGAGGAACCATCCTGATGCAGGCGCGCGAAAAGACGGTCCTTCACCCGGAACCCGGGCGTGCCGTAGCTCGGCCGCTCGGCCGTCTCGGGCAGCTCCAGCGCCAGGCGGCGCACGTCGTCGGCGGTGGCCATCGCCGCCGATCGTGCCACCGCCCCGCGGCGCGGGCAATGCGCCGGGGGTCGAGCGGCCCGCTCAGCCCCGTCGCAGCAGCAGGAACAGGCTGATCACCAGCAGGCCGACGGCGATCAGGCGCTCGGGGGTCCACGGGATGCTCGGCACGCCGAGCCATCCGTAGCGGTCGATCAGCGTCGCTGCGGCGACCTGGCCGGCGATCACCGCGATGAAGGTCGTCGTCACGCCGACGCGGGGCGCGGCCAGCAGCGTCGCCACCACGAAGAACGCGCCGCAGGCGCCCCCGAGGTAGGCCCACCAGGGGCCGCTGCCGAGGCCCTCCAGCACGGCTCCTCCGTCGCCGACCACGATCACCGCTCCCAGCAGGATGACGATCCCCACGAGGAACGAGATCAGGCCGCTGCCCACCGGTGAGGCGAGACTCAATCTGAGCCGGGCGTTGATCGGGGCCTGCGCGGCGATGAGCGCGCCGCCCGCCAGGGGCAGCAGCGCGTAGAGGACGCGGGTCACGGGAGACCTCCGGGAGGGTCGAGGCGGGCGCCGAGACTAGTGCTCGCGGCCGCCGCGTGGCCTCCCGGTCCCCACGTCAGTCGGCGCGTTCGCTCGAGCGCTCCTCGTCGGCCTCGCCGTAGACGGCGCGGTCGTCCTCGGCCTCCGGCCCGAAGGCGTCGCGGAGGATCCGGTCGGTGCCGTCGAGCGGTCCGTCGGAGGCGTTGTCGACGAGCTGGGCCTCGGCTTGCTCGAAGCCCTCCGACACGCCGCCGCCGGCCTCGATGACGGGGATCATGGCCGGATCGAGCGGTTCGTCCGACTGCGCTCCGTCGACCGTGCGGAAGGAGTCGTCGTCGAGCTCGCGGATCTCGAGGCCGAGCTCCTCCTCGAGATCGTCGGCGTCGAGCTCGGCGTAGGGGTCATCGGGTTCGGGTGTGATCCGGGTGCTCATGAGGGCTCCTCGTCCTCGTCGTCTGGACCGAGCATGCCCGCCCGGCCCGCCCGCCGCGTCCGGGGAAACCCCTGATGCGCGGACGGGCGCCCCGGGTGGCCGGTGCTAGCGTCGCGGCGTGGCGGACCTGCTGAACGAGGCGCGACTGGCCGATCAGGCGGGTGCCGCCCTCCCGGACCTCTTCGACGGCATCGCACGGGGCTGGATCGACGCGCTGCCCGGCGCGGCCGCTCGCATCCGGTCAGCCACCCCCGCCGAGCTGCCGGCGACCCTCCACGAGCTGCGGTCGGGTGCCGTCGCCGTGGGGTTGGCGGCGCTCCCGGCGGCCCTCGCCGCCGCCGAGCAGGCGGCCGAGGCGGGCCACCCGCCCGATCCTGCGGGTCTCGACCTGCTGCTCGTGCTCGCCGAACGCTCGGCGGACGCCCTCGGTTCCTGGTGGGACGCGACCTGACACCCCCGCTGGCCCGGTAGCGTTCGCCGCCCCCACCGGAGGCCCGACAATGGCGCTCAGATCCGTCACCCACGACGGGGTGCACCGCTTCGCACTGCACTGCGACTCCTGCGACCGGCCCATCGTCGACGCCGCCCAGGGGAGCACCGTGTGGCGCGACGCCGAGGGCACCGAGCAGGCGCTCACGGTCCACAAGGGCGACTGCCAGCGCGCGATCGCGGCGACCCTCGGCGTCGACGTGAACCGGCTCGGCTTCGACGAGCTGACCTACCTGCCGAGCCGCCTCGAGCAGGTCCTGCTGATCGACTCGGAGAAGGCCCGGGCGAGTGCGGCGTTCCTCGACCGCCTGAGGGCGATCCCCAGCAAGAAGACCTGACGGGCCTCAGCCGGTCGGCAGCAGGGCGAGGCCGACCGGCACGCGCGCCGAGAGCGTCCGCGCCTCGGGCACCAGCTCGCCGATCGCCTCCTCCATCTCGCCCGCGTCCATCGCCATGCTGTGGAGCACGATCTCCCGGCGGCGGGGCTCGTCGCCGCCCATCGGCGGCTCGCCGATGGCGAGGACCTCGCCGCAGCGCATCCCGGCGGCCCCGGCCAGGCCGGCGGCTCGTGCGAGGGCGTCGCGCACGGCCTCGTGCTCGAGCTCGCGCTCCACGGCCCGCCGGAGGCCGGCGCTGATCGCGAAGCCGGGTCGCGCCTCCGCCACGTCCGGGTGGGAACCGGCCGCGCCCATGATCGCCGCGGCGCGGTCGGCCGCGGCCTCGACCCGCAGCTCGCAGGCCCCCGAGTGCCCGCGGGCCACGGAACGGCTGACCACCCGTCCACGGGCGTCGGGCTCCTCGACGTGCTCGTGCTCGGTGACGGTGGTGACCCGCGCGTCCGAGACGGTCGCATCGGGCACGGCGGCGAGGGCCTCGCGCACGCGCGTGCGGCGCGCCACTCCGAGCGCGAGCGCCTCGGCGGGGGTCGGCAGCACGGGGGTGCGGATCGACACGGTGACGACGACCCGGTCCGGGACGACCTCGCGCTCGGCCTCGCCGACGACGTTCACCGTGGGCATGCGGGATGTCACCCGATCGAGTCTAGTGCCCCGATCCTCTATCTTCGGACCTCGTGGCAGGCATCGATCCGATCGCAGACCCCCGCGGCGCGCGCTGGGAGTCCCGCCTGCGGCGTCCGGTGCTCGGGGCCGCATGGCTCGCCATACCGACGGTGCTCCTCTACTTCTCCTCGCTCGAGGGGTGGGTGGCCCTCGTGGCGGTCACGATGGCGTGGTCGATCTGGCTGGTGTTCCTCGCCGAGGCGGTGATCATGCTCAGCCTCGTCCGCGATCGCCTGGGCTGGGCGCGCGGTCACGTGTTCGGGCTGCTCATCCTGCTGGTCACCTTCCCCCTGCTGACCAGCATCCTCGAGGGTCTGTTGGCGGCCCGCGCCCTCTCGAGCGTCCAGGGCCTGCGCGTGCTGCAGGTGCTCTATCTCGCGAAGGCGGCGAAGCTGATCAAGTCGGCGATGATCCTGCGCGCGAGCGGCGCCGCGCCCCGCAACCCCGCGCTGATCACGGCCGCGGCCCTCGTGGGGGCCGCGGCGCTGGTGGGCATCGGGGACCGCATCGTCTCCGGGGAGAAGCACGCGACCCCGTTCCACGGCACGCTCGACGTGATCCGCGACATGTCGGCCGCGAGCCTCGTCCTGACCGCCGCCGTCGCGCTGGCGACCGTGATCGTGGGGGGCGTCGTGCTGCGCCGCCGGAGTGCGTAGCCGGGCGTATGCAACCGCGAGGTTGAATAACGGCGGGCGCAGGGGTAGCCTCTTGATCAACCAAACGGTTGAACAAGGAGACGATGGATGCCCGCCGACGCGCTCTCGCAGGTCTTCTCGGCTCTCGCCGACCCGACCCGCCGGGACATCGTCGCCCGCCTCGCGGTCGCCGACGCGACCGTCACGGAGCTGGCCGAGCCCTACAGCGTGAGCGTCCAGGCGGTCTCCAAGCACCTGCGCGTGCTCGAGGGGGCGGGCCTCGTCTCCCGCAGCCGCGACGCCCAGCGCCGGCCGGTCCATCTGGAGGCGGAGGTGTTCGATCTCATGACCGCCTGGATCGAGCGCTACCGCCGGCGCGCGGAGGAGCGGTACCGCCGTCTCGACGCCGTGCTGGCCGAGATGCCCGACCCTCCCGGGCCGGTGGCCTCCCCCCGGCATCCGCCCCCCGATCCCGTCACCCCAGGAGGACAGCCATGACCCCCGCAGGCAGCAGCGCGCGCGAGACCACGATCGAGCTCGACGAGGAGGTCCCGCTCGTCCGCATCACACGCGAGTTCGACGCACCTCCGGCCAAGGTCTTCCGGGCGCACGTCGATCCCGATCTGGTCGTGCGCTGGCTCGGCCCGCGCGGGCTGGACATGCGGATCGATCACTACGACTGCCGCACCGGCGGCTCCTATCGCTACATCCACTCGGACGGCCACGGGGAGTACGCGTTCCACGGCAGCTTCCACGAGGTGCGCCCCGACGATGTGATCGTGCAGACATTCACCTACGAGGGCATGCCCGACGGTGTGTCGCTCGACCGGATGGTGTTCACCGATCTCGGAGACGGCCGCACGCGTCTCACATCCACCTCGCTCGTCGACTCCTTCGCCGACCGCGACGCCTTCGTCGCGAGCGGGATGGAGGTCGGCATCACCGAGGGTTATGAGCGACTCGACGAGGTCCTCGCGGACTGATCCGGCATCACGTCGGCCGACGGGCCGGCGCTCCTCGCCGCGTGACATGCGTTACGGCATGACCTGGTCGCGATGTCATGCGAATCGTGCTCATTCCGTCGTGCACCACATGGGCCAGGTCGTGCGCACCGCGTCGTCGGGCGCGCCGCACATGACGTGGTCCATGGATGCGGCATGCCATCGCTGACGCGCTCGGGCTACGGGTACGAGAGCGCCGGCAGGCGATCCGGCGGCGACGGGGCCCGCGCCCGCCGGTGGCCGGTGGTCCCCGAGGCGACCGCGCGTGCGGGCGCCCCTGCGGGCCCGGGTCCGCGTCGTCGCCCGCAGGCCGCGCGGAAAGGCGATCAACCCTCCATTCACTTTGGGAGGGTGTGATGCACCTGGATCGTGCGGGCCGCGGGAACCCCGTCACCATCGGCATCGCGGGCATTGAGACACGTTGAGGGTTGGGGGTGTTAACCCTCGATCAGTGATCGAGGGTCGGCCGCGTGATGTGTGTAAGTGATGTGCCCGATCACGCGAGGGCCGTTCGCGTCAGGCCGCCACGGACCGGTCGTTGCGCGGACGGCCATGGCGCCTGCTGCGTGCCTCCCGCCCGCTTCTCCACCTGCCGGGAGGGTCGTCTCACGCACCCGGCGGGCCGGCAGCCGTTGCACCGCTCAACGTGTGGCGTCGCGCCGTTGGGTCGACGTAGATGGTGTATGGCGCCCGCCACCGACCGTGGGACGCGCCGAGGTCATAGCTGATGCGATATGACGTGCCGGCGCCGGGCGCGTATCACCCGAAGGGCCCCGGGAAGTGTCAGACGCGAGCGGTGATCAGCGTGACATGATGCGGTATCACGGCGCGCCCGCGACACGGATCAGCGTCGGCGCACCACGATGCGCAGCGAGTCCGTGGTGCGCGCTCCGGAGTTGTCGGTCACGCGTACACGTATCGTCCGCACGCCCGCGGCGTAGGCGCGCCGCAGTCGCTCACCCGTCGCGTCGCCGAAGCGGCCATCGCCGTCGGCGTCCCATTCGACACGTGTGACGCCGCCGTCGTGGTCGGTGGCGTACGCGAGATACGCGGAGCGGCGACCGGGCACCGGCCGCGGATCGGTGGCGATGATCTTCACGTCGGGTGGGATGTTGAGCGCGGGCGAGGCGAACGCCTGGCGGGCGGCGAAGCCCGTGAGCGTGAGGCGCGGCCGGCCCTGCGCGAAGGGCGCGCCGGTGCCGACCGGGCCGAAGCGGAATGCCCGGCCGGTGATCAGCGACACGCGGTAGAGGCTGGC
>LNFM01009195.1_pt1 | contig 17766 bp, 13 predicted proteins | sample 596031 | NCBI WGS metagenome assembly LNFM01 (sample SAMN04254537, study PRJNA301005) | activated carbon metagenome | isolation source: dual media filters at the Ann Arbor, Michigan drinking water treatment plant | place: USA: Ann Arbor | reverse complement strand
CCAAGGTCGAGCACATCAGCCCCGGCAAGGGCGGCGCGTTCGTGGCCATCGAGGCCAAGGCGCTGCGCGAAGGCAACAAGCTGCAGGAACGCTTCCGCTCCGGCGAAACCATCGAGCACGTCCATATCGACGACCGCGAATGCACCTTCCTGTTCAAGGACGAGAACGGCTACACGTTCATGGACAAGGAAAACTTCGAGCAGCTGGCGGTCGGCGCCGACGTGCTCGACGCCGATCTCGCCCGCTTCCTCCAGGACGGCATGGAAGTCTCCGTCTCGCTCTACGAAGGCACGCCGGTCGGCATCGAATTGCCCAAGACCGTGACGCTCGCCGTCATCGAAGCCGATGCCGTGGTCAAGGGCCAGTCGGCTTCCTCGTCCTACAAGCCCGCGGTCGTCGAGGGCGGCATCCGCGTGATGGTGCCGCCGCATATCGGCGTCGGCACGCGCCTCGTGATCAACACCGAGGATGGCAGCTACATGGAACGCGCCAAGGATTGATAGCACCCAAGGACAAATTGAATCGTGGCCCTTCCCACCGATCGCCCTCCCAGAGACCGCCCCTTAGGCGATCGTCCCGTTGCGCGCATCGGACGCGCGCCGATGGCGCCGGGCCGCGAGCGCTCGGGGCCGCCTGAACGCCGTTCACTGGCGCCACGCTCGGCCACTGTCACGGTGATGATCCGTGCTGCTTTTGCCGCAGCCAAGAACCTGAAGCGCGACTTCGGCGAAGTCGAGAACCTGCAGGTCTCCGAAAAGGGTCCGGGCGATTTCGTCAGCCATGCCGACATCAAGGCCGAGCGCGTGCTCCGCGCCGAACTGTTGAAGGCGCGGCCGGAATACGGCTTCCTCGGCGAGGAGAGCACCGAAGTCAAAGGCGACGGCCGCAACCGCTGGATCGTTGACCCCCTCGATGGCACGACCAACTTCCTGCATGGCGTGCCGCACTTCGCCATTTCGATCGGCCTGGAGCGCGACGGCGAAATCTTCGCAGCCGTAATCTACCAACCGATCTCCGACGAGTTGTTCTGGGCCGAGAAGGGCAGCGGCGCTTTCATCGACACCCCCGCCGCCCGTTCGCGCCGGCTGCGCGTCTCCGGCCGCAAGGATCCGGCGCGCGCCCTCGTCGGCACCGGAATCCCACACATCGGCAAGGGTGGTCACGCCGACTATCACGCGAAGCTCGCTGCAGTGACCGAGCGCACCGCCGGCGTCCGACGCTGGGGCGCGGCGGCTCTCGACCTCGCCTTCGTGGCGGCCGGACGCTTCGATGCGTTCTTCGAGTTCGGTCTGGCATCCTGGGACGTCGCCGCCGGCCTTCTGCTGGTGCGCGAGGCCGGTGGTTTCGTGGGCGACATCTCGGGCCAGCCTTATGTCCTGGGCGGCCCCTCGATCCTGGCCAGCAATGCCGGCTTGCGCGATCCCATGATCGAGATCCTCACCGGCAGCCGCCCCGCCGAGTCGCTCTAAGCATCGCTGCAAGCGGATTTCGGCAACCGAAGACATAATGTCCCCACAGCCGGCAGGTTGAGCGGAGGGGCTCCATTGGCTATTCTCTGCCCCCCAGCGCACGCCCCTGCTGCAGACTTCTCTGCTCGCCAAAACCTTTGAAAGGCAATCGGTTATGCCAACGTCTTCGGTCGCCGTGCGCAGTCTTGCTGTTGCGGCCTTGAGCCTCGGTGCCGGCTCGGCCGCCTTCGCCCAGGGATCGAACGTGGCGGCCTTTAACCCCTACTCCGGGGTTGGCCTGCCCGGCGGGCCGGTCCCGCAGTACGGCCCGCAGGCGGCCTACCCGATCGTCGACACCGTCGGTCCGGCGGCCGGCGGGCCGGCTTTCAACCCCTGGCGTCCCGGCGCCAGTGTCGGCGCGGCCTATCCGGTTACCCCCGGTGCCGTTTCCGCGGGCTCGGTAGCAGCCGGAGTGCCGGCGCCCAACTATGGCTATAACCCCGGCGCCTATCTGCCGGCCCCGCCGCCCGGGCGGATCGAGAGCCGCATGGTGGCGATTCCCGAGCTCGGCAACACGCCGTCGCGCCGCGAAAGCTACACACCGACCCCGACTTACGTACCGTCCCCGCCGCCTGCCGGTCCGCCCGTGGCGGTCCGTTCCGAACCGACGCCCACACCGACGCCTATGCCGGCGCGCGTCGTGCCGCCACCTGTGGCCTCTCCGGCGCCGGTTGCCGCGCCGGTTGCGCCGCCAGTCGCGTCGACTCCCGCGCCGCCGGCCGCTGCAGTGGCGCCAGCACCGCCGCCGCCGGCACGCGCCGCCGCGGCCGTCGCTCCGCCCTTGCCGCCCGAGCCGGTGGCTCCGCCACCCAGGGGCACCGTGGCCGCAACCGTCGCCTTTGCCGGCCAGTCGGCGGAGCTCAACGACGCGGCCAGGACAGATCTCGATCGCCTGGCCAAGAACCTCGGTGATCGCAGCCTGCGCCAGATCGAGATTCGCGCCTACGCGGGCGGAGGCGATGCAGATTCACGAAAGATCTCGCTCGCCCGTGCGCTTGTCGTCCGCAGCTACCTGATCGACAAGGGCGTGAAGGCCCGCATCGAGGTCGGAGCCTTCGGCGGCGACAGCCGGGGCGGCGGCAGCGACCGTGTCGACATCCTGGTACCCAACTCGTGATCGATCTCCAGCCGCACCGCGGCCGTTGCTGAAGCCATGAGCAATCCCCTTCCCTACCTGATCCGCATGCTGCTGTTCTTGGCAGCCGTCGTGGGCCTCGCCTACCTCCTGCACAAAGATCTGCTACGCGTGTTCCTGAGCACGCCGATCCTGAACGGCGTCATCGTGGGCGTGCTGTTGATCGGCATCTTCTTCGTCATGCGCCAGGTCATCTCGCTGTGGCCCGAGGTGCGGTGGCTGCGCCGCTTCCAGCATCGCGAACAGGGGGCGCCCCTGCTCGAGACCCATACGATCAACCTGCTGGCGCCGATGGCTGCCATGCTGGGCGAACGGCAGGACAATTTCCGGCTGTCTCCCACGGCCACGCGCGCCCTGCTCGACGGCATCGCAACCCGCCTCGACGAGCGTCGCGAGCTCACGCGCTACCTGATCGGGCTGCTGATCTTCCTCGGGCTGCTCGGCACCTTCTGGGGGCTGCTGGAGACCATTGGTGCGGTCGCCGACGCCATCAACGGCTTGCAGGTTACGGGCGGCGATGCGGTGCAGATGTTTGCCAAACTCAAAGCCAGCATCGACGGCCCGCTGAAGGGCATGGCGACGGCGTTCGGCGCCTCGCTGTTCGCTGGTCCTGGGCTTCCTCGAACTGCAGGCGAGCCAGGCGCAGGGCCGCTTCCATATCGAACTCGAGGAGTGGCTGGCCGGCGCCACCCATCTCTCCAGCAGCAGCCTGCACGGCGAGGGCGAGCAGGGCGTCTCGGCCTATGTCGAGGCGCTGCTCGAACGCACCGCCGACGGGCTCGACGATCTCACCCGCACGCTCCGGCGCAGCGAGGAAAGCCGCGAGGCGACAGCCAGCGCCAGCGCCACCCTGGTGGAGCGTCTTGCCGCCTTGGCCGAGACCATGCGCGCCCAGCAAACGCTGCTCGCCCGCCTGGCCGAGCATTCGATCGAGCTACGCGGCACGGTCAACCGCCTGTCCGAACGGTCGCCGGAAGGCGATCGCGAAGCGCTGCAGATCCATCAACGCAGCATCGAGGCGAGCCTCGTCCGCCTCGTCGAGGAAAGCGTGCGCAGCCGCACCGCGCTCGCCGACGAACTGCGTGGCGAGTTCCGCCTGCTGGCCCGCACCATCGCCTCGACCCGCGGCCAAAGCCTGCCACCGGGCGAGGGCTAGCCCGACATGGCGGGCGCCTCGTCTCGCCGCCGTGCCGGAGCCGCCGACTATACGTGGCCCGGGTACGTCGATGCGCTCACGACGCTGTTGATGGTGTTGATCTTCCTGCTGTCGCTGTTCAGCGTCGCGCAGTTCACCCTGTCCGATACGCTGAACAATCGCGACAGCTCGATCGCTGCCCTCAACAAGCAGATCGGCGACCTGGCGAGCCAGTTGTCGATCGAGAAAACGGCAAGCCAGGGGCTTCAGCAGGATATCGAGAAGCTCACGTTGCAACTTCGCCAGTCAACCGCCGAACGTGACCGGTTGAGTGCCGACCTCGCCGCCGAACGCCGGACGGCCGATGGGCTCAAGATCGAACGCGACCAGCTCACCGAGCGGCTGACCTCCATGCTTGCCGAACGTGACCGGCTCGCCGGCGCCCTGAAGCAGAGCAAGACCGACGCCGAGGCCAAGAGCGCCGACCTGGAAAAGGAGATCGAACGCCAGCGACTCGAGCTCACGCGGCTCGCGGCCTCGCTGGCTGCCGCGAATGACGAGAAGGGCAAGTTCTTCGCCGACCTCACCGAGGAGCAGAAGCTATCGGCCGAGCAGAAGGCGGCCGTCGTGCGGCTCACCGCCGAACTGGCGGGCCTCAAGGACGAACTTGCCCGCCTCAACCTGGCGCTCGATGCGGCGGACACCAAGGCCAAGGAGCAGCAGGTCCAGATCGTCGATCTCGGCCAGAAGCTCAACCGGGCGCTCGCCACCCGGGTCGAGGAACTGGCGCGCTATCGCTCGGAGTTCTTCGGCAGGCTGCGCGAGGCGCTGGCCGGCCAGCGCGACGTGCAGATCGTGGGCGACCGCTTCGTCTTCCAGTCGGAAGTGCTGTTTCCTTCGGGATCGGCAGTCCTGCAGCCCGGCGGCGAGAAGCAGCTCGCCAGCGTCGCGCAGCGGCTGGTCGAGATTTCCTCGCGCATCCCCAAGAACATCAACTGGGTGCTCCAGGTCGATGGCCACACCGACAGCACGCCGATCAGCAACGCGATCTTTCCATCCAACTGGGAACTGTCTGCCGCCCGGGCGATCGCGGTGGTGAAATTCCTGCACAAGGAAGGCATCCCCAACGATCGCCTGGTAGCGGCCGGCTACGGCCAGTACCAGCCGCTGTCGACCATCGACACCGCGCGCAACCGGCGCATCGAGCTGAAGCTCACGAGCCGCTAAGAACTTGGGTCGCTAAAGCAATCCAAGTCGCTTCAGTTCGGCTGCCATTTCCGGTGGCATGTCGGCCGTGTCGCCCTGCGACAGGTCGGGCGGCGCGCTGTCCGGGGTAAGGTAGCGCCATCCTTGGAAGGCTTTGCAGGCCTGCGGTGCTGTCGGGACCAGGGTCCGCCGGACCTTGATCCGGCAGTACTTTCGGGCTTCCTCCCGGTCGAAATCCTGCTCGAAGCCGACCAGTTCCTGGCGGCAGCGGATGACCCCGCGCACAACCCAATAGAGCGAGCCGCCCGTTAGCAATTCCTCGGAACGCTTGGGCGTATTGCGGGTGTAGACCCAGTGGGGAGAGCGTGGGCTTTGCCGGCGCTGCTTGCGGCGCGCCGCCTGGACCACTTTCATATGGGCAAGGTTGTCCACGCCGACCGCAAGCTTGATGAGATGCAACACCATCGCTTGCGCTTAGAACGCAATGCGAAGGCACTCAAGCCGGGCCTATCCACAGCGTGTCGGCGGCGCCACAGCCCGGGAACATTCACAACGCCCCCGGCAGTCTCCACAGTGTCTTCACAATCGGCGGCATAGACTACGTCCGCTCGCCGTGGGGGTTCTCATGAATAAGTCGATGCTGACTGCCTTGGTCGTGGCTCTGATGCTGGGATCGGGCATCGCGGGCTACCTCATCGGAACGCCGGGCGAACAGCTCGACCGCGCCGCGCCGGCACCGCGCACCGCGGCGGTCACGCCGGCCCCAGCCACTCCAACAGCTCCCGCCGCTCCCACAACGCCGGCTTCGGGTGGCACGGCACCGACGCCCATTGCACAACCGGCCGCCGCGCCCAACGAACCTTTTGCCTACCGTCGCCTCGGCATCGACAGCTCGCGCGCCGATGGCGAGGCCTGCCTAGCCTTCAACAAGCCGCTGGCCACCGGCGACGTGAAATACGCCGACTACGTCCGCATCGAGCCGGAGGTGAAGTCGGCGTTGCGCGTGGTCGACGACCGCCTGTGCGTCGGCGGCCTCACCTACGGCCAGGACTACAAGGTCAAGCTGCTCCAGGGCTTCCCTGGCCGCGACGGCGCCAAGCTCGAGGCCGAGCGGACGGTGGAAGTCGCGATGGGCGCGCGCCCAGCCGTTGTCACGCTGCCCGGCAAAGGCTTCATCCTGCCGCGCGGCTCTGCCGCCGGCCTTCCCGTCACCACCATCAACGTCTCGAAGGTCGGCTTCGCCGTCTATCGCGTCAACGAACGCGCCATAGAACGCTTCGCCGGCGACCGTTACGACGCCACCTTCCCCGGCTCGGAGCCGATCACCGAGTCGTGGTCGCTGCGGTCCTGGCTGAACGGCTCCAACGGCGTCCGCCTGTGGCGCGGCACCATGGAGGTGCGCAACGTTCCCAACCAGCCGGTGATCACCGCCTTCCCGATCCGCGAGACGATCAAGGACTGGAAGCCCGGCGCCTACTTCGTCGTGGCCTGGAACTCGGCACGCCCGCCGTCGCAGAACGACGAGGATGACGACGATCAATCCAGCTCCAGCGCGTCGGGCCTCTGGGTGATCGATACCGACATCGCCCTCACCACCTTCACCGGCGATGACGGTCTCAACGTCTTTGCCCGCTCGCTGCAGAGCGCCCAGCCGCTGGCTGGCCTCGAAGTCGTCCTGCTGTCGCGCGGCAACGAGCCGATCGCCAAGGCCGTCACCGCGGCCGATGGCCGCGTGAGCTTTGCCGCCGGCCTCATGAAAGGTCGAGGAGCGGCGGAGCCCGCCGCCGTCATGGCCTCGGACACGGCCAAGCAGGAATTCTCCCGGATCGAACTCAGCAAGGCCGCGTTCGATCTCTCGGACCGCGGCATCGATGGCCGTGCCCAACCCGGGCCGGTCGATGCCTTCCTCTATACCGAGCGCGGCATTTATCGCCCCGGTGAGACGGTGCAGCTCATGACGCTGCTGCGCGACCAAGGTGCCACGGCGCTCGCCGACATGCCCGTCACCCTGATCGTGAAGCGGCCCGACGGCACCGAGTTCACCCGTTTCACCCATGCGCTGCAGGCGGCGGGCGCATTGCACCAGGCGATCGCGCTGCCGAAATCGTCGCGCCGCGGTCGCTGGTCGGTGGCCGCCCACATCGATCCCCGGGCAGCACCGGTCGGCCGCGTCGACTTCTCGGTCGAGGATTTCGTCCCGGAGAAGCTCAAAGTCGAGCTTACCTCCGACAAGGCGATTCTGCGCCCAGGCCAGGCCAACGGCTTTGCCGTGTCGGCCGATTTCCTCTACGGCGCGCCCGCCTCGGGCCTCGCGGTCGAGGCCGATATGCGCGTCACCGTCGACGAGCAGCCCTTCCCCGCCTTCGCCAAATACCGGTTCGGGTCGGAGTCCGAGCGCGAGAAGTTCGAGCCGCCGTTCATCACGCTCACCGCACCGGAAACCGACGACGCCGGCAAGTCGCGCCTCGACTGGGGTGGCGATCAGGTGAAGGACACCGTCCTGCCGCTCAAGGCGCAGCTGACGGCGCGCGTGTTCGAGCCCGGCGGCGGCCGCGCCACCAAGACCGACAAGACCGTGCCGATGCGCAGCCGCGATGCTTACCTCGGCATCAAGCCGGCGTTCGAGGGCCGCTACTCGCGCGAAGGCATCGACACGGAATTCGACATCGTGGCCGTCGACGCCGCGGGTGCGCAGATTGTTCGGCCGAATGTCGAGTATCGCATCGACCGGATCGAATATGCCTACCAGTGGTACCAGGTCGACGGCCGCTGGCGCTGGCAGGCGATCCCCAACGAACGCCTGGTGATTGCCGATGCGATCGCGCTCAAGGCCGATGCGCCGGTACGCCTTGCGCGCCGCCTGACCTGGGGTGCCCATCGCCTCACGGTCATCGACAAGGAAAAGGACACGTCCAGCAGCACGACGTTCTATGTCGGCTGGTATGGCGGCAGCAGCGCCGAGGAGACGCCCGACACGCTCCGCGTGGCGAGCGACAAGCAGAACTACGCGCCGGGCGACACGGCGCGTCTGCGCATCGAAGCGCCGTTTGCCGGCGAGGCGCTGATCGCCATCGCCACCGACCGCATCGTGACGACCTACACTGCCCAGGTCCCTGCCGGCGGCACCACGATCGACGTGCCGATGAAGGCCGAATGGGGCGCCGGCGCCTATGCGCTGGTGACGGCATGGCGGCCGCTGTCGGCGCCCGCCGACCGCACGCCGACGCGCGCCATCGGTGCCGTCTGGCTCGCCCTCGATCCGGCGCTGCGCACTCTGGGAGTCCAGATCGGCGCGCCGGAGAAAGTGACGCCGCGCCAGCGCATCGAAGTGCCGGTGCGCGTCGCCAACCTCAAGGGCGAGGAAGCCTTCATCACCCTGGCGGCGGTCGACGAGGGCATCCTGCAGCTCACGCGATTCCGCACGCCCAATCCGGCCGATTTCTATTTCGGAAAGCGCCAGCTCGGCATCGCCATGCGCGACGACTATGGTCGCCTGCTTGACGGACGCGCCGACGATCTCGGCCGCATCCGGACCGGCGGCGATTCGGGTGATATCGGCGGCCTCGACATCGTGCCGACGCGGACCGTCGCCCTGTTCAGCGGGCCGATAAAGCTCGATGCCAATGGCGAGGCCAAGGTCGCGCTGGAGATCCCCGATTTCATCGGCCAGCTCCGCCTGATGGCGGTTGCCTACGCCAAGACGCGGGTTGGCTCGTCCGAACATCGCCTGTTCGTGCGCGATGCTGTCACCGCCGACGTCGTGCTGCCGCGCTTCCTGGCCCCGGGAGACAATGGCCGCGTGGCGCTGTCGCTGCACAATGTCGAAGGTCAGGCGGGCGACTACCGGGTGACGCTGGAGGCCACCGGCGCCGTGGCCCTTGAACGGCCCGTTGCCGAGACGCGGCGGCTCGCCGGCAACCAGCGCGACCTGCTGTCGTGGAGCCTGAAAGCCGGCGATCCCGGCTTCGGCAAGGTCACGGTTTCGGTGGCGGGACCGGGCAACTTCGCGGTCAAGCGCGAGTGGGACATCCAGGTGCGGGCGGCGCAGACGCCAAGCGCTATCGACACCGTGGCCCAGCTCGAACCAGGCCGCGAACTCACCCTCGACCGCAACGTGACGGCGCCCTTCGCGTCGGGTACCGCGGTGGCGAGCGTGGCTCTGTCGCGGACGCCCGGCATCGACGTGCCGGCGCTGCTGCGCGCGCTCGACAAGTATCCCTATGGCTGCATCGAGCAGACCACCAGCCGCGCGCTGCCGCTGCTCTACTACAACGACGTGGCCCTGCTGGGTTACGGGCCGGCCGATCCGCGGATCGGCGATCGCGTTCAGGACGCGGTCTATCGCATCGTCGACATGCAGCTCTACGACGGCTCGTTCGGCATGTGGGGCCCGTTCGGCAATGCCGCCGCCGAATGGCTGCAGAGCTACGCGCTCGACTTCCTGCTGCGCGCTCGCGACCAGCAAATGGCGGTGCCGGCGGCGTCGCTGCAGCGCGGTCTCACCTGGCTCAACCGCACGGCCGATCGCCTCTCGCCCAACGCCCAGGCCTATGCCTGGTACGTGTTGGCCAAGGCCGGCCTCGCCGATCTCGGCCGAGTCCGCTACTTCCAGGACACGAAAGGATCCGAGATCAAGGGCGGCCTCGCCTGGGCCCAGCTCGCCGCGGCGCTGAACCAGGTCGGCGAACCCGGCCGTGCGCGCCTGGCCTTCGGGCTCGCCCGCCAGCACATCGACGAGCGCGACTCCAACGACTACTACGGCTCGCCGCTGCGCAACCGCGCCGCCCTTCTCGCGCTCGCCTCTGAAGCCGGCGGCCGCGAGGGCGTGACCCAGGTCGTGGCCGGGGTGCGCGAGCGCCTCACCGCCCGGATCGACGACACCACCACGCAGGAACAGGCGTGGCTGGTGCTGGCAGCGCGCGCCCTGGCCGGTGGCGGCGACTTCGCCTACTCGGTCGACGGCGTTGCCGCCAAGTCGGCCAGCGAGCCGGTCGTGATCAATCCCAACCAGGCCACGATCGACCGCGGGCTCCGCGTCCGTAACGACGGCGACCGCGCAGTGTGGATGCAGATGACGGCGCGCGGCGTGCCCCGGGATCCGCAGCCGGCAGCCGCCAACGGCCTCAGCGTCACGCGGCGCCATCTCACCTTCACCGGCGAACCGGCCGATCTTTCCAAGGTCCGCCAGAACGACCGCCTGATCGTGTCGGTGAGCGGCCGCAACCTCGAGGGCGGCTACCACGAGGTGGCGCTGCTCGACCTGCTGCCGGCCGGCTTCGAGATCGAATCGGTGCTGAACGAGGAGACGGCGAAGTCCTTCCCGTTCCTGTCCAAGCTCACCGTGCCCCGCATCGCCGAGGGCCGCGACGACCGCTTCTTCGCGTCCTTCAACCTGGGCGACCGGCTCTACCGCACCTGGTGGGACAACGAGAACCGCTTCGGCAACTCCTACCACCTGGCCTACATCGTGCGCGCCGTCACCCCGGGCACCTTCGCGCTGCCGGCGGTGAACGTCTCAGATATGTACGCGCCGCGCGTCTATGCCCGCAGCGCCATGGGCCGCGTCACGGTCGCGCCGCGCTGACTAAATGATCGCCCGGCGCCTCCTCGTCGGAGTTGCCCTCGCCGCCGGCTGCTTGGCGGCGGGGCTGCTGACGCTCGACCGGCTGTTCCCGCCCGACCTCGCCCGCTACCAGGAACGGTCGACCGAGATCGTCGATGCCAACGGCCGTCTGCTGCGTGCCTTCACCACGCCCGACGGCAAGTGGCGGCTAAAGAGCACGGCCGACGATGTCGATCCGCTCTATCTGTCGTTGCTGAAAGCCTACGAGGATCGCCGCTTCGACCGGCACATGGGTGTCGACCCGCTGGCGACGGTGCGCGCGGCTGGTCAATGGATCGAACGCGGCCGCATCGTTTCGGGCGCCTCGACGATTTCCATGCAAGCCGCTCGGCTGCTCGAACCGAGACCACGCAGCTTCACCACCAAGGTGATCCAGTCGGCGCGCGCGCTGCAGCTCGAGTGGCGCTACTCCAAGCGGGAGGTGCTGGCGATCTATCTCACGCTGGCGCCGATGGGCGGCAATCTCGAGGGCGTGCGCGCGGCCTCCCTCGCCTATTTCGGCAAGGAGCCGAAGCAGCTCAGTGCGGCCGAAGCGGCCCTGCTGGTCGCCATCCCGCAATCGCCGGAACGCCGCCGGCCCGACCGCGCCGCCGACCGGGCGCAGGCCGCGCGCGATCGCGTGCTGGTCCGTGGCCTGGAGCACGGCGTCGTCGACCAGGCGGCCTACGACAAGGCAATCAGCCGCCCGGCGCCTGCCCGCCGCCTCGCGCTGCCGATGCAGGCACCGCATCTCTCGGCGTGGCTCGCCGGCCAGTCGCCGGGCATGGCGGTGCCGACGACGCTGCGCTTCGAACTCCAGACGGCGCTGGCCCAGCTCGCGGCCGAGGAGCGCGGCCAGTTCACGGACAAGGCCGAGATCGCCATGGTCGTGCTCGACAACCGCACCGGCGGGGTCGTGGCCTGGCTGGGCGGCTCCGATTTCTTCGGTCGCACCGGCCAGGTCGATCTGGTGCGCGCCCGCCGTTCGCCGGGCTCGGCACTGAAGCCGCTGATCTATGCCATGGCCTTCGACGATCGCACGATGCATCCCGATACGCTGGTCGAGGATGTGCCGGTGCGCTTCCGCGACTGGCTGCCGCGCAACTTCGACCGCGACCACCAGGGCGCCGTCACCGTTCGGCGCGCATTGCAGCAGTCGTTGAACGTGCCGGCCGTGCTGGCGATGGAAAAAGTCGGGCCGCAGCGCTTCCTCTCGACCTTGCGCACTGCAGGCGCCGTGCCCGGCCTGCCGCCAGGCGATTCGGGCAACTCGCTGGGTATCGCGCTCGGCAGCGCCACGGTCTCGCCGCTGGAGATGGCCGGGCTCTACGCCGGCCTCGCCAACGGCGGCAACTTCGCGCCGCCCATCGTGCGTCGCGACCGTCCGGCGCCCGTACCGGTCCGGCTGATCGGCCCGACTGCGGCCTGGTATGTCGCCGAGGTGCTGGCCGAGGCACCGCTGCCCGAAGGCTTCGCCTCCCTCCCCGTGGCACTGCGCGACCGCCGCATCGCCTACAAGACCGGCACCTCCGCGGGCTTCCGCGATGCCTGGGCCGCAACGTACAGCGCCAACTGGACGGTCGTCGTCTGGGTCGGACATGCCGATGGCACACCACGCCCCGGCCAGCTCGGCCGCCTCGCGGCACTGCCGGTCGCGCTGAAAGCTTTCAGCCGACTGCCGGCCGAGGACAATCGAGCCACGCCGCCACCGCCGGACGCGCTGCGCGTCGCCTCCCACCGCGAGCTGCCGCCGCGCATGCGCACGCTCGCGCCGGCGGTGGAAAGCCACGGCGGGCCGCGCATCGCCTATCCGCCGGCCGATGCCCGCATCGAACTGGCGGCCCGCGAGGCCGTGCCGCTCAGCGCCATGGGCGGCGAAGGCCGCCTGCGCTGGCTGGTCGACGGTCGCCCGCTCGACAGCGCCAGATGGGTCCCCGACGGCCCCGGCCAGGCGCGCCTGGCCGTTATCGACGAGGCCGGCCGCTCGACCTCGGTGACGGTCCGCATCGTCGAACGGCGATGACCATCTGTGCCCTTGTCAGGCAGGCCGAAGTCCTGATCTATGGGCGTGGCTGCCCACCGGCCCGGACAGGAGCTTTTTCAGAAATGGCACTAAAGAGCCTTTTCCTTGTTTTTGCTGCAGCCCTCACGCTCGGCCTTCCGGCTCAGGCGCAGGAGGCAACCCCGGGCGCCTGGCGGGTCGAATGCTCGGGCGACGGCAAGACTCTCGACTGCCGAGCCGTGCAGCAGATGATCAACCAGGCGGACAAGCAACTTGTCGTGCAGACCGCCGCCCGCCTCGCCCCGGACACCAAGGCGCCGGTGCTCGCCCTGCAGCTGCCGCTCGGGATCAATCTGGCCGAACCGATCCAGATCAAGGTCGACGATGGAATGGCCGAGAAAGTTCCGGTGCAGACCTGCACAGGCGCCGGATGCTTCGTCACCCTGCCGCTTAAGGATCCGCTGATGACAGCCATGCGCACCGGCAAGACGCTCAGGATCACCGTGTATGACACGACCAAGCGGGCGATCGCGATCGAGGTGCCGCTTCTGGGATTCGGCCTCGCCTTCGACAAAGCCACGAAGTAAGGCGGGCGACCTAGGCCGCCGCTTTGGCCTTCAGCGCCTGCGCCACCTTGGAAGCCGGCTCCCGCCCCAGCGCGACGCAGATATCACGACCGGCTTTGGCGATGGCATCGAGGTCGACGCCGTGCGCGATACCGAGCCCGTTCATGAGGTAGATCACGTCCTCGGTGCCGACATTGCCCGAGGCGCCCTTGGCATAAGGGCAGCCGCCGAGGCCGGCAACGGCGGTGTCGAACACCGCGATGCCGCGTTCCATCACCGCCATGATATTGGCTAGAGATTGGCCGTAGGTGTCGTGGAAATGCGCCGCGATTTGCTCGCGCGGAATCTTCTCTGCAACGGCATCGATCATGGCCACGCACTCGCCCGGCGTGCCGACGCCGATCGTGTCGCCGAGCGACACCTCGTAGCAACCCATCCTGAACAGGCGCTCCGACACTTCGGCCACCTTCGCCGGCGCCACCTTGCCGTCATAGGGACAGGCGATCACGGTCGAGACGTAGCCGCGCACCTTCATGCCATGCTTCTGCGCCGCCTCCATCACCGGGCCGAAGCGCTCGAAGCTCTCGTCGATCGAGCAGTTGGTGTTCTTGCGGCAGAAAGCCTCCGACGCCGCCGTGAAGATCGCGATCTCCTCGCACTTGGCCTCGACGGCGCCGTTCATCCCCTGCTTGTTGGGCACCAGCACGGGATAGCTCACCCTCGGCTTGCGCCGGATGCGGGCCATCACCTCGTCGGTGCTGGCCATCTGCGGCACCCACTTGGGCGACACGAAGCTGCCGGCCTCCACGGCGGAATGGCCGGCGGCTGACAGCGCATCGATCAGCGCGACCTTGGCATCGACGGGCACGGGCTTCGCTTCGTTCTGCAGGCCGTCGCGCGGCCCCACTTCGACCAGCCGTACGCGCTTGGGGTGATTCATCTTGGTCTCCGGGTTCCCGTCATTTCAGGGAGAGTTAATGCATTGCCAGTTTCGCCATCGCACGGTCGGCCGCCGCCAGGGTCTCGTCGATGACCGTGTCGTCGTGCGCGGTCGAGAGGAACCAGGTCGCGCGCTGGTTGATGCGGATACCTTCTTCCTGCAGGGCCGTGTGGAAGGCCATCGCCATGTCCCGATCGCAAGCCGCCGACTCGCGATAGTTCCGGGGCGCCGGCGCGCGCGTGAAGAATGTCTGGAAGATCGCGGGCATGCCCTGGACCAGGACCGGCAGCTTGTGCCGGGCGCCCAGGTCCGCCAATCCGGCCATCAGGCGAGTCCCCCGCGTTTCCATCGACCGGTAGACGGCGCCGTCGTCGCGCTCCAGCACGTCGAGCGCGGCCAGTGCAGCGGCCATGCTCTGGACATTGCCGTTATAAGTGCCGCCGTGCATCACGCCCTTGTCGAGCAGGATGTCCATGACATCGCGGCGCCCCGCCACCATCGCCAGCGGAAAGCCGGCGGCCACCGCCTTGGCATAGACCGTGAGATCGGCCGATACGCCGAGAAGCGCCTGGGCACCACCGAGGCCCACTCGGAATCCTGTGATGACTTCGTCGCAGACGAACAATGCGCCTTCGGCCCGGCAGAGATCGCGGACGCCCGCGAGATAGCCGGGTTGCGGCAGGATCGCCCCGCCGTTCACCATGATCGGCTCCATGATCACGCCGGCGATCTGGCCGGGATAGCGCTCGAACGCCTTCGCAAGCGCATTCAGGTCATTCCAGCCGGCGACGGCCACGTCGTCCAAAACGCTGGGCGGCATCCCGGGCGAGCCTGCCACCGGCACTGGCGCCTCGGCCGGACCGGCCTCGTTCAGGGACGGACGCGTGCTGATATAGGCCTGGTCGCTCCAGCCGTGATAGTGGCCCTCGAACTTCAGGATCTTGTTCCGCCCGGTAAAGGCGCGCGCGAGCCGCATCGCCATCAGCACCGCTTCCGTGCCCGAGGTGGCGAAGCGGACGACCTCGGCGCTCGGCAGCAGGCGGCACAAGCGCTCCGCCAGTTCGGTCTCGCGCGGATTTTGCGCGGCAAAAAGCTGTCCGTCGGCCAGGGAGGCCGCGACGGCATTGATCACGGATCTCGGCGCGTGCCCCAGGATGGCCGGGCCGTTGCCCAGGACATAGTCGATATGGACGTTGCCATCGACGTCGTACAGCCGGGCGCCTTCACCGCGGGCAAAGAACAGCGGCACCGGCGTGCTCGCATAGCGAACGTTGCTGCTGACCCCGCCGGCCAGATGCTTTCTGGTCCGCTCATAGAGCGCGATCGACTTGGCGTAGCTGCGCATGGCCCCCACCCGGCAATAACGGTGCTTCCCGCCATGGGCTTCGCCCATATTGGTGTCCGCCCATCCTATGCTAGATTTTCAGGATATGGAGGACGGAATGGCCCAGCAGCTCAGCAATCAACGCATCGCCTGGTTCAACGGCAAGTTCGTGCCCGAGAGCGACGTGGTGATCCCGTTCCGTGATCGCAGCTGGAAGTATGGCGACGGCGCCTTCGACATGACGCGTACCTTCAACGGCCAGCCGTTCCGCCTGAAGGAGCATATCGACCGTTTCTACCGTTCGCTGCGCTACCTGGAAATCGATCCCGGCCTCTCGCCCAAGGAAATGGTCGCCCATAGCGAGGAAGTCGTGGCCCGCAACGAGCACCTGCGCGCCGAGGTCGGCGACTGGTGGCTGGGCCAGCGCGTCAGCCGCGGCGTCGATGCCGTGGGCGACGAGGGTTGGGACCATACCGGCCCCAACGTCGTGATCGAGATGACGCCGCTGCCCTTCGCCAAGCGCGCCAGGCAGTACCGCGACGGCGCCGAGGTGATGACCACGACGGCGCGCCGCATCGCCCCCTCGATGCTCTCGCCGCGCGCCAAGACGCACAACTATCTCAACATGATCATGGCCGAGAAGCCGGTGAAGGCGCTCAACCCCGATGCCTGGGCACTGCTGCTCGACGAGAACGGCAACCTGGCCGAGGGCATGGGCAGCAACATCTTCATCGTGCGCGATGGCGCGCTGTTCACGCCGTCCGAGCGCTACGTGCTGCCGGGCGTCAGCCGGCAGATGACGATGGACATGGCCAAGCGCATCGGCGTCGCCTGCACGCAGGGCGACATCGACATGTTCGACGCCGCCAATGCCGAGGAAATGTTCCTGACCTCGACCAGCCTCTGCATCCTGCCAGTAAAGAATTTCAACGGCGCCCCGGTCGGCGACGGCAAGACGCCTGGCCCCATCACCAAGCGGCTGATCGACGCCTATTCCAAGGACGTCGGCTGCGATTTCGTGGCCCAGTATCTCAAGTTCCTGCAGTAGCGCCCTGCCTGCAACAGGCGTAGACTCCGCCGTGTGGTAGATCGCGGCGACGTCGCGTTTACGACCGGTTCGCGACCTTCGAACGTTTCGTTCAGGAGGAGGCAGTCATGGCCATGCAGGACCACGTCCGGAATCCCTTGGAATGGGCTTGGGATCATCTCAAGCAGACGGGCCACGCCGTTGAGGCGACGGCCCATACGATGGAGGGCAGCTGGGAGGACCGTGATACGGCGCCGCCCAGGGTCCGGCGCATCGGCGCCTCGGACATCGGCGATGCACTGGCTCAAGGCTTCAAGGACTTTGCCGCCTGCCGGACCGACGTCATCTTCCTCTGCCTGATCTATCCCATCGCCGGCCTCATCATCTCGCGCATGGCCTTCGACTACGGGATGGTGGCGCTGATCTTCCCGCTGGTCGCGGGCTTCGCGCTCATCGCCCCGCTGTTCGGCGTCGGCCTCTACGAAATGAGCCGGCGGCGCGAACTCGGCCTCGAGACGGGCTGGACGGATGCCTTCGGTGTCGTGCGGGCACCCACGATCGGGGCGATCCTCGTGCTGGGGCTCATGCTGCTGGCGCTGTTCTGCCTATGGCTGTCCGCGGCCTACTTCCTCTACACGGTCACCCTGGGGCCGGACTCCCCGGTCTCGGCTGCCGCCTTCGCCCGCGATGCGCTCACCACGCCCGAGGGCTGGACGATGATCGGCGTCGGTATCGGCGTGGGCTTCCTGTTCGCGCTGGTGGTGCTGATCATCAGCGTGGTCTCGTTCCCGTTGCTGCTCGACCGCAACGTCGGCGTCGGCACCGCCATCGCCACGTCGGTCCAGGCCGTGCGCACCAATCCAGGCCCGATGGCAATGTGGGGATTGATCATCGCGGGCTCGCTCGTCCTGGGCACGATCCCTCTGCTGGTCGGCCTCGCCATCGTGCTGCCCGTGCTGGGCCACGCGACGTGGCATCTCTATCGCAAGGTGGTGGTGCGCTAGAGAAAATGGTGTCATCCCAGGGCGGAGGTTACTCCGCCCTGGGATGACGCGACTGGGGGAGAACATGTTCAATTGGACCGTGAAACAGCCGGCCGACGGCATCGTCGTCGCGCCCGATGAGCGGCTGCCGTGGCCGCAGACCGTGGCGCTCGGCATCCAGCATGTGGTGGCGATGTTCGGCGCCACGGTGCTGGGCCCCCTGCTGATGGGCTTCGACCCCAACATCGCCGTGCTGATGAGCGGTGTCGGCACGCTGATCTTCTTTGTCGCTGTCGGCGGCAAGGTGCCGAGCTACCTCGGCTCCTCCTTCGCCTTCA
>LNFM01016301.1_pt1 | contig 17767 bp, 32 predicted proteins | sample 596031 | NCBI WGS metagenome assembly LNFM01 (sample SAMN04254537, study PRJNA301005) | activated carbon metagenome | isolation source: dual media filters at the Ann Arbor, Michigan drinking water treatment plant | place: USA: Ann Arbor | reverse complement strand
GCCATCGCAGCCCAGCAGCAGATTCTCGCGCAGGCTGCTTCGTCGGGCGGCTTCATCCCGACGTGGGGCGCGCCGAAGACCACCCTCGCCACCTCCGCGCCTCCGCGCATCGTTGCTGCTTCAACCTCAACCCCCGCAGGAGCAAAGCCCATGAGTGCCATCCCCTACTTCGTCGGAGGCGCCGCAGGTGCCCTCCTCGGCGGCCCCATCGGTGGAGCTGTCGGCGTCGGCGCCGGTGCGCTGGTCGCCCGGTTGATGAGTGGCAGCGCTCCGTCCGACCAACCGTACATGATGGTCGTGAAACCGAAGGGGCAGGCGACCAGCGCGTCGAACCCCAAAGTGGACCCGCAGAAGGTGCTGAACGTCATCAGCAAGAGCGGCTCGCTGTTCAACGGATTCGGTGGCGTCGCCTACCTGCGCTCGGGTGAGTCTCAGCGACTCACCGCGACCTCGGCACAGGGCCCGGCGCAGATGCTCACGGTCGTGGGCCGGAACGGGCCCGTGCGCGTGGACGCGCGCTCGTACGCGGCACAGCGCGGGTTCGCTCCCATCGCTGGAACGCAGCAGCGCCCGGCCGCGCGCAGGTTCCCGGACGTGGTGGCCCACGCGCGCGGATACGGGTTCATCGGGACAAAGACCTCGTCGTTCCTCACGCCCCTGCCTCCGCCCGCTCCGTTCACGGTCATGAAGTCGGTGCCCGCGACGAAGGACGGCCCGGCCGCGCTGAAGATGGCGCTCGTGCTCGCGCAGCAGAACATGCCCGCTGCGTCGACCAACTCGACGGTAAACGCTGGCGTCCTCACCGGCGTCGTCAAGGGGAAGGGTGCAGCCGCGCAGGACGAAGCTGCCATCAGCGCAGCGAAGGCGGCTGCTGCGAAGGCAGCCGAGCAGGCTGCGCTCGAAGCTGCGTGGAAGCGCATGAACACCACGACTGCGACGCCGAACGTGTCGCGTGAACTGCCGCCGACGACGCCTGAAGAGGCCCCGCCGGTGATGCCCGCGTTCCCGGGCACCAACGAGTCGGCTCCGCCGAACGGCGTGCCCCAGTACCTGCCCCGCGTCGGTATGTCGGGCGCCACCATCGCCATTGGCGTTGGCGCCATCGGCCTCGCCGCCTACTTCCTCACCCGCAAGAAGACCGGGAGCACGTCATGAGCCGAATCACGATGGTCCGGGGCTACTCGCCCCCGCCGCAGGACGCGGCCATGGACTACGCCGGGTACGGGGCTTCGTCTCCGCGCCCGAGCTACGCGCCGATTCCGGCGCTCAACGGGTTCGGGCGCTTCGGGCTCGCGATGAACCCGTCCGCGGTCATCGTCGAGGGCGTGCGCGCTCCCTTCGCTGTTCCGGCGACCGGGTACACGAGCACGGGTGCCGAGGCGACCGCGTCGCCCGGGCGCTCGATGAAGCCGCTGCTCGTGCTCGGTGGCGTCGGGCTGTTCCTCTGGTGGATGGCCGGTCGCTGAGCCGATGCGTTGCGTCAAGTGCCGAGCGAGCATCAACCCGGGCCACGCCGTGTGGTTCCTGCCGCCCCCGCCCGGCACGAGCTGGGCTGGCGGGCAGAGCCCCTACGTGAAGTGCCAGTCGTGCGGGCCCTTCGGCCCGTCCGAGATTCAGTTCATGCACCAGAAGCTGCGCGCTGCCCAAAAGGCGGCGTTCGCGGCTGCTGACCCGGTCATCGCGTCGCGAGGCTGCGGGTACTGCAACGGGAGACGGTGATGCGCGCACGCAAACGCGGACAGGCTGCGCTCGCGCGCAGGTACAACGAGGGCCCGGTCGTGCGCACGAGCGCGTCGCCGGTCCCGTTCCTCATCGGGATTGCCGCGTTTCTGGGCATCCTCGCGCTCGCGTTCAAGAACAAGGGAGCCATCGTGACCGGAGTCACTCAGGCAGGACAGCTCGTCGGGCAGGCGGTCGACCAAGCGAAGGTCGCAGCGTTCAACGCCGCGTTGCAGCTCACGCAGCGCTGGGTCCCGTTGTTCGCTCCGCTCACCTCGAACGCGGGCAACCGGTCGGCCGACCTGTACCGGCGCGTGTGCGCGCAGTTCAACGTCACCAGCTCGCCGCGCTACGCGGCCAGTCCGGGCGTGACGTGGTGCAACATCTACGTGTGGGACGCGACCTCGGCCATGAGCGCGGAAGTCCCGCACTGGTACGACCCCGCCACCGGCGCAGCGACGTCGGTCGGCCGCGGTGTCGAGACGCGCGCGAACGACGTGTACAACTGGCTCGTGAAGGGGTTCGGCGGGTGGCGCGAAGGCACGTACGCGGAAGCGGTGGCGAACGCTGCGCTCGGTCGGCCGTCGGTCGCCGCCTACTTCAACCCCACGCCCGGGCGCTCGGGCCATGTCGCGATGGTGCTCCCGAACGGGAACATCGCGCAGGCTGGCGCGCACAACTACTTCGACGTGCCGGTGAAGACCGGCTTCGGCTCGCTCCCGGTGCGGTACTTCCTGCACGCATGAGCCCCGAGACGTGGTGGGACGAGCGGCTGAAGAACGAGCGCACGTTCAAGTTCTTCGTCGAGAACCTCGGTGACGCCCAGATGCCTTCCCGCGTCGCCGTGCGCGAATGGGCCCGCGCGCGTGGCATGACGACAGTGCTCGATGCCGGGTGCGGCCCGGCGCTCGACCGGTGGGCTGGCACGGGCATCAAGTGGACCGGGCTCGACGGGAGCGCGCTGCTCGCTGCGAAGACTCCGGGTGTCGTGCACGCGCCCGTGGACGCGCTGCCCTTCTATGACCAGTCCTTCGACCTCGTGTACTCGCGGCACGTGTGGGAGCACCTGCCGACGTTCGAGCCCGCGCTCAGGGAAGCGTGCCGGGTTGCGACTCGCGCCGTGGCGGTGACGTTCTTCCGCCCGCCCGGGAACAAGCGCGCGACCCGCATCGTGGACGGGGCCTACTACAACGACTACGGGCTCGGGGACGTGGTCGCGGCCTTCCGCACGGCGTGGCCCGACTGCGCGTTCGAGTCGCTGACGCTGCCACCGGCGAAGTTCCTGCCTGATGGCGAGCTGGTCATCTTCGTGACGCGCTCGGTTTGAACCGCAGGGACAGGGTTGAGCGCGATGCTGCCAACGCTCAACCCTGCCCGGCTCACAGCTCACCCCACGGACAACAACTTCGGACCGTGTTCGGCATTCGCTCCCACACGTCGAAGGTGCAGGTGATGGGCCGAGCAAGAGGGGGCGCGGCTCGCACGCCCCTTTCTGTGATTGCTTTCACGACGCCTCGTTCGTGCGCCGGTGCTGCATTCTGGGTTCCCGTTGGAGGTCCGGCCTATGCCGTCCTCCGCCCTGCCTCACACCGCTTCACGCGTTCGGCATTCCGCCCGGTCGGCTTGGGAGCCTCGGGGTGATGGGCCTGCGAAGACCGCTCCGGGGGACCAGCGAAGCGGGTCAGGTACAGCGACAAGAACGAAGCCCGGCCCGAGTGATGAAGGCGCGAAGGGTCGGGTCCAATACTCGATGCTCCCGAGGGAGCGGTGCGTGTGGGCACTCATCGGTAAGGCCGGGCTTCTGAAAGGGTAGTCGGCGGGGGCTCAGCGCCCTGACTTCGCAGGTGCGCCCGCGTTCTTGGCCGCGTTCTCGATGAAGTCGCGCTTCATGTCGGCGTTCCACCCGGTCGCGCAGCAGGGCACGGCATGCGTGAGGCCCTCTTGCTTGTGGCAGGGGCAGGAGCACTCCGGAGGCCACTGCACCGCAGCGGGGTTCACCGGTCGACCTTCGGTGCGCGCGTGGCCGTGCAGCACGGCTCCTTCTCGTCGAAGCCCCGGACCTTCACGGTCGGCAGCGCGCCCGTGCGCTTGGACGAGCCGGAGCGCTTGGCCTTGCGTTCGGTCGCGGAGGCCTCCGCCTCTTCGCGCGACTGGTTCGAGGCGTCGAGCAGGTGTCCAGCGGCGTTCAGCAGATGGTCCCAGAAGTTCGAGTTCATGCGTCGTCCTCGCCTGTGTGCCACTCAGCTTCTTCGACCTCGGGGGCTCGCTGCAAGGTCGGCAGCTCCGCCGCCCGGGCCTTCTTGATGGGGGAGGCGTCGCTCACCGAGCCCGGGACCGAGCCAACCACCCGGTCGTTCGCCGCGAGCCGCTGCTCCAGCTCCGCGACCTTGTCCACGAGCGCGTTGTGGCCGGTGGCGAGCTGCTGAAGGCCCCCACCGAGCGCCTTCACGTCGGCTTCCATCTTGTCGGCCAGCCGCTTGAACATGCCGTGCAGCTTGCCGAGCATCTGGGCGAGGGTGTTCAGGTCCATGGGCCCGGTGTTTGTAACACACCAAGCCGGTGGTCAACCACCTCGCGTCACGTGTACCCGCACCGCGCGGCGGTACTCCACGCTCGGGCGTGGCTTCGAGTCCGGCACCTTGTGCTTGCCCGCGTAGTCGAGCCCGAACTCAGCGAGCGTGTCGAAGATGACGACGGAGCAGTCGGGGCAGTACCGCTGAACGAAGGTCTCGTCGGCCGTGTCGTTCACGGGCGCGTCGGGGCTCGGGGTGACTCGGCGCAGGACCGAGAACGAGGCCGAGCCCGGGAGCACGGGCCCGACCTGCCACCACCCCGGGCTGCTCTCGTACATCGGCCCGCGGCACATCTTCCCGCACGGGCAGAACACGCCCTTGCCTGCCTGCGCGACTGCATCCTCACGCGACCGGGTCGCCATCGGTGACCTCCCCGGCTTCGAGTGCCTGCTGCTCGCCCGCCGGGAGCGTGACCGGCGCACCAGCCGCAGCCAACCCCAGCCGGGTGAGCGTGCGCTGCGCGTACGCCTCGACCTCAATCTTCGCAGCCTCGCGGACCTTGGCCATGTGCGCGGTGTACTGCTTCGTGAGGAACGGGACCGTATCCGTGAGCTGGCGCGAGGCCTCGGTCATCAGGCCGAGCAGCGCCTCGCGTTTGGTCTTGGTCGGAGACTTGTCGTTGAGCAGGTCGTACGCGGCCGCCGTCGCCTTCGTGAGCCGGTCGAAGGCCAGCCCGATGCTCGCTTTCAGCTCCTCGTGCGCACGCTCCTCCGTGCGCTGCTCGGGGCAGGGCTCGATGAGGCGTCCAGCGACGCGGGCGAGCGTGCACGGCACTCCGTTCCCGTCGCCAACCGACGATACGAACCGGGCCCACTGCGCCTCGCTCAGGTTGACCTCGACCAGCTCGTACGCGCTCGCGAAGTGGCCCGAGTTCCCGTACGAGCGCGCGAGCGTCGCGCGGCAGATGCTCAGCGTGATGTAGTGCTGGTGCTTGAACGGGGAACCGAACAAGGCTGCGTGCCCGCTCGACTTGCTGAGCTTGATGGCCGCGTAGCTCGGGTGCTTCTCGGGGTCGTGCTCGACCACGCCGTCGGGCTTCCGGTACTCGCTCGTGGGCGTGAACTCGGCTGCGCGCTTGGCCCACTCCGGGGGCAGCTCGACGAAGGTGCGCACCCGGGCGAAGTCGACGTGCCGCACGCCGCGCCCCACCATGTCGGTCTCGTAGGCCTGCCCCTTGATGATGGCGCCCTCGCTCGCGAGGAACCCGTCAGGGCCGACGAACCGGAAGTGCACCCGGTCGCCCTCGGTCCACGAGTTCTCGTACGCCTCGACGACCACAGCCGCGCGCTCGGTCCCGTCCTTCTCGGTGATGACGAGCACGTCGTCGATTTCGTATCGGCGCCGCTTCACTTCACCATTGTGGTTGCTCTGCTTCTTGGTGCTCACGGTTTGCTCCTCGGTTTGATGAGCACGGCCACGTGCTCGATGTGTTCTTCGTTGGACAGGTCAGCGACCCCGTGCCCGTTCGCGTGCTCGATGCGCGAGCCGACGACTTCGCCACGTGCTGAGGTGAGCCCGCCCCCGTCACCTTCTGCGAACTGCCGCCGGTTCACGATGATGTGGGCCCAGTACGAGCCATCGGTGCAACGGGAGACCTCGATGGCGCCGCCCGGGAACTCGATGATGTGCTGCGCGCTCTCGACCTTCTTCACCTTGTCGCCGAACAGCTTGAGGTACTTCGGCGCGTCTTTGATGACCCAGCTCTTGGCGGTCGAACTCATGCCTGCTCCTTGAGTGAGACGAGTTCGACGATTCCACGGTTGAGGGCTGAGGCCCGCTCTGCGGCCCGGTCATGCTCTTTCCGGGCGACCTTGAGCAGTAGCTCTACGGCTTCCTTCTTCGTGAGCGCTGCGACGACGAGCCCGGTGAAGCCCCCAACCTTCGGCAGTTCGGCCATGCGCACGCGACGCAGGCCATACGGCGCGGTGCGCCCTTCGTTCGTCTCGATGGCTGTGAGCGTGTTCTTCGCGCGCGTGTACTCGTACTCGCGTACCGAGACAGACGGTGACAGCGGCGTGCCGTCGCTCGTGGGCATGAACGGGTTCAGCGCGACGACGAACAGTGTGACGGCTGCGGGGTCTTTGATGGTCATGGTCACTTCGGAATGCTCAGTGTGCCGAACCCGTAGGGCCCGCGCGCGTTCAGGTACTCGGCGAGCACGTCACCGTGACATGCCAGCGGCTTGCAGAAGCACCCGAGCCGGTGACCGGTGAGCGCGACCAGCCTGCGCAGCTTCGGGAACAGGAGCTTGAACCGGGCGATGTTGTCTTCGCGCGTCCCGTCCTTGAACGGGTTCCCGAAGAAGCCGTCGTAGTTGTGGCCCCTGCGCCCGATGTACGTGTCGAAGTTGTCCTCGTTCTTGTTGATGCGCACGACTGTGGTCGGCTTCACGAGCGTCCACACCGACCCGTTCCACTCCCAGCCGTTGTACGCGAGCAGGCTCACGAGAACTTCACCTCGCCCGAGGCCTTGCGCGGCTCTCGCGGCTTCTCGGTGAACTCCCACGATGCCCCGGCCTCGCTCGCTGCGATGGTCATGCTCGCGAGCCCGTGCGCGCGCATCACGTCCCGGAGCTGGCGCATCAGCCACGCGACGTCTTCCTCAGGGTTCGCACCGGCGGCGCGCTCCTCGCCCGTAGCCTCGAACTCGGGCAGGCCCGGGCGCTCGTGCTCGCTGCGCTCACCGAACGCGTGCGTGCGAATCTGCGGCAGCTTGTGGACCTCGCGCGCGACCCGGCACGTGTCATAGACGTAGGTCCAGTCGAGCCCGATGCCGAACCGGCCCTTGACCGCGGCCGCGACTGCGAGCGGGTCCGCGCCCGGGTCCGCGTCGAGCAGCTCGTTCAGGTACTGGCGCCGGAGCGCACGGTTCGCAGCGCCCCGGCGCACAGGCACGGGCACCGGGCTCGTCGTCGCGGGCAGGGCAGGCACCGGCTGCATGTAGAAGGGCTCGCTCGGTGTGGCAGGAGCCTCGGCCGCCTTCTCGCGCTCACGCTCCTCGGCCCACTCACGCTCACGCTCGGCTGCGCGAGCCTTCCACTTCTCTTCGCGCTCGTGTTCGCGTTCCTTGGCCTCGGCGCGTGCCTTCTCGTCGGCAGCCTTGTTGAAGTTCGTCTCCGAGAACCCGGGCGGGACGGCAATCTTCAGCTTGACGAGTGTGTTGGGGGGCAGCCCTGCATCCCGCGCCGCATCCACCGCCGTGACGGCGTCGCGTATAGCCCGCATGATGTTCTTCCGGAGCTTGGCCGCAAGCGGCTTGCTGATGGCGACCTTCGCGCGCACCAGTTCTCGGCAGCAGTCGTTGATGGTGGCGTGCGGGTTCCGCGTGAGGAACTCGGTGAGGACAGTGACCGCCGTATCAGTGTGGTTGCCCATCACAGGTCTCCAATCTCGTCGAGAGCGAATTGAGCCGCCTCGCGGGCGACCCTGACTTCCTTGCGGACTGCTTCGAGCTTGCGCACGAGCGCGGGCACGCTCGCGATGCGCTCCGCGACCTTGCCCGCGTCCGGGTACAAGGCAGGGACGAACGCGCACGCGCGCCCGTGCTCGTCGATGATGGGAATCAGGCCTGAGCTGTCGGCCACGCCGACGCGCCAGCGAGGCGACACGTGCCCCACGACCTCGCGCGCAGGGGCAGGCGTGAGCGCCTCACGCAGCTTCCCGTGGCTGATATCGTCGAGCGCCTCGATACGTGCACGGGCCCGGTCCTCCTCTGCGCAGGCCTTGCACGCGGGCGTGCAGTTCACCCGGTTCGCGTCCTCGTGCTTGGGATAGCGCTTCGGCGCGCCTCGGTGCTTCATGTCCGCCCTCCCAAGCGGAGAGCCTTGGCCGCGGCGATGGGCGCGTCGTTCAGGATGGCGTAGTCCTGCACAGCGATGTGCCGCACGCCGGGCATGGTCGAGGCGAGCGCGCGCTGCATGAGTTCGAGCGCGTCGAGCGCAGCGTCGCGCACGATGACAGCATCCGCGTACGCCTTCGCGAGTCCGTCGACTGCTTCTTCACTGGCCGTCTTCATGTGCGTTCTCCTGTGACGTTGTGGAATGCGCTGATTTCGCCGACGAAGTGACCGCCCTGCCGCACGGTCTCCTTCTTGTTGCCGAGCATGTAGAGCGTGCAGGGCCCGTCGACCGGCGCAGCGAAGTCCGCGCGCGGGAACGGGGGCCCAAGCAGCAGGGGCCACCGGTAGGTGAGGCCGAAGACTTCACGAGCGACGATGCGGCCGCCGCCTTCAATGCGCGCGAGCGCAGGTCCGAGCTGAAACATGATGTGCCTCCGTGGAAAGGAAGCCACCCGGGAGGTCGGGAGGGGTGTGTGCCTCCCGGGTGGCCGGTGCTGCGCCTGCGTTACCTGATGTAGTTGCCGTCGTCGTCGTCTGGTTTCGTCGCCGGTGCGCCCGGGTTCTCGGACACGCCGGGCAGGTACCACGCGATGCGGGCTGCCTCCGAGCCCGCCGCGTCAGCGGCCTCGGCACGCTTGAACGACTGGCGAATGAACGCACGCACGGCTGCGAGGTCGGTGCTGGTCAGCTTCGGCCACCGGTGCAGCATCGCTGCGTCGTCGTCACCAATGGACAGCCGCTTCACGACCCAGCCGATGGGGATGAGCCCGTTGGGCGTGCACGGGTTCCCGACGCAGACCACGCCGATGTTGAAGATGCTCATGGTCGCGTGCTCACTTCCACGGCAGCGCGGCGGCCTGCGACGAGTAGCGCTCGGCTGCTTCGAGCGCCTTCTCGTACGGTTGCCCGCGCCCTCCATGCGGCGCATCTCGCCGAACGTCTCGACCTCGAACACGAGCGTGGGCAGGGCTTCGACTCCGTAGTCGTCGCTGAGCTTCATGTTCGCTTCGTAGTCGACCTCGCCCAGAGCCGCGGCCTTCGGCGACTCGTTCTCCTCGTCCGAGACGTCGAACTTGATGATGCTGACGTTCGGGTGCCGCTCGATGAACTTCTCCAACGTCTTGGCCCTGTCCATGGCGATGCACGCGCCACAGGTCTTCGAGCCGAACTTCAGGATGCGCATCTTCGGTGCCGTCATGTTGTTGGTGCTCCGTGCTTCGGGTTTGGGGTGGGGTTGTTCTACCGCGCTGCTTCGAGGATTTGGTCGGCCAGCTCGCGAGCCCGGGTGATGAAACGCTTGGCGCTCACTGCGTTGCAGTCCATCAGATTCGGGCCCAGCAGCGCCGTCATGATGGCGACACGCTGCTGCGCAAGCTCGCGCTCGCGCGCGAGGTCCTTACGTGTCCAGTTGACCTCGACCGTGTTCATATCGTTGTCCATTCGGCGCTGCACGTCGGCAACGCAGGCTGCGAGTTTCGTGTTCATTCGTCGGCCTCGCGTTCGACGATGTACTCACCCCACACGAGGGGCTTCGGGTCGAGCCGAGCAGCCCCGGGGTCAGCGTGGGGCGACGTCGCGACCGTGAGCACCTCGCCCGCGTCGAAGGGCATGGTCTGTGCGAACGCGTGGGCCTGTGCGGTGAGCGTCGTGAAGTTGGTGACGACAACGCCGCGCTTTGTCGGCGTCCGGTCGAACACGAACGCGTGCTTGTCCTTGTGCTTGTCCACGAGCACGACGCACCCGACAACGATGGCTTCTGTCTTGTTCATTCGTCCTCCTCCTCGGCCTCGTCGAAATAGCGCATCACGGTTTGCAGCACGTGGTCGAAGTCGCCGCTCGTCGCTTCGGCCTTGAACGCCTCGATGAGCTGCGGGGTCCAGCCAGCGCGGCGCGCCGCCTTCTGGCACTTGCCAATGATGTTGAATGCGTTCCCATCGCACCACAGGTACGGGACAGGAATCAGGTCCGGGGGCTCGGGCTTCATGGCAGGAGCACCAGCCCACCGGGTGGAGGAACGCCGTGCTGCTTCAGCTTCGCCTGTCGCTTCGCGGCAGCGGTCCGCGCGGCGACGAGCTTCTCGCGGAGCTTCCAGATTGCGGCCTCGTGCTTTGCGAGCGAGCGTTTCAGCACGCACGCTCGGCAGTGCTCCCCGATGGCTTCGAACTCGCCGGGGAACCCACAGCGTGGCCACGCGGTCGCGATATAGAGCAGACCGCATGCCGCGCACTTCGCTACAGCCTTGCGTCGAGTGTTCATGCGAACCTCCGTTTGAATTCCGCGATGGCGTACTGCTCATCGGTGCCGATGATTTCGGAGACCCGGGCGTGCACGGAGTACCGGTTGTCGTCCGCGATGGACGCCAGCAGGAACCCGACCGTGAGCAGGGGCATGACGGGCCGCGCATCTTCGGGCCTGAACTCGCCTCGACCTTCCGGGCTGGTGCCCCACACGTAGGTGGTCGTGCAGCCGATGGCGTTCGCGTAGCCCAAGAACGCGGACACGGACGACGCGCGCACGTCCACGTTCTTGAACCAGTCGAGCAGCTCACCTCGGCGACGCGCCGAGCCCTCGCCATCGAGCCACTCCAGCGCGCGCAGCACGCACGTGAGCGCCTCTGTCTGGCACGCCTGACAGGCGTCGTGCACCTCGCGGGGCGGGTGGTCGTGCTTCGGTTCCGTGGTCTCGGTCATGGTGTCCTCGCGTTCTTGGCTGATGGGTTCATCGCGCGTGCTCGGCGCGTGCGCTCCGTCACGAGCGCATGGAAGGTGGCCACTGCTGCCTCGACGTGCACGGTCGCGAGGCCTCGCAGCGCTTCGTTCTCGACAGCGTCGAAGTCCTTGTACCCGTGCCCGGTGACAGCGGCGAGCCCGTGCGCGAGTGCAGCGCGCATCGCTCCGCACTGCTCCAGCCCGTGCTCGCGGACGAACGCCTGCAACTCAACGGGTGAGCCGTGGGAGCGGCGCGTGCACTGACAGAAGACACAGTAGACCTGCTGGTGCACAGCCTTGTAGCGCGTGGGCGCGAGCGGGCCCGAGAACGTGGGGAACTCCAGCGCGAGCCCGAGCATGGCGACAGCCGCCTCGTCGGTCACGTTCGGCCTGCTCACTGGCCCGCTCCGCCGTGCTGCGCGAGCCGGTACCAGAACTGGGCGAGCACCTGCGTCGCGTCCTTGTTGAGGATGCGCTCGGTGCAGTCGGTGCACCACGTCTGCGTGTAGTAGAACGGCGCGCCGTTGCCGACCATGGCGATGGTGAACTCGACGGCGGGCGGCCGTCGGAGCTGCATCGACGTCGCGTCCTTGCCCTTGAGCTTGACTGTGACCGGCTGCTTGGTCGCGGTGAGGTCCTTCCCGCACGAGTGACAGGCGCGGGTCTTTGCGGTTCTCTTGGGCTTGCTCATGTGGTCTCCCGAATCTTGATGCGTAGGACCTGCTCGCCCGGCTCCACCATGAAGCCGGGGTAGTTCACAGCGGACCAGCAGCGCCCGCGCAGGACCGCGTCGCCGGTCCGACCCGGCCAGTCCGCGAGCATGAACGCGGTGACGATGGCGTCGGCGTCGAGCACGGCGCCAGTCTTCACGTCGATGACGATGAACTTCATGGCGTCACGTCCGGGACGAGGAGGTTGGTGGTGTTGTTGATGACGTTCTCGTGCCGCTCCTTGAGCGCCAGCTCGAACTTCACGACCAGCTCGCGGGGCGGGTTCAGCGCGAGTTCGCGAAGCTGCTCGCACGCCATCGCAGCCGCGTACGCGTGCACCCTGCACGCCTCCGCGAACAGCTCGGGCACCGACCTGTCGGTCAGTGGCGTCACGGCCTTGAGCGCGGGCACGAACACATCACCGAAGGCGGCGTCGATGAGGCGCGGGGTGGCGATGCCGCGAGCTTGGTCGAGCTGCGAGTTGTTCCAGAGCGTGACGATGTCCTGCGGCATGAACCGAAGCAAACCCTTGACCTCGAAGGCGGCGTTCTGAATCGTGCTCGCGAACTTGACCGGCGGAGCGCCCTCGCGCAGGAGCGCGAGCCGGGCGACCTGCCGGAGCAGGTTGCGCTGCATCACCCTGACCTCGGACGTGGCCGCGTCGTCGATGATGACGTGCTCGGTCGCGAACGTCTTGGTGGCCATGAACTGCGGCTTCTCGTCAGTCGCGAGTGCGAAGACGAACCCGAGCCTCATCGCGTCGAGGGCCTCGGCGAGCGTGAGCCCGGACGAGGACTGGGTCTCAGCTACGAAGCGCCGGGCGATTCCGTGCGCGTGCTCATTCACGAAGCGCGCGAACTGGAGCCGCCGCGTCTTGGTCGCGGGGTTCGGCTCCGTCCTGAGCTGCTCCAGCGCGCGCGAGCCCTCGTCCTTGGACGTGGCGAACTTGCCGCTGAGGGTCTTCCGGAAGCTCTCGCCGAGCGCAGCCTCGAACGCGGACTGGGTCGCGTTGACCGGGTCGAAGCGGAGCGGCTCGGTGGTGTCGATGACGAACTGCTTGAACAGCCTCGCGCCGAGCTGCCAGCCAATCTGAATGTCTTTGCTACGGGACAGCGGTTGGAAGCTCATGGTGTGGTCTCCGGTAGAAGGTTGAGCGCGCGGGCCTTCTCGATTGAGGCGCGCGTGCGTTTCAGCTCCGCGCTCGCGATGGCGAGCGCGTTGGCATCGTCAACTTCGGTCTGCGGCAGGTGCTCCGCCACGGCCTCGCACGTCGGGTCCGACAGGAGCGCGACCCGCTCCGCGCCGAGCACGAGCACGAGGGCATGGCGCAGGTCGACGCGCATCGCGTAGCACACGTGGGGCTCCGCGAACGCGACAGGCTCCCGACACCACCCGCACGCACGCTCATGCGCAGGTGCGGAGGGCTTCACGTGGCCTCGCACGAGGGCCTGCCCACGCTCGCCCGTTCGGTACAGGCGCCCCACGCCCGCGAGGAAGCGGACACGGAGCACCAGCGCGCTCGCGCGCTCGCCTGAGTTCCCGTGCGTGCTCACGGAGTCACGTGGATGACGCGCGCGGGGTGGGGAATCTTCGGGGTGACCGACGAGGCGAGCACGCCCACGATGAAGCGCTTGGCGGGGGGCTTGGGCCACGAGGGCAGCTCGCAATCCGTGAAGTGGATGAGCACGTCGAAGCCGCCCAACGTCTTGCTGGCCTCGTCGCAGTCCTCGAACGTCTGCGTCGCGTCGGTCCCGCCCGTGTAGCTGAGCGCGGCCTTGAGGCCTTCCCGGTCGGTGCCGGGCTTCAGCCAGCCCTGCCACACGGTCTCGTGCGTGTGCGTGCCGAGCCACACAGAGACCTCCGGGAAGTCCTCCTGAAGACGCGCGATGTAGCTCGCGGCCTTCGAGGCCCACTCCGGCCCGACCGACCCGGACACGTCGACGATGACGGCGAGGCGGGCCATGGTGCCGATGAGGCCGGGCTGGATGATGTCGTCGCTCTGCCGACGCGAGGCGCGCGCGAACGAGCGCTCGGACCGGTCGGCCGCGTCCTCGGACGCGGTCTCGAACGCGTTCTTGAGGATGCTGCGCCAGTCGATGCGGGCGCGCACCGGCGCGAACGCTTCAGCGAGCGCCGAACCCTTGCCGGGTGCCTTGCCCCCGGACGCGAGCGCGGACTCGCGGATGGCCGCGCGCATCTGCTCGGTCTCCAGCTTGCCCATGCCACCGGGCAGGCCCTGCGGAGTGCACCCGCCCATCGCGGGCGCGTTGCCGGAACCGCCGCCGCCGTAGCCTTGCTCAGGCTTCACGCGAGCGAGGAGCCAGTAGTACATCGCTTCCGAGGTGAAGGGCTCGGTGTCCGGGTACGGCTCTCCACCCTGTTGCGCGAGCGTGGTCTTGGACAGGCCGCCGTGAATCATCTTCCCCAACGTGCAGCTCGTGAGGGTCTCGTTGATGAACACGTCCTGCGCGATGCCCAGCAGCTTGGACTCGTGCTCCTTGCCCGGGAGCTGCACGATGGCCGTGCCCGGGGTGCCATCGGGCTGGGGCTCGTACGCAGCCACCCCGAGGTGAACGGCTTGGTCCAAGTGCGCGAGCGCGATGTGGCAGGTCTCGTGCGCCACGAGGAAGACGACCTCGGCAGCGGTCAGGCCCTTGAGGAAGGGCTCGAAGAAGAAGACCCCGCCGACGGTCACGCACGCGGTCTGACAGCCGCCGGGCATCTGCGCTGGGTCCGCGATGATGTGCACGTGAGGCTTGAGCTTGGCTGCCCACTGGGCAGCGATGCCCGTGCCGAGGTGGTGGAACGCGAGCGCGATGCCAGCGTCAACGACGGCGCGCAGCGAGTCGGGGCTGGGGCCCTTGCTGGGAATGACGGGTGTGGTCTGCATGATGGTCTCCGTGGAAGAGGGACAGCGGTACGGCAGGACAGCGCCCGGGAGTCGAACCCGGGAGAGCCCACGAGGGCCCGGCCAATGCGCTGCCAGTGCGTCACGACGCGCGACGCTTCGTCACGTTGATTTTGCCGACGACCGCGTTGAAGGTCATCAGCGCCTCCTTGTCGGTCGGGATTCGCCCCATCATGTCGCGCGCGATGGCGGCCTGAATCTCGGGGTGCTTGTCGGTGAACCGGCCGACGTAGAGCCACGCAGCGTTCACGTCGCGCGTGTGCGCGAGCTTGATGAGGCCGAGCGCCGCGATGGCCGATTCCGCGTCCGGGGGCAGGCGCGCGGTCTTGGGCGAGGCGATGACCTCGTCCACGGTCGGGAGCTTCTCCTCCTGCCCGAGCACCGCGAACCACGCAGCAGCAGCCTCGCGCCCGATGCACCCGCCCGCTTCCGCGAGCATGACCTCGTCGACTGGGTCACCGGCGGTGAGGCTGGCGGCCTGACGCTCCAGCATGTGGTGCACGGCGCGGGGCGAGGCCCACTGCGCGCATGCTTCCTGCGCGCCCTCGGGAGGGCTGAGCTGGAGCAGCTCCGTGCGCACGCCGCTGATGATGGCGTACTTCGCGCACAGCGCCTTGAACTTCTCCGCGAACGCGGGCGTGCCGCGCGCGTCCTGCTCGAACTCGCCGAGCGGAGTCTCGCCCGGGCGACCGAGTTCGTAGAGCGTCTCGATGACGTTGCGGACCTCGTTCCGGTCGGGAACGAGCTGCACGATGCAGCAGCGGTTCACGAGCGCGTCGACGAGGCCGTAGGTGCCTGACGAGCTGCCGTCATTGCCAGCCATCACGACGATGGTGCCCGGGTGGAGCTTGTACGAGCCGATGCGGCGCTCGTTCGCGAGCGCGAGCGCGATGGCTTGCTTGTTTTTGTCGGCCCGCGTGAGTTCGTCGATGAACAACACGACGGGCGCCGTGCACGCGGCCATGAGCGCGTCGAGGGGGATTCGCACGACCGACGGCCCGGTCGGGGTGTCGACCTTGACCGGCAGCATCGAGTCCTCTCGGGCGCCGTTGCCGAGGTCGAACACGACGAGCGTGCGCCCGACCATGCGCGCGAGCTGCTCCGCGACCGCGGTCTTGCCCACGCCGGGCTGACCGATGATGAGCAGGGGCCGCAGGACCCGTGCTGAGTTGACGAAGAGGCGACGCAGACCCGCGTAGCCGACTGAGGGGTAGTTGCTCGTTTCCATGTGACAGCTCCTCCGTGGACCGCCGTGATGGCGGAAGACATGCTCGGGAGTCGAACCCGAGTGGTGGGCAGCGCGTGGTGGGGGGAACCGCCGCGCCGCCTGCACCCCGTACTGCTCATGCCTGTGGTGCACTGCTACTTCCCCGGGCCCGCACCACCGGGCCCTCCACGGGAATCAGATGCCGGAAGCCTTGAACGCGTTCGCGTTCCCGGGCACGAGCCAGCCGAGCGCGGACTCGACGGCCTCGACGGCCGTGTCCCACTCGACGCAGTTCAGTGCGTTCGCGAGCGCGTGCTCAGGCAGAGGGCCGTGGCGCGCGTTCTGGTAGGCCTCGTTGCCGAGCTGCTCGCGAGCGCGAGCGGCGATGACGTTCTTCGCCTCGCGAAGCGTGTCGATGGCCCGGGCGACGACCGTTTCGTTGAGCGAAGGGAACAGCCCGGCGAGCCGCTGCGAGCGCTTGAGCCACGAGGTGACCGCGTCGTGGTCACCCTTCGCGAGGTTGTCGCGCGCGGCGCTCAGCTCACCGGCGACGTGGTCGAGGATGCCCGAGATGTCGCTCGCGCCGAAGGTCATGCCCAGTTCGAGCGTGACCCGTTTCGCGGTCACGACAGCGGTCTGATTGTGCTCCTCGTTGTGCAGGCGCACGTCACCGTTCACGAGCTGGTCGAACTCGACCGTGAAGCGGTCCTTCGCCTCGCCCGAGCACAGATGGCCGAAGCCATCCACGTACACGGCGAATTTGTCGGCGAGTCCGCGGATGCGGGTCTCCAACTTCTTGGCGGCCGCGAACTGGCGCGTGTTCTCGATGCGCTCGGTGACTTCGTAGTCGCGTTCGCGGTCGCGGCCGTCGATGGTCTCGTCGCGCGTCTGCTCCTTGCGCGTGGTGCGGCCCGTGACGCGGACCGTGACGTTCAGCGACCACACCTTCTTGACGAGCGCTCCGCGCTCATCGAGCGCTTCAGCGCTCACCTGCTTGATGATTGTCATGTGCTCTCCGTGGAAGCGGCGACAGCCGCATAGAGACCTCGACCGGTGAAGGTCAAGAGCCCTACGCGACCCCGGTCTCGGACCGGGGCGCCTTCTACGTTGCCAGCCGCGCAGGCCAGCCCTCAGCGCGTGACTTCCGAACAGCTTCGTTCGCCGCGTTCAGGTTCACGTACCCGAGCGTGAGCAGCGGGAGATGCGTCGCGTCACCGAAGTGCACATAGACGTCGTCCTGCGGCGCGTCAGGCTCCGAGTCACTCGGACCCGGCTCCGCCGTGAGGCGGGTGCTGGTGTTGTCTCTCATCGTGTGTTTCCTCCGTGGATACTGCGGTCAGGCGCACCAGTGGACTCGAACCACCCGAGGGGAGCGACCCCCTACCTCGCCGGAAACCCATGTCCGGTGTGTGCGTGCCGCGCGGCTCCGTCTGTGGAGCGCTCGCGCGGTTCGTATGCGATGGGCGTTGTTTGTGCTGACGCCTCCCCAGCGAGTCGAGGACACACGCCGCAGTGGCGCGCGTTCCTCGTTTCAGGCAGCGACTCATGCCCGGGCAGGAGAAACTCACCTTGCCTCGCGGAGCATCACGATTCGTCATCGTGTCGCAAGCTCCGCGCTCTGCTCTCCGGAATCGTCGTGCCGAGGATTTGCGCCCTCGTGCTACGCGTTCCGCCATTCGATAGGTCTCGCGACCCTGTCTGGAGTATGGCCCCGCGTTCCGGGGATTCAGCCACGCACGAGTCGTCGTGCGCGTTCTCAGTCGTTCAGGGTACGCGCGCATTCGTCGAGTCTGCCGACGAGTCACCACGTACGACCCGAGCAGTGGGAGCGCGTTCCTCGCGACTCCGAACCATGCTCGCCCTTGGAAGACACGCGACCCGCTCAGCGTCGCGCGCTCCGTGCTTCACCTGCCCCACGTTCCTCCGTGGGTTTCTCCCGAAAGCCCCGGGGCCCCGTGGCCCCTGCGCAGGGAGCGTTCACGCTCTCTGCACTGGCCCCGCACTCGACCGGGGGTTTCCCCCGAAAACGCATGTCCCCGGAACCATTGGCGCACACTATAGTGTGCTTTGTGTGACAAAGGTATACATTTGTCACACATGCTTGG
>LNFM01007119.1_pt1 | contig 17771 bp, 13 predicted proteins | sample 596031 | NCBI WGS metagenome assembly LNFM01 (sample SAMN04254537, study PRJNA301005) | activated carbon metagenome | isolation source: dual media filters at the Ann Arbor, Michigan drinking water treatment plant | place: USA: Ann Arbor | reverse complement strand
GTTCCTGCAGGAGCAGGGCATCGCCTGCGAGCGCATCAACAAGGTGATCGAGGGCCGGCCGCACATCGTCGACCTGATCAAGAACGGCGAGATCTGCTATATCGTCAACACCACCGAGGGCAAGCAGGCGATCGCCGACTCGTTCTCGATCCGGCGCGAAGCGCTTCAGCACCGCGTCACGTATTCCACCACGATCCCGGGCGCGCGCGCCCTGATCCGCGCCACCGACACCCGCGGCAACCCGCGCGTGTGGTCGCTGCAGGAACTGCACAAGGAAGTCCACGGATGATTGCACCCCTGACCACGAAGGGCGCCCAGCGCCTGCGGGGCGAGCTCGAGGAGCTCAAGTCGGTCAAGCGCCCGGCGGTGATCGCCGCGATCGCGGAGGCGCGTGCCCACGGCGACCTCAAGGAAAACGCCGAGTACCACGCCGCGCGCGAGCAGCAGGGCTTCATCGAGGGCCGCATCCAGGAGCTGGAGTTCGTGCTTTCGCACTGCCAGCTGATCGACGTGTCCAGCCTCAACGCCGGCACCCGCGTCGTGTTCGGCGCCACCGTCGAGCTGGCCGATTGCGACAGCGGCGACGAAGTCACCTACCAGATCGTGGGTGACCTGGAAGCCGACATCAAGCAGGGCCTGATCTCGATTTCCTCGCCGCTGGCGCGTGCGCTGATCGGCAAGCACGAAGGCGATACCGTCACCATCCAGGCGCCGGCAGGCGCCCGCGACTTCGACATCGTCGCCGTCCGCTACGAGGGCTGAGGCCATGGCCGCGCGCGCGATGCCCGAGGCGGTGCCGGCGCTGGCCGTGCTGCTGCCCGAGCGCCGCCGCTTCGCCGGCCAGCCGCTGGGCGACGCCTTCGGCAAGGCCCTGGCCCGCGCCGACGAACTGCCCGCCGCCGAGTCCGGCGAGCGCGCCCAGCTGCTGCGCCACTTCGACCTGTTGCCGCGCGGCTGGCCCATGGCGGCCATCACCCGCCAGCGCGATGCCGGCGACGCCGTGCTGCACCAGTGGCTGCGCGCCGACCCGGCCCACGTGCGGCCCGACATGACCGGCGCGCGCGTGCTGGCCATCGGCGAGCTCGGGCTGTCGCAGGCCGAGGCCGACGCGCTGGTGGCGCCGCTGCGGCCGCTGTTCGGCGACACCGGGTTCCAGGTTTCGGCGCCGACGCCCTCGCGCTGGTACGTGGCGCTGCCGATCGAGGCACGCGTACCCGCGTTCTCGCCGCCTGAGGCGGTGCTGGGCGACGATCTGTTCTCGCACCTGCCGGACGGTCCCGAGGGCCGCCGCTGGCGTGCGCTGCTCAACGAAGCACAGGTGCTGCTGCACAGCCACCCGGTGAATGCCGCGCGCCTGGCCGCGGGCAAGCCGCCGGTGAACAGCCTGTGCTTCTGGGGCGCCGGCAAGCTGCCCGACCACGTGCGCACGCCCTTCACCGCGGTGTCGAGCGAGGACGCGGAGCTGCTTTCGCTGGCGGCACTGGCCAACATCGGCGCCACCGGCGAAGGCCCGCAGCTGCTGGACCTGCGTCGGGCCCGGGACGTGTCGGCGGTTGCGGCGCGGCTGCAGCCGGCGTTGGACGGCCTCGGCGGCGACGAGCTTCGCCTGGATTTCGCCGACGGGGCGCGGTTCTCGCTGCGTGCCGGCCAGCGCTGGCGGTTCTGGCGCCGTCCGATGGCGCGGCTGGCGTGACGCCGGCGCCGATCCGGATCCTGCGCCGGGCGATTCCCGAACACGGCCCCTGGCCCGACGCCGTCGCACCGGCGCTGCAGCGCGTCTACGCCGCACGCGGCGTGCGCACGCCGGAGGAAGGCGAACTCAAGCTCGCGCGCCTGCTGCCGCCCGATGCGCTGGGCCAGGTGGATCGTGCGGCGGCGCTGCTGGCGGAGGTCATCGCCGACGACGGCCACATCGTGGTGGTCGGCGATTTCGACTGCGACGGCGCCACCGGCACCGCGGTCGCGGTGCGCGGCCTGCGCCTGCTGGGCGCCGCGCGGGTGAGCTACCAGGTGCCGCACCGCGTGACCCACGGCTACGGCCTGTCGCCGGCGCTGGTGGACGACCTGGCGGCGGTCGCGCCCGACCTGGTGCTGACGGTGGACAGCGGCATCGCTTGCCACGCCGGCATCGCCGCCGCCAAGGCGCGCGGCTGGCGAGTGCTGGTCACCGACCACCACCTGCCGGGCGAAGCGCTGCCGCCGGCCGACGTGATCGTGAACCCGAACCTGGCCGGCGATGCCTTCCCCAGCAAGGCGCTGGCCGGCGTCGGCGTGGTCTTCTACCTGCTGCTGGCGCTGCGCCGGCATTTGCGCGCGGGCGGCGCATTCGAAGGGCCGGGCCCGGACCTGTCCTGCCTGCTCGACCTGGTCGCGGTGGGCACCGTCGCCGACCTGGTGCCGCTGGACTACAACAACCGCCTGCTGGTGTCGGCCGGCCTCAAGCGCCTGCGCAACGGCCATTGCCAGCCCGGGCTGCGCGCGCTGGCGGAGCTGGCCGGGCGCGACCTGGCCCAGCTCACCGCCGGTGACATCGGCTTCGGCATTGCGCCGCGGCTGAACGCCGCCGGCCGGCTCGAGGACATGGCGCTGGGCATCGAGTGCCTGCTCTGCGACGACGCCTCGCGGGCGCATGCGCTGGCCTCGGTGCTCGACCGCATCAACGGCGAGCGCAAGGAACTGCAGCAGCAGATGGTGGACGAGGCCGAGGCGCTGGTCGCCACCGTGCCGCTGGATGCCGGCGCGCTGCCGGCGGCGCTGTGCCTGTTCGACCCCGCCTGGCATCCGGGCGTGGTCGGGCTGGTGGCTTCGCGGCTCAAGGACCGCATGCATCGCCCGGTGTTCGCGTTCGCGCCGGCCGAGCCGGGCAGCGAGGAACTCAAGGGCTCCGCGCGCTCCATCCCCGGCCTGCACATCCGCGACGCGCTGGCCGCGGTGGATGCTCGCCACCCGGGGCTGGTCGGTCGCTTCGGCGGGCACGCGATGGCGGCCGGCCTGAGCCTGCCGGCCGCGCATTTCGAACGCTTCCGCGAGGCGCTGCAGCGCGAAGTGGCGGCAATGCTGACGCCGGAACAACTGCAGTCGGAGCTGCATAGCGACGGCGAACTGGGCCTCGACGAGCTCGGCCGGCCGCTGGCCGAGCAGCTGCGCCTTGCCGGGCCCTGGGGGCAGGGTTTCCCGGAGCCGGTGTTCGACGGCGTGTTCAAGGTGCTGCAAGCCCGGCCCGTCGCGGCCCGCCACCTCAAGCTCAGCCTGCTGCCGGCGCAGGGCGGGGCACCGCTGCCGGCGATCCAGTTCGGCGGCTGGACCGGCGCACCGATGCCCGCGCGCATCCACGCCGCCTACCAGCTCGACCTGGACGACTGGGGCGGCCGCCGCGGCATCCAGCTGCTCGTGCGCCACTGGCTCCCCGCCTGAGCGGGCAACCCCTGTAGCAGGCGGCTGCGGTATCATTGGCGACCGATCCAAGCCACTACGGAACACCATGGAACTCAATCCCATCCGCCAGCGAATCGCCGACCTCAAGGGCCGGCTGGATTCGCTCAGGGGGTATCTTTGACTTCGACCAGAAGGTCGAACGTCTCGAGGAAGTAAACCGGGAGCTGGAAAGCCCCGACGTCTGGAACGACGCCGAACGCGCGCAGGCCCTGGGCCGCGAGCGCGCGTCGCTGGAAAAGGTCGTGAACGGCATCCGGAACCTCACCGACAACCTGGTCGGCGGCGCCGAGCTCATCGACCTGGCCGAGATGGAAGATGACGCCGATACCGTCGCTTCGGTGGTCGAGGACGTCGAGAAGACCGCCAAGGAAGTCGAGCAGCTCGAGTTCCGCCGCATGTTCTCCGGCAAGATGGATTCCTGCAGCGCTTTCGTGGACATCCAGGCCGGCGCCGGCGGTACCGAGGCCCAGGACTGGGCCGAGATCCTGCTGCGCATGTACCTGCGCTGGTGCGAGGCCCGCGGCTGGAAGACCGAGCTGATGGAAGTCAGCGGTGGCGACGTCGCCGGCATCAAGTCGGCCACCTTCAAGGTCGAGGGCGAGTACGCCTACGGCTGGCTCAAGCTCGAGACCGGCGTGCACCGGCTGGTGCGCAAGTCGCCGTTCGACTCCGACAACCGCCGCCACACCAGCTTCACCTCGGTGTTCGTGTCGCCGGTCGTGGACGACAGCATCGACATCACCATCAACCCGGCCGACCTCAAGACCGACGTCTACCGTTCGTCCGGCGCCGGCGGCCAGCACGTGAACAAGACCGAGTCGGCGGTGCGCATCACGCACGTGCCCACCGGCATCGTGGTGGCCTGCCAGAACGGCCGCAGCCAGCACCAGAACCGCGACATGGCGATGCAGATGCTCGCCGCCAAGCTCTACGAGCTCGAGATCCAGAAGCGCAACGCCGAGCGCGATGCGGTCGAGGCCACCAAGTCCGATATCGGCTGGGGCAGCCAGATCCGCAACTACGTCCTCGACCAGAGCCGCATCAAGGACCTGCGCACCGGCATCGAGCGCAGCGACACCCAGAAGGTGCTCGACGGCGACCTCGACGAGTTCATCGAGGCCAGCCTGAAGGCCGGCCTGGCCGTTGGCGCGAAACGCTCCGACGCTTGAAAGCAGGAACCAGTGGAGATGAACTAGGAGCTAGTGAGAGGCAACAAGCTCGCCAGTTCAAGCTCTTCACTAGTTCCTAGTTCCTAGTTCCTAGTTCCTCCCAACTAGCTCCTTGTCCCCACCTCCGGTCCAAGCCACGCCATGACCCAACCAGCCGCCCCCGCCGCCGCCGACGAAAACACCCTGATCGCCGAGCGCCGTGCGAAACTCACGGCGCTGCGCGGGCAGGGCATCGCCTTCCCGAACGACTTCCAGCGCGCCGACTACGCCGGCGACCTGCAGGCCGAGTTCGCCGACAAGGACGGATGGACCGCGGAAAAGCTCGAGATGCTGGACCGCACCGTCGCCATCGCGGGCCGCCTGATGGCCAAGCGCGTGATGGGCAAGGCCAGCTTCGCGCAGATCCAGGACATGAGCGGCCGCATCCAGCTCTACCTGCAGGGCAGCGACCTGGGCGAGGGCTACGACGCCTTCAAGGGTTGGGACGTCGGCGACATCATCGCCGTCACCGGTGGCCTGACCCGCACCCGCACCGGCGAGCTGTCCGTGAAGGTCGCTTCGCTGCGCCTGCTGACCAAGTCGCTGCGGCCGCTGCCGGACAAGTTCCACGGCCTGGCCGACGTCGAGCAGCGCTACCGCATGCGCTACGTCGACCTGGTGATGAACCCGGAGGCGCGCGAGGTATTCGTGCAGCGCTCGCGCATCGTCTCGGCGATGCGTGCCTGGCTCGACGCCCGCCGCTTCCTGGAAGTGGAGACGCCGATGATGCATTACATCCCCGGTGGCGCCACGGCCAAGCCCTTCACCACCCACCACAACGCGCTGGGCCTGGACCTGTACCTGCGCGTCGCGCCCGAGCTCTACCTCAAGCGCCTGGTGGTCGGCGGCATGGAGCGCGTGTACGAGATCAACCGCAACTTCCGCAACGAGGGCGTGTCCACCCGGCACAACCCCGAGTTCACGATGCTGGAGCTGTACGAGGCCTACGCCACCTACCACGAGGTGATGGACCTGACCGAAGGCCTGATCCGCGACGTGGCGGTGAAGGCGCGCGGAACCGCCGCGCTGCAATGGGAGGGGATGGCCATCGACCTGGGTCCGGCCTTCCGCCGTTGGTCCATGACCGACGCCGTGCTCGAGCACAACCCGGAGATCATGCGCGGGGACCTGCGCGACTTGGACGCGATGCGCGCGCATTGCCAGCGCCTGGGCATCAAGTTCAAGGCCAGCTACGGCTGGGGCAAACTGCTGCTGGAGATCTTCGAGAAGACCGTCGAGCACACCCTGGTGCAGCCGACCTTCATCACCGACCACCCGGTGGAAGTCAGCCCGCTGGCCCGCGCCAGCGACAAGGACCCGGGCCTGACCGACCGCTTCGAGCTGTTCGTCGGCGGTCGCGAGATCGCCAATGGCTTCTCCGAGCTCAACGACCCCGAGGACCAGAAGGCCCGGTTCCTGGCCCAGGTCGAGGCCAAGGACGGCGGTGACGACGAGGCCATGCACTTCGACGCCGACTACATCCGTGCGCTGGAGTACGGCATGGCCCCGACCGGCGGGCTGGGCATCGGCATCGACCGGCTGGTCATGCTGATCACCGATTCCGCCTCCATCCGGGACGTCCTTCTTTTCCCGTACATGCGCCCCGAGGCCTGAGAAGGTCCTAGCGCACTGGACAAAGAAGCCCCGCTAACACCTTGCCGGGGCTGAAATACCGGGAGTAAGCTGGGGTCGAGCCGCGGGTCCCCGCGGCAATCACGGTGTGCGCACCCGGGAGCTCCAAGTGAACGTACTGATCGTCGATGACCAGCCTTCCCAGCGGACGATGTTCCGCCACTTGCTGGAGGACATCAGTCCCGAGGTAAAAGTCACCGACTTCGGGGATCCGGTCGAAGCCCTGCTGTGGTCCCAGCGCAGCTCGCCCGACCTGCTGCTGCTCGACTACCGCATGCCCAAGCTCGACGGGCTGGAGTTCGCCCGCCGCTTCCGCCGCCCGCTTTCGCACCGCGACGTGCCGATCATCCTGATCACCGTGGTCGGCGACGAGCCGATCCGCAACGCCGCGCTCGAGGCCGGCGTCATTGATTTCCTGGTCAAGCCGGTGCGCCCGCGCGAACTGCGTTCGCGCTGCCGCAACCTGCTGGCCCTGCGCCAGCAGCAGCAAAACCTCAAGTCGCGCGCGCACGAACTCGAGCGCCAGCTGCTCGCCCGCATGCACGAGCTCGACGAGCGCGAGCGCGAAGTGTTGCATCGCCTGGCCAAGGCCACGGCCTTCCGCGACGGCAGCTCGGGCAACCACTTCGAGCGCATGGCGCGCATCTCGGCGCTGATCGCCGAGGCCATGGGCCTGCCCGAGGACGAGGTCAAGATGATCGAACTGGCGGCGCCGCTGCACGACATCGGCAAGCTGGGCGTGTCCGACGCCATCCTGCTCAAGCCCGGCAAGCTCGAGGCCGCCGAGTATGAGCAGGCCAAGCAGCATCCGCGCCTGGGCTACGAGATCCTCAGCGATTCCAGCAGCCGGTTCGTGCAGGTGGGCGCCTCGATCGCCCGGCACCACCACGAGCGCTGGGACGGCGCCGGCTATCCCGACGGCCTGCAGGGTGAAGCCATCCCGTTGCCGGCGCGCATCGTCGCGGTGGTCGACGTGTTCGACGCCCTGACCACGCCGCGCCCCTACAAGGAGCCCTGGACCCTGGCGGCCGCCTTCGATTACGTGAGGTCGCAGTCCGGCCTGCAGTTCGACCCGGCGGTGGTGGACGCGGTGCTGGCGCGCCGTGAGCGCATCGAGGAAATCCACCGCTACTTCGCGCCGGCCCAGGCCGTCGCCTGAGCCAGCCAACGGCCCACCAGGCCTGCCGCCCCTCGACGCGATGATCCGCGCCTTCGCCAACCGCCCCGACAGCGAGCACGCGCAGGCGCTGGTGCGGCTGGTCATCGCGGCGATGCTGCTGCTCTACCTCGCGGGCGTGGCCAGCAGTGCCGGCGCCGGGGACGAGGTGCGCCTGAGCGTGCTGATCCTGCTGGCCGAGACCTTGCTCGGCCTGGGACTGGTGATCGCGATCGTGATCTCGCCGGGCGTGTCGCACACGCGGCGCGTGATCGGCATGCTGGCCGACTACGGCACGCTCGCGGCGATGATGATCGTAAAGGGCGAAGTGCTGGCGCCGCTGTACGTGATCATCATGTGGGTCACGGTGGGCAATGGCCTGCGCTACGGCACCCACTACCTGTTCGCGGCGATGGGGCTGGCGACGCTCACGTTCCTGAGCATCATCCAGTTCACGCCCTACTGGCAGCAGAACCCCTACCTGGCCTGGGGCCTGCTGGTGGGACTGGTGGCGATCCCCGGCTACCTGATCAGCCTGCTGCGCGACCTGCGCCGGGCCGGCGAGGAGGCGCGGCGCGCCAACGCCGCCAAGAGCCGCTTCCTGGCCAACATGAGCCACGAGTTCCGGTCGCCGCTCAACGGCATCATCGGCATGGCCGAGCTGCTCTCCAGCACGCGGCTGGCGCCGGAGCAGCGCGAATGCGCCGACGTCATCCACACCTCGGCGCAGTCGCTGCTGCTGCTGGTGGAAGACGTGCTCGACATCTCGGCCATCGAGGCCGGCAAGCTCAAGCGCCAGGACAGCGAGTTCGCGCCGCGCGAGCTGGCGCGGCGCATACGCACCATGCTGCAGCCGATGGCGGCGGGCAAGAACCTGCAATTCAACATCGACCTGCCCGACGAGCTGCCGGCACGGCTGCACGGTGATGTCGGCCACCTGAGCCAGATCCTGCTCAACCTGGTGCACAACGCGATCAAGTTCACCGAGGCCGGCAGCGTGCAGCTCGAGGTGCAGGTGCGCGAGCGCAAGGGTGACACGATTGGCCTGCGTTTCTCCGTGCGCGACACCGGCATCGGCATCCCGGACGAGGCCAAGACGCGCATCTTCACGGCCTTCGAGCAGGTGGATGGCGGGCCCACCCGTCGCTTCGGCGGCACCGGCCTGGGCACCACGATCGCCAAGACGCTGACCGAACTGCTGGGCGGCAACATCGCCGTCGAGGACAACCCGGGCGGCGGCACCCACTTCTGGCTGGACCTCGAGTTCCGGGTCGCCGAAGCGCCCGAGGTGGCGGCGCCGGCCGGCGGCGGCAAGATCATCGCTTTCGACGATCCCTTCGTCCGCCACCGCGCGCGGGTGCGGCCGCTGCGCATCCTGGTCGCCGACGACCAGCCGGCCAACCGGCTGGTGCTGCAGCGCCTGCTCGAGCGCGCCGGCCATTCCACCCTGTTCGCCGAGAACGGCGAGCAGGCGCTGGAGCGGCTGGAGGAAGAGACCATCGACGCCGCCATCGTCGACCTGCACATGCCGGTGATGGACGGCCTGGAGGTCATCAAGCAGGCACGGGTGATGCAGGCGGGTGGCCCGCGCACGCCGATCCTGGTGCTCAGCGCCGACGCCACGGTGGATGCGGTGCGCGACGCCGAGGCCGCGGGTGCCTACACCTTCCTCACCAAGCCGGTGGTGGCCTCGCGCCTGCTCGAGACCCTGGCCGAGATCGCCGGCGGCGGCCAGGAAGAGCCGGCGACCGTGGTCCGCAAGGACCGCCTGGTGCCGACCCTGCGCACCGACGTGCTAGAGGAGCTCGCCGGCATGGGCCTGGGCAAGGATTTCCTGGACGACTTCGTGGACCAGTGCCTGCGCGACGCCAGCCGCTGCCTGGCCGAGGCCGAACGCGGCGCCGCGACGTCCAAGTGGGAGGCGGTGCGCGAGGCCGCGCATGCGCTCAAGGGCGTGTCGGAGAACATCGGGGCCCAGGCGCTGGTCGAGCGCAGCACCGAGATCATGCGCGCCAGCGATGCGGTGCTCGCCAAGGAATGGCGTCGCTACCTGGGGATGCTGGGTTCGATGCTGGAAGCCACGGCGGAGCAGGTTCGCCGCGAGCTGGTGCGCATCGCCGCCCAGCCGCAAGGGGAGGCTTCCCGGCCGCCGGACCACGAGTCCGGCTGAGTCCGGGAAAGCGGTGGCCGCCGCCCTTGCACGGCGGCCACCCCAGTCAGACCGGTCAGATCACCTGGCGCAGGCCCGGGGCTTCGCCGACGCGGCGCTTCTGCGCGCGCACCAGCCGCTCCATGTTCTGCAGGCCGCGCTCGCTCAGGCGCATGGCGGCGTCCACCCAGGTGGCGGTCACGCTCATCAGTTCATCCAGGCTGACCGGGTTGCAGGTGGCGCGCACGGTGTTGAGCGAGCGCAGCGCGTTGCCCATCCGGCGCCGGCGGCGCACCAGTTCGCGTGCGGCCTGCAGGCCTTCGCCGCGGGGCACCAGCATGTCCACCACCCCCATTCGGTAGAGCTCCTCGCTCGAATAGATGTTGCCGTCCAGCATCATCCGCTCGGCCTGTGCGGGCGTGACCCGGCGCGACAGGAAGGTGTAGGCGCCCATGCCGGGGAAGAGGTCGAACAGCACCTCGGGGAAGCCCATGCCGGTGCCTTCCTCGGCGATGATCGTGTGGCAGCACAGGGCCGCCTCGAAGCCGCCGCCGAGCGCATCGCCCTGCACGACCGCGATGCTGTGCACGCGGTCGTCGGCCAGGCGCGCGAAGTGGAAGGCCACCGAAACGCAAAGCTGGGCGTAGGCCAGCAGGCGGGCGCGGTCACCGGTGCGGATCAGGCGGCTGAACAGTTCGAGGTCGCCGCCGAGGTTGAAGACGTCGGCCTTCGAGGCCAGCACCAGGTGCCGGATCTCGCCGTTGCTCGCCGGCTCGTTGGCCATGCGTGCGGCGATCTGGCGCTGGCATTCGCGCAGCTCGACCAGCAGCGGTTCGGAGAAGCAGGGGCGGTAGCCAGGGCGGGGCGTCTGGTGCATGTAGCACCACTCGATGCCGGCCTCCGACTCGGACTTGTGCTCGATCAGGCTGAAGCTGGGGTCGCGGTTGATGCTTTCGACGATGGACATGGACATGGCGGATCTCCGGGCAAGGGTAGGGGGCGTCGCCCTACACGCTAACGTCGGAAAACGCAAGGGCGGCCGGGCCATGCTACACCCGAAATTCAGACCGTGTTGTGCGGGCCTAAGAGCTTTCTCATCTCCGGCCGGCGACCGCGTGCGGGCCCGGGGGGTCGCCGCGGGGCGGCCCGCCGGGGCATCGGGAGGACGGCCGGATTCAGGCGGCCGGCTTGGGGGCGTCGCGCAGTTCCCGGCGCAGGATCTTGCCCACGTTCGACTTGGGCAGTTCGGTCCGGAACTCGACCACGCGCGGCTGCTTGTAGCCGGTGAGGTTCTCCTTGCAGAAAGCCCGGACCTGGTCGGCGGTGAGCGCCGGGTCCTTCTTGACGATGACCACCTTGACCGCCTCGCCGGACTTGTCGTCCGGCACGCCCACCGCGGCCACTTCCAGCACGCCGGGCATCAGCGCGATCACGTCCTCGACCTCGTTCGGGTACACGTTGAAGCCCGAGACCAGGATCATGTCCTTCTTGCGGTCGACGATGTAGAAGAAGCCGCCGGCATCCATCTTCGCCATGTCGCCGGTGTGCAGCCAGCCCTCGGCGTCGATGACCTTGGCCGTTTCCTCGGGCCGCTGCCAGTAGCCGGCCATGACCTGGGGCCCGCGGATGCAGAGCTCGCCGACTTCCCCGACCGGCAGCTGCTTGCCGGCATCGTCCTTGACGCAGGCGTCGGTGGACGGGATCGGCAGGCCGATCGCGCCGTTGAAGTCCTGCAGGTCCATCGGGTTCATGCAGGCCGCGGGCGAAGTCTCGGTGAGGCCGTAGGCCTCGACCAGGGTGATGCCGGTGACCTTCTTCCAGCGCTCGGCCACCGCGCGCTGCACGGCCATGCCGCCGCCCAGCGAAAGGTGCATGTGCGAGAAATCGACCTTGTCGAAGCCAGGCGTGTTGAGCAGGCCGTTGAAGAGCGTGTTGACGCCGGTGATGGCGGTGAACGGGATCTTGCTCAGCTCCGCCACGAAGCCCTTCATGTCGCGCGGGTTGGTGATGAGGTGGTTGAGGCCGCCGAACTTCATGAAGACCAGGCAGTTCGCCGTCAACGCAAAGATGTGGTAGAGCGGCAGCGCGGTGATGATGACCTCGTGGCCGGGCTTGGCGTTCGAACCCAGCCACATCGACGACTGCTGCATGTTCGCCACCAGGTTGCGGTGGGTCAGCATCGCGCCCTTGGCGACGCCGGTGGTGCCGCCGGTGTACTGCAGGAAGGCGATGTCATGGCCGCGGATGTCGATGTCCGGCAGCTGGTGCTTCGCACCCATCGCCACGGCCTGGCCGAAGCGGATGGCGCCGGGCAGGTCGTAGTCGGGCACCTGCTTCTTGACGTGGCGCAGCACGAAGTTGATGAGGTTTCCCTTCGGGAAGCCCAGCATGTCGCCCACGCCGGTCACCAGCACCTGCTTGATCGGGGTCTCGGCGACGACGTCGGCCACCACGTGCGCGAAGTTCTCCAGTACCACGATGGCGCTGGCGCCGGAATCCACGAGCTGGTGCTTGAGTTCGCGCGGGGTGTACATCGGGTTGGTGTTCACGACCGTGAGGCCGGCGCGCAGCACGCCGAAGATCGCGATCGGGTACTGCAGCACGTTCGGCATCATCAGGGCGACGCGGTCGCCCTTCTTGAGCTTGAGCTCGTGCAGGAGGTAGTTTGCGAACTGGGTGCTAAGCCGGTCGACCTCGGCGTAGGTGATGACCTTGCCGAAGTTGGCGAACGCGGGATTGGCGCGGTAGTCGCGGCAGGCTTCGTTGAGCACCGACACGATCGAAGGGTATTTCTCCAGGTCGACTTCCGCCGGGATGCCCTTCGGATAATTCGCCAGCCAAGGACGCTCGGAACCCATGAAAAACCCCCCGTTGAATGATGGCTGCCATCCGCGCCGGGCCGCAGGGCAGGGCCCGGTGCCGGATTGGAGTATTCACTCGATTGGAGCATACCCCCCAAGGACAGGCAAGGCAGCGGGCGTATGGTTTCGCGCAGTCATCACATGCCTGTCGGCGGTGCTGATCGTGCTGGTGGCGGGGTGCTCCCGGACCCCGCCCGAGGAGGCGCTTCGGGCCACCATTGCTTCGATGGAGGCGGCCGCCGAGGGCCGCGACGCGGAGGCGCTGGTGGAGGCCTTCGCCGAGGATTTCGCCGGGCCGGGCAACATGGACCGGGACCAGTTCCGGCGCTATGTCGCCCTCGTCTGGCTGCGCAACCGCGAGGTCGGGGTGACGCTCGGGCCCTTGGACGTCGAGCTGGTGGGCGAGCGCGCCCGCGTGGAGTTCACCGCGGCTACCGCCGGTGGCGACGGCTTCCTGCCCGACAGCGCACAGGTGTATCGCGTCCGGACCGGCTGGCGGCTGGACGGCGGCGAGTGGCGGCTGATCTCCGCCGAGTGGGAAGAGGCCCTGTAGCCCTGGAAAAAATGTAGGAGGGCCTTCAGTCCCGAAGCTTTCCGACGAAAGGCTTCGGGACTGAAGTCCCTCCTGCAGGAGGCGCGGTCAGGCGGCCTTGCGGCTGGCCAGCTGGCGCAGTACGTAGTGCAGGATGCCGCCGTGGCGGAAGTACTCGACTTCCTTGGGCGTCAGCAGCAGCACCTGCACCTGGAAGCGCAGCTCGGTGCCATCCGGGCGCTTGGCCACCACGGTGGCCAGCTTGGCGGCGCCGTCCTCGAGGCCGGTGACCGACACCACCTCGTCGCCCTTCAGGCCCAGCGTCTGTGCGTTCTGGCCCTCCAGGAACTGGCAGGGCAGCACGCCCATGCCGACCAGGTTGGAGCGGTGGATGCGCTCGAAGCTCTCGGCCACGACCGCCTTGACGCCCAGCAGGTTGGTGCCCTTGGCCGCCCAGTCGCGCGACGAGCCGGTGCCGTATTCCTTGCCGGCGACCACGATCAGCGGCACGCCCTGTTCCTGGTACTTCATCGAAGCGTCGTAGATGCTCATCACCTCGCCGGTCGGGACGTAGGTGGTCACGCCGCCCTCGGTACCCGGCGCCATCTCGTTGCGGATGCGGATGTTGGCGAAGGTGCCGCGCATCATCACTTCGTGGTTGCCGCGGCGCGAGCCGTAGGAGTTGAAGTCGGCGGGATCGACGCCGTGATCCATCAGGTACTTGCCGGCGGGGCCGTTCTTCTTGATCGAGCCGGCGGGCGAGATGTGGTCGGTGGTGATCGAATCGCCCAGCAGCGCCAGCAGGCGGGCGCCGACGATGTCGGCCACCGGCGCGGCGTCGCCGGCCAGGCCCTCGAAGAAGGTCGGCTGGCGCACATAGGTGCTGTCCGGCTGCCAGTCATAGGTCAGGCCGGTCGCCACCTCGATGTCCTGCCACGCCTTGGTGCCGGTGAACACGTCGGCATAGCGCTCCTTGAACATAAGCGGCGTGACCGACGCCTGCATGGCGGCGGCGATGTCGGCGTTCGACGGCCAGATGTCCTTCAGGTAGATCGGCGTGCCGATCTGGTCGAAGCCCAGCGGCTCGCGGGTGATGTCCTTGCGGATGGTGCCGGCGATGGCGTAGGCGACGACCAGCGGCGGCGACGCCAGGTAGTTGGCGCGCACGTCCTGGCTGACGCGGCCTTCGAAATTGCGGTTGCCCGACAGCACCGAGACGCCGACCAGGTCGTTGGCGTTGATCGCCTTCGAGATCGCCTCGGGCAGCGGGCCCGAATTGCCGATGCAGGTGGTGCAGCCATAGCCGACCAGGTTGAAGCCCAGCATGTCGAGCGGCAGGGTCAGGCCCGCGCGGTCGAGGTACTCGGTCACGACCTGCGAGCCCGGCGCCAGCGAGGTCTTCACCCACGGCTTCACCTTCAGGCCCTTGGCGATGGCGTTGCGGGCGAGCAGGCCGGCGCCGATCATCACGCTGGGGTTGGAGGTGTTGGTGCACGAGGTGATCGCGGCGATGACCACGTCGCCATGGCCGATGTCGTAGTTGGCGCCCTCGACGGCGACGCGCAGGTTCCGGCTGTCGGCCTTGCCGAAGCCGACGGCGAGCTCCTTCTCGAAGGCGGGCGCGGCGTCGCTCAGCAGCACCCGGTCCTGCGGACGCTTGGGGCCGGCGAGACTTGGCTCGACGGTCGAGATGTCGAGCTCCAGCGTGTCGGTGAACACCGGATCGGCCGACGACGCGTCGCGCCACATGTCCTGGGCTTTGGCATAGGCCTCGACCAGCGCGACGCGCTCGGGCGCGCGGCCGGTGAAGGCCAGGTAGTTCAGCGTTTCCTTCGAGATCGGGAAGAAGCCGCAGGTGGCGCCGTATTCCGGCGCCATGTTGGCGATGGTCGCCATGTCGGCCAGCGAGAGCTGGTCGAGGCCGGGGCCGTAGAACTCGACGAACTTGCCGACCACGCCCTTCTTGCGCAGCATCTGGGTGACGGTCAGCACCAGGTCGGTGGCGGTGGTGCCTTCCTTGGGCTTGCCGGTCAGCTTGAAGCCGACGACCTCGGGGATCAGCATGGACACCGGCTGACCCAGCATGGCCGCTTCCGCCTCGATGCCGCCGACGCCCCAGCCGAGCACGGCGAGGCCGTTAACCATGGTGGTGTGGCTGTCGGTGCCCACGAGCGTATCGGGATAGGCGATCTCGGCGCCGCCCACCTTGCTGGTCCAGACGGTCTGGGCCAGATATTCCAGGTTCACCTGGTGGCAGATGCCGGTGCCCGGCGGCACCACGCGGAAATTGTCGAACGCGGTCTGACCCCAGCGCAGGAACTCGTAGCGTTCCTTGTTGCGGTCCATCTCCAGGTCGACGTTGTCCTGGAACGAGCGGCCGGCGCCGAAATGGTCCACGGATACGGAGTGGTCGATCACCAGATCGACCGGCGCCAGCGGATTGATCTTCTCGGGATCGCCGCCCAGCTCGAGCATGGCGGCGCGCATGGCGGCCAGATCGACCACGGCGGGAACGCCGGTGAAGTCCTGCATCAGCACGCGGGCGGGCCGGTAGGCGATCTCGCGCTCCGAGGTCCTGTCGTCGAGCCAGGCGCCCATGGCCTTGATGTCGTCGACGCTGACGGAGGTGCCGTCCTCGAAACGCAGCAGGTTCTCCAGCAGCACCTTCAGGGAATAGGGAAGGCGGCCGAAGTCGATGCCGAGGGCCTTGCCCGCGGCGTCGATGCTGAAATAGTCATAAGTCCTGCCGTCAACGGTCAGTTGACGGCGCGTTTTCAAGGTGTCGTGCCCGACGCTCACGTCACGATGCTCCCGATTGAGGTGTTTGCGGCTGATCGTGCCGGTTTTGCCCCAATTACCCCGCGTTGCCAACCGCAAAGTTGGACGGGCGGCGGCCAACGGCGCTAAGGTCCGGCGCGAGATCAGCGGAGCCACGACCCACGCATGGCAAATGCCGGCATCATCGGCCTGACCGTCGACCACCTCACCTGCCGGCGCGGCGAACATGAGGTTTTCGCAGGGCTGTCGTGCAGCGTGCATCCCGGCGACGTGCTGTACCTGCGCGGCCCGAACGGCGCGGGCAAGTCGAGTCTGCTGCGAATCCTCGCCGGCTTCCTCGCGCCGGCGGCCGGCGCGGTGAACTGGGACGGCGAGGACATCGACCTCGATCCGCAGGCGCACCGCTCGCGGCTGCACTATGTGGGCCATCTGGACACGCTGAAGCCGGTGCTGACCGCGGCCGAGAACCTGCGCACGCAGGCGGCCATGCTGGAGGAACGGGTGGACGTGGACACGGCGCTCCGGCGCTTGGGCCTCGGCAATCTGCGCGACCTGCCGGCGCGGTTCCTGTCGGCGGGCCAGCGGCGGCGGCTCGCGCTCGCCCGGCTGCTGGCGGTGCCGCGTCCGCTGTGGCTGCTCGACGAGCCCACGGTGGCGCTCGACGCGGGGTCGGTGGAACGGCTTGAGACCCTGATCGCCGAGCACCGCGCCACCGGCGGCATGGCGGTGATCGCCACCCATACGGAGATGGACCTTCCCGGCGCCTACACGCTTGAGCTGGCAGGCCGGCAGCGGGTGCCGGCGCCGTGAGCCCGTTCCTCGCCGTCGTCAGCCGCGACCTGCTGATCGCCCGCAGACAGGGCGGCGGCTCGCTGCTCGCCGTGGCGTTCTTCGTGATGGTGGCGGCGCTGTTCCCGTTCGCCGTCGGCGCCGATCCCATCTCGCTGCGCCGGGTGGCGCCGGGCGTGATCTGGGTGTCGGCCCTGCTGGCCACGCTGCTGTCGCTCGACCGGCTGTTCCAGGCGGACTTCGAGGACGGTAGCCTCGATGTCCTCGCGCTGTCGCCGCAGCCGCTGTTCTTTACCGTGCTGGCCAAGGTGCTGGCGCACTGGCTGGTGGTCGGCCTGCCGCTGGTGATCGCGTCGCCGCTGGTCGGCATCCTGCTCAACCTGCCGGTCGAGGCGTTCCCGGCGCTGGTCGCGGCCACCCTGATCGGCACGCCGGCGCTCAGCCTCGTCGGCGCCATCGGCGCGGCGCTGACCGCGGGCATCCGGCGCGGCGGCGTGCTGGTGCCGCTGCTGGTGCTGCCGCTCTACATCCCGACGCTGATCTTCGGCGTCGCCGCCACCGCCGACCTCGCCCACGCCACGGAGCCGCTGATGCTGCTGGGCGCGGTCAGCCTGGTCTCTCTGGTGCTCGCGCCGCTCGCTTCGGCGGCGGCGCTGCGGCTGGCGCTGGAATAGTCCCAACATCTTCACCCCAGATTGGGGCTGCCGATGGCCCGTGGATGAGGCGTTCATCCACTCGTTGAGTTCGGCAGAAACTCTAACCACGGAGCAAGATGCTCATGCCTTGCGAGGTAGCCTGCGGCGTCGTAGTCGTAGATGCCTTTTCATGTATTGGATGAGAGAGACCAGTCCGATGGACGAATTTCAAGCCGTCACCTCAGGAATTGACCATGTCGGCCTTACCGTTCGCACCCTGGAGCCGTCAGTCCGCTTCTTTATTGAGGGGCTCGGCTGGCATTTGCGGGGTGAGAAGCCGGAATACCCGGCGGCATTTGTCAGTGACGGACGTTGCCTGATCACATTATGGGCCGCGAACGATGCCGCGACAGCCGTGAGCTTCGATAGGAAGAACAATATCGGTCTGCATCACCTCGCGTTCAGGGTCGAGAGTTCGGAACGTCTGGACTCGATCTTTGCGCGCGTGTCCCAGTGGCCGGGCGTGGTGATCGAATTCGCACCCGAGTTCTCCGGATCTGGTCCCAAGCGTCACTTTATGATCGCGCAGCCCGGCG
>LNFM01007118.1_pt1 | contig 17772 bp, 6 predicted proteins | sample 596031 | NCBI WGS metagenome assembly LNFM01 (sample SAMN04254537, study PRJNA301005) | activated carbon metagenome | isolation source: dual media filters at the Ann Arbor, Michigan drinking water treatment plant | place: USA: Ann Arbor | reverse complement strand
ACGCCTTGACGAAGGCCTCCTTGGCGGCGAACCGGGCGGCCAGGCGCAACGCCCGGGTCGCCGGGTCGGGCCCCTCGGCGCTGCGCCGCTCGCCCGCCGTGAAGGTCCCCTCGACGAACCCGGAGGCCCCGTCCGCGAGCTGGGCGGCGAACCCGTCGACGCCGACGATGTCGATGCCGAGGCCGACGGTGCTCACGCGGGCCGGTAGACGCCGTCGCGCAGCCGGGCGGAGGGGTCCAGCAGCATCGCGGCCTCGGCCTCGCGCGCGGCGGCCGGGTCGAGGTCGCCCACCCGGCGGTCCGATCGACGGGCGGGCTCGGGGCGACCGATCCACGCCCGGAGGCGCCGTTGCGCGCCCTCCGCCCGGCGCCGCGCGGCGCGGGCGAGGTAACCCGCCCGCTCGGCCTCGGGGACCGCCGCGGTGAACGCGTCGGGGTGGGCGATGGCGAGCAGGGCCGAGACGTGGCCGAAGCCGAGGCTGGCGACCAGCGCGCAGCGCAGCGGCTCGGACGGGGCGAGGCGCACCGGCCGGTCGCCCAGCGCGAGGTGCGTGGCGCCGCGCAGGAGGGGGTCGGCGCTGTCGAGGTTCGTGTTGCCGGGGACGAGGCCGCTCTCCATCATCCGCAGCACCCCGTCGACCTGCCACGCGGCGGCGCCGCCCTTCGCGTGGCCGGTGACCGCCTTCTGCGAGACGACGAGCAGCGGGTTGCCGGGCGTGCGGCCGATCGCCGTCTGCACCCGCTCGTGGAGGTCGGCCTCGTTGGGGTCGTTCATCGGGGTCGAGGTGTCGTGCTTCGACACGACGGCGATGTCGTCGGCGCCGAGCCCGAGACGCCCGAGCGCCCGCGCCAACGGCGACCCGGTGCCCCCCATCGCCGCAGCCAGCAGCCCCATGCCCGAGGCGGGGATCGAGTTGTGCACGCCGTCGCCGAAGCTCCCGGCGTAGGCGAGCACGCCGCGCACCGGGAGCCCGAGCGCGAGCGCGACGTCGCCGCGCACCACCAGCAGCGCCCCGCCGCCCTGCGCCTCGACGAACCCGAGGCGGCGCTCGTCGTTGGCCCGCGAGGCCTCGGCGGCGGTGAGGCCCATCGCCTCGAGCTCGTCCGAGTCGACGCTGGCCCGCATGTCACCGAAGCCGACGAGGCCCTCCGGGGTGAGGTCGTCGAATCCCCCCGCGAGCACGGCGACCGCCTTGCCGGAGCGGATCCGGTCGTGGGCCTCCTCCAGCGACACCGCCGCCGTGGCGCACGCGGCGACGGGGTGCACCATCGGTCCGTAGGAGCCGACGAAGGACTGCGCGACGTGCGCGGCGACGACGTTGCCGAGCGACTCCTGCAGGCGGTCGGGGCTGCGTTCGCGGTCGAGCAGGTGGTCGAGGAGGAGGCGGCGCAGCGACGCCATGCCGCCCATGCCGCACCCCTGGGTGTTCGCGACGAGGGCGGGGTGCACCGCGCCCATCAGCTCCTCGGGTGTGAGCCCGGCCTCCCAGAACGCCTCGATGGTGCTGGCCATGTTCACGACGGCCATGCGGTCGGCGCCGGCGACGAGCTCCGCCGGGACGCCCAGGCGGCGCGGATCGAGGCCCGCCGGGAGCTGACCCGCCACCCGGCGGCTGTACCCGACCGTCCGCGGCAGCCGCACCGTCGCCCCCGCACGGCGCACGACGCGCCACCGCCCGTCGTCGCCGAGGCGGGCCTCGGCGTGGGCCGGGTCGGCGGCGACGTGCGTCAGGGCCTCCTCCTCGGAGGCCACCTCGGTCACGAGCTCGCGGTCGAGCACGGCGGGCGCCAGGACGGCGAGCCCGGCCGGGTCGACGACCCCGTCGTCCTCCAGCGGACGGACGCCGAGGCGCGCGCGGACGGCGTCGCGGTACCGCTCCGCGAGGCCGGCCTCGGGCACCTCGCCCCCGTCGGATGCGTCGATCCACCGGCCGCGGTAGCCGTCGACGGTGAAGCGCACGAGCCCGCAGAGAACCGCCAGCTCGGCGACCGCCGACGGCGAGAGGGGCTCGCCCGCCTCGAGCTCGAAGCGCGTCCGGCCGGTGCCGCCCGGGCCGAGCTCGCCGGCGCCCACGATCACCACCATGTCCGCGGGGTCGAGGGCGTGGGCCGGCATCGCGGGCGACCACGCCGCGGGGGCGGTGTCGGTGCCGGGTGCGGGCACGGCCTCGACGTGCCGCGGTCCGGCGGGGGCGTCGCCGCCGAGGCGCTCGGCGAGCGCGGCGTCGAGCGTCCGCCGCCGCGCCCGCGTTCCATCCCCCTCGCTGAGCCGGGCGATCGCCGGGCCGAGGGCGGCCCGCAGGTCGGCGACGTCCCCGAGGCCACCGGAGGCGTCGAGCGCCAGCGGCGCCGTACGGGCCCGCGCCCGCAGCGTGGGATCGAGCAGCCCCTCGATCACCCATGCCATCTCGTCCGCCGTGAACGTGCGCACCCCGAGGTCGGCCTCGAGCGCGTCGGCGGCGGGGTCGGCGGCGGCCATCAGCCCGGTGCCACGGACCCAGCCGATGCGCGGCGCGAGCAGGGCGGTGCGGGCACCCCACGCGGGCTCGCTGCGCCAGCGCGCGACGAGTGCCTCGAGCGCCGCCTTGCTCTCCCCGTAGGCGCCGTCGCCGCCGAAGGCGCCCCGGTTGGGGCTGAGGGGCACGACGACCGCGACGGGGCGCCGCGGGTCGCCGGCCTCGGCGACGCGCGCAACGAGGCGCTCGACACCGACCACCTGAAGCCGCAGCGAGGCCTCGAACGCCGGGCCCGCACCGTCCAGACCGCCCGCCGACGGCGCGGCCGCGAACGGCACGAGGATCGTCGGCGTCAGCGGGTCGGGCCTCAGCTCGGGGCGGCCGTCCCGTCCGCCGGGTGACGCGAGCCAGGCGCAGAGCGCGTCGATGTCGGCGAACGACGCGAGGTTGGCCCGCACCACGTGCAGCTCCGCGTCGGGGCCGGCGTCGGCGCGGTAGAGGTCGCGGTAGCGGCGGCGGCGCTCCGGGGTGTCCGCCGAGGTGGTCACGACCACCCGGGCGCCGGCGCGCAACAGCCGGCGGGCCAGCGCCTCGCCGATCGAGCCCGGGCCCGCGCCCGTGATCAGCGCGGTCTCGCCGCGCAGGTCGGGCGCGGCACGCAGCGAGGCGGCGAGCGCGGCCCCGAGGTCGGCGGCCACGCCGGGGTCCCCGGGTCGCAGGGGGCCGCCGGCCGGGTCGGCGGCGAGGGCCGCGAGCAGGGCGTCGGGGCGTCCCTCCGGCACGAGCGGCGTGCGCCGCGCGGCGGCGACCCCGTCGAGCGCCTGGCCGACGTCGCCGCGGCCCCGCGCGCGGGCGCGGCCCGCCAGCCAGCAGGCGGTGGAGGCGACCGCCGGCTCGTCCCCGTGCAGGGCCAGGCGGTCGGCCTCGGCACGGACCGCGGGGCCATCGACCCGGCCGGCGAGCGCGTCGTGGAACAGTGTCACCAGATCCCACCGGGCCGACGCCCACGCCGACGCGAAGCGGACGTGGCGGCGGGGGTCGAAGGCCGGGGCGACGGCGCGGGCCCGCCCGGCCCCCAGCTCCGCGTCGAGCACCGCCAGCCGTGCCAGATCGGCGTCGGCCTCCGTGTGCGGCGTGCCCTGCGCGACCGGTTCCCCGAGGGCGCCGGCGAGCGCCCGCGCCGAGTCGAGGAGCGCCGCGCGGACCTCCCCGGCCTCCGCGGCGCCGGCGGCCGCGACGGCCGGGTCCGTGGCGCCGGGCACGGGCGCGGCGGGGGCGAGCCCCAGCGCGGCGGCGGCGCGGTCGGTGAGGGCCCGGGCGGCGGCGGCGTCGCGGGGCGCCTCGCCGGCCAGCGGCCCCAGGTCGCCGCCACGCGCCGACGGCCCCGGACGGGTGCCGAGCACGAGGGCCGCCAGGACACGCTCGACCTGGCCCGGTCCGATCCCCCACGACGCGGCGACGTGCCCACGTGCCTGGGCCGCCGTGAGCCCCGACCCACCGAGCGCCCGGGTCAGCCCGGCCGCCATCGCGTCGGCGAGGTAGGGGCCGGGGTAGCGGTACGCCGACCCGCGGTCGCGCAGGGCCGTCACGAGGTCGCCGATCGTGCCGCTCTGGGCGCCCTCCCCTCCCGACAGGCCGAACTCCCGGCCGAGGTCGATGAGCACCTGGTTGCGTCGCGACGAGACCCCCTGGAAGAGGTCGTCGATCGACTCCGACTCGTCGAGCTGGTCGGGCCGGACGCGGGCCTGGAGGGCGAGCACCAGGCGGAGGGCGTCGCCGGCGTCGATCGGCCGGTCGGCGGTGGCGGGGGCGACGCCGGCCGCAGGTGACGGGACGGCCGCGGCGGGCGCCACGGGGGCGGCGGGCACGTCCGGCGGCGGGGGGGCCTCGTCCTCGGGCGGGAGGTCCTCGTCGCGGACGATCGCGCGGTCGAGTTCGCAGTGGAGCAGATCGGGCGGCGGTCCGGCGACCGGCCGGGAGGCGAGCGCCATGCGCCCGAGGTCGGTGAGCACCGGCGCGTGGGCCGGCCCGACCTCGACGACCCTGCGGACGCCGAGCCCGCCCTCCGCCCGCGGGGTGATCAACGCCCGTTGGGTGTCGGTCCAGCGCACGGGCGCGGCGATCTGGGCCGACAGCAGCGCGACGAGCAGTTCACGCGCCCGGCCCGGGCCGGGCGCCGCGACATCCCCGCCGGCGGCGGCGGCGACCGCCTCGGCGAAGGCGTCGTCCAGCGCGAACGGCCGCCCGACGAGGTTCGGCACCCAGCGGCCGGCGAGCAGCGCCGCGTCGACCCCACCGACGAGGCGCTCGACGTCGGCGCGGTACACGGCGACGGCCGGCGCGAGCACGGAGGAGTGGAACGGCACGTCGACGCCCCGCAGCTCGCGGACCGCCGCGCGGCCGCCACGCCGCAGGCGCGCCCCCAGGGCGGCGATGCCCCGGGCCGTGCCCGCGACCGCGTACTGGCGGCCGGGTGCGTTGTGGTTCACCACCTCCAGGGGCTGGCCGAGCTCGGCGGCGACCGCCGCGACGGCGGCGGTGAGCCCGTCGAGGTCGGTCCCGGCCTCCTGCGGATCGACGACGGCGAGCCGGTAGGGGGACGCCCCGGCGGCGTCCCGGGGGACGCACGCCTGCATCGCGAGCCCCCGTCGGTGGACGAGCTCGAGCGCGTCGGCCGGCGCGATCGCGCCGAGCGCGACCAGCGCCGACACCTCCCCCACGCTGTGCCCCGCGGCGACCGCGACGTCGCCGAGGACCCCGGCCTCGCGGAGCTCCGCGATCCCCGCGGTCGCGTGGGCGACGAGGGCGACCTGGGTGAGCTCGGTGCGGTTGAGGACCCCGGCCGGGTGCGACACCACCTCGCCGCCGGCCGTGCGGAGCGCGACCGGGTTGCGTTCGACCACGTCGAGGATCGAGATGCCGAGCCGTTCCCGGGTTGCGGCGTCCGCGGCGTCCCACGCCGCACGGGCCGCCCGTGAGCGCCCGCGGCCGTCCGCGCCCAGGCCCTGTCGCTGCACCCCCTGCCCCGGGAAGACGAGGGCCGTCGGCGGTGGGGCGACCTCGGCGGTCGCGGTCGCGACGACCACGTCGCCCGACGAGACGCGCACGTCGATGACCCGCCGTCCGTCGCGCACCCCGACCCGGGCCGCCGCGAGGTCGAGTGGAGCGCCCAGCTCCACGGGGGCGGTGAACCGGACCCGCCAGTCGCGCAGGGCCGTCACGTCGCCCCCGCAGAGGCGGTCGGCGACGAGCGCGCCGGCGCGCGCGGCCGTCCAGGCGCCGTGCACGATCGGCGCCTCCCGGCCGGCGAGGCGGGCGACGAGGGTGGAGCGGTGCAGCGGGTTGTGGTCACCGCCCACCCGGGCGAACGCGGCCATCGAGCCCGGGGCGGCGTCCTCGTCGCGCGCCAGCTCGCGCCGCGGGCGGGGGGTCACGGCCGGGTCGGGCCCGGCGACCAGGTCGAGCACCGCCGGGACGGGGTGGGCGCGCCCGGGACCCGTCCGGTCGAGCGCGATCTCGGCGACGACCTCGCCGCCGGCCTCGATCACGCCGCGGGCCCACCAGCGCGGCGCGCCGCCACGGGGCTGCTCCATCCCGGCGTCGGCCCGCACGCGCAGCGGACCCGCCGCCGGGAGGGGGCGCACGGCGCGCACCCAGTCCTGGTCGGCCAGCAGGGCGCGCTCGGCGGGGCCCGCCGGGGTGATCACCCGGTCGATGGCGCGGCGCATCCGGCGCTCCGCACCGGTCACCGGCTCGGCGCCGAGCACGAGCAGGTCGGCGTCGATCTCGGCGAGGACCCCGCGTGCGCAGGTGAGGGTCGCCGAGCACGACAGGCGGGTGATCCGGCCCGCGGGGTCGTCCAGCTCACCGAGGTGCGCGCGCACCCGGCCGCCCTCGCCCTCCCGTGGGGGCCACGCCGGCCCGGGGCGGACGGCGTGCGCGCCGTGCACCAGCTCGGTCAGCCGGCTTGCCACCTCCGGCACGCCGAGCAGGCCGGCGAGCGCCGGCCACGCCAGCGTCAGCGCCAGGTCGAGGGGGACGCCGTCGTGCTCCGCGCCGGTCGCCGCGCGGTAGGCGCCGGCCAGGCCGGGGGTGAGCGTCCAGGCCGACTCGGCGCCGTCGGCGGGGTCGCCGACCGGCGCGGGGGCGGCTCCGGTGAGGGCGCGGCGCGCCATGTCGGCCCGGGCCCGCGCGCCCTCCACCTCGATGAACGCGCCACTGGTCCCGGCGATCGGGCGTCCCCGGATGACGAAGCGCTCGGCGGGGGGGTCGAGCGCCGACACCCAGGCGGTGACGACGACGTCGCGCCCGTCGGCCTCCACCACCACCCGCTCGTCGGCGGAGCCGCGTGGGACCGCGGTCAGGTGGATGATGCGGCCGCCGTCGTCGGCGGCCACGTCGACGTCGTCCCCCGGCAGCACGAGGCGCCACAGGGGGTTCGGCCGGGTGCGCCGGCCGTCGGCCCCGTCCTCGACCACCGAGGGGGAGGCGCAGAGGGCGGCGATCGGGCCGTGACGGCCGGCCACGGCGGCGGCGAGCGGCGCGGGGACGGGACCGGGGTCACCCAGCCGCTCGCGGCGGGCGACGGGGGCGCCCGCCGCCTCGAGGCGCGCGATGGCCCCCATCTCGACGCGCCGCAGGAGGTCGGCGACGGGTTCGTCGGCGCGGGCGATCCCACCCACCGCGGCGGGGCCGGGGATCACGAAGACGGCGTCCGCCTCGTACCGCTCGTCCTGGGCCTGCCAGAGCCCGTCCGCCATGAACCACCGCCGCACCTCGGCGTCGAGCACCGGCACGAACGGCACCGGCTTTCCGGGCCGGTCGAACACCTCGAGCGCGAAGACCGCGTCGGCCGGGTGCAGCAGCGTCGTGGCGGCGGCGGGGAGGGCGGCGGCGAGCGCCGCGAGGGCCCCCTGTGGGTCGTCGAGGTCGGTGGCGGCCGCGACGGGGGCGACGACCGGGCCCTCCTCCGCCACGGCCAGGCGGGCGGCGGCGCGGCGGTACAGCTCGAGGGCGCGGTCCCGCCACGAGGGGTGGCCCCAGGCCCCGTCGTCGCCGGGGCGCCCGCGGCCGATGGCGCACCGGTCGGTGTAGCGCCGCAGCAGCTCCAGGTAGGTCATCGCCTCGAGGTCGCCGAGGTACGGCTTGGCGGTACGGGCGAGGGCGGCGACGATCTCGTCGCGCCGGGCGGCGACCGCCGTGGCGTCGCCGGCCACCTCCTCCAGCAGGTGGCCGGCGCGCGCGGCGGAGTTGTCGATGAGGTGGATGTCGGCGTTCAGGTTGCTGCGCGCCGACGTCACGCCGCCGCCGACGGCCCGGCGGGGCACCCAGTCCGCGCTGCCCGCGGCGGCCACGAGCGCCCGCTTCACCTGCGGCGACGCGGTGGCCTCGGCGCACGCCATGGCGGCCGTGCCGACCAGCACCGCGTCGACCGGCATCGGGGGCTCGTCGTGCACCGCCGACCACGCGCCGGTGAGCAGGTCGGCGGCGCGGCCGGGGGCCCCGACGCCCCCGCCGACGCAGAGGACGACGTTGGCGCGACGCCGGATGTCGGCGTAGCCGTCGAGCAGCAGCTCGTCGAGGTCCTCCCAGGAGTGGTGACCGCCGGAGCGTCCCCCCTCGAGGTGCATCGTGATGGTGCGGTGGGGGGCCGCGTCGGCGATCGCCAGCACGCGCCGCACCTGGTCGGGGGTGCCCGGCTTGAAGGTCACGAGCGGCATGCCGTGGGCGTGGAGGCGCTCGATGATCTCGAGGGCCTCGTCGACCTCGGGGACCCCCGCCGAGACCGTCAGGCCGCAGAGGGGCGCGCCGGCGCGCCGCGCCTCGAGCAGCAGGGCGTCGTCGGCCCAGTGCAGCGACCACAGGTGGCGGTCGAGCAGCAGCGTGTTGAACACCGCCTCGCGGCCGGGGTCGAGCAGCGTCCGCAGCTCCTCGACGCGGCGGGTGAAGGTCGCCCGGTCGGGCTGCCCCCCGCCGGCGAGCTCGGCGGTGTAGCCCGCGTTGGCGGCGGCCGCGACGATGCCGGCGTCCGAGGTGGTGGGCGTCATCCCGGCGAGGATCACGGGGGGCCGGCCGATCATCCGCGTGTAGCGGCCGTCGAGGTGGCGGCGGCCGTCGGGCGTCTCGACGAGCCCGGGGGCGTGGTCGGCCCAGCGCACGTCGGGGCCCTCGGGCGCGGCGCCCGGCACGGTCAGCACCCGCCGCCCCTCGGGCGACGCCAGCGCGAGCGCGCGGGCCCCCGAGCCGCGCAACCCCTCGCCGGTCATCCGCGCCACCGCCGTCCCGGGGCCCAGGTCGAGCACCCAGTCCGCGCCGCGCCGCGCCAGGGCCCGCGTGACGCGGTCCCATCGCACCGGGGTGGTGAACTGCCCCGCGATGACGTCCCCGGCGGCGTCGGCGCTGTCGCGCAGGTCGGCGCCGGTGGCCGGGTCGAGCACCGCGAGCCGCAGGGCGCCCGCGGCGGGCAGGCCGTCACGGGAGCCCTCCCAGGCGCTGAACCGCTCGCGTGCCGCGGCGAGGTGGGGCGTGTGGAACGGCACGTCGAGCGGCAGCGGCGTCCACGCGGCCCGGAGGGGCGCGCCGCCGCGCTCGCCGCGCCGGCGGGCGTCCTCCTCGTCGCGCGCGACCGCCTCCAGCCGCGCCCGCAGGGCGGCCAGGCCGGACGCGGCGCCGCCGACGACGGCGCGCGCGGGCCCGTTCACCAGCGCGATCGACACCCCGGAGCCGGTGGCGAGGCCCGCGTCGACGTCGGCGACGAGCGCCTCGAGTCGCCGCAGGCGCACGCCGGTCACGGCGGCCATGCACGTCGCGTCGGAACCGCCGGAGCGGTCGACGCGGGCCGTCGCCATGTGGAGGCCCTGCGCCCAGGCGTGCAGCAGGTGGCGGGCCAGCAGGTCGTCATCGACCTCCCCGTCGGGGGCCTCCGCGACCATGAGCGCGGCCAGCAGCCCCTGGGAGTGCCCGGACACCGCGACCACCGTGCCGGCGGCGAGCGCCTCGCCGAGGCCCTCGGACCACAGCGAGCGCCACAGCAGGGCCTGCGACAGCAGGATGAGGGGGTAGGAGACGCCCGCCCCGCGAAGGTAGGCGGCGGGGGGCGCGCCGTCGGGGTCGTCGATCCACGACGCGACGTCCAGGCCGTGCCGGAACTGGCCGCTCGCCTCACCGAGCGGCGACGCCGCCGCCTCCTGCAGCACGTCCCCCGCCCGCCGGGCGCCGTCGCGCAGGGCGGGGTTCTGCGCGACGAGCGTCGCGAGCTCCTCGAGGGGGTCGGCGCCCTGGCCGGCGAAGGTCAGGGCGGCCCGGACCTCGCCGTCGGCGAGGCGCCGGGCCAGGGGGCGCGGCGGCGCGGACGCCGTCCGCGCGTCGGTCATCGCAGGGCCCGGGGCACGACGAGGACCCGGTACCTGCCGGCCGCCGCGGTCGCGCGTGCCGTGACCGGCAGCCGCAGCCGCACCTGCAGGCGCGCGGCGCCGCGGAGGCCGGTGGCCCCGGCACGTGCCGCCGGCTTCATGGCGATGCGCCGGTCGATGCGGCCGGACCGGGGGACGACGACCCGGGCGAGCACCAGCGTCCGCCGGCCGACGCGGCGCTCGATGACGAGGGCGCGCCCGGCGCGGGCTCTCGGGAACGACGCCCTCACGCGCAGGACGACCTTCCCGCGGGAGCGCAGCAGCCGCAGCGTCGGTCGCGGCGGGGCGGCGGTGCGGGTGCGGACCGGCGCCTGGGCGGCGGGAGCCGGCGGCGCGGGTGCGGCGGGCGCGGCGGGGGCGGGCGCCGGCGTGGCGGGCGGCAGCGGTGAGTCGAGCGCGGCGATGGCGAACGGGTCGAGCGGGTACGCGCTGATCGCGAAGCGCCCGCGGTCGCCGCCGGGCTGGTCACCGAGCTCGCTGTAGGCGATCCCGGGGTTCGCGACGGTCACGTCGCCGCTGACGCAGTCGAACGCGAGGCGCACGGCCGGACCGGACGCGGGGGTGACGACGGCCCACACGTGCGCGGCTCCGTACGGGACGACGGACGCGGGCGGACCGTCGACCGCGACCGCGCCGAGGGACCCCGGCGGGGCCACCGCCAGTTGCAGCGGGGCGGCGCCCGCGGGCGTCCAGGTGGTCGGGCTCAGCGGGAGGGACCCCGTCAGGTCGGCGCCCGCCTGGCCGGCGACCGCGACGCCTCCGGCGGTCACCTGGAGCGGGACCGAGGAGGGGGTCGCGGCGGTCGCGATCTGCCGGGTCTCGATGCTGCCCCGGCCGTCGATGGCGACGTTGACCACGGCGCGGAAGGTCCCGGTCCCCGTCGGGAGCAGCCCGGCGTCGCGCAGGTCCGCGAGGTATGCGTTGGGGATGCGGTAGGTCACGGACGGCGCCACGGTGCGCGGACCGGAGGCCCCGCCGGGCACGTCGACGCGCTCGACGCGCACGTCCACGGGCGAGGCGTTCGTGCCGGCCGGGCGCCGGGCGATGCACGTGAACGCCGGCACGTCGACGGTGTCGACGGGCGCGGGGACGGCGTTGGAGTGGCTGGCGCCGTCGGCGATGTATCCACCGGGGAGGCAGTCGAGGCCGAGCACGGCGGCGCCGAGGCGGGCCTGGATGTAGACGCTGCCGACGGGGGCGACGAGGCCGCCGCCGGGGCCCGCGGGGATCATGGGGAGGGAGCCGGCCGGCGCCTGGCGGAAGGCGATCTCACCGCCGCGGGCGGTCCACGCCGAGTCGGGCAGGTCGGGGATGTCGTAGACGATCGGGGCCGGCTGCGGCTGGCCCGCGGTGTTGACGGCGATCGTGGTGTGGGCGACGGCGTCGACGGAGAAGACGCGCACCCCCTCCTCGGTGTTGGTGCCCTGCACCGCCACCCAGACGGTCGCCGGGATCTCGTTGTAGCCCTCCCGCAGGAGGCCGAAGCGGAAGCCGTACTCGGCCATCCACGTCGGCAGGGCGGCTGAGACGGTCAGCCCCCCGAGGCCGACGGCGTCACCGCGTCGCGCCGCCGCGGTGCTCGCGGTCCCGTCGAGCGTGACGTCGATGTCCCGCCAGTAGGTGTCGTAGCTGAACTGGCAGGCGTTGCGGGTGGTGACGGGGGCGGCGGCGGCCGGTCCGGCGAGCGCTCCCCCCACGACGATCGCCGCGACGGCGATCACCCCCGACGACATCCGGCGCAGGCGGCGGCTCACGGGTGACGGCACTCCTCGATCGTGGTGAAAGGTTGCGGCGTCACCCGGCCCGGGCGCGTGTCGCGACCGGGCCGGGGACGGGTGCTGCGACTACCTGCGACGGGCCGGGGCCTTCACCGACACGTTGCGGTAGGTGGTGGACGCCCCGAGGGCCGTCGCACTCGGCAGGATCCGCACGCGCACGCGGATCGCCTTCGTACCCTTGATCCCGGCGGCCCCGGACCTGGTGCCGGTCCTCAGCACGATCTGCCGGTTGACCTTGCCCGACGCCGGCACCTTGATGCTGGCGAGGGTCAGGGCCCGGCTGCCGACGCGACGCTGCACCACGAGGGAGCGGCCCGCCTGCGCCTTCGGCAGGGTCGCCGTCAGCTTCAGATAGACCTTGCCGCCCCTGCGGACGATGCTCGTCCTCGGCTTCGGCGCGACGGTCCTCACCTTGGCGACGACCGCGGTGGGGGTCTTCGGCACGACCGCGAACGGCGCCGCGGCGGTGTGCGTGATCGCGTACCGGCCGAGCGAGCCGGACGGCACCGTGGTCGTGGCCGGCGGCGCGCCGGCGGCGACCGGGGTGGGGATCCGGACGGCCGGGTTGCCCCGGCCGAGGTTGGAGAACGCGATCGACGGGTCGGCGATGCGCACCGTGCCCTGGAGGCAGTCGATGCTCGCGCCGTAGCGGCCGGTCTCGGCGCGCACGAACACGCTGCCGTACGGGTTCATCGGGAACACCGCGCCGGCGTCACCCGAGTGGCCCCGCCCGGTGAGGGTGAGGGTCGGCATCTGGCCGGGGGCCGCGACCGAGAAGGCCACGTCGCCCGCGCCGGTCGGGGTCCACGTGGTGTCGGGCATCGCGAGCGCGATCACCGAGGCGGGGAACGTCTCGTCGCCGCTGCCGGACACGCCGTCGGGGTCGGTGAAGCGGGCCTGCCAGCGGCCGTCGATCTTGACGAACTGGGTGCCCTGGACGGTGTTGGCGCCGGTGACGGCCACCCACATCGACAGCGGCTGGTCGAGCGCCCCACCGGAGGGGAGCGACTCGTACGACAGCAGGTTGGCGTAGAGCGCCTTGATCATCACCGACGACAGCGTCGCCGTGACCCGCACGCCCTTCAGCGTGTAGGCGCCGCCGGCGGTGTAGGTGCCGGGGTCGGGCGAGGTGACGCCGATGTCGTAGCCGTTGATCTCACGTCCGAGGCCGAAGCGCCCGAGGCCGTCGATGCACACGAACGGCTTGGTCGCCGTGTCGGGCGTCGCCGACGCGATCACCGGCGGCGTGGACGCGTTGACCGTGTAGCGGCCGCGGTCGCCGGCGGGCGGGTTGACCGTGCCCGGTGCGACGTTGCCGCCCTCGGAGTAGCGGATGGGCGTCCCCGCGTCCGGGTGGGTCGCGGGGTAGGCGCCGCCGGCCGTGTAGACGTTGCCGGCGACGCAGTCGAGCGAGCTGCGCCCGCCGGAGTCGGGCACGCCGACGGGGTCGATCCCGCCGCCGTTGCCGCCGGAGTCACCGAGGCGCAGGCGCAGGTACACGCTGCCGTAGGGCCGCGCGGCGACGAGGTACTCGTTGGCGTTGGCGCCGGTCGGCGCGCCGGCCGTCGGGTTGTTGCGCAGCCACTGACCCTGGACCGGGAGCTGACCCAGCGATCCCGCCGGGGCCACGGAGAACTGCACGGGGGCGGCGCTCTTGGGGGTCCAGCTGATCCCCGTCGAGTTGAGCGTCGCGGTGCCCGCGAGGTTGGGCGTCGGGGTGCCGGTGAGGACGCCGCCGGTGTAGCGGCGCACCTCGACCTCGCCACCCGCGCCGACGAAGATGCGGGTGTTGGCCGATGCGTTGACCGTGGCGCGCAGCACCTGGCGCTCCTCCACGGTGTTCGTGGCGCTGACGCCGACCCAGAACGTGATGCCGTTGAGCTGGTTCTCGCCGGGGGCCAGGATGCCGGCCGCCGCGAGGTCCTTCAGGTACTCGTTGCCGAGGCTGTACCGCACCGCCGGGGTGATGGCGAACGGCTGGCCCACCACCACGTCGGGGAAGTCGCCGGCGAAGGTGACGTCGAGGTCGACGTCACTCGTCACGTTGGAGACCGCGGGGTCGGAGACCGCGCTGGGGTCGATGCAGACGAACGGGCCCGCCGCGCTGGCGGTCCCCGCCGTCGCCGCCAGGGCGGCGCCGACGGCCAGCGCGCTGAGCGCCACCATCGCGCGCCGTGGCCGCGCTCCTGCTGTGCGTGTTGTCATCGTCTCTCCGGGTCGATCGCGGGTGTCGGCATCACCCGCGGGTCCGTGCGCCAATGCGGCGGACCACTTGCCTGATGTTTGGTGCCCCTTACGAGGCGCGGCAAGACTACCTCAGAAGCGGGCCGCCGGGTCAAGGCGCCACGAGGCCGTCCCGGTGGGCCGGGCGCGGGCGGCTGCCACCCCGCGGGGCGGTCGTTGCGCAGGGGGGCGGAATGGGACGGGATCGCCACAGGTGCCCTGCGGTGGCGATCCCGTCCGTCCGGCGGCCGGACCTCCGCCGTGGGTCCGGGTGAGCGGACCCTCCCCTACGACCTCGCCGTCACCCGAAGGTCGGAACGATCCCGCGGATCAGTTGATGCGGCGCTCGTGGGCCGCCCATTCGCGTTCGCGCAGCTCGAACTTGCGGACCTTGCCGGTGGAGGTGCGCGGCAGCTCGTCGACGACCTCGAAGGCGTCGGGGCACTTGTAGGCGGCGAGGCGCCCCCGCACGTGGGCGGTGAGCTCCTCGGCGCCGGCGGTCGCCCCCGCGCGGAGCACCACGAACGCCTTGGGACGCTCGCCCCACCGCGCGTCGGGGACGCCGATGACGGCGGCCTCGAGCACCGCCGGGTGGCTGGTGACGGCCTGCTCCACCTCGATCGTCGAGATGTTCTCGCCGCCGGAGATGACGACGTCCTTCGCCCGGTCGCGCAGCTCGATGTAGCCGTCGGGGTGGTGCACGCCGAGGTCGCCCGAGTGGAAGACACCACCACGGAAGGCGGCGGCCGTGGCGTCGGGGTCGGCGAAATACCCCTTCATGACGTTGTTGCCGGTCATGACGACCTCGCCGACGGTGGCGCCGTCGCGGGGGACGTCGGCGCCGTCCGGTCCGACGACGCGGATGGGGTCGGCCATCACCATCGCGACGCCCTGACGCGACAGCAGGCGGGCACGCTCCGCGGGCTCCTCCCCCGCCCAGCCGAGCTGCCACTGGCAGACGGTGTGCGGCCCGTAGGTCTCGGTGAGCCCGTAGACGTGGACGACCCGCGCGCCGAGGGCCTCGGTCTGGGCGAGCACCGTCGGGTTGGGCGGGGCGGCGGCGGTCATGACGCACAGGGGGTGGTCGAGGGGGTGCGCGCCGGGGTCGTTGACGAGCAACGACAGCACCGCGGGGGCGCCGTTGAGGTGGGTGATCCCCTCCTCGTCGATGAGGCGCCACATCGCGTCACCGCGGACCGCCCGCAGGCACACCTGCAGCCCGCCGGCGGCGACGATCGCCCACGGGTGGCACCAGCCGTTGCAGTGGAACATGGGGAGGGTCCACAGGTAGACCGTGTCGGGGCCGTGGCCGGCGGTGATGTTCTCCCCGAGGGCGTTCAGGTAGGCGCCGCGGTGCGTGTACATCACGCCCTTCGGCGCCCCCGTCGTGCCCGAGGTGTAGTTGATGGCGATGGTGGCGTCCTCGTCGGCGACCCGCCACGGCAGCGGCGCCGCACCCTCGCCGCGGGCCCGTAGCGTCGCGTAGGGCGTGCCGGGGGCGCCGGGGTCGTCGCCGGTGCCGTCGTCGTCCCACACCACCTCCTCGAGCCCGGAGCGGTCGATGACGGGGGCGAGTGAGGCGGCGAGGGCGGTGTCGGCCACGATCGTCCGCGCCCCGGAGTGCAGGAGGATGGAGCGCACCTCCTCGGCGTGGAGGCGGGTGTTGACGGCGACGAGCACCGCCCCCGCCAGCGGGACGGCGAAGTGCGCGACGAGCAGGGCGGGGGTGTTGGGGCACAGGTAGGCGACGCGGTCGCCGGGCGCGATCCCCGACGCCCGCAGGCCGGCGGCGACGCGCTGCACCTCGTCCGCGAGCTCGCGGTAGGTCATGCGGACGTCGCCGTGGACGACGGCCGTGGCGTCGGCGAAGACGTCGGCGGAGCGCTCCAGCAGCAGCAGCGGCGTGAGCGGTGTGATGTGGACGGGGTGGGTGCTCATCGGGGCTTCCTACGGCCCCGTGCGCCGCCGGTCAAGCCCGGTCATGATCGGGGCTGGTGGAACCCGCCCTCCTCGTGCTCGCGCTGGTCGTCACCGTCGGTGCGGTCGCGGGCCTCTGCCGCCGTTTCGGCTGGTCGCCGCCGCCGGTGCTGGTGCTGGTCGGCATCCTCGCGTCGTTCGTGCCGGCGGTGCCGGAGTTCGAGCTCGACCCGGAGCTGGTGCTGATCGGGCTCCTGCCGCCGTTGCTCTATGCCGCGGCGATCCGGACGTCGCTCGTGGACTTCCGGGCGAACACGTACGCGATCCTGTTGCTGTCGGTTGGCGCCGTGATCGTGAGCACGTTCGCGGTGGGGCTGGTGGCGTGGTGGATCGTCCCGGGCGTCTCCCTGGCCGCCGCCCTCGCGCTCGGCGCGGTGGTCGCGCCGCCCGACGCGGTCGCGGCGACGGCGATCGCCCGCAAGGTGGGGATGCCCCGGCGGATCGTGACGATCCTGGAGGGCGAGAGCCTCGTGAACGACGCGACGGCGCTGGTGCTGCTGAGCGTCACGATCACGGCGATCACCGGCAGCGTCGGCGCGGGCGAGATCGGCTGGGAGCTCGTGCGGGCCGTGGGCGGCGGCGTCGTGATCGGCGTGGTCGTGGCGCAGGTGCTGTCGTTCGTGCGGGCCCGCATCGACGACCCGGTGCTCGACACGTTGTTGTCGTTCATCGCCCCGTTCGCGGCGTTCCTGCCGGCGGAGGCGATCCACTCGTCGGGGGTCCTCGCCGTCGTGATCACGGGCCTCCTGCTGGGGCACCGGGCCCCGGTGCTGCAGTCGGCGCGTCGCGCGTCAGCGAGAGCGTCAATTGGCGCACGGTGCAGTTCATGCTCGAGAACGTCGTGTTCCTGCTGATCGGGCTGCAGCTCCGGACGATCCTGCAGGACGTCGCCGACTCCGACCTCGGCGCCGGCCGCCTCGCCGCCATCTGCCTGACGGTCCTCGCCGCGGTGGTGGCGGTGCGGTTCGCCTACGTCTTCGGATCGCAGGCGCTCCACCGGTTCGGCGGCCCCCGGATGCGCCGCCGGTCGTGGCCGACGAGCTCGTCGACGGTGGTGTCGTGGGCGGGGATGCGGGGCGTGGTGACGCTGGCGGCGGCGTTCCTCCTCCCGCCGGAGACACCGCAGCGGGACGTGCTGCTGCTGGCGGCGTTCACGGTCGTGGCGGGGACGCTGCTGGTGCTGAGCCCGACGTTGCCGTGGCTGGTGCGCCGCCTCGGCCTGTCGGGCCCGGACGCGGCGGAGGACGCCCTTCAGGCGGCGGTGCTGGCCGACGAGGCGTCACGGGCGGGGCTGGCGCGCCTCGACCGGGTGCTGAAGGCGACCGACCCGCAGGAGGTCGTCGATGAGCTGCGTGACCGGGCGCGCCGGCGGCCGAACATGATCTGGGAGCGCCTCGGCCGCTCGAACGACGTGCTGGAGCCCCCGTCCGCCGCCTATGTGCGGCTGCGCCTGGAGATGCTCGCCGCGGAGCGGGAGGTGATCGTCGCGCGCCGGGACAGCGGCACCATCGACGACGAGGTGCTGCGTGAGGCCCTGACGATGGTCGACCGGGAGGAGTCGCTCCTCGACCAGTTGCGGCCGGCGGAGCGCCGCATCGGCCAGGACGAGCTGGTCGCCCCGGCGCGCACCTCCGGCGACTGCGAGCACCTGCGCGACGCGCCCCGCACCGCGCGCGCCGCCACCCCCGGGGGGTGCGAGGACTGCCTGCGCGAGGGCACCCGCTGGGTGCACCTGCGGATGTGCCTCGCCTGCGGCCACGTGGGCTGCTGCGACAGCTCCGTCGGCCGCCACGCCGACCGCCACTTCCACGACGCCGGTCACCCCGTCATGCGCTCCATCGAACCGGGCGAGGCGTGGCGCTGGTGCTACATCGACGAGCACCTGGGGTGACGCGCGACGCCGCGCCGGGGCGCGCCCCGGCGCGGC
>LNFM01008220.1_pt1 | contig 17776 bp, 18 predicted proteins | sample 596031 | NCBI WGS metagenome assembly LNFM01 (sample SAMN04254537, study PRJNA301005) | activated carbon metagenome | isolation source: dual media filters at the Ann Arbor, Michigan drinking water treatment plant | place: USA: Ann Arbor | reverse complement strand
GCGTGATCTACACCGGCAAGGTCGTGAAGACCGTCGAGTTCGGCGCCTTCGTGAACTTCCTCGGTGCGCGCGACGGCCTCGTGCACATCTCGGAGCTGGCGCCGCGCCGCGTCGCCAAGGTGACGGACGTCATCAAGGAAGGCGACCAGGTCAAGGTCAAGGTCCTGGGCGTCGACGACCGCGGCAAGGTCCGCCTCTCGATGAAGGTGGTCGACCAGGAGACCGGCGAGGACATCTCGAACAAGCCCGTCGACGAGGCTCCCGCCGCTGGCGAGTAGTCGTCGATCGATCGATAACGGAGACGGCGGCCCACGGGCCGCCGTTTTTGTTTGTCGCGGCCTAAAGGCTTCGTCCGAGTGACTGGAGGGTTGGCTGCATCTCCTGCAGCCTTATGGAACCTGACCTGCGATTGTTCGTTATCGAACGTCATAGGCGATTGGCATCCGTCGACCGGCGAAGCCATCCACGCTCTACGCCTCCGGCGGCGCGAAGCACCCAAGGCTTGTCTCGCAATGTCACGGAGTGCGCCCTATGTCGGTCATGCATCGTCTTCGCGCCTACCACGCCCTGTTGGCTGTGCTGGCCGTCGCCGCCTATGCAACCGGGGAAATGGGCCTCGTTCACGCGTGGTTGGGGTATGCCGTGTCCGTGGTGCTGATCGGGCGGGTGCTTTGGGCCCTGACGGGCGCGCCGCAACTGGGCTTGATGCGGTTCTATCCTCACTTCGCCGGTCTGAAACTCGGCAACGCCATGACCCATCCGGCCATCAGCCGGACGCTCCTCCTCGGCATCGGCATATGCCTGATCGGCGTGTCCGCAACAGGCATCGCCCTGGACCGCGGCCGGGCGATAGGCCTCGCGACGGGAAGCGCAATTGCAACAGCCAGCGCTGAAGACTCGGCGGACAAAAAAGTCGAAATCGCCTCGGCGAAGGCTGCGACCGAACGAGAAGAGCAGGAGGGCGCCCTGTCGGAGGTGCACGAGTTGCTGGCGAACCTACTGGTCGGTCTCGTCATTCTACACGTCGCCTATCTACTGCTGTTCAAATGGCCTCTCGCGCGTTTCATGCTCTTCCTCGATGGCGCGAAGCGGTAGAGCCGCTACAGATCTTCGCGCACCAACGTAACTTCAAGAAGACCGGACAGTGCCTGGGCCGACGCGGCCCGGCTTGCTCCACGGCAAGGCCTCCAGGTGCCGCCAGTACCAGCCGGACAGGAATTCAGTTGCTTCGAAGGCGGCGCTTGCAGGAAAGGTCGCGGTCGACGCTACGGTAGGCCCGCGCGCATCGACCGGCTCATCAAGGAAAACAAGGCCGAACTCGACCAGTAGGGCAACGAAGCCAGAATCGGCGGCCTTCTGGCCGCCGTTTTTGTCTGCAAACTTTGCTTCATGACGAAGCCTTCGATTCTCTTCCGCCGCACCCTGCTGGCCGGCGCCGGCCTCAGCCTGATGCCGCTTCCTGCGGTCCTTGCCGCCGGCCTCGTGCCGACGCCCGACCAGACCGAGGGGCCGTTCTATCCGGCGGGTTTCCCGGCCGATATCGACAACGACCTCGTCCGGGTGCGCGGCCAGGCGGCGCAGGCGATGGGGCAGGTGCTGCATCTGCAGGGGCGGGTGATCGACCTCGGTGGTGGCGCGCGCGGCGGCGCGATGGTCGAGATCTGGCAGTGCGACGCGCAGGGCATTTACGACCATCCGCGCCAGTCGGGCCGTGACCGGCGCGATGCGGCGTTCCAGGGCTATGGCCGCATGCTGGTCGATGCCGAGGGCCGCTACAGCTTCCGCACGTTGAAGCCCGTCGTCTATCCCGGCCGCGCGCCGCACATCCATCTCAAGGTGGCAACCGCCGACGGGCGCAGGCTGACCAGCCAGTTCTATGTCGCCGGCGATCCCCAGAACGAGCGCGACGGCATCTTCAGGCGGGCAGCGTGAGCGGATCGAATTGAAGCTGGAGCCGGCGTCGGGACTGGAACCCGGCGCGATGGCTGCCACGATGGATATCGTGATCGCCTGAGGGAGCGGTTTACGGCTCGCCGCTGGCGCTGGGGGCGGCACTGCCGTCATGCGGCAGGCCGATCGCGTGATAGCCCGAATCGACGAAGTGTACCGTGCCGGTGACGCCGGCGCTGAGGTCCGACAGGTAGTAGAGCGCCGCACCGCCGACATCGCTCAGCTCGACGTTGCGGCGCAGCGGGGCCGCGTCGCGCGACACGCGATAGACGTAGCGCGCGCCGCCGATCACTGCGCCGGCCAGGGTGCGCATCGGACCGGGCGAGATCGCGTTCACCCTCACGCCCTGCGGGCCGAGATCGGCCGCGAGATAGCGCACGCTGGCCTCGAGCGCGGCCTTGGCCACACCCATGACGTTGTAGGACGGCATCACCCGCGTCGAGCCTTCGTAGGTCAGCGTGATCAGGCTGCCGCCGTTGGTCATGAGCGGGAGCGCGCGACGCGCGATCTCGGTGAAGGAATAGCAGGAGATGGTGAGGCTGCGCTGGAAGTTCGCCTTGGTCGTGTCGACGTAGCGGCCCTTCAACTCGTCCTTGTCGGAGAAGGCGATGGCATGGACCACGAAATCGAGGCGCCCCCATTCCTTCTTCAATGTCTCGAACAGGCGGTCGAGGCTCGCCTCGTCCTCGACGTCGGCCTCGATGACCACCTTGGACCCGAGTTTCTGAACCATCGGCAGAACGCGTTTGCCGAACGCCGCACCTTGATAGGTGAACGCCATTTCGGCGCCCGCCGCGTGCAGCGCCTGGGTGATGCCCCAGGCGATCGAATGATTGTTGGCCACGCCCATGATCAGGCCGCGCTTGCCGGCCATGAGCTTCGGAACGTCAGGCAGCGACCTGGCGACGGGATCGTTCGGCATGGAGGATCCGCCTCAGTTATCGTAGCGGGAGAACAGGAGGCAGGCGTTGGTGCCGCCGAAGCCGAAGCTGTTCGACATGACGGTCTGCAGTCCGGCCTTGTCGATGCGCTGGCGGGCGATGGGATAGCCCTCGGCGCCGGGGTCGAGATTCTCGATGTTGGCCGAGGCGGCGATGAAGTCGTCCTTCATCATCAGCAGCGAGTAGATCGCCTCGTGGGCGCCCGTGGCACCCTGGCTGTGGCCGGTCAGCGACTTGGTCGAACTCACCGTGGGCAGCTTGTCGCCGAACACGGAGCGGATGGCGTCGAGCTCGGTGATGTCGCCGACCGGCGTCGCCGTGCCGTGGGTGTTGATGTAGTCGACCGGTAAATTGCGCCGCGGAGCGCCGGGGAAGCCCGCGAGCGCGAGCTTCATGCAGCGCCGTGCGCCTTCGCCGGAGGGAGCGACCATGTCGGCGCCATCGGACGTCGCGCCATAGCCGATCACCTCGGCGTAGATCTTCGCGCCACGGGCCTTGGCGACCTCGAGATCCTCCAGCACCACGATGCCACCGCCGCCGGCGATGACGAAACCGTCGCGGTCCCTGTCATAGGCGCGGCTGGCTCGCTGCGGCGAGTCGTTGAACTTCGACGACATGGCGCCCATGGCATCGAACAGCACGGAGAGCGTCCATTCCAGCTCCTCGCCGCCGCCCGCGAACATGCGGTCGGCCTTGCCGAGCTGGATGGTCTCGACGGCGTTGCCGATGCAGTGTGCCGAGGTCGAGCAGGCCGAGCTGATCGAATAGCTCGGGCCCTTGATCTTGTAGGCCGTGGCGAGGTTCGCCGAGACGGTGCTCGACATGGCGCGCGGCACCTGGAACGGACCGACGCGCTTGGGGCCCTTTTCCTTGGCGACGACGGCCGCCTGCACGATGGCGCCGGTCGTCGGCCCGCCCGAGCCGGCGACGAGGCCGGTCCGGTCGTTCGAGATCTCGGCCTCCGACAGGCCGGCATCTTCGATCGCCTGCTTCATCGAGAGATAGGCATAGGCGGCGCCGTTGCCCATGAACCGCATGAGGCGCCGGTCGACCAGCTCCTCGACATTGAGCTTCAGGGTGCCGGCGACCTGGCTGCGGAAGCCAAGTTCGCGATACTGCGGCACGAATTCGATGCCCGACTTGCCTTCCTTCAGCGACTGAATCACTTCCGCGGCGTTGTTGCCGATCGGGGAGACGATTCCCAGGCCCGTGACGACGACGCGCTTCATCAGACTGCCGCCGCCGGCGTCGCGGCGTCCTTCACCAGGCCGACCTTCATGTCGATCGCCTCATAGACCGGGTTGCCGTCGGCCGTCACGAAGCCGTCGCCGACCCCCATGACGAGGCGCCGCAGGATCAGGCGCTTGGGATGCACGTGATAGGTCAGCTTCCTGACGGTCGGCACGATCATGCCGGTCAGCTTGACCTCGCCCACGCCGATCGCCCGGCCGCGGCCCGGCGCCTTCATCCAGCCCAGGAAGAAGCCCAGCATCTGCCAGAGCGCATCGAGGCCCAGGCAGCCCGGCATCACCGGGTCGCCCTTGAAATGGCAGGCGAAGAACCAGAGGTCGGGCTTCACGTCCAGCTCGGCAATGATCTCGCCCTTGCCGTACTTGCCCCCGGTCGAATCGATTTTGACGATGCGGTCGAACATCAGCATCGGCGGCAGCGGCAGCTGGGCGTTCCCGGGACCGAAAAGGTTGCCCTTGGCGCATTCGATCAGGTCTTCGAAGGTATAGCTATTTTTCTGCTCGTGCTCGCTCACATTCACCGTCCCACAGGCCGCCCCGGAAGGCTTCAAGGCCAGAATAAGGATGCCGGACGCCCGGCGCAAACCGACGCTTCCGACTGGAGAAGCCCTTTTCTTGTCTTCTTCGCCCGCTTACATAAGACTGTCACCATGACAGGCAATAGCCCCGATTTTACCGTCAGCCTCCGCGCGGCAGGCTTGAGGCCGACCCGCCAGCGGGTCGCGCTGGCGCGCGTGCTGTTCGAGGGCGGCCATCGCCATGTCACTGCAGAGAGCCTGCATGCCGAGGTGAAGGCGACCCGCATGCCGGTTTCGCTGGCCACGGTCTACAATACCCTCAACCAGTTCCGCGAAGCCGGCCTGCTGCGCGAGGTCGTCGTGGCGCCGGGCCGGTCCTATTTCGACACCAATACCGGTCACCACCATCACTTCTTCGTCGAGACAGACGGCGAGCTGCACGATTTTCCGTCCGACGAGGTGACCATCGCCGGCCTGCCGGCCCCGCCCGAGGGCACCAAGCTCTCCCGCGTCGACGTCATCGTCCGAGTCCGCCGCTAGGGCGAGTGCGAAGCGTTTGCAATAACTTAGAACGGTTCTAAGGTTCTTGACGCCGCCCTGCACGGCCCCCTAAATCCCCTGGTGAGATCGGCGGATGGGCCGATCGCAAAGGGAGTAGAATCATGGCGAACCTCAAGGGATCCAAGACCGAAGACAACCTCAAGGCCGCTTTCGCCGGCGAAAGCCAGGCCAACCGCCGCTACCTGTATTTCGCCCAGAAGGCCGACGTGGAAGGCTACAACGACGTCGCCGTCGTCTTCCGTTCGACCGCCGAGGGTGAGACCGGCCATGCGCACGGCCATCTCGAGTTCCTCGAGGTGAGCGGCGATCCGGCCACCGGCCTGCCGATCGGCCCGACCGACAGCAACCTCAAGGCCGCGATCGCCGGCGAGACGCACGAGTACACCGACATGTACCCGGGCATGGCGCGCACCGCGCGCGAGGAAGGCTTCACCGAGGTCGCCGACTGGTTCGAGACGCTGGCGAAGGCCGAGAAGAGCCACGCCGGCCGCTTCCAGAAGGCCCTCGACACGATGGGCTGAGCCCTCCGGGCTCGTTCCGAAGGGGACCCCGCGCGGGTCCCCTTTTTCTTCCCCGCTCCCCTTCAAAAAAGCGAACGATCATGCGCGAAGGCAGCCTCGAAGCACCGATCCGCCACGACCTCGACTGGCAGAACCCCTGGTTCTGGGACGAAAAGGCGCTCGAAAAGGAGATGGAGCGGGTCTTCGACATCTGTCACGGCTGTCGGCGCTGCTTCAACCTGTGCGATTCCTTCCCGCGGCTGTTCGATCTGATCGACAACGGCCCGACCGGCGAACTCGATGGCGTGAAGAAGGAAGACTACGCCCAGGTCGAGGAAGCCTGCACGCTCTGCGACATGTGCTTCATGACCAAGTGCCCCTACGTGCCGCCGCACGAATGGGCGCTCGATTTCCCGCATCTCATGCTGCGCCACCGCGCCGTTCAGGCGCGCAAGAAGGGCGTCGGCTTCGTCGACAGGCAGCTCGCCGACACCGATCGCACCGGCCGGCTGGGCACGTTCTTCGCCGCGGCTGCGAATTGGGCGACCGACGAGCACAACACGACGACGCGCCAGAGCATTGAGCGCCTTGCCGGTATCCATCACGGGGCGCGGCTGCCGCGCTATGCCGGCGAAACCTTCGAGATTCGCGCGCGCCGGGAAGGCCTGGTGCTGAACGAGGCGGCGCCGGCCTTCGGCAAGCGCAAGGCGGTCCTCTATGCGACCTGCTTCGTGAACTTCAACAACACCGACATCGGCGCCGCTGCGCGCGCCGTGCTGGCCAAGAACGGTGTCGAGACCGAGGTCGTGCATCCGGCCTGCTGCGGCATGCCGAAGCTCGAACTGGGCGACATCGAATCGGTCGCCAACGCGGCGAAAGAGGTTTCGGCGGCGTTGTTGCCGTGGGTCGACAAGGGGTACGACATCATCGCGCTGACGCCCTCCTGCGCGCTGATGCTCAAGTTCGAATGGAAGCTGATCTGCCCCAAGGATCGGGCGATCGAGCGCCTGTCGAATGCCACGTTCGACCTCTCCGAGTACGTCGTCGACATTGCCAAGAAGCACGGTCTGGCGCCCGGCCTTGAGCCGCTCGAAGGCGGCGTCAGCGTCCACCTCGCCTGCCATGCGCGGGCGCAGAACATGGGCGCGAAGGCGGCCGAGATGCTGCGCCTGGTGCCCGGCACGCGCGTGGCGGTGATCGAGCGCTGCAGCGGCCATGGCGGCATCTGGGGCGCGCGGACCGAGAATTTCGAGACCGCGGTGAAGGTCGGCAAGCCCGCGGCACAGGCCGCGCTCAAGAACGACACCAGCTTCGTCGCGTCCGAATGCCCGCTGGCGGCCGATCACCTCATGCAGGTGATGGAAATGACGGCGGGCGACCAGGTGCCGAAGCCGTCGCGTGCGAGCCATCCGATCGAACTTCTGGCGCAGGCCTACGGGCTTGCAGGGACGGACAAGTGATGCCGCGCAAGATCGAAGCCTCAGACATCATCCCGACCGCGGAGTATGCCAAGCTGCGGCCCGAGCGCCGCAAGCAGATCTCGGAGATCAAGAAGAACCGCCGGCTCGAAGTCGGCCCGTTCGCGACGTTCTACTTCGAGTCCTTCGACACGATGCTGCACCAGGTGCTCGAGATGCTGTTCATCGAGAAGGGCGGCGCCGAACAGCTGCCGGACGAGCTCGCGGCCTACAATCCGCTGATCCCCGCGGGCAGCGAACTGGTCGCGACCGTGATGTTCGAGATCGACGATCCGCTGCGGCGCGCGCGCGTGCTCGGCTCGCTGGGCGGCGTCGAGCACAAGGCCTTCATCCGGGTGGACGGCGAGACGATTCGCGGGGTGCCGGAAGACGACCAGGAGCGTTCGCGCGAGGACGGCAAGGCGTCGTCCGTGCAGTTCATCCGCTTTCCCTTCACGCCGGCGCAGGTCGAGGCGTTCAGGAGCGGCACGGGCGACGTCGTGGTCGGCTTCGATCACGCCAACTACGGCCACATGGCCGTGATGTCGGCTCCCGTGCGCCAGGCGCTTTCGGCGGATTTCGCCTGACCGACGGCCTCCGTCAGTAATTCATCGGCAGGACGAGGACGACCGGGTCGCCGCGCATGCCGTCGGGCACCGGCGGCAGCGGCATGGCGCGCCGGATCGCCGCCATCTCGGCATTGTCGATCAGCGGCCAGCCGCTCGAACGATCGAGCCTGATGTCGAGAAGCTGGCCGGCCCGGTTGATCGTGACCCGCGTGACGACACGGCCATGCTGCCGGGCGGCGCGGGCGGCGGCGGGATAGTCGCGGTAGGGATCGATGTGGCGGTACACGCGCGACAGATAGTCGTTACGGGCGCCGCCATCGCCCATCGCCGCGTCGAAAGAACCGCTCGACGGTCCCCCGAGGCTCGAGGTCTGCGGCGGATAATCCTGTAGCCGCGTGCCGGGCGCCTGGGCCGTGCGGGGCACGGTCGGTGGGCGCGGGGCCGGGCGGACCGGACGGGGCGGCGGCGGCGTCGCCAGCGATTGTTCCAGCGTCACCTGCGGCTTCCACGACGAGGCATCGGTCTGCCAACTGGCCTCTGTCTCCGCTTCCGCTTCTGGAGCAGGCTCCGGGGCGGCGGTGGCCGTCTCGACCGGCGCCGGTGCGGGCTCCGCTGCGGGGGCAGGCTCCGCAGCCGCCTCGTCGGGCGGCGCGGGGGCTGGAGCGGGTGTGGGTCCGGGCTCCGCACTCTGGCGCGGTGTCGGAGCCGGCGCCGGTTCGAGAGCGGGCGCCGCTTCGGCAGGCTTCGCGACGGCCGGCATCTGAGCGGCCGGTGTGACGGCGGCCTGCTGTGGGGGCTCGGGTGCCGGCTGCGCGTCGACCGGCGCCGGGTCGGCGGGCGTCGTCTGCAATGGCGCGGGCTCGGGCGGCAAGACCTCGGACGCGGCAGGAGCGGAGGCCGCCGCGTTTCCGGCGGACAGGGGCTGTGGCTCGATCGAGACCATGATCGGCGTTTCCGCATGGTCGAGACGGCGCGACGGCGCGGCCCACCACAGGGCCGCGGCGACGAGCACATGCAGGCCGATCGCCAGGGCAAGCGCCGCCGGCGACATCCGCCCGGACTGCGACCGGAGGAAGCTGTCGTGAATCACGGCACCGCAAGTTCTACGGTCGGGCGACGGTCTCGGCCAGCCGGATCGGCAGCGGAGCGGCCACCGTCAGCGCTGCTCGTTGTAGCGGAAGCTGACGGGAAGCTGGAATGTGTGGCGGTCGCCCGTGATGTCGGCGGGTAGCGGCGGATAGGGGCTGGCGCGTCGGATCGTGTCCATCACGCCGGCGTCGAGCGAGGGGAGACCGCTCGATTTCTCCATGACCACGCCGAGCAGCTGTCCCTGGCGCGAAATCGTCACCCGCGTCAGTACCGTGCCTTCCTCTCGGATCGTGCTGGTGTTCTTCGGGACATAGGGGAACTGCGCGATCCTTCGCATCACCTGCCACAGATACTGCTCCTGCGCCCGTCTCTGTCCGTAATCGTCGGCGGGATTGCGGAAGGCGGGTGACGGCTGAGCGGCCGCCTGTGAGTTCGCGCCGCCCGGCGCCTGCGGCGCCAGCGGGGACGGTCGAAGCTGCTGCTGCGGCGGCGGGGCGGGTGGTGGGGGACGCTGGGCCGGGGCCGGCACGGGAGCAGGGGGTGGCGGACGTTGGGCCGGCGCCGGAGGCGGCGGCGCCGGTCGCGCAGCCTGTTGTTGCGGGGGCGTGGGCGGTGCCGGGCGGGGGACCGGCAGCGGCTTCGGTATGTCCCGCTCGGTCACGGGCGGCGGCGGCGCGTCGAGCGGCGGCAGGGCCTGCTCGAGCGACGGCGGGGGTGGGGGCGGCGGCGGTTCGGGCTTGGCAAGCGCCGGCGGCGGCGGCGGTGGAGGTTCCGGCTGCGCGAGCGCCTGCTGCTGTTGCGGCGGCGGTGGCGGTTCAGGCTGGGCAAGTGCCTGCTGTTGCGGCGGCGGCGGCTCCTCCTTGGCCTCCTGCGGCTTAGGCTCCTCGGGCTTGGATTCCGCCGGCTTGGATTCCTCTTTCGGGCCTGCCTCCTGCACCGTGTCGGGTGTGGGCATGTCGGTCGCGCGCGGGGACGGTGTCTCGGCACCGGCGACGTCGCGCGGGTTGGTGCTGATCTCGGCGGGAGGGGGCGGCAGGCCGAGGCGCATCGGCGGTGCCGCGGGCTGCGGCTTGGGCGTCGGCGCGTTGGCGGCGGGTGCGGGCGGCGGCGGGGCAGGTGCGGCGGCTGGCTCCGGCGTCGGCTCGGTCTTCTGTTCTGCGACCGGGGTCATGGCCTCCGGTGCATCCATCGTGATCTCGATGGCATTCTCGTAATGCTCCACCGGACGCAGCGGCGAGATCCAGAACAGCGCCAGTCCCACGCCGACATGCAGCAGCACCGCCAGCGCCACGGCTGAGGGCGGCATGTGCTCGAAGCGGGAGTAGGTGAGACTGACGTCGTGGGTCACGGTGACCCCGTTCTACGGGGCGGCCCGGCGGGCCGCTAGTTGATCGGCTCGGATTTGTAGACGCCCCACATGCCGCTCCGCTCGATCCAGCCGCTCACGCCCGAAACCTTGACCCGGCACCAGTCGCCGGCGCAGGAGCGGATTTCGCCCAGGACTTCGGGCTCGAGCCGGGCCACGACCTCGGCCGATGAGGCCGGCGTCTTGTGCAGGCTGGCGGTTTTTGCGTTGATGATGAAGGAGCGCTTGCCGGTGAGCAGGCTCTGGTGAACCCAGCCGCTCGCCCCCTGCCAGTCGCGGATTTTGCGCCAGTTTTCGTACTCGGCGACGATCTCGACGGGCATGGCCTTGCGCTTGAACACCCAGTCGACCGGATAGCGCGAGCCCGGCCCGGTGCGGACATTGACCTCGTCGGAGCGCAGGGAGGCGAAACGGGGAATGGGCAGGCCGGAGCCCTTGCGCTGGACGTTGGTCGGTTTGTCGGCCGCGAAGGCTGCTTTGCCGCCGGTCTGGGGCAGGGAAAATGCCGCCAGGGCAACGGAGAAGGCGCAAAGCAGGACCGACGATCGAATTCCCATTGCCGCCTATATACCTGAAATCTTCATATCGGGCGACAAGTAGCTGAAAAGGCGCGACTTTCCGGCAGGACGAAAGGCGGGGGCGTTTGCTGGACAAAACGCGCGCGGACTTGGTAATCGGGCTTAGTCCCTGTCTCGAGCCAGCGCCGGTCCCCATTCACATGCCGTCCACCCCCAAGAAAAAGCCGCTGGTGATCGTCACCCGAAAGCTCCCCGACGCCATCGAGACGCGTCTGATGGAGCTTTTCGACACGCGCCTGAATGCCGATGACAAGCCGCTGACCGGCCCCCAGCTGGTCGAGGCCGTGAAGGCGGCCGACGTGCTGGTGCCCACGGTGACCGACCGGATCGACGCCCGCGTGCTGTCGCAGGCGGGGCCGAAGCTGAAGCTGATCGCGTCGTTCGGCACCGGCGTCGACCATATCGACCTCGACACCGCCCGCCAGCGCGGCATCACCGTCACCAACACGCCGGGCGTGCTGACGGAAGACACGGCCGACATGGCCATGGCGCTGGTCCTGGCCGCGTCGCGTCGCGTGGGCGAGGGCGAGCGGCTGGTGCGCAGCGGCAAGTGGTCCGGCTGGAGCCCGACCTCAATGCTGGGCGCCCGCCTGCAGGGCAAGCGCCTGGGCATCGTCGGCATGGGCCGCATCGGCCAGGCGCTGGCGCGCCGCGCGCGCGGCTTCGGCCTCGCCATCCACTATCACAACCGCAAGCGCGTCCACGGCGAGATCGAGCGCGAGCTCGAGGCGACCTACTGGGAGAGTCTCGACCAGATGCTGGCGCGCATGGATATCGTGTCCGTGAACTGCCCGCACACGCCGGCGACGTTCCACCTTCTGTCGGCCCGGCGCCTCAAGCTGATGAAGCCGACCTCGATCCTCGTGAACACCGCGCGCGGCGAGGTGATCGACGAGAACGCGATGGTGCGCATGCTGAAGGCGGGCGAAATGGCCAGCGCCGGGCTCGACGTCTACGAGAACGAGCCGCAGGTGAATCCGAAGCTGCTCGAAATGGACCGCGTGGTGCTGCTGCCGCACATGGGCTCGGCCACGCTCGAGGGTCGCATCGAGATGGGCGAGAAGGTCCTGATCAACATCAAGACCTTCGCCGACGGCCACAAGCCGCCGGACCGGGTGCTTGCTACCATGTTCTAAAGGAAGCTCCGTCGTCTCGACCGGAGCACCGAAGGTGCGGAGTGGAGAGACCTTCTCTCCACCAAAAGCCGACAAATCGTGGAGAGTAGGTCTCTCCACTTCGCCTCGCTGCGCGAGGCTGCGGTCGAGACGACGGGATTTGTCGTGTCGATCCGCACCTATAAATCCCCCTCCACCATCTCGCGCGCCCGACCTGGGCGCCGATCGGGATGGTGAGCGACGTCGAGTACATCCAGACCGCGATGGCGGCGCTGCCTGCCGCTGCTGCGTGGCGGAGAAAGCCGAGAGACGCCGCTGCCGAAACCCGCGGCCGGCTCAGGTCAGACGTTGTGCTCGATCAACGCGCCATTTTCGAGAATGAGCCCTTTCGCCGTCGGATACACGAACGAAAGCAGTTTCCTCAGCTTGTCCTTCTTTCTCGTTCCGACATGGTCTTCCACGAGCCTCAGCGACGTGGCCAAACCGGAACAGGGGCCATTGGTCGTCAGATGCCTGCCATCCTGCACGAAATTGATCTCGGGATTCCTCACCAGTTTCGCGGCAGGAATCTCACGCTCGAATCGATTGTACTGATTCATGTACGTGGTGCAGTGAATGCCGTCGAGAAGACCGGCATGTCCCAGCACGAATGAGCCCGTGCAGACGGACATGATGTACTTGTTGTCTTTTTGAGTCCCGATCTTGTGGATGTAGTCGAGCGTTCCGTTTGCCTTGAGCTTCTCGGTGGCCCTCGCCCCTTCGCCGCCGGGAACGACGACGACGTTGGCACCCGGCGCACTGTCGAAGGTGTAGTCGGCCACGCATCTCGTGCCGGACGACATCGACAGCGGCTCCGTCGTCGGGGCGACCGTGAACAGGTTCGGCAGCCTTCTGGACGTACCGTTGAAGGTGTAGCTGAAGGTCTCTTCCGTTACGTCGTCCTTCTCCGGAAGCGTGTCGAATGTCGTTGCAAACCAGAACATCTCCCAAGGTCCGCTGACATCCAGCCCATCGGCGCCATCGAACATGACGATGGCGATGTTCAAGTCTCTCATTTGATTGGTCATTCTTTACCTCGAAGGCAGGCGGGAACCGTAACACTCTGCCGGACTTCCGGGAACCATGGGCGGCCAATGGAAGACGGCGTGGCGCACCATTGTCTTTTCAGCCCGGTGCGGGCTCTCGCGGCACAGCGTTTTCGCCGAAGCCGGCGAAAACGCGAGAAGGCGCTGCCGCCCGCCAGCGGCGTTGCGACTTGAACGCGCTAAAGATCCCCCTCGACCATCTCGCGCGCCCGGTTGTCGATCAGCACGTCGCGCGTGGCGCGTCCGACCTGGGCGCCGATCAGGATGGTGAGCGACGTCCAGTACATCCAGACCATGATGGCGGCGAAGCCCGCGGTGGCGCCGAACGCCGAGGTGAGCTGGGTCACCTCGAAATAGAAGACCAGCGCGCGGTTGCCGGCCGCGAAGAGCAGCGCGTTCACCAGGCCGCCGATCAGCGCGTAGCGCCAGGGCACGTTCCCTGTCGGCAGCCACTTGTAGATCAGGGTGAAGAAACTCGAGAGCAGGCCGTAGTGCACGAAGGTCGAGATCGCCGGGCCGATCCAGACGCCGAGGATCGGGAATCTCTCCAGCACGCCGGCATAGGCCGAGACCAGCACGCTGGCCAGGATCACGAGGATCAGAAGCACACCCAGCACGACCATCAGCAGCACGGCGAGCAGTCGCGACTTCAGGCCGGCCAGCACCGGATGGACCGTCGGGCCCTTGTTACCCCGCCAGATCGCGTCGATCCCGTCGTCCAGTTCCACGAAGACGCGGGTGCCGGTGTAGAGCAGCACGGCGGCGCCGGCGAGGGCGGCGATGCCGCCGCCGCGGAACAGGTCCTCCGAGGCGAAGCGGCGGATGGTGCGCAACTGGTCCTGCGCCACGACGGTGCCCAGCGCATCGAAGATCGCCTCCTGCGCCATGAACCTGCCGACGAACGGCTCGGCGATGGCGATCGTGAAGATCATGATCGGGCCCAGCGCGAACATCGTGTAGAACGCCATCGCCGCGGCCGAGGTCGAGAGCCGGTTCGCGAAGTAGCCGTAACCGGCCTCGTAGGCGATACGCCAGAGCGTTTGGATCATGGGTCAGCGCAGATGGGCGATGGCGTTGGCATAATACGCGAGGACCGGCCGCTCGGTTGCCACGACCGAGAAGAGTCCCTCGCCGCTGTCTTCTACCAGATGGCGCAGTGAAAGCATGCGCAGGCCGACATGGAAGGCATAGTCGCGGTCGCCGCGCGGCAAATAGAGCTTCGCGCCGCGCGCCTCGAAATGCGCGATCAGGTCCGAGGCCCGGACCTTGAGCTCGAGTTCGTCGAGCGGCCCCTCCGCTTCGAGCAGGACCGTGGCCATCAGCGACACCGGCAGGACCGGGACCAGACGGGCGATCTCGCCCATCACGTCGTTCGCCAGCCGGCCGATCACCTCGAAGCGTTGCTCCTTGTCGAGCGTGCGGAGGTCGCCGCCCCTCGGCCCACCATGGGCGGCCAGCCAGCCGCGCGCCGAGATCGGGCCGCCGAAATTCACGCAAGCGTACCCGAAGCGGTGCCATTGCCCGCGCAGCATCAGCCCGAGCTGGCTCGCCCAGAAGGCGAGCGCCGTGCGCACGGCGAACCAGGCGCTGCGCCGGCCCGCCTCGCGGTCGAGGGAACGCAGCAGCGTCCGGTCCTCCAGCACGCGATCGTAGTTCAGCGCCACCGGCACGAAGACGATGTCGTGCGTGCCCTTGGGATCGAACGATTTCAGCATGTAGTCGAACAGGCCGAGCTTGGGTTCGCGCAGGCGGCCGTCGCGCGACAGGCCGCCCTCGGGATACATCGCCTGGGCGACCCCGGCCTCGGTCGCCATGTGGACGTAGCGTTCGAGCACCCGCCGGTAGATCGGGCTGTCGGAGTTGCGGCGCACGAAATAGGCGCCCATCGACCGGATGAGCTGCTGCAGCGGCCAGATCCGGGCCCACTCGCCCACCGCGTAGGACAGCGCCGTGCGCTCGGCGGCGAGGAAGGCCACCAGCACGTAATCCATGTTGCTGCGGTGGTTCATCACGAACACCACGGTCGTATCGGGCGACACGCCGGCCAGCGTGCGTTCGTCGGCATAGCCCAGGCGCACGCGATAGAGAAAGCGCGCGACGGTGCGGGCGATCGAGTAGCCGACCCGGAAATAGATGTAGGCGTTGAAGGTCGGCACGATCTCGCGGGCGTAGCGATGGACTTCCGTCATCGCGACCTCGCGCGGCACGCCCTGGATGCGCGCGTGTTCGTTGGCGGCGGCCACGACCTGCGGGTCGTAGATCAGGCGGTCGATCAGGACCTGCCGCTTGGTGAGCTGGAACGGCTTGATCTCGACGGCGAGGCGGCGGTTGACCCGATCGATCAGCCGGTTGAGCCGGCGTCGCAGGAACCAGCGGCCGCTCGGGATCAGCAGCCGGTCGAGCAGCGACCACAGCGCGAAGGCCAGGATCGCGACGAACAGCCAGAGCGGAACGGTGACAGGCTCGCCCATTTCCGTCCTTCGCGCCCTTCCCGTGCCGTTCGCGTCAGTATTGTTTCAGGCCGAGGCCGGCGATCGCGAGCAGGATCGAGGCGATGGCCAGCGTGGCCACCGATGCCAGCGTCCCCACCAGGCGACCCTTCGGGATCAGGCCCAGCATGCCGCCGGCATGCAGGACGCGGGCGACCAGCAGCACCACCGACAGGGCCGCAACCGTGCGGAAGCCGTAGAAGTCGCTCGCCATGTAGATCATCAGCAGGGTAAGCGGCGCGAACTCCACCAGGTTGCCGTGCGCCCGCACCGCCGCCTGCATCCCGGCATCGCCGCCGTCCCCCAGGTTGATCCGCTTGCGGCCCCGCATCAGGCCGACATTCAAGGCAAGGGCAACCGCCAGAAGGCCCAACAGCCCGGCGCAGACGTAGAAGACGGGCATCGGCAGCTCCCCTCGATTTGACGGTATTCTATGGCCATATTGGTTGGGGACCAGCACGCGAAAGCAAGAGGAGCCTCGTCATGTGGCGGATTCTGCGCAGGAAGACCGAGATCCCGACGGCCGATCGTGCCCTGCCGGGCCGCCCCGCGCCGGACTTCGAGATCCCGGTGATGCACTACGTCAATGGCAACCGTATTCAGGCGCCATTCCCGGCCGGCCTCGAGCAGGCGATGTTCGGCCTGGGCTGCTTCTGGGGCGCCGAGCGCGTGTTCTGGGAGGCGCCGGGCGTTCATGCGACCGCCGTCGGCTATGCCGCGGGCCTCACGCCCAACCCGACCTACGAGGAAGTCTGCTCCGGCTATACCGGCCACAACGAGGTGGTGAGCGTGTGGTTCGACCCGCAGAAGACCTCCTACGAGGCGCTGCTGCGCCTGTTCTGGGAGAGCCACGATCCGACCCAGGGCATGCGCCAGGGCAACGATGTCGGCACGCAGTATCGCTCGGGCCTCTACACCTTCTCGGAGGCGCAGAAGACGCAGGCCCTGGCGTCGCGCGCCGTCTTCCAGAAGGAGCTCGCCCGCAAGGGCTACGGCGCGATCACGACCGAGATCGTTGACGCGCCGACGTTCTTCTACGCCGAGGACTATCACCAGCAGTATCTCGCCAAGAACCCCGGCGGCTATTGCGGCCTGGGCGGCACCGGCGTGTCCTGCCCGATCGGGCTCGGCGCGGCGGCGGAATGAGAGCTCCTCTCCGCCACGAAGTGGGGGAGAGGAAGGGGCCCATTGCGCAGCAATGGGAAGGTGAGGTGGTGCTTGATGCGGGCGTGGCAAAGCGATTGAGGGACACCTCACGCTCCCCGCGCTTCGCGCGGGTCCCCTCCCTCTCCCCACGCTGACGCGCGCGGAGAGGGCACTTCAAGGCGTAGCCGCTACACCGGTGTAGCCGCGTTCTCGTAGCCGAACTCCTTGTCCAGCGCGGCGATCTGGCGGCGGATGATCGGCATGCCGCCGCCTTAGCCGGCGACCAGCGGTCGCAACGCGGCGACGAAGTGGTCGAGTTCCTCGTCGGTGTTGTAGATGTGCACCGAGGCGCGCATCACGTCCTTCAGGCCGCGTCCCTTGAGGTCGAGCCGGGACGAGAGCTGCGTCGAGACCGAGACGTTGATCCCCTGGTCGCGGAGCTGCTGCTTCAGTGCCCCATGCTCCTTGCCGGCGACGGAGAAGGTGACGATGGCGCCCTTGGTGACGCCAAGATCGGCCAGGGTCACGCCCGGCACCGCCTTCAGCCGCTCGCGCAGGCCGTCGGCCAGGTGGCGCAGGCGCGCCCAGATCGCCGGCATGCCGAGCTCGTTGGCCTGGTCGGCGGCGACCTTGAGGCCGATGACGCCCGCGAAGTAGCGCTCCCAGTTCTCGAAGCGCTTGGCGTCGCCCATCACGGTGTAGTCGTTGTCGCCGGTCCAGCGCGCGGCGTGATTGTCGAGGAAGATCGGTTCGATGTGGGAGGTGCTGCGCGCGCGGGCGTAGAGGAAACCCGTGCCGCGCGGCCCGCGCATGTACTTGCGGCCGGTGGCCGAGAGGAAATCGCAGCCGATCTTCTTCACGTCGATCGGCATCATGCCGACCGACTGGCAGGCGTCGAGCAGGTAGAGGATGCCGGCATCGTTCACGATCTTGCCGACCGCCTCGGCCGGCTGGACCAGGCCGCCCTGGGTCGGAATGTGCGAGATCGAAACCAGCTTCGTGCGCTTGTCGATGGCGCGTTCGAGGGCGGCGAGGTCGATCTGGCCATGCCTGTCGTCTGGTACGACCACGATCTCCGCGCCGGTCTTCTTCGCCACCTGCAGGTAGGAGATGTAGTTCGACGAATATTCGCTGACGCAGGTCAGGATGCGGTCGCCCGGCT
>LNFM01008083.1_pt1 | contig 17776 bp, 15 predicted proteins | sample 596031 | NCBI WGS metagenome assembly LNFM01 (sample SAMN04254537, study PRJNA301005) | activated carbon metagenome | isolation source: dual media filters at the Ann Arbor, Michigan drinking water treatment plant | place: USA: Ann Arbor | reverse complement strand
AGCGCAGCCAACCCTTGCGTTTGAAGTACAGGAAGGGCGCGGCCACCGAGCACACCATCAGCGCGATGGCCACGGCATAACCGTACTGCCACTTCAGCTCCGGCATGTTGTCGAAGTTCATGCCGTAGACGCTGGCAATCAGGGTCGGCGGCAGCAAAGCCACGCTGGCCACGGAAAAGATCTTGATGATCTTGTTCTGGTTGATGTTGATGAAGCCGACGGTGGCGTCCATCAGGAAGTTGATCTTGTCGAAGAGGAAGGCGGTGTGGCTGTCCAGGCTGTCGATGTCGCGCAGGATCTGCCGCGCTTCCTCGAACTGCTCGGCGTTCAGCATGCGGCTGCGCATCATGAAGCTGAGCGCACGCCGCGTGTCCATGACGTTGCGGCGGATGCGGCCGTTCAGGTCTTCCTCGCGCGCGATGGCCGTCAGCGCGGCGCCGGCGGTGCGGTCGTCGACCTCCTGCGTCAGCACGCGCGCGCTGACTTTCTCCAGGCTGTCGTAGATGCCCTCGAGGCGGTCAGCCGAGTACTCGGCGTCGGCGTCGTAGAGCTTGAGCAGCACGTCCTTGGCGTCCTCGATCAGCGCCGGGATGCGCCGCGCGCGCAGGCGCAGCAGGCGGAACACGGGCAGGTCTTCGTCGTGGATGGAGAACAGCACGTTCTTGGCCAGGATGAAGGCCACGCGCACGTTGCGCGCCGGCTCGGCCTGGGCCTCGGGGCTGCTGTCGCCCGGGTCGATGAGGAAGTCGGAACGGATGTGCAGTTCGCCGTTGTCTTCCTCGTAGAAGCGGGCCGACTCTTCCAGGTCGTCGTCGACCGCGTCGCTCGGGATGGAGAGGTCGAAACGCCGCTGCACCCAGTCCTTCTCTTCGTCGGTGGGGGCTTCGAGGTCGACCCACACCGGCTGCAGCAGCGACAGCACGTCGAGGTGCTCGATCTCGGCCTGAACCAGCCGGCCGTGGGCCAGCGTGAAGACGTTGAGCATGGCGGTTCTTCCGGGAGGGACGGCCCGCGCACGACGGCGGGCGGAGGTGGGCTTTCAGGGCGGCGGGGGTCCGTCGCGTGCCGGCACCGAAGGCCTGCAACGGACGGTCACCGCAGGGGTGCGGGGTCCAAGGCGTCTCTCCACAGGAACGACGGGCAAATTATGCCCCTGCGGGCCAGGGCGGCACGCGATGGCGGTGCCCAGATGGCAGACTCCGGCCCATGAGGAAACTGCTGCTCGCGGGCGCCCTCGCCCTGCTGGCGGCCACGGCAGCGGCGCTGCTGGCGCTGACCGCCGCCCTGCAAGGCGAACCCACCGTCGCGCTCTACCAGCCGCCGGCGGTGGCAGACGTGGCCAGGGCGCTTTCGCTCTTACGCACGCACGACCCGCGTCGCGCCCGGCCCGGCGCGGTGAGCGCGGTGCAGGTGGACGAACGTGACCTCGAACTGCTCTTCAACCACGCTGCCCTGCGCCGGCTGGACGCCTACACCGCCGTCAGCCTGCAGCGGGGCGTCGCCATCGTTCGCAGCAGCGTGCCGGTGCCGCGCAACCCCTTCGGCCGCTGGCTCAACGTCGAACTGCGGCTGCTGGAGACCGGCGGGCTGCCCGTGATCGACGCGGTGCACGTCGGCCGCCTGCCGCTGCCCGCGGCCCTGGCCATGCGCGCCCTGCCGTGGCTGTCGCGGCGCGCCGGCGTGCAGACCGAACTCGATGTGGCTGCCGAGGTCGTGCGCCGCGTGCACTTCCTGCCGCAACGCCTGGCCGTGGTCTACGCCTGGCGCGATGACAGCGCCGAACGCATGCTCGGCGCGCTGGTACCGGCAGGTGAGCAGGCCCGGCTGCGCGCCTACCACGACCACCTGGTGCAGCTGGCGGCACGCCAGGGCACGGGCTGGACGGTGTCGCTGGCACCGCTGGTCGGCCCGATGTTCGAACTGGCGCGCCAGCGCAGCGCAGCTGCAGGCGCCGACGCCGCAGCAGAGAACCGCGCCGCGCTCGTGGTGCTGACGCTCTTCGTCAACGGCCGGGGCGTGGGCGCGCTGCTGCCCGCGGCACGCGCCTGGCCACGCCCGCGGCCGCTGCGCGTGACGCTGGCCGGGCGCGACGACTTCCCGCGCCACCTGCTCATCTCGGCGGCATTGGCTGCCGAGGGCACGGGACCGCTGTCGCGCGCCATCGGCGTCTACAAGGAAGTGGCCGACTCGCAGAATGGCAGCGGCTTCAGCTTCAACGACATGGCCGCCAACCGCGCCGGCACGCGCCTGGGTGAATGGGCGGTGGCGCAGCCGCAGCGCCTGCAGGCGGCGCTGGCGCGCGGCGTTCAGGAAAGCGACTTCATGCCGGCCTGGTCCGACCTGCCCGAGTACATGCCCGAGTCCGAATTCCGCCAGCGCTACGGTGGCGTCGGATCGCCGGCCTACGAGACGATGCTGGCCGAGATCGACCGCCGCGTCGAGGCGCTGGCGGTCTTCCGCTGAAGCGCGCTCAGGCGGCGGTGTCGGGCGCGGCGGTGTCGACCCGCTTGTTCGAGCCGGCCACGAGGTCGAAGCGGAACAGCCGGCATTCGATGGCGCCGTTCCACAGCGGCACACGGCGGCTTTCCTTCAGGCGCATCAGGCCGGGCAGCTTCATGTCGGGGCTGAGCAGCCAGGCCGTCCAGCCCGGGTACTGGCGTTTCCAGTGCGAGGCCAGGCTGCCGAAGAACTCGGCCGAACTGCCGCCGCCCTCGAAGCCTTCGCGCGCCGTGGCGGTGCCTTGGCCTTTCGGCGCGATACGCTCGCCGTAGGGCGGGTTCATCACGATCGTGCCCGCGGCCGCGGGCGGTGGGCGCTGCAGTGCGTCGGCGGTCTTGAACTCGATGGCCTGCCAGTCCTTGGTGATGACGCCGGCGCGCTCGGCGTTGCGTGTGGCGAAGTCGGTCATGCGGAAGCTGACATCGCCGGCGAAGATGGGCACCGTCGGCGCGTGCACGCGGGCCTGCGCCGCCTGCTGCAGTTCGCGCCAGGCGGCCAGGTGCTCGCGGAAGGGCAGCAAACGCTCGAAGGCGAAGCGGCGCTGGCCGCCGGCGGCGATGCCGCAGGCGATCTGTGCCGCCTCGATGGCGATGGTGCCGGCGCCGCAGCAGGGGTCGAACAGCGGGCCGTCTTCGGCGCGGCCCTGCCAGCCGATGGCGGCCAGCATCGCAGCGGCCAGCGTTTCCTTCAGCGGCGCCTCGCCGGTGTCTTCGCGCCAGCCGCGCTTGAAGAGCGCCTCGCCCGAGGTGTCGACGTAGACCGTCGCGTGCTCGGGGCCGACAAAGAGCGCGATCGGCAGGTCGGGCCGGCGCGTGTCGACGCTGGGGCGTTCGCCGGTGGCCTCGCGCAGCGTGTCGCACACCGCGTCCTTGATGCGCAGCGCGGCGAAGTTCAGGCTCTGCAGCGGCGAGCGCATGGCCGTGACGTCGACACGCAGCGTCTGCGCCGGCGATATCCAGTGCCCCCAGTCGATGTGCCGCGCCAGGTCGTAGAGGTCGTGTTCGTCGCGGTAGATGCCGTCGGCCAGCGGCCACAGCACACGCGTGGCGAGGCGGCTTTCCAGGTTCAGCCGCATCGCGGTGCGCTGGTCACCTTCGACCCAGACGCCACCGCGCGTGGCCTCGGCCGCGATGCCGGTGATGCGCAGCACCTCGTCGACCAGCAGCGCCTCGACACCGCCGGCGCAGGGCAGGAACAGGGCCGGCATCAGATCGCCTTGCGCAGCGAAGCCGGTGCGATCTTCAGCGCCTCGCGGTACTTCGCCACCGTGCGCCGCGCCACCTGGATGCCCTGCTCTTCGAGCATGTCGCTGAGCTGGCTGTCCGACAGCGGCTTCTTCGTGTCTTCGGCAGTGACGAACTGCTGGATCAGCGCGCGCACAGCGGTGCTGCTGGCGTTGCCGCCGGCGTCGGTGTTCAGGCTGCTGCCGAAGAAGTACTTCAGCTCGAAGGTGCCCTGCGGCGTGGCCATGTACTTGGCGGTGGTCACGCGCGAGATGGTGCTTTCGTGCAGGCCCAGTTCGTCGGCGATCTCGCGCAGCACCAGCGGCTTCATCGCGATGGCACCGTGCGTGAAGAAGGCCTTCTGGCGTTCGACGATGGCCTTGCTGACGCGCAGGATGGTGTCGAAGCGCTGCTGGATGTTCTTCACGAACCAGCGCGCTTCCTGCAGGCGCGAACTCAGGCCCGGGTTGGCCGACGCGCCGCGCTGGCCGCGCGCTGCCGCGGCGTAGAGGTCGTTGATGCGCAGCTTGGGCATGACGTCCGGGTTCAGCGTCACGCTCAGGCCGCGCCCGGTCTTGCGCACGACGACGTCGGGCACGACGACGGTGGCCTCGTCGGCGGCGAAGGGCCGGCCGGGCTTGGGCTCGCAGGCGATGATGAGCAGCTGTGCGTCGCGCACCAGCGTCTCGTCGGTGCCGGTCAGCGCGGTCAGCCGCTTGACGTCGCGGCGCGCCAGCAGTTCGAGGTACTGGTCGCAGATACGCAGCGCCAGCTGGCGCGCCGGCGTCTTGGGCAGCTGCTTCAGCTGCAGGCTCAGGCATTCACCCAGGTTGCGCGCGCCCACGCCGGTGGGCTCCAGGCTCTGCAGCCAGCGCAGCGCGCAGCGCAGTCGGTCGTCGATGTCGGTGCGGCCTTCGGCGTCGTCCACGCCCAGCATCTCGGCCAGGCGTTCGGCGATCTCGTCCAGCGGGTCGGCCAGGTAGCCGTCGGCATCCAGGCTCTCGATCAGCACCAGCAGCGCCGCGTGGTCGGCTTCCGACAGGCGCATGCCCATCACCTGCAGGCGCAGGTGGTCCTCGAGCGAGCCGCTGCTGGAACGCCGCTCCTGCGGCTCGAAGTCGTCGCCTTCGCCGGTGGCCGAAGACGACGACGAAGCCGAAGTCGGTGTCTCGCGGATGCCGTCGAAGTCGTCGCCCTCGGTGCCGTTTTCCCAGTCGTCGCGCGCGGTGGTGCCGAATTCCTCGCCACGGATTTCGCTGACCGCCTCGCCGGCGTCGGGCGCTTCGTTGGCGGTTTCGCCGTCACCCACGCGGTCGGCCACACGGTCGACGGCCTGGCGCTCGGGAGGGGTCTCGAAGGGGTTGGCCAGCAGCTCGTCCTCGGCCTCGAGGAAGGGGTTCTGCTCCAGCATCTGCCCCACTTCCTGGTGCAGCTCCAGCGTGCTGAGCTGCAACAGCCGGATGGATTGCTGCAGCTGGGGCGTCAACGCCAGGTGCTGGGAAAGGCGTACCTGAAGTGAAGGCTTCATGGGCGGCGTTCGACCAAGGGCACGCGCGGAACCGGCTCTGCCGGGCCGCAGCGTGAGCCCCCCCGGGGGGTGGCGAAGGCGCGAAGCGACAAGCCTGGGGGCATCACATTCTGAAGTTTTCGCCGAGGTAGACCTTGCGCACCTCGGCGTTGGCGACGATCTCGTGCGGCGTGCCTTCGGCCAGCACGCTGCCCTCGCTGATGATGTAGGCGCGGTCGCAGATGCCCAGCGTCTCGCGCACGTTGTGGTCGGTGATGAGCACGCCGATGCCGCGCGAACGCAGGAAGCGGATGATCTTCTGGATCTCGATGACCGCGATCGGGTCGACGCCCGCAAAGGGCTCATCGAGCAGGATGAAACGCGGCTGCGTGGCCAGCGCACGCGCAATCTCCACCCGCCGGCGCTCGCCGCCCGACAGCGCCGGGGCGGGTGAATCGCGCAGCTTCTCGATCGACAGGTCGTGCAGCAGCTTGTTCAGCAGTTCGTCGATGACGGCGGTCTTCAGCGGCCGGCCGTCGGCGCCCAGCTGCAGTTCGAGCACGGCGCGGATGTTCTCTTCCACCGTCAGCTTGCGGAAGATCGACGCTTCCTGCGGCAGGTAGCTCAGCCCCAGGCGCGAACGGCGGTGGATGGGCAGGCCCTGCACCGGCTGGCCGTCGATGAGGATCTCGCCCTGGTCGGCACGCACCAGGCCCACCACCATGTAGAAGGTGGTGGTCTTGCCGGCGCCGTTGGGGCCCAGCAGGCCCACCACTTCGCCGGCGCTCACGGCCAGGTGCACGTCCCTGACGACGGTGCGGGCGCCGTAGCGCTTCTGCAGGTGGGTGGCTTCCAGCCGGCTGGTGGCCTGGGGCGGGGGCGGCGCGGCAGGCCCGGTGGCCGGTGCCGACGCGGTGGGGGCGAGCATCAGCGCGGCGCTCCCAGGCTGCGGCTGGGCGTCAGCGGCGACGGTGCTGGTGCCGGGGCGGTCGGCGCGGCACCGCTGGCGGGCTCGGCACGAGGCGTCAACGTGAGGCGCACGCGGCCGGTGGGGTTGGCGGCGCTGGTGGCACCGCCTTCCACCTTGAAGATCTCGGCGGTGTTGTCCCAGACGATGGTGGCGCCGGTGATCTCGTCGGCCACCACGCCGCTGCGCAGGCGCCGCACGGCGCTGTTGCCGACGAAGCGCAGCGTGTCGGCGCGACCGTCGAACTCGATGCGGTCGGCGCTGCCTTCGACCACCTCGTCGGTGCCACCGTCACGGCGCTGGCGCCAGGTGGCGGGTTTGCCCGGCAGGCCGATGGCGCTGGCGGCGCGGTAGCCGTCGGGGGCTTCGCGCAGCTCGATGCGCTCGGCGCGCAGCACCATCGTGCCCTGGGTGATGACGGCGTTGCCGTTGAGCACCGTCACCTGCCGCTGCAGGTCGAAACTGGAGCCGCGCTCGGCCTCGACGATGATGGGTTTGCTGCGGTCGGCCTTCTCGGCCCACGCGCCGCCGGGTGCGCCCAGGCAGACCAGGGCGCAGACGAGAGGAAACGATGAGAGGGGCGACATGAATTTCGGCACGGAACTTGCAGACCATTCTAGCCACAAGATCTGCCGCCACCGCGCGCTGTCGCCGTGAAATGACACCGGGGCGGGGCGCTCCGGCGGGCGCGCTCGGCCCGTGCGCAAGCATGCGCCCGGCCCTTCGGCAGGCGTCAGGTCGTCCGCAGGGACGACCTGACGTCCTGCCTCAGCCCTTGCGCGCGCGGTCGATCAGGTAGTTGGCCACCGACAGCGCCCGCTCGTGGGTGCCGGCCAGCGTGGCCGAGGTGTAGTACCGGCCCTGGATGCCGATGGCCGGCACGCCGTCGATCTTGTAGGCGTTCGACAACTGCTTGCCGCGATTGAGCTTGGTGTTGACGCCGAAGGACTTCCAGGCCTCGGCGAACTTCGCGCGGTCGACACCGTTGGCGGCGACGAAGTTGGTGATCTCGGCCTCGCTGTTGATGCGCTGTCGTTCGACGTGGATGGCGTTGAAGATGCGGCGCTGCAGCGCCTCGCGCTGGCCCAGTTCCTCCAGCGCGTAGAAGAGCTTCTGGTGCTCTGGCGGGCCGATGAAGGCGAAGGGCAGCTGGCGGAAGTAGACGTCGGCGGCCAGGGTCTTGGTCCACGACGCGATCAGCGGCTCGAGGGTGAGGCAGTGCGGGCAGCCGTACCAGAAGAACTCGATGACCTCGACCTTCTTGTCGGGTGTCGGCAAGGTCACCGGGCCGGCGGTCTGCAGCCGCACGTAGTGCTTGCCCTCTTCGGGCACGCCCTGGGCCTGCGCCCTGCCGGCCAAGGCCAGACCCAGGCCTGCGCCGGCCAGGTGGGTGGAAAACTCGCGCCGTTTCATGGCTGTCCTCTCGTCATGGATATCGTGAGCCGCGCGGCCGCCGTGGGGAACGGTGCCCGGTCGCGGGTGGGTTCAGGGGCGCTCGACGCGCACGATCTGCGACTGGACGCCCTGCCCCTGGAGTTTGCCTTGCAGCGCGTCGGCCTCCTCGCGGCTGGGGAAAGGGCCCAGCCGCACGCGGTACACCGCGCGGCCGGCCTGCGCCCGTTCGCTGATCTTGGCCTGCTGGCCCAGCATGGCCAGCTGGGCGCGCTGGCCTTCGGCGTCTTCGTTGCGGGTGTAGGCGCCGGCCTGCACGTAGAAATCGAAATCCGCCGTCACCGCAGGGGCGGCCGGCACGGCGGGCGCACCCGGCGTCGGCGCGCCCGACAGGATGGCTGCCGGGTCGCGCGCAGGCCGCGTCGCGGCCGCCGAAGCGGGGGACGGGCCGGGAACCACCACCGGCGCCACCACCGCCGGCGCACCGACCACGGCGGCCGAAGCACCCGGCCCGCCCGCCGGGGCGGCCGGGCGCGCCGGCTTGCCGCCCAGCAGCGCGTTCGGGTCCCAGCTGCGGTTGCGCTCGACCTCGGCGCTGTCCTGCTCGGGGGTGCGTTGCGGCACCTTGTCGATGAAGGGCACGGGCGCCTTGGTGATGTAGAGCGCCACGCCCAGCGCCAGCGCCAGACCGATGAGCAGCCCAGCCACCAGGCCCATCACGAAACCGCCGCGCTGCAGCTTGCGCTGCGTCGAGCCCGTGGCGGCGCCACCCTTGCCTGCGGCCACGCGGCTCATGCCACCACCTCGGCTGCAACGGCCGCGACCTCGCGGGCCATCGCCTCGGGCGCCGAGACGCCCAGCACGCCGAGCGCGTTCTTCAGCACCTGCGCCGTCGCTGCCAGCAGCGCCATGCGCGCGCGCGCCAGCGCCGGATCGTCGACGAGGAAGCGTTCGGCCGCGTAGTAGGTGTGGAAGGTGGCTGCCAGTTCGCGCAGGTAGAAGGCGATGTCGTGCGGCGCCAGGTCGGCCGCGGCGCGTGTCAGCACGCCGGGGTAGTCGGCCAGCTTGAGCATCAGCGCGGCTTCGGTGGGCGCGGTCAGCAGCGAGAGATCGGCCGCGTGGAAGTCGCGCAAGCCCTGGTAGGCCGCCAGCACCGAGCAGATGCGGGCATGGGCGTACTGCACGTAGAAGACCGGGTTCTCGTCGCTGGCCTTCAGCGCCAGGTCGATGTCGAAGACGAACTCGGCGTCGGACTTGCGGCTGACGAGGAAAAAGCGCACCGCGTCGCGGCTGGTCCATTCGATGAGGTCGCGCAGCGTGACGTAGCTGCCGGCGCGCTTGGACAGCTTGACCTCCTGGCCGTCCTTCATCACCAGGATCATCTTGTACAGCGCGTAGTCGGGGTAGCCCTGGGGGATGCCCAGGCCCACGGCCTGCAAGCCGGCACGCACCCGCGCCATGGTGCCGTGGTGGTCGGTGCCCTGCACGTTGATGACCTGGGTGAAGCCGCGCTCCCACTTCGCCAGGTGGTAGGCCACGTCGGGCACGAAATAGGTATAGGTACCGTCCTGCTTGCGCATGACACGGTCCTTGTCGTCACCGTAGTCGGTGGTGCGCAGCCACAGCGCGCCGCCTTCCTCGTAGGTCTTGCCGGCGGCCACCAGGCGCCGCACGGTGTCTTCGACGCGGCCGCTGGTGTAGAGGCTGCTTTCGAGGAAGTAGTGGTCGAACTGGACGCCGAAGGCGCGCAGGTCCAGGTCCTGCTCGTGGCGCAGGTAGGCCACGGCGAACTGGCGCATGCCGTCGAGGTCTTCGGGGTCGCCGCTGGCGGTGAAGCCGCGGTCGTCGGCGTGCACCGTCTTCTTCGCCGCGAAGTCGGCCGCGATGTCGGCGATGTACTCGCCGTTGTAGGCCGAGGCGGGCCAGCCGTCGTCGCCGGGTTTCAGGCCCTTCAGCCGGCACTGCGTGGACAGCGCCAGGTTGTTGATCTGCACGCCGGCGTCGTTGTAATAGAACTCGCGCTGCACGTGGTCGCCCTGCGTTTCGAGCAGGCGGCTGATGCTGTCGCCCAGTGCGGCGTTGCGGCCGTGGCCCACGTGCAGCGGGCCGGTGGGGTTGGCCGAGACGAATTCGACCATCACGCGCCGCCCGCTGCCGGGCTGGCAGCCGTAGGCGGTGCCGGCGGCCAGCACCTCGGCGACGACGGCCTGCTTGGCCGCCGGCGACAGGCGCAGGTTCACGAAGCCGGGGCCCGCGATCTCCAGCGCCTGCACCCAGCGCTGGAAGGCCGGCGTGGCCTGCAACGCACGCACCAGCTGTTCGCCAATCTCGCGCGGGTTCTTCTTCAGCGCGCGCGCCAGCGGCATGGCCGCGGTGATGGCCAGGTCGCCGTGCGCGGCCTGCTTGGGCGACTCGAAGACGGCCGCCGGCGCGGGCGCACCCGCAGCGGCGGCCAGTTCGACCAGGGCGCCCTGCAGGGCCTGCTGCAACTCGTGCTTGGCTTGGATCATGCGCAAGATTCTACTTTTCGGGCCCTTGTTACCGTGGCGCCAACGCAGCGCGTCGCAACACCTTCGGTCCACAATGCACCGGCGCCCGTCACCGAGAGGCCCCAGCGGCATGCCCCTGTCGAACCTGATCAACGCCGACCCCGACCTGCCCGAAGGCGGTGCGCCCGAGCGCATCGGCAAGTACGCGGTGAAGGCCAAGATCGGCGAAGGTGCCACGAGCGAAGTCTTCCTGGCGCACGACCCCTTCGCCAACCACGACGTGGCCATCAAGCGCGTGCGCCCCGGCATGCTGCCGAATTCGCGCGAGTCGCACTACCAGCGGCGCTTCTTCGCCGCCGAGGCCGCGCTCGTCGGGCGGCTGCACCACCCGAACGTGGTGCAGATCCTCGACGCCGTGGCCGACGTCGACGCGCCCTACCTGGTGATGGAGTATGTCAGTGGCGGCACGCTACGCCGTTACTGCCGCGCCGACAGCCTGCTGCCGCTGACGCAGATCGTCGAGGTCGGCTTCAAGTGCGCGATGGCGCTGGGCTACTGCTACCGCCAGGGGCTGATCCACCGCGACGTGAAACCCGCCAACCTGCTGGTGGAAGTGGACGGCGAGCAGATCACGCAGGTCAAGGTCACCGACTTCGGCAGCGTCTTCAACCAGGGTGCCGACCACACCCAAGTCTACCGCGTGGGCAGCCTGGCCTACATGTCGCCCGAGCAACTCGACGGCGACGTGCTCGACAGCCGCGCCGACATGTACTCGCTGGGCGCCGTGCTCTACCACCTGATCGCCGGCCGGCCGCCCTTCGACGCCCAGCAGCAGCAGGCGATCATGAACCAGATCTACCACGGCACCGCGCCGTCGCTGGCGCTGCTGCGCGAGGGCGTGCCCAAGGAACTGCAGTCGCTGGTCGAGCGCTGCCTGGCCAAGGACCGCGACCTGCGTCCGGCCGACTGGAACGAGTTCGCGCAGGTGCTGTCGCAGCTGGGCGCCGACGCCGCGCTGTCGCGCGGTTCGGTGCAGGAGGTGCTCGACTCGGAGCGCTTCACGCTGTTGCGTTCGCTGGAGTTCTTTGCCGGCTTCGGCGACGTCGAGCTTTGGGAAGTGGTCCACCGCGCGAAGTGGCAGCGCCACGGTTACGGCGCGGCGCTGTTCCGCAAGGGCGAGGAAGGCAACACCTTCCACATCATCACGCAGGGCCAGGTGGAGGTCTACCGCGACGGCAAGGCGGTGGCCACGCTGGGCGCCGGCAGTTCGGTGGGCGAGATGGCCTATCTGGCGCCCAATCCCGAGCTGCGGGTTCACACGGTGGACATCCTGGTGTCGCAGCAGGCCACCACCCTGGCCTTCACGCCCGACACGATGGAGCAGCTGTCGCTGCCCACGCGCCACCTCTTCGACAAGGCCTTCATCGGCGTGCTGGTGCGCCGCCTGCACGCCGCACACGAAGCGCTGGCGCACCCGCGCCGCGTGATGTGACACGCCCGGCGGCGCGTCATCGCAAACCCGAGGCCGCGCGTTCAGGACTGGCCGGGCGTCGACGGGTCTGTTGCAATCGACGGCGGCAAGAAGCCCAACCTCCACACGAAAGAAGAACCCCCATGAAGAAGACCCTGCTCACCGCGCTGCTCACCGCCTGCGCCCTGTTCGCCGGCAACAGCTTCGCGGCCAACGCCGATTGCGAAGCCAAGGCGACCGAGAAAAAGCTGGCGGGCGCCGCCAAGACCAGCTTCATCAAGAAGTGCGAAAAGGACGCCGGCGCCGCCGCAGCCGTCAGCCCGGCCTGTGCCAAGTCGGCCACCGACAAGAAGCTGGCCGGCGCTGCCAAGAACAGCCACATCAAGAAGTGCATGGCCGACGAGGCTGCGGCGGCGAAGAAGTAAACGCGCCACGAGCGCTGCTCGATCGGAGGGCGCCGCAGGGCGCCCTCTTTCGTTGTGGCCGCCTGCGGCCCGTTGCGGACGTGCGGCTGCGCTCGTAGTGGCGTGCGGACCCTGGCGGCGGCAAAGGGCTGTCCGATCTCGGACAGCCCTTTGCAAGCAGCAGCGGTGGCTTGCCCCCCGCACGCTACCGGCGGACGCGCAGGGTGGCGGTGGCACCTGCGGTCGTAGGCCCCATGCGGGGTCGCCCGTCGGGTTGGTCAGCGATGGCGGTCTTGATGGCAGGGCGGTGGCACCGCCACAGTAGTCGACCGCGCGGTCGGTCGGAGACCGCAGGCGACGCCGCCGCCCTGCAGCCACGAAAGCAGGCACGCCGCAAGCCAGCGAACGTCAGCCCAGGGCCGAGTGCCGACGCGTTTGCCCCCTATTCGCCTGCGCTACGCGCCCGCGCGCTGGCCGCGCTCCAGTAGGCGGCCTCGCCGTAGCTGTGCTTGATGAAGTCGATCCACAGCCGCACGCGCAGCGGCAGGTGCTTGCGCTGCGGGAACACCGCGTAGATGCCGTTGGGCGGTGCGGAGAAGCGTTCCAGCACCACCAGCAGGCGTCCGGCGGCGAGGTCGCCTTCCACTTCCCAGGTGCTGCGCCAGGCAATGCCCAGGCCCTGCACGCACCAGTCGTGCAGCACCTGGCCGTCGCTGCAGTCCAACGGACCGCTGGGGCGCAGGTGGGTCACCTCGCCATCGACCTGGAAGGCCCAGCCGCGGGTCTGGCTGGCGTCGCTGCTCAGCGTCAGACACGCGTGTTTCATCAGGTCGGCAGGCACCTCGGGCACGCCGGCGCGTTGCAGGTAGGCCGGGGTGGCCACGCACAGCCGCCGGTTGTCGGCCAGACGAACGCTCACGAGGCTGGAGTCGGGCAGGTCGCCCACGCGGATGGCGCAGTCGAACCCTTCGTTGACGATGTCGACCACGCGGTCGCTGAGGTTCAGGCTCAGGCTGACGTCGGGGTGGGCAGCGACGAAGCCCGGCACCAGCGGCGCCACGTGGCGGCGGCCGAAGCCGGCCGGCGCGGTGATACGCAGGTGGCCGCTGGCCTTCACGCCGCCGGCGCTGACGCTGGCCTCGGCGCTGGCCAGGTCGGCCAGGATGCGCTGGCAGTCCTCCAGAAAGGCGCTGCCCTCGTGCGTGAGCGTGATGCGCCGGGTGGTGCGCACCAGCAACTTCACGCCCAGGCGCTCTTCCAGCGCGTCGATGCGGCGGCCGATGACCGCCGGCGCCACGCCCTCGGCCAACGCCACGGCCGTCAGGCTGCCTTTCAGCGACACCGCGACGAAGGACTCCAGCTGCTTGAGATGGCTCATGCCGCCGGATTATGCCTACCGAGCGCACAAATCAATGACTTCTCATGCGCTTAATGTCGGTCAGCACATCGAATACATTGAGTTCATGAAGATTCGAGCCGTCTTGTTCGACGCCTATGGCACGCTGTTCGACGTGCACAGCGTGGCCTTGCTGGCCGAGCAGCTGTTCCCCGGCCACGGCGAGCGCCTGAGCCTGCTGTGGCGCGACAAGCAGATCGAATACACGCGCCTGGTGACGATGAGCGGCGAGCCCGACACCCACTACCGGCCGTTCTGGGAGCTGACCCGCGCCGCGCTGCAGTTCAGCGCCGAACGCCTGGGCCTGGCGCTGAACGCCGGCGCCGAAGAGCGGCTGATGAACGAGTACCGCCACCTCAGCGCCTTCCCCGAGAACCGCGAGCTGCTGGCCGAGCTGAAGCGCCGCGGTGTGCCGGCGGGCATCCTGAGCAACGGCAACCCCGAGATGCTCGACGTGGCCGTGAAGAGCGCTGGTTTCAGCGATTTCCTGCAGCACGTGCTCAGCGTCCACCCCACGCGCCGCTTCAAGACCGACCCCGCCGCCTACGCGCTGGGGCCGGCCGCCTTCGGCCTGCCGGCGCGCGAGATCCTCTTCGTCAGCAGCAACTGCTGGGACGCCATCGGCGCCACCTGGTACGGCTACAGCACGCTGTGGGTGAACCGCAGCGGCGCCCCGCTGGACCGCCTGGGCACCGAGCCCACCCGCACCGGCCGCAGCCTGCGCGACGTGCTCGACTGCCTGCCCACCAAGCCCGCCGCGCGCTCCGCCGCGGCCCCTTCTTCGTCATGAACCGGGAGATTCCCATGCGCACCCCCATCCACAGCCTGCAGGTTGCCGACGTCCTCGTTCGCTTCATCGAGGACGAGGTGCTGCCCTGCACCGGCATCGCGCCGGCGCCCTTCTGGGTCGGTTTCGACGCCATCGTGCGCGACCTGGCGCCGAAGAACGCCGCGCTGCTGGCCGAGCGTGATCGGCTGCAGATCGAACTGGACACCTGGCACGAGGCCAACCCGGGGCCGATCGCCGACATGCCCGCCTACCGGGCCTTCCTTCGCAAAATCGGCTACCTCGCCGAGCCCAAGGGTCCGGTGCAGTGCACCACCGTCAATGTCGACGACGAGCTCGCCAAGCTGGCCGGGCCGCAACTGGTGGTGCCCATCCTCAACGCGCGTTATGCCCTCAACGCCGCAAACGCGCGCTGGGGCTCGCTGTACGACGCGCTCTACGGCACCGACGTGATCGCCGAGTCCGGCGGGGCCGAGAAGGGCGCCGGCTACAACCCGGTGCGCGGCCAGAAGGTGATCGACTACGCGCGCAACGTGCTCGACCAGGCCGCCCCGCTGGCCACCGGCTCGCACCGCGACGCCACCGCATACCGGGTCGAAGGCGGCAAGCTGGTCGCGGCGCTGAAGGACGGCAGCGTCACCGGCCTGGCCGACACAGCCGGCTTCGTCGGCCACCAGGGCGACGCCTCGAAGCCATCGTCGGTGCTGCTGCGCCATCACGGCCTGCACCTGGACATCCGCATCGATCGCAGCCACCCCATCGGCAAGACCGACCCCGCCGGCGTCGCCGACGTGGTGGTCGAGGCCGCCCTGTCGACCATCCTCGACCTCGAGGACTCGGTGGCCGTGGTCGACGCCGACGACAAGGTGCTCGCTTATCGCAATTGGCTGGGCATCCTGCGCGGCACGCTGACGGAGGAAGTCCAGAAGGGCAGCCGGACGTTCACGCGCACGCTGGAGCCCGACCGCAGCTACACCGGCGCCGACGGCCGGCCCGTCACGCTGCACGGCCGCTCGCTGCTGTTCGTGCGCAACGTCGGCCACCTGATGACCAACCCCGCCATCCTGTGGGCCCTTGGCAGCGAAACCCCGCGCGAGATCCCGGAAGGCATCCTCGACGCCGTCGTGACGAGCACGATCGCCCTGCACGACATCAAGCGCCTGGGCACGCCCGGCCTGCACAACTCGCGCACCGGCAGCGTCTATGTCGTCAAGCCGAAGATGCACGGCCCGGCCGAGGTGGCCTTTGCCTGCGAGCTCTTCAGCCGCGTCGAGCAGTTGCTGGGCCTGCCGCAGAACACCGTGAAGCTGGGCATCATGGACGAGGAGCGGCGCACCAGCGTCAACCTGAAGGCCTGCATCGCCGAGGCCGCGTCCCGCGTGGCCTTCATCAACACCGGCTTCCTGGACCGCACCGGCGACGAGATCCACACCGCCATGCGCGCCGGGCCGATGGTGCGCAAACCGCGCATGAAGATGGCGAACTGGCTGCGCGCCTACGAGTTCAACAACGTGCAGGTCGGCCTGGCCTGCGGGCTGCGCGGCAAGGCGCAGATCGGCAAGGGCATGTGGGCCATGCCCGACCTGATGGGCGACATGATGAAGGAGAAGGTCGCGCATCCGCAGGCCGGTGCCAACACCGCCTGGGTGCCCAGCCCGACCGCGGCCACGCTGCATGCGCTGCACTACCACCAGGTCGACGTCGCCGCGCTGCAGGAAAGCATGGATGCGTTCGCGCACGGCAGCAATGCGCCGATGCTGGAAGAAAGGCTGCTGGACGCGATCCTGCAGGTGCCGGTGGCGCTGGTGCCGTTCTGGACGCCCCCCGAAGTGCAGCAGGAACTGGACAACAACGTGCAGGGCATCCTGGGCTACGAGGTGCCCGACATCCACAACGTCGGCCTGATGGAAGACCGCGCCACGCTGCGCATCAGCAGCCAGCACATCGCCAACTGGCTGCTGCACGGCGTGATCAGCGACGAGCAGGTGCACGCCACCTTCCGCCGCATGGCCGCGGTGGTCGACGGCCAGAACGCCGGCGACCCGGCCTACCAGCCGATGGCCGGGCACTGGGACACCAGCCTGGCCTACCAGGCCGCGCTCGACCTCGTCTTCAAGGGCAAGGAACAGCCCAGCGGCTACACCGAGCCGCTGCTGCACGCGGCACGGCAGGCGGTGAAGCTGGCGCAGGCGGTGCCTACGGCATCCTGAGCTCCGGCACATGGCCGGCCCCGCCCGCTGGAGCCCCAGCACCACCGTCGCCGCCATCATCGAACGCGACGGCCGCTACCTGCTGGTGGAAGAGCACACGCCCGAAGGGCTGAAGCTCAACAACCCGGCGGGCCACCTCGACCCCGGTGAATCACCGCAGCAGGGCGTCGTGCGCGAGGCGCTGGAAGAGACGGCGCGGCTGTTCACGCCCACGGCGCTGGTCGGCGTCTACCTGTCGCGTTTCCAGCGGCCGGCCACCGGTGAAGACGTGACCTACTTGCGATTCGCCTACTGCGGCACGGTGGGCGACGAGCTGCCCGGCCGCACGCTGGACAAAGGCATCGTGCGCACGCTGTGGCTGACGCTGGACGAGCTGCGCGAAAGCCGCGCCCGCCACCGCAGCGCGCTGGTGCTGCAATGCATCGAGGATCACCTCGCCGGGCGGCGCTACCCGCTGGCGCTGGTCACCACCGACGCCAGCGTGCTGACGCCCGAAGTCAAAGGCTGATCTCGTCCAGCCAGTGCCGCAGCAGCGCATTCACGCGCGCGGGCTGCTCCAGCGTCAGCATGTGCCCGGCGCCGGGCACGATCTCCAGCCGCCCGTGCGGCGCCAGCGCCGCGATCTCGCGCGCATGTTCGGGCGTCGTCAGCGCGTCGGCCTCGCCGCAGGCGACCAGCAGCGGGCAGGTGATCGACGACAGCAGCGGCCGGCTGTCCACACGCGCCATCACGGCGCGGTTCTGCGCGATGAGCTGCCCGGCACCGGCGCGGCGCAGCATCGCCAGGTAGCCGTCGACCAACTCACGGTTGCGCGTGTGCAGCGGGTGGAAGGCGAAGAGCACGTTGGCCCGCAGCACCTCGTCCATGCGGCCTGCGGCGAACATGGCGCAGGCCTGCGTGCGCAGCGTGATCAGCTCGGGCGTGTCGGGCCGCGCCGTGCTGCCCAGCAGCGCGATCGCCCGCACGCGCTGCGGCGCCTGGCGCCAGACCTCCAGCGCCAGCATGCCGCCCATCGACGCACCCACCAGCACGTGGCGGCCGGGCTGTTCGTGCAGCAGCCGCGCGGCCATCTGCGGCAGCGTGGGCTCGCGCCGGTGCACGTCGCTGACGTGCACGCGGCAGCACTCGGCCAGCGCGGCATGCTGCGCCGCGAATAGTTCGGCGTCGCAGGCCAGGCCCGGCAGCAGCAGCAGCGAGGTCATCGGCTTGGGCCTGTCATGCTGCATCGTCTTCGAACGGGTAGCGCACGCCGACCTGGCGGCGCATCAGGTCCATGGTTTCGACCAGCGCCAGGCTTTCGGCGTGCGGCATGCGCACGCTTTCCACCTCGCCGGCGCGGATGCAGCGCATGGCCTCGGTGATCTCGCCTTCGAAACCGTTGATGGCGAAGGGCCGTTCGACGACTTCGACCGCAGCGCCGGCCCGGTGCAG